>Ga0247761_1000133_pt1 | contig 13488 bp, 9 predicted proteins | sample UWRJL111311C4_FD_179915 | JGI IMG/M metagenome (GOLD analysis project Ga0247761, IMG submission 179915) | Plant litter microbial communities from Arlington Agricultural Research Station in Wisconsin, United States - UWRJ-L111-311C-4 | ecosystem: Environmental > Terrestrial > Plant litter >...
CCCGAGCGAAGTGTTCAAGTTCGGCGACGAGGTCACCGTCAAGGTGCTCAAGTACAACGCCGAGACCGAGCGCGTCAGCTTGGGCATGAAGCAGACCCAAGAGGATCCGTGGAACCACGTCGAAGAGGCGTATCCTCTCGGCAAGCGCGTGCGCGGCAAGGTAATGAGCCTGACCGACTACGGCGCGTTCGTGGAGCTCGAGCCGGGCGTCGAAGGCCTGATCCACGTGAGCGAGATGAGCTGGACCAAGAAGGTCAAGCACCCGTCGAAGCTCCTCGAAATGGGCGCCGAGGTCGAGTGCCAGGTGCTCGAAGTCGATTCGCGCGCCAAGCGTATTTCTCTCGGTCTCAAGCAACTCGAGCCCGATCCCTGGACGCTCTTCACCGACAAGTACAAGCCGGGCGACAAGATCGGCGGCAAGGTGCGCTCGCTCACCGATTACGGCGTATTCGTCGGCATCGAAGAGGGCGTGGACGGCATGGTTCACAAGACCGACCTGTCCTGGACGGTCAAGGTCAACAACCCCGCCGACCTGTACAACAAGGGCGACGATGTCGAAGCCATCATCCTCTCGATCAACCATGACGAGAAGAAGGTCAGCCTCGGCGTCAAGCAGCTCTGGGACGATCCGTGGCCGGATCTGTTCAGCAAGTACAAGCCCGGTACGGTCGTGGAAGATGCGATCGTGCTCAGCGTTCCCGAGTACGGCGCGTTCATCCGCATCGTCGAGGGCATCGAGGGCATGATCCCGTCCAACGAGATCCCCGCGAACACCGAGCTGACGCCTGGCCAGAAGGTCAAGGCCGAGGTTCAGAACATCGACACGGTGGACCGTCGCCTGACCCTGACCATGCGCAAGCCCGGCGAGAGCGTCGAAGCCGAGCACATTCAGGTCCTCAAGCGCGAGTCGACCGGCAAGGGCGCAACCCTGGGCGACGTGTTCAAGGACAAGCTGGCAGGTTTGAAGGCGGGCGCGAGCCAGCCTCCGCCGCCGCCTTCGGAAGACAGCGACACGAACTGAGCAGTTCGTGTGGCCCGCGCGTCGCTCATTCGTGAGCGCGCGCGGTCTTCGCCGAGACACCAACGGGCCTGGACGGGCGACGAAAAGTCGCCGGTTCGGGCTCGATTGGTTTTGTATGGCGGCCTAGCCGTGCCGAGTACACGGCGACCGCGACGGCAATCTCTTGCGTGGCGGGAACATCGACGTTATGCCCCGGGTTCGGTGGTGTCGTGTCAAGTCCTGTCAGTTTGAATACTCCCCCGTTGGGTCGCCCTGCGGGTGGCTGGACGCGACACCGAGTCGTGTTCCTGGCGATCAGCGCGGCGCTGTTTCTGGCCTTCGTGGTGTGGGCCAGCGCCGTCCTGCTGCCGTTCATCCTGGGCTTGATCATCGCCTACGTGCTGACACCGCTGGTCGTGCGCTGTGAGCGCGCGCGCGTGCCGCGACCCGCGGCGATCCTCATCGTCTATGCGGTCACGCTGAGCATCATCTACTTCTCGATCGCGGCCATCGCGCCGCGGTTATACGAGGAGAGCTCGAAGCTCACTCGCGACGCACCCGCGCTGCTCGACGGCGCCTCCACGAGTTGGGGGCCGCGCGTCGAAGAGTGGGTTCAGTCCTTCGAACATCGCCGGACCAAGCCACCCACGGCGCCCGGGCCCAGCGAGCCCACCGCGGCGCTGCAGGTGCATCAACGCCCAGACGGCGCGTTCGACATCGAGATTGGGTCGGGCATCGATCTCGTGCAACGAGGCCCCGGGCATTGGCGCGTGGTGCCTGCGCAGGCGAAACCGGCTGGGCGCTTCAGCGTCGCCGAGTTGACCAATCAGGGCCTCGATGAAGGCGTGAGCTACGTCAAGCGCAACGCATTCGAGCTGGTTTTGCTTGGGCACGCAGTGATTCAAAAGGTCGCGCGCAGCATCTTCTTGCTGTTCATGACGCTGATGGTGGCCGGCTACATCATGCAGACGCGCGAGGCGATCGTGGGCTTTTTCCGCTCGCTGCCGCCGCCGCGTTCGCGCATCGGCTTCGATCGCTTGCTCGTGCGCTTGGATCGCGGGCTATCCGGCGTGGTGCGTGGCCAGCTGCTGATTTGCCTGGTCAATGGCGTGCTTTCGGCGATTGGCTTTGCGCTATTCGGGCTGAAGTATTGGCCGATTTTGGCGATCGTCGCGGGCATCATGAGCATCGTGCCGATCTTCGGTTCCATCACCAGCGCTATTCCGGCCGTGATGATCGGTCTCACTCAGGGCCTGTGGACGGCGCTCTCTGTCCTGATCTGGATCATTGGGATTCATCAGATCGAGGCCAACCTCCTGAACCCGAAGATCATCGGCACGGCGGCCAAGATTCACCCTGTTTTGGTGGTGCTGGCCTTAATCACGGGCGAGCACTTCTTCGGCATTTGGGGGGCCTTATTGGGCGTGCCCGTGCTCTCCCTGACGCAGGGCGTCTTCAATCATTTCCGGCACGAGGCGATGCCGGACGCACCGCGCGATAGCTTGCTGCCCAGCGCGGAGAGCTAGGCAAGAGATCCCGTGCCCGTGCCCGTGCCCGTGCGCGAAACCTGGATTTGGTGCCGTGCGAACGAACCGCACTGGTGCACGCGAGCTGCCCAGAGGCAGCCAAAATTCAAGGGAGAGGAGATCGGGCACGGGCACGAGTACGGGAATGAGAACTCGTTCCGACCCTTGCTTGGTCGCAAACCCCCGGCTATAGCCCGAGCGTGGCAAGTGAAACTCGGAAGCTCAAGCGCGCGGCAGATCGCCAAACGGAAGGCGTAAAGGCCGCACCGCTCGGCTCACAGCCGCCGGTGAAGGCGGCAATCGACAGTCCTTTGGGCTCGGAGCAGCTGAAGGGCATGATCGGTCGCTTAGCCATCCCGGTCGTGGGCGTGTGGTTGGTGGGCGGCCTAGTCGCTGCGTTCTCGCAAACGAGCACCGTGCGCGTGATCGCGATCTCGATCCCGGCGCTGGTCAGCGTGTTGGGTGTCGCCGTCGTGATCTGGGCCTTGCGCCAATCGAAGAAGGCGCAGGGCGTTGCCAGCATCCTGAGCGGCGTCGAATCCGCCGAAGATCGCAAGGCGGCGCTCGCGCAGCTCGACGCCTCGTACAAGCAGAACGATCCGACGGCCGTCTTCGCGCGGGCTCAGCTCGAGATGCAAGACGACCCCAAGAAAGCCCTGGCCACTCTCGAGAAGATCGATTTGACGAAGGTGATGGGCGCGGTCGCCGACGAAACCCGGGCCCAACGCGCGATGATCCACCTCACCTTGGGCGATATCGGCCCCGCGCGTCAGCTGGTCGACAACATCGACTTGAGCCGGCAGCGCGATGCAAAGACGCGCGCCATGCTCACCGCCATCTGCGGTGAGGCCTGGGCGCGCACCGGCAACGCCAAAAAGGGCGTCGAGATGCTCACCTTGATCGACCCGGAAGACGCCGTGTACGAGCAGCTTCGCCCGCAGCTGTACCGCGCGCTCGCTTACGCTTACGCCTACACCAACGACTTGAAGGGCATGCGCCGCGCCCTCAAGAAGCTCGGCACCCTCGACGTGCGTCTGCTGGGCGGCTTCATGACCAAGCGCACCCATCCGCTACTGCAAAAGGAGGCCAAGAAGATGGTCGAGCAGAGCGGCGCGGTTCCGCGCAAGATGGTCGTGCAGCGCCGCGTTTGAGGGCTCACAGGCCGGCGAGGGTAGCCTTGGCAACGGGGCGGATCGCGACCTCCGGCAATAGCTCGGCGTAAGACACGACGCGCACATCGCGCAAATCGAGCTCGAGCAGCTTACGCACGAAGCGGCGAATATCGGGTTGCGTGAGCACCACGAGGGGCGACTCGCCGCGTTCGCTCGGGAGCGCACGGCGCACCGCGGACACGATATCGCGCGCGGCCGCAGGAGCGAGCGTCAAGAAGCTGCCCGCCGGCGTGCGCGATACGGCGGCACGGATCGATTCTTCGATTTGCGTTTCGAGCAGTACGACGGAGAGCTCGCGGCCGCCCTGAGTGAGCGCGTGGGTCAGCGGCCGGCGCAGCTGCGAGCGCACGAACTCCGCCAAATTCAGCGGATCGCGCTCGACGTTACCGACCAGCGCCAGCGCCTCCAAGATCGCGCGCAGATCGCGAATGTTCACGCGCTCCTCGGCTAGACGCCGCAGGACATCTGCCAGCAGCGTGACCGCGATTGGCTTGGGCACTACTTGGCGCACGGTGGCGGGCGCGATTTGCTCGAGCTCATCCAGCAGGCCCTGGGTCTCGGCGATACCCAAGAAATCTACCGCGCGTGTTTGCAGCACGGCCAAGGCTTGGCCGACCACGAATTCGGCGATCGATGCGTCGCTCACTTCCGCGGGGATGGCGAACACTCGCGCGGGCACTTCGTGAATCGAAAGCACTACGTGGCGTGGCGGCAACTGCGCGTTGGCCGCCAAGCGACCGGGAGGCAGCGGTACGCCGAGATCGCGAAACACGATCTCGCGCACGGCGCTGATCGCCGAACGGAGGCCGGGGCGGCGTACTTCGCTGCCGCGTACGTCGTCTTCCTCGAAACTGGCCAGATCCGCGGATACCTCCAAGCCCCAGGGGGTGACCGCGGGCACGAAGCGCATGGCTGCGCTGCCGCTTCGTCGAGGCGTAACTTCGGTGAGCGGCGCTTCCTCCGTCGAGCGAAGGACTTTGCCGCGCGCTCGCGAGCCGAACAGCAAGAGCACTCCGATGGCCACGAAGGGCAGGGTGGGCAAGCCGGGGATCAGCGACAGCAGCAGTACGAATACGCCGCCCACGCGCAGCGCCTGAGGCTGCCCAAAGAGCTGACTGGCGAGCTCCGCGCCGAGCGGCGTGTCCGCCTCTTCGCTGGCGACGCGGGTGACCAAGACGCCCGCGCCGGTCGCGATCAAGAGCGCGGGGATCTGCGTGACCAGGCCGTCGCCAATGGTGAGTAGGCCATAGCGCTTGAGCGCGGCCACGGGTTCCAAGCCTTTTTGCCCAATGCCGATGGCCAAGCCGCCCAAGATGTTGACTACGGTGATCAAGAGCGACGCGATCACATCGCCTTTGACGAACTTCATGGCGCCGTCCATGGCGCCGTAGAATTGGCTCTCGCGGACCAGCATTCGCCGTCGAGCGCGAGCCTCACTGCCGTCGATTGCGCCGGAGCGGAGCTCGGCGTCGATTGCCATCTGCTTGCCGGGCATGGCGTCCAGCGCGAAGCGCGCGCCCACTTCGGCAACGCGCTCGCTGCCCTTGGCGATCACGATGAACTGGATGATGGTCAGGATCAGGAAGATCACCGCGCCGACCACGTAGTTGCCGCGCACCACGAATTGCCCGAACGCCTTGATCACGTCGCCCGCATCAGCCTGAAGCAGGATCAGGCGCGTCGAGGAGACGTTCAAGCTCAAGCGAATCAGGGTCGTGATCAGGAGCAACGTCGGGAAAGCGGCGATTTTGAGCGCCTCACTGACGTACATCGAGACCAGCAGGATCACGACGGAGGCCGCCAAATTAGAGGCGATCAGTAGATCGAGCAGCCACGTCGGCAGTGGTACGACCATCAGGCCGACCACGGCGATCACCAAGCCGGCGAGCACGGCATCGGCCACGCCGAAGCGCGCCTTGGGTCGAATCAAGTTCAAGGCGGGTGAGGGCATTGGATGGCGATCTACGGCTCAGCTCGGTGACGTGAACAGGCCGACGACGCCGCTATACAGTTGGAGGGCGGGCTCACCACCGTGCGGCGCGATCTCGAAGCTGGAAAACATGCCTACCCACGGGATTTCGCCGAAGCGCGCCTTGAGCATGCGCAGATCGGTATCCGGATTCTTGTACAGCGAGACGCCGCGTCCCGCGCAGTTCAAGCAGATCCCGAAGCGTGGGGCGGCGCCCGCCGACTCACGCGCAACTTCACGGATGCGCATCTCGAAGTCGGCACGGGCGGCACTGGCATCGCGCACCGCAAATGCCATGCGCATGCCCTTTTTGACCTCTTCCGACACGATCAGCCCGTGGCGCGCGGGATCGACGCCTTGCACCGCTCGCAGCAAGAGCGGTGGGCGCACGCTGTCTTGCCCGAGCTCGGTTGCCAGCGCCACGAACACCAGCGGTTGGTCGACCAAGGCGTGCGCCACCGTGCTCAGCACTTCGAGCGCAGGTTCGCCCTCGATAGACAGCACCATCGAACCGCGCACGGCGCTGATCTCGCGCAGCGGCATGAGCAGTTTGCACGCGGGCGAAGAAGCCACGATCGGCGCGGGCAACCCGCGCACGGTGAGCGCGCCGGCCGCGCCAGCCGTCACGCTGCCGGAACTGGCGACCGCGTACACATCGCTATCGGAGAGCGTGCCGGCGCCAATGACGCGCGAGCCCTTCAAACCGTGGAGGGCCTCGATCGTGTGTGGCTGGACGCCATTCGGTCGAAGGAAGACCAGCGCGGTCTCGGGGCGAGCGGCTTCGTTGCGTGCGCTCAGCTCACGGCTCAACGCCAAGCACAGCTCGGCCTGACTGGCGGAAACCACCCAGGCATCCGCGGCACCACCCAGCCAGAGCAGGACCGCGGCTGCGGACTCGCCTTCGATTTCACCGCGCTCCGTAACTACACCGGAGCCAGACGCCACCAACAGCGGAAAGCCGAGGCTCGCTCGGCCTAAGGCTTCCGCGATCGCCTCGAGCTTCGTGGCCATGCCCCCCGCAACCAACACGAGCCCGCCGGCCGGCTTTTTAGGCCCTAAACCGGCTGCGGCCTCGCGGATCGAGCTGACGAGCCGCGCGGGGCTTTCGCCGCGGACGAGCAGGCTCGTAGCTGTAGCCCTCATGTGGGCACCTTATTTCGGCCCCTGCCCGCCCGCAAGGGTTCTCCGCGCCATCCGTCGCGCGGTCATGCCGAAGCTCGAGAGTGTCATCATGAGGCTTCCGCCGGCCTGAAACATTGGTACCCTCATGACGAATGCCTGTCGTGGCCCCGCCGTACAACATGCGCTCCTACGGAGGGACTGACATTGGCCGTCGTCGCTCCGTGAACGAGGACGCCTATCTGTGTGATGACGAGCTCGGCCTATGGGTGGTCGCCGACGGCATGGGCGGACACGCCGCCGGTGAGGTCGCCAGCCAGGAGTCGATCGACACGATTCACGGGATGGTCAAGCGCGGTAAGGCGACGCTCGCGCTCGATGGTCCGCAGACCGAAGAGAAAGCGCGCGCTGCATGCCGCCTGCTCGAGGGAGCGGTGCAGGCCGCGACGTACATCTTGTTCGCGATGGCCGAGCTCGACCGAGGCAAGGCGGGCATGGGCACGACCATCTCCGCCATGATGCGTTTTGGTGACAGCGTAGTCCTCGGTCAGGTCGGGGACAGCCGCATCTACCGAGTGCGTACTGGGGACGCGCTACAACTGACGGAAGATCACACACTTATCGCGTGGCAGCTGAAGCAGGGCTTGATCACCCCCGATCAAGCGCGCGTCAGTAAACAGCGCAATGTGATCACGCGCGCGGTCGGTAGCCGCGACTATGTCCAAGTGGATACGAGCGTTTGGGAAGCAGGCTTGGGGGACGCCTACATGCTGTGCAGCGACGGCTTGCACGGTTACCTAAAGCCTGAAGAAATCCCCGACATGATGGCGGAAGGCGGCCATTTCGCGGTCGAGAAGTTCATCCAGCTGGCCAACGCGCGCGGCGGGAAGGACAACATCACCGCGGTGGTCGTCGAAGTTTCCTAAAATCCCCAAATTCGACCGAAATCTTGGCCCGCGGTGGGCGCCTTCGATACCCATTCGAAGCATGAAAGCCACGCGCGTCGGAGTCGTGATGGGTGGATCGTCCGCGGAGCGCGGGATCTCGATCCGCTCCGGTGAAGCGGTGACCAAGGCGCTCAGCGGGCTCGGCTATGACGTGACCCCGGTGCTGCTCGGAGTCGGGGGTGAAGCGCTCACGCAGCTGACGAGCACAGAACTCGACGTGGCCTTCTTGGCTCTGCACGGGCGATTGGGCGAGGACGGCTGCGTGCAGGGCGTCTTGGAGCTGCTCGGCATTCCTTACACGGGCTCGAACGTGCTGGCGAGCGCGCTCGCCATGGACAAGCTCAAGGCCAAGGAGTTGTTTCGACTGCACAATGTTTCGACGCCTCCCTACTACGTGTTCGGTGCCGAGCAGTGTGCGGCCGATCTGGAGGAGCTTCATGGCTCGTTCGGCTTTCCGGTGATGGTCAAACCGCGCCGTGAGGGGTCGAGCTTCGGGATCGGGCGCGCGAACAACGTGAGTGAGCTCGCGCACGCCATTCAGGCCGCGCTCGCCTATGACTCCAGCGTGCTCATCGAGCGTTTCATCGTGGCGAAAGAGGTGGCGGTCGGCATCCTGGACGGCCGTGTGCTGGGAGCGATCGAAATCGCACCGCGTTCGGGCGTGTACGATTTTCAGGCCAAGTACACGCCGGGCATGACGGAGTATTTCATGCCCGCACGCCTACCAGCCGCCCGCTACCGCGGCGTCTTGAATTTGGCGGAACGCGCCGCGCGTGCACTCGATACCAGCGGCGCCGTGCGCGTCGATCTGCTGGTTACGGAAGGCCAGAACGAATATGTGCTGGAGGTGAACACGCTGCCCGGCATGACCGAGACCAGCTTGTTGCCCAAGATCGCGAGCGCGGCTGGCTTTGGCTTCGCCGAGTTGTGCGAGGCGATTTTGGAACGCGCCACGCTGCACACCGGCAGCCCGCGCAAGCCAACGGTCGCGGAAGAGCCGAGCGTGGTTTTCAACCGCGGCCGCGCGGTCCGAGCTGCGTACGGTTGAGTTCAAGGACCGATCATCGCGGCAACCGCGCTGGGATCGTGATAGCGGCGGAGATCCGCAACGAGATCATCGCGCGTGGACCAGGGCAGAACATTGCCGTGGGGAGTGGCGTATTCCAGGTACAGGTTGCCATCCGTGGAGATCATTTTTGCCACTGGTTCTCCCGCCGCGGAGGCGACGTCGGCCAGGAATTGGTCGAGACCGGCATCACTGAGCAGCACGTCGTCGAATAGATCCAACAGCGGCCGCGCACGCGGGATCGTGGCCGCGACGCGCGGAGTTTGCTCGAGCGCTTCGATGCGCGTTTTGGAAGCGACCAGCGGTTCATCGGAGGCGACCAAGATCCCCTGACCGCCGCCAAAGAACAAAGTCACGTGGGCGAACTGATGACGCAGGGTATTCAGAATCGTCGCAAAATCTCGCGGGCGAACGTGGTGTAGCTGCACCCATTGCTGAAACACGGCGCCCGGCTTCATGCGTTCGTGGATCAATTGGTAGAACTCACGACTGTACAAGCTCGCGGCTCCTGCGAACCAGACGCTCGTCAGCTCCATACTGATCAGGTCGTACTTCTGTTCTTGAACCAGGATGAAGTTGCGGCCATCGGCGTGGTGAATGGTGACGCGCGGATCGTCGATCGCACCTAGGTTTGGACCCGTAAAGTAGGTTTTCGCGGCGAACAAGATCGACGGTGAAATCTCGGCCACGTCGATCTTCCGCCATGGATAGCCCGCCAGCGTGCCGAGCGTCGTGCCCGTGCCTAGGCCGATCACGAGCAGGTCGTCATAGTTTTTCACGAACAGCGAAGGATAGTGCGCGAAGAAGCGCTGCGCGTTCATCTCCCAGCCGGTGTTGCCCTGAAATTTGCCGTTCGTGAGCAGCGTGCGCACGCCATCGGTATCGGTCACGGTGGTCACTCCGCCGTGGACGTCTTCGCGCATCATCAGGATCTTGTCGGGCGCGTGGTAGCCGTCGAAATAGACGTTGGTGCCGCTGGTCAACATCGCCAGATCCCAGCGCGGGCTGAGCAGGGCGAGCAGCAAGGTTGCACCAGCGGCGGCGATGGTCAGCTGCCGGCGGCGCGCGCTGGCCCAGCTGAGCACGAGCAGTGCCGCCAGGGCGAAGCACAGCGCGATCGTTAAGAGTGTGCGCTGTGAACCGAGCCACGGAAGCAGCAGATAGCCGGTGAGCAAGGCGCCTAGCACCGCGCCGAGCGTATTCACCGCCGTGAGCCGACCCACCCAAGCGCCCACGTTCGCGTAGCGCGCCACGCGTTGGAGCAGGAGCGGGAAGGTGAGGCCCATGAGCGTGGTCGGCACGAGCAACATCAGGAACGCCGCGACGCCGCGCGTCAGCTCCCGCGCCGCGAAGGACGTCAATACTTCCCCGGTGTTGTCGAAAAAGTACGGCAGCTTGTCCCAGAGCGGTAGGCTCACCGCCAAGCCCAGGCCGCTCGCGGCCAGGCCGAGCGGGAGCGAGGCATCGCCGAAACGGCGCTGTGCCCAAGACGCGCGCGAGGCCCCCAAAAACAAACAGCTCAAAAACGCCGCCAAGATCAGCCCAAAGGCGTACGCGCTGTTGCCGATGATCAAGGCCAGCAAATGCGTGAACACCACCTCGGCCGCAAACACCGTGGCGCCCGACGCAAAGGCGAGAAAGAACAGCGGGCGGCGTTCACGCGGCGCAGGCTCGCGTGCGCTCGGTTCGCTCGCGGTTGCCGGGTTCGAGCTGGCGACCACGCGCGCCCCCGAAAAAAGCGCCAACAGCGCGATCAGCGCGCTGCCCGCCGCGGAGGCGAACACCGTGCCGTCCACGCCGAACGCAGGCAAAATCAAATAGGCCGCGGCGAGTGCACCCAGGGCGCCGCCCAGCGTGTTGATCGCGTACAGCGCGCCTAGGCGCCGCTCGCGCGAGGAGGCGGCTTCGGCGCTGGCCTCGCCGGTATCGAAGCTGCGCGACAAAAGCGGCAGCGTTGCGCCCATGGCCATGGTCGGAATCACCACCAGACCGAGCGCCGTGAACCAGCGCAAGGCACTGAGCGCGACCAGCGAATGCGGCATGCTGCGCGCCAAATTGGCATACAGCGGCGTGAGCCAATGAAACGCCACTGGCGTCGCGGCCACGGCCGCTGCCACGACCAGCTCGAGAAATCCGTACGCGCGCAGCGGCCGGGTGACGCGCAAGGACGCCTTACCGCCCCAATGCGCGCCGATCGCCAAACCCGTCATGAACGCGGCCAGCACCGCGCTGACCGCGTACGCAGTCGAACCGACGATGTAGCTCAGGTATTTGGAAAAGCAGAGCTGGTCGATCAGCCCGGTCGCTCCGGACAGCGCGAACAACAGCAAAGTCAGCGAAATCGGCGGCGCATGCGAGCCGCTCGGCTCGGACGAGCGACTGTCATCGGCGGCAGATTGAGGCGCGAGTGCTTGCAAGGTTCGGCACCCTATTGCGACTCTGCCGAGATGGCGAGACAGGCCGGCCCCAGGGCGGCGGGTGTGGCCGAAATGCGCTGGATTTTGGCTCGAAGTCGCGCTTTCGATCTGCCACGCTTGCCCCTACCATGGCTACTCACAAAGCTTCGGTTCGCCGCTTCGCCGACAATCCGATCTTGGTGCCCAGTCAGCTCCCGCCCTCGCGACCGGACTTCGAGGTCGTCGGTGTGTTCAACCCCGGTGCGATTCGCGTGGGCGATGAAACGATTCTGTTGCTGCGCGTGGCCGAGGCGCCGCTCGAGGTGGCAGCCACGCACGTGGCTTCGCCGATTTACGATCCGGATTCGAAACGCATCGAGCTGCGAACTTGGAGCCGCGATACGCCTGGGCTCAAGCTGGATGATAGCCGTTTGGTGGTGGTCGGCCGAGATACGTTCCTGACTTCGATTTCGCACTTCCGGCGCGCCCGCTCCAAAGACGGTCTGCATTTCGAAGTCGAAAACACGCCCGTCTTCTCGGCCCAGCATGCGCTCGAAGCCTTCGGCGTGGAGGATCCGCGTATCACCCAAATAGGTGATACGTTTTGGGTCAATTACACCGCCGTTTCTTCGGCGGGCATCGCGACCGGCCTCGCGTCGAGCCGCGATCTGCGGCAGTTCGAGCGCCATGGCATCATTTTCTCGCCCCCGAACCGCGACGTGACCATCTTCCCGGAGCAGATCAACGGCCGCTATTGGGCGCTGCACCGCCCCATGCCGGAGGACATTGGCCGGCCCGCGATCTGGCTCGCTTCGTCGCCGGATCTGCTGGCTTGGGGCGATCATCGTCTAATTGCATCCGCGCGCCCCGGGATGTGGGATGACCTCAAAGTAGGCGGGGGCGCGGTGCCGTTCCGCGTGCAGTTCCGCGGCCGCCCCGCGTGGCTTGCGGTGTATCACGGCGTGACCGCCTCGCCGCTCACGTACTCGCTCGGGGCGCTCTTGCTCGATGGCGACGATCCAAGCCGCGTACTTGGCCGCTCACGCGAACCCATCTTGTTCCCCGAAGCACCCTACGAGCTCAAAGGCTTCTTCGGCAACGTAGCGTTCACCTGCGGCTTGGTCGCCGATGGAGATCTCGTGCGCATCTACTATGGCGCCTCCGATGGCGTGACCTGCGTCGCGGATCTGTCGCTCGAGGGGATCTTGGCCGGCGTAGCCTAGTGCGGGCGCCGCTGTCCGCTCAGGACCTCGACTACGAAGTCCAGAAGGTCCTTGGCGAAACTGCCGTGATCGCCGCTTTGCGCGAGTGAATCGAAGGTCAGCGGCGAGGACTGAGACGATGCCCCGGCCATGTCCCGATCGTGGGCGCGGGCTTGGCGTAGCCGCTCTTGCTCGCGGGCCCGTTCGCGGACGAGCCCCCCGCTCTTCACGAACGCGAGCACCTGGGGCAGCTCACCGGCATCGAACCAAGTACCGTGACGGGCGCACACATCGACGATCACGCCACTCGCGCCGCCGAAGTTCTTGCGGTTCATGCGCTGCTGGCAAACCGCGCACGGTCGGTATTGCACGCGGTCGATGCTGGCTTTGGCGGGCCGCTGATAGGGCGCATCCGGAAATGCCTGCCCCGTGTGCTCGTGGGGTTCGAGCAGGCTGCGGAGTAGGGCATGTTCTACGAATTGCCCGCCGCACTTCCGGCAATTGAGCAAACTGCCGGCCAGCTCGGCAATCACTTCCAACGGACGCTGACAGTCCGAGCACTGACTGCCCTGAAGCGCGGATTCGACGATCAGCCCGAGTTCCACGCCGCAGCCGGAGCAGTGGTGGGCGTGCGCCATGTTCATTTGAAAACAGCGGCTGCAGCACACCGTGGCGATGCCTGCCCCGCAGTAGCGGCAGCTGAAATCGCCGGCGTGTGCGGGAGCCCCGCACACGGAACACTTGAACGTCGCGGCTTCAGGCATTCACGTCAGTTGACGTGCTGGCACTTACCCATGATGCACAGCTCGCCGGCGTCGCACGTGCCGCAGCTGTCGATCTTGTCGCCGCAACCGTCGGCGGCGGGCCCGCACTCCAGGTTCTGCGCGCCGCAGGTGAGAGGAACGCAGCTCGTCGTGCCTTTGCCGCACTTGTTCGGCACGGGCGGGGTGCCACCGCCGCAGGTTTCGCCTGACTTGCACTCCCCGCAGGAAATGAGCCCGCCGCAGCCGTCGGGCGCGTAGCCGCAGTTCTCGCCTTCGGGGCAAGCGGTTGCGGGCTTGCACGTTTCTGGCGGGGGCACGCACGAGCCA
>Ga0247761_1000138_pt1 | contig 13307 bp, 7 predicted proteins | sample UWRJL111311C4_FD_179915 | JGI IMG/M metagenome (GOLD analysis project Ga0247761, IMG submission 179915) | Plant litter microbial communities from Arlington Agricultural Research Station in Wisconsin, United States - UWRJ-L111-311C-4 | ecosystem: Environmental > Terrestrial > Plant litter >...
GAACGCGCGCCGCCACGCACGCAATTACGGAAGCGGGCAGGTTGCCCGGTGAGGTCGGGATGACGCCCTCGACTTCGCCACCCGCGGCAACGCGGACGGCCAAGACAATCTTCCCCGATGTGTCAGGATTTTCGACCAGACCGCGCTGGTAGCAATTGCGAAAGCCCGCGCGCATGCCCGCGACGACGCGCGCTGCGTTGCCGATGCTACCGCCCGTGAGCTCTGCGCCGCCGATGGCGGCACTACCCTTCACCCCTTCGACTTTGGCGGTACCGTCGGACCTGCCGCTCGCACTGATGCCGGCCAAGCCACCGCCAGACATGGGCCGGAGCCCTCCGCCTCCGCTGCCGGTTCCCGAGAGGCCGATGCCGGCGCCTGCTGCAACAGGACGTGGTGCGGAGGCGGGCGCGGCTGACGGTGCATCAGCGCGAGGCGCGCTCGGCTTACCCGAAGCGCCCCTAGCGAGCAGGCCAGTCATGCCGAACTCTTGGGCTTCCTCGAGGGCGACCCTACGCGGGACCGCGGGCTCTGGGCTGTCTTTCGGTGCCTGCGCTGCGTAGCGCTGGTCGTCGTCCTTCAAGCTGAGTTCGACGGGGCGGCCCATCGAGCCTTCTTCGCCCTTGGCGCGAGTGCCGGTGCCGCCCTCTTTGTTGTCACTGACCGCGCTCATGCTGGCGGCCGCGGGCGCCTCCGCATCGCGGTTCCACCACGGCCTCCAACGCCGTGCGCGTTCGTATTTTCGGGCTTCGTTCGCAGCGAAGTCGGGCTTGGTTTCCGGCTCCTGTTCACTCTCGCGGCGCGTGGGCACGTACAGCGATGTGAACGGTGTGACGAGGCCAAAGCGCCGGCCGATGTCGACCAACGAGGCCCGGCCCGCGCCGCTCTCGCGCAGCTCGTCGAAGCGCTCTTCCGCCCAGCGGCGCCGCAAGTCGCCGAAGTCGCGCAGGTAACGCACGGCCAGCCGCTGCTTCACGGAGCCCTCGCTACTCGAAAGCTCGAGTGAGTTGGGCAAGGCAGCGCCGTTCACTCGTCCCACGATCATGATCGTTTCGTCGGCCGAGATCGGCGGCAGCACGCGCGGCAAGACCCGCTCCACGCCCGGCCCCAGATAGACCTTCGCTCCCAGCCACGACGAACGCCCGGCGGCTTCCAAGAGACGCAGCGCCGAGCGCGCGGCCCCGTAAGCGTCGAACACCTGTTCGAGCGGCGCGCCGCGCACAATGCTGGCCAGCAGTGGTGTGTTGGGTTGGCTGCCGACCGCCGCTGCCAGCAGACGTGTTCCCGCCGGCAGCCGCGCCAGCCGCTCACTCAGGGCTTTGGGAGCCAACTCGCCCACGGAGGGTGCGCCGTCGCCCACGTACAGCACGGCGCCGTGCCGCTTGGGATCGAGCTTGCTGGCCGCTTCCGTCAGCAGTGCGCCGATGTCGGTGGCTCCGCCGCGTTCGACCGCCGAAAGTCCCGCCAACCACTGCTTGCGCTTGTCCGCGTCCAGCGTCGTCAGTGAGCCCGAGCCCTCGGCGACGGGGCGCAGCGTCGCGTCACCGGCCCACAATGCCACGCGATCGTTCGAGCCCAAATGCGCCAAGAGCGAGGAGGCGATGGTGCGCGCGATCGCAAGCGCGGACGGCTCGGTCGCCGCAGAGGTGTCGATGACCAGCGCCAGATCGAGCCCCGGAGCTGCGCCCGCAGGCGCCGCCGGAGCGCGCAGCGGAATGGCGATGTAGTCGGCTTCTTCGCGCGATACGCTGCGCGCAAACTCTTTTCCGCCGCTTTCCGGCGCTTCTTCGGGCGGTAAATCGTGGGGCGCGCGGTAGGCAACCGCACCCTGCTGGCCATTGTCGAACAGTTCCACCGACAGATCGGCGCGCGGCGTGAAGTCGAACGCCTTGACCACGAGCTTGTTGCCGTCGCGCGTGCCGCCCATTCCCGAGCGCACGCTAGTGGCAGCAGCTTGGCTCAGGTCGAGCGTGACCGTTAGCTCCTCGATGCGGGGCAGCGAACCCCGCGCGCCCTCGGCAGCCATTGGATACACGTACAGGCGTCGCTCGCCGTGCGGGCCCTGGCGCGAGAGCCACTCGGCGTAGCGCGTGACCACCCGACGCGTCGTGCCGCCTTTGATCGGGTAGAGCCGAGCGCCGTAAACGCCTGGCGACTGCCACTGCAAGAGAGCCGGATCCTCTTCTGAGCCTTGGTACACGTTGCTCTGGTATTGTCGGACGGCTTCTTCGCTCTCTTTCACGCGACCCCACACGAGCTGCCCATCGCGGTCTACGCCGAAGCGTTGCAGGGTGCCGCCTTCCGGAGTGCGGAAACTGAACACCCCTTCCACCGTGTCCACGCTGGGATTGACGAAGGTTTGGTCCACCTCCGTGACCGCGAAATCGTGATCGACCGTCACTTTCACGTCCAGGCGCTGAATGACCAGCGAAAAGCGAGGCTGCCCCTGATCGCCAGGTTTGCGCGCGCCGACGGTGCCGATGCCAAACGGCGCCGGATCCGCCGATGCGTCCGACGTGCCCAACCCGCCGGTCCAGTCTTGCCACGACAGCATGGCCGTACGCGTGGCCTTGCCATCACCCACGAGAGTGAGAAGCTCACCGGCGCTGGCGCGCCCCGCATCCCCCGAGCGCGCGGTGCCGCGCAGCACGTACGCCGTCACCTGCTTGCCGACCTCCACACTGGCGCGCGCGTCAGAAAGCTCGAGCGTTCCCTTCGGGGTGACGACACTGACCGGCTCGCCCTGCTCGCCATCGACGAAGGCGCGGCCCGCCAAGAGCTCTACGGCCTCGCTCTTGACCACGAGCTTCGCGGGGCCAGAGATGAGCCAGGTCGCGCCACCGTCGCGCCGCATCCACGCCAGGCCCCCTTCGGGCACATCGACCGCTTCTCCGTTGACGATGCGCTCCCGTGGATACGGCCGTCTGCCCGGGTCGCCAGGAGCCGAAACGCGGAGCTCGCCCTTGATGGTGCGCAGCTCGGCAAACGTTTGGCTTGGCGAGAGGCGGCCGCCCGGTGAGCTCGATGAGGAGGAGCCACGGGGTTTGCAGCTCGCACCAAGCAGCCCAACCGCTAGGCCCAACGCGACGATGGTTCGCTTCATCTGGATGTCGGACAACAGAACCGCGCAATGGTTCCGTGCCCCCGCACATCGACTACACCGCCGAGCCGCACGTATCAAGGATGGCGGCACGGCCCGCGTCGTGGGCCTGCTCGCGTCCTGGCCGTAGTGTACGAGTTTGGCGCTGTTGTCGCCTGGTCACCCACCAAAGAAGGAGCGCACGGTCGACGCGACCTTGCCTCTTTCCGTTGCATGCGCTGATGGGGGCGATCGCGTTCCAGCATCGCAACTCGCTACTTGCTCTGTTCCGGTCTCGGACCGCTCGCTGGGCTCGATCTGCTCTCGGATCACAAAGCGCGATCGCGTTTCTTCGCGGCCGCCTGAGCGGATGCGAACCACGAGTACGAGATAGATGACTACGACTAGCGAAATACTCACGAAGAATGTCGATCGCGCGGTGCGGCACGCCAAGTAGCATTGGCACCATGGACGCAACTACGGTTGTCGACAGGGCGGCGTCGCGCTTCGAGCAATGGCAGAAGATCGCGACGGCTATTGCGGCTGCCATCGGTGTCATTTGGGCTGGCATCCGTTTTCTCTATCCGATCGGCCCGACCGATCTGACGGTACAGATCAGCGATGAGGTCGCGATCGGTTTGCCGTCGAGCGTCGACCCGCTACCACTCGTCCTAGAGTTCCAAGGCAGAAAAATTCAACGTGCCGTCGCGTTTCGAGCGAAGCTTCTGAACACGGGAACGACCCCAATCGGGCAGGTCGGAAAAGCGTGGACGATTGAACTGCGCAATCGTAGCAATCTGACCGTGATACCGGTGGGCACAGTGCTTCGTTCGCCGGCAAACGTGGCCGCGAAGATCATTCCAACCACGAAGGAGAACGTCGTCTCGCTCGAACTCGAGCTGTTCAATCCGGGTGATTCGATCCAGCTGGCGCTGATGCTACTCGATCCGCCGAACGACTATCGCGAATTGCCCGTGTTTGGCGAAGCCAGAGTTTCCGGCCTCTCCGAGCCGATTACGACGCGCCAGGAGGTTCGAGAGCGGATCCGGGACCGCTTCTTCGCCTACCTGGCAGTCCCTTTGCTGATTCTCGCCTCCGCGCTCATCGTGTACGAGAGGTTCTGGCCAGCCAAGAATCTGTACCGTCCAACAGCACGAGCGCTGAGCGCGATGAAGAAGGAGGGAGTTCCCGACGCCGTGCTCGAAAAGCTCGCGGGCGACGAGAACCGAGGTTTCAGCGAGGAGGGCTACCAGAGTGAGTTGAGGCAACGCTTGGGCGCGGAGTATTCGCAGTACCAGAAGTCGATCTTGAAGCATGCTCACATCGGCGGCAGCGTCTTCCTGATGGCTCCGGCAATGCTTTTCGCCGCCCTGACGCTGGCGATGTTCATTGCGAACGCTCTGGCGTGGATAGCGTTCGGCGTGTTGTCGAAGTGAATTTCACTCGTCCAGACAGAGATCGCGCTGCGGCAGCGTGAAGAGTTTGAAACAAACCGGCAACCGAAGCGTCAAAATCTGTGGCGGTTTGCGCCACTGTGCGCTTTTCAGAGCGCTATTCGTACACTGCTATCGAAAGCGAGTCCCGATTGCGACTACGCCTCACGAATTCACACGTCTTGTCTGCATTGACGTAATATCGTGCTGCTAGCTCAAGCCAAGGAGACGACTCATGGCGACTCCGGAGACACTCAGTGTCGAGCTCGACCCGTTTGGCCCGTCGTTCGACGAAGATCTAGATGCCGTGGAATGTGAAGAGAATCAAATGCAAGCGGTAGAAGCCGACACTCGTGAGCTGTCCGCCTACAGCTTCGACAGCGACGACAAGACCCTGGTCGGCATCGGCACCTCGGGCGCGGCGGACTCGAGTCCGGTCCTGCACTTCGACAGTAGTGATCGAACGCTGGTCGGCATCGGATGTGCTGAACGAGCCGAAAGCGCTGAACGAGCCGAAAGCGCTGAGCGAGCCGAAAGCGCTGAACGAGCCGAAAGCGCTGAACGAGCCGAAAGCGCTGAACGAGCCGAACTTGCAGAGTTGGCCAGCCACTCGCAGCAGGCTGAATCGGCGCCCGAGAGCGACTTCATGCCGCCGCAGTCCGAAGCTCCAGGGCCCTTCGTCGCAGGCGACGACGACGACGCGCCGGATCGCCTGCCCATGCAAAAAGGCCAGCCGTGGCTGCTCGCGCTATCCGCAGCGCTGGTAGCCGCCGCGACGTTCGCGTTGCTGCGCGGCGTTGCCCCGCACACGACCGCGCCACGCCTGCACTCTGCCACAACGGCTGCACAGCTGTCCCTGGACAACGAGACGCAAACCCGCTCCGGCCAATTCGAGACGGTAGCAGCGAACGCGGTTCAAGCCTCCGCGGTTGAGGTCCCCACCACGCAGGCTAGCGAGACCACGCAAGCTAGCGAGGCTTACCCGCCTGAGGCCCTACCCGCAATCGCGCCGCGCGAGCAGGCACCGCGGCGAGTCACCAAGAAGTCCGCCGGCACAGAGCCGCTCGGCGCGCTCGACGTCAGCTCGAATTCGAATTCGGGCTTGGTCCTGGACGGGCGTCCACTCGGCAAGGCGCCGCGCGTCATTCAACTCCCATCCGGTCCCCATACGGTGCTGTTCGTCCATCCGGAGCGCGGCCGAATGTCCGTGACCGTGAACGTGAGGGCAGGACGAACGACGGTCGCTTCTGCTGATTTCTGAGCCGTTCGCTCGCGGTCGTCGCATACCTCACGGAACCGAGCATGCTGTCATGGCGCGGCGCCCTGCGTGGCGAGCCCTTTCAGCAACCGGTACGCGAATTCCTGACCGCGCTCGAACGCGACCACACTGACCCGTTCGTCCCGACCGTGCGCGCGCACGTCATCCACATCGATTGCAATGCCGGTCAGCCCGTAGGTCGGAATGCCCGCGTTCCGGAAGTAGAGACCATCGGTTGCCCCCGTGTCCATACTCGGCACGAGCGGCAAGCTGGGTGCGATGGCTTCCGCAGCACCGCGCACCGCCGCTTCCACGTCCGCGCGCAACGGCGATGGTGGGCTCTGCGGCCAGTCGCTTCGCACGCTGATCACCACGTTCGGGTCGGCGATGATCTTCGTGAGCAACTTCACGACGCTGTCCGTGGCGAGACCTGGCAGACGCCGGCAATTGACGTTGGCGGTGGCCGTTTGCGGCAGAGCGTTGGGCGCGTGACCTGCCGAGAGCAGCGTTGCACTGCAGGTCGTGCGTAGCTGCGCATTGAACCCGGGATCGGCAGAGAGTCGCCTGATCGCCGCCGCGGCCGCGTCGCCCTTGCCGCCGATCGCGGCACTGAGATCCTTGCCGAGCTGCCCGGCGCGGAGCGGCGCAGAGCGCTGGAAGTAGGCGCGCGTGACTTCGTTGAACTCGGCCGGGAACGTGTAGTCTGCGACTTTCACCAAAGCCCGCGCAAGCGTATTGATCGCATTGTCAGAACGCGGCAGCGACGAATGGCCGCCCTTGTTCTTCACGGTCAGCGTCAGATCGAGATAAACCTTTTCGGCGGCCTGCATGTTCATCACGACAGGCTTCCCTTTCTCGGAGTCGACGCCGCCACCGTCGACGTTCAAGCAATACTCGGCATCGACCAAGTCCTTTCGGTTCGCGAGCAGCCATTTCACGCCGTTCGGCATCTCGCCCTCTTCGCCCGCGGTAAGCGCAAGGATGAAGTCGCGCGACGGCGTCACGCGCTCGGCCATCAGGCGGAGCAGCGCGCTGACCAGCGTCGTCGCGCCGCCCTTCACGTCTTGCGTGCCGCGCCCGTAATAAAACCCGTCCTTCTCGGTCAGCGCGAACGGATCCACCGTCCAATCGCCTTTCGCCGCCTCCACCACGTCGAGGTGAGCGAGCAAGAGCACGGCCTTACGTGATCGGTCGCTCCCGCGCAAGCGCAGCACGAGGCTCTTGTGCACCTGGTCCGGCCCGACGATCGCGATGTCGGCTTCGGGCAGCCCCGCGCGGCGAAACCGCGCCGCGATTCTCTCCGCGGCCTTCGTAGTGTTGCCCGCCGAGGCCGTAGTGTTGAGCTCGATCAGCTCCTTGAGGATCGCACGCCCCTCCGCCCTCTGGTCGAACGCCTGCGCCCGCGCGCTGCCCGCTGCCGCGACGCCCAGGGCGATCATGCCGGCAATGAAACCCAATCGGTTCACCAGTGCTCCTCGCGTCTGAGATAAACCGCGCTCGAGTTCACCGCGTGGATCGTACGCTGCCCAAAGCTACGATTCTAGAGGGGAGCGATCGCGCGAACGCAACCCCGCATCGCCGCTCGCGTCTCGTCGCGGTTCCACACTCGGACGCCGAAGGCTATGACGGCTGCGCAGTTGAGCGCGACCATCAACCCAAGGATATTTCCGAACAAGCGTCATTCCCGAGGAGGCGCTCTAGGGTTGCGCGAACGAAGGCTCGCGCTTGGCACTTTTCAACGCCCAATAGACGAGTGCGGGCTGAAAGAACAGCCGCGCGAATCGCTTGACATCCGTGTCGAGGCCGAACGCGCTGCGACGGTTGACGAATTGCGACACGTTTCCCGGGAAGACTGCGACGAAAAACGACGCGGCAATCTTACCCGCAAGCGGCCGTCGTGCCTCATCAGCGAGAATCAGCCCCGCCCCCAACACAATCTCGGCGACACCAGACGTGACAACCGTATGATCCTTCGTCAGCGGTACCCAGTCCGGCACCTGAGCGCGAAAGGCCCGTCGAGCGAAGGTTAGATGGCTGATGCCCGCAAGGACCAGCATCCCGCCAAGCGCTGTCTGAGCAAGTTTAGCGATGTGCATGCACATTCCCAAGCACGTTGCGTGCCACGCTCGCCGAGTAGCGACAGTGGTTGCTGCGGCCGCCTCACGCGTATTGCCCATTGGCGAGCGCTGCAATTTCCGGCTCCGACAGCTGGCGCGTTTCGACGAGGTTCCTCTGCGCCTGGACGGGGGACGCCGCGTTCTCTGACAGCATGAAAAACTGCCCGACCTTCTGCTTCGGCAACACTGACGTGGCGTCGAGCTTCGACTCGGAGAGTAGCGGCTTCAGTTTTTCGAGCGCCCGCGTCTCTTTGACGAGGCCCACGAACCAGTTCCGCACGTTCTCGCGGCATTTGTAGTCGAGATCCCCCGGACTCTGCGTCGCCAGCATCACCGAAATCCCTGCGGATCGCGCCCTCTTGAGCAAGCTTTCGAGTGGCGTCTTCGTCGGAGGCTTGGAGGTTGCCGGCAAGTAGATGTCGGCCTCATCGAACATGACTGCCGCCTGGAGCGTGGGCGATGGGGTTCGGCTCGCAAATCGGTTGAGCTCCAAGAGCAACTGCGACACCCAGAACAGGATGGCTGCGTCGTCGCCCAAGAACTTGGTGGAGATGATGGTGAGGCGGGTTTTGCCGGGCGAGGCGTGGGGACCGAGGCCGAAGAGGAGCTCGGCGCTGAGTGTGTCTTTGGCTTTAGTGAGGACCTCGCCGCGCATGTGCACGGTGGTTTGCAGGTGCTCGGCGAGTTTTTTGAAGTGCTTGGGGTCGACGTGGCTGAGAGGTTCGAGCAGGGCCGGGTCTTCGGAGGCGATGAATTCGACGAGGTTATTGACGCTGACGTTGGCCGCGTTGCCGCTTTCGGCGAGCACCCGGAGGGCCTGCATGATGATGGCTTGCTTGGCCTGGTCCGCTTGCGTGTCTTTGAGCCGGAGCATGGCACCCAGGCCAGCGGCGGCGTCACGGTAAGCGTCGTTGCGCTCGGATTCGTCGAGTTGTTCGAGGCCCGGCGGGAGCAGGGCAATGCCCAGGCCACGCCCCCGTGATTGCCCCGGAGTGAAAACGGCGACGTCGATTGCGTCGAGGAGCTTCGCGAGTGGATCGCTCGGGGAGAGACCTTCGCGCAGCTTGGGATCGGCGTAGCGACAGAGATCGCCTTTGCGATCGATCAGGAGCACGGGCGTGCCCTGGAGCAGGAGTTGCTCGAGGATCGAAAGAGCAAGCGTGGTTTTGCCGCTGCCGCTGCCGCCGAGGACGGCGACGTGACGCTTCAGGTGCTCGGTGTCGAGGTCGACGGGGAGCGGGGTCAGAGCGCGGGTCGTGCCGATGTGGACTTTGGTGGGAGGCAGAGCGGCGGCGGGGGGACTTGCCGATTTTGGCGTCTCTTTCTCCCTCACGGCTTGTGGCTTGGGAGTTCCGGCTTTGGTGGGCTTCGAGTTCGCTGTGCTGGCGGGCGCTTTGGGCGATGGCACAGACTTGGGAGGAGTCGCTCGCGGGGCAAGCGGTGCTGCAGAGAACAAGAATTCGACCACATCGCGGAACAGTTCGAGACTCGAGACCGGTCGCGCCGTGCGCAGCCACGCAGTCGTCTGGGCAGACAGGCGGTCCCGGCGACCCAGGAGGTTGTGCAGCGCGGCGAGCACCTTGAGCTCTGACTCCTTCGGCACAAATATCTTGCCTCCGCGTTGCTCGAGTTCGCTCATCAGCGTGACGCTGAGAGCGCCGGTCGGGCGCGGCGCGGCGCGCAGAATTTTCAAGCGGCGGAATTCAAGGTCGTGGTCGATGCCGGCTGAGGTCATTGCTGCTTTGAGCCGGCTCTGGAAAGCGATGTGATGCGTTTTTTCCAAAAAGCGGAAGGCGTAGTGGCGTTCTCGATCGCCTGCGCTGTGATCGACGACGCGAAGTCGCGCGTGGAGCGGTTCGAAGCTGCCAGTTCCCGCGAAATCCTTATCGATCAAGGCATCGAGGTGCTCGGGTAACGGATTCTCTTCGACCAGCGCTTCGCATGCGACTTCGATCAGCTTGTCGAGGGCTTCTTCGTCTTGGCGCTCGAGCATGCCGGAAACGTTGGCGCACGCGACCAGGTCGTCGAACTGCCGCTGCACGTCGGCGGTGACGATCTCAGTCGGTCCCTTGCCCGTCTCCGTGACTTGGCCCGCGGCCATACAAGCGAGTTGATGTTCGCGGCAAGCCTTCAGCACTTCGCGAGGCAGTAATCCGATGCGGTCTTTGAAGAACGATTCGCCGAATGGATAAGCCGGGTAAGGTGGCCTGACTCCGCTCTCTTCGTACGAGCGTGCAAGGCGCCGTTCGATCAGATTCCGGATGGATGCAGCGTCCTGCGCAGGCTGAAGAATGATCGGCTGCTCGAAGCGACCGAGGATGGTGGCGTTCGTGCGCGCCTTGAGCACCGCCCATGTGCCTTCCAGGCAGGAAAGAACGGTGAGCGTGCTGCGCGTCATATCGCGGAGTGCCGACAATCCGCCCGCGAGGCCTTGAATGATTCCGAGTGAGGCCTGCTGGCGTGCGGTCGGATCGGTGCCCGCTTCGACGGAGCTGGCAAGGTTGTGTTCCGCGACGATGGCATCCAGTTGGTCGAGGGCGAGGACGGTGGGCGCGACGAGGCTCATCAACCAGGAGAGCCCGCGAACGATTTGCTCGGGCCGCTTTTGGCTCTGCGTAAAGCCGTGACGAAAGGTCTCGTCTTCACTGATCGGTAGACCCTGCAGCCATTGCTGACCGCGATCCTGAATATCGAAGTCGTTGGATGCGAGCAACACCAACGCGCGCAGCACATCCTGATGCTCGCGCATCTCGCCGCGGTGTTCTGCACCCAGTCCCTGGATCAGCAAATTGCAGCGGTTGATGAGCCCCGGCGGCCGCGCAGATGCGAGCTCCTCGACGGAGGGTGCGCCTTTGACTCGTTCGGTCAGCTTGGACAACAAGCGGGTGGCCTGCGTAACGTTGCCAACCTTTTGGTCCAGCGAACGGATGTAGCCGGAGCAGATCGTTTCCCAGAACTCACGGATGTCCGTCATGTCCGCGAGCACGAAGAAGTGGCCGTGCGTGAGTGACTCCCTGCGAGCCATGCTCAGCAGGTGTGTCTTACCGGAGCCTCCTTCACCCAGGATGGGCAAGCCGAGCGGTGACTCGGTCGACTGCAAACGTCGGAGCGCGGCCAAGCGGATCTCCAACTGCCGGCGGCTGTCGCGCTGCAGCTCGGGAATGTCGGAGTGAGTGTCGCGCCAGATGCTATCGATGTGGGCGGTCCACTGGAAATCGGCGTTGCTGAGGGCAGTGAGGGTCGCGTCCATGGGAACTATCCTTGGAAGTAGACGAGGTAGCGGGGGAGGCCCGCAATGTGGAGGGCGGCGGCCTCGACTTCAGGCGTCCGTTCCATCGGATTGTCGAGGCCCATGAGCACAACCTTGCCTTCCTGTTGCATCGCGAGCAGCGCTTGGTCGAAGTCGTCACTCTGAACGCCGACCTTCGGGCGCAGGTCCGAAAGCAGCACTCGCTCTTTCACCGCGCCGCGAGTTTCGCGGAGGTAGGCCTCGCGGATCTGCTTCTCGATTGAGTCGAGCGTAAGTGGTTCGGGTGAGGCATCCGCCGTATTTTTCCTGCGCGGAGGTTTGGGCCGGGCTGCTCTTTCGGCGGCGGCCCTGGCTTTGGCTTCTCGGTCAGCGGCGGTCTTGGCTTTCTTCGCTTCGGCGGCCCTGGCTTTGACTTCTCGGTCAGCGGCGGTCTTGGCTTTCTTCGCTTCGGCGGCCCTGGCCTTGGCTTCTCGGTCAGCGGCGGTCTTGGCCTTCTTCTCTTCGGCGGCCCTGACCTTGGCTGCTTTCTCGTTGGCCGCTCTTGTCTTCGCGGCGGCCTTCTCCTTGTCTGCTCTTTCCTTCGCCGCTTTTTTCTCTTCGGCGGCCTTTGCCTTGGCGGCCCTGGCCTGCGCCGCGCTCGGATCGGTCCCTTTGGGCTTCGCTGACTTTGCCTCTAGCTTCGAAGGCTGCCGCGGTTTCTTGGCGACACTCATGCTTATTTCTCCGCCTTTCCGAGATACCGAACGGCATCGCGGAGGTCGTTCAGAACTTGGTCGGGACTTTCGAGGACTTTGAAACGCGTGAAGCGGATGACTTGATAGCCGCTCATGAAGAGCTCGAAGTCGCGGCGGCGATCGCGGATGAACTGGCCGAGGGCGCAGTGCTCCTGTCCATCGATCTCGACTACCAGGCGCCCGGTTTCCCAAAGTAGATCGACGATCGGGCTCGTGTCATAGCGAGTTTCGACCGGCCAATTGAAGCGGAACAACGGTGCGAGCTCAGCATCGCCGCTGATCCACTCGCTGAGGAGTTTCTCGGCCTCGCTGCCGGGATGCGGTCTGCCGAGCACGGGCGAAACAGAGACCACCGCATCGGTCGGAGCACTGTTCTTCGATTTGGTTGGAACTTCTGGCGGCAGTGCGGGAGGAGCCGCTACTTTGGGCTCCACCGGGGTGCTGAAGACGCACGCCGTGTACGTGACGTGGTCGAGCTCGCGTTCGTCGCTGAGCGGCCTCGGAAGCACCAGGACCACGCGCGACCGTGTGTTGCTAGCGAGCCATTCAGCGCCTTGAGCCAGGGCGCGGAGGCTGACTTTACTCGCCTCTGCATCGTGGATGGCGATCAGCAAGATGAGCCGATCAGGCTGGATTGCCAAAGCGAGCTGACGAACTTGCTCGCTATTCGAGAGCTTCTCGATGCTCGGCGGCTGGCTCCGCTGACACGCCGCGAGAATCTGTCGGCAGGCCGTTCCAAGGACAGAGGGGATTCGGCGCGTGATCTCGTGCGCTGCCGTTTCGAGATCGCTCTCTGTCCAGCGCTCGTTCGTCGTCTGCATCAACCCGTAGAGCGAGGGGTAGAGCTCGAGCGTGGCTTTCGCGAGCGCGGTCACGAGCAGCCCGAGCTCGTTGCCGAGCGCTGGGACGCGCTGCCAGCTCAGAGTGACCACGCGCGCCGGCTTGTTTGCGGACTCCGCGATCTGCTGAAGCGCACGGTGCGTGTCCGCCACGTCATCCGTAAAGACGCTCGCGGGTCTTCCGGGTTCCACCCTTTCCAGCCACTGGTCTAGGTCGTCTGCGCGTAACACGAGCCGCTCCGAACCGGAGAGCATATGTATACCTAGATACTTGCGATACTGAATTCCTTCTCGCGGCTGAATCCCCCTCTGACCTTCGCCGCGATTTCGTGAGCGGTTCGTGGATTGAGCGTCATTCCTACGGCTACTGAAGTGGCGGCCGTGTATTGAAGAATTGACTATGGACAGCGGTGCGGTCGCAAATTTGGCGCGGCACACGGGTGGTCGAAATCGGGACTCATCACCGCGGCACCTCGTAGTGAAGCTCCGCGAAACCCGTGCCGACCTGCCGAGCCGAAAGTAGACGAAGCGGCGGTGTCGTGGCGCGGCGTGGGAACAGTGGCTTGCCCCTGCCCAGGGTGACCGAACCGACCTGGACGA
>Ga0247761_1000141_pt1 | contig 13138 bp, 8 predicted proteins | sample UWRJL111311C4_FD_179915 | JGI IMG/M metagenome (GOLD analysis project Ga0247761, IMG submission 179915) | Plant litter microbial communities from Arlington Agricultural Research Station in Wisconsin, United States - UWRJ-L111-311C-4 | ecosystem: Environmental > Terrestrial > Plant litter >...
TTTACTGTCTGACTTACACGTCTATCAGTCGCGTAAGCGGGGCATATGATCACAAGATGCAGAAAGGAAAGGTCTTGGATTTTTGAAAAAGCTACGCTAGGGATTTTTGTCCTTCAATGTTTTATAAAATTATATAAATCTATTGATATAAATTGGGTAAATTTCAAGAACGACTTTGAAAAAAAGTTAACTTGAAGCGAAGTTTGCTTTAAAGCAAAACCGTTCAACGACTACAAAATGAATAAAAACAATTCATTATATCCCCAACATTTACTTTTCTTTTTTTTTTATCTATAATAATTAATATATAATATATTAATGAAATAGACTCAACTCTCAGATTAAAAGTTGAGCTCAGGGTAAAAGCCAACTAATAACCAAAATCACTGATATTAAAAATAATGCATCAGAAAAATAAAAATTTAGAAACATCTAATCATTTGTTATTATCTAACCAAAAAAATTCGCCTGTATTATTTAATAAAAAAATGAAAAAGTTAGTTATTAAACCCTTAAATCATATTTATAGTGATACCGGTAAAACCAGACACTATACACCTGCAGCTCAAGAATGATTTAACAGTATTTATTCTTTTAATCATACTTATACGAAGACTCTACCAACCGCAACTAAAAATTTAATTAGTTTGCTAAAAAGTTATTTTAATTCTAATCTTAAACTTAGTAAATTTTATAAAATTAAACAATTAGCTACTAGATTTAAACGGTTATCAGCAAAAAAAATTTTTGTGGGTAAAGGAGATTTAAAACATACTAATGATAAAGTAATTATTACATTTTATGTTTATAATACAGAGAAAATGTTTTTACTTAGCCAATTAAAAAAAATCCATAATATTTTATATAGTCCTAAAAAAAAGATAAAGAAATATGTAAATATAGATAGAAACGGTAAAGAAATTGTAAATTACAATAGACCTTTTACTTTAAAAGAGTATTTAAGTTTGACTAATCATTACGAAGAATGATACTTTTCTTATATATTACATTTTGCTAATAAACTAAATTTACAATATAGTAAAATAATTGCATTGTGTGAGACCTTAAGAAGTTTAATTGAAAAGAACTTATTGAATAAAGTTGAAAAAAATCTCATTTTTAATTTATTAAATATTAATACTTTTAGTTATCCTAGTTTTAAATTATACATTAGCAAATGTTATTTAAAATATACCAAATTATATTTTAGACTTGTTTATTGACTTTGATTAAATAATGTAAAATTTTCGGCTAAATTTATAGAAAACCTTACACGTTTAGTGAATAATATTTTTAATAAAACAATAGAATTTAATATAGTTAGTTTAAAAAAAATGCATTTTAATAGTGATATTTTTACACAAGCTGTTTCTTTGAAATTAAAAAACAGAGATAATAAATTATATAGAGTTTTAAGAGCATCTTTAAGAAAACTAAAATTACGTAATGTAAGAAGATTAACTAGACAAAGAAAAGGTGATAAAAATGAATATTTAATAAATAAAATACGAAATGATAATATATATTCTATGTTTAAATACAATACTAAGGATCCTTTAAATAGCTTATTATTAGAATTTTTTCCCTGAAAAAATAATTTAAAAATTAAATTTGTTAAACTTTTAAAAAAAATGGAACGTTATGTTAATCTAAGTAATTACGTAATTTTTAATTTAAAACATAGAAAGATGGCAGGTGTTAGAGTTGAAGCTAAGGGTAGATTAACTAGACGATTTACTGCTTCTAGATCTGTTTTCAAAATGAAATGAAAAGGTGGTTTAAAAAACGTGGATTCGTCATTTAGAGGTTTATCCGCTATAATGTTAAGGGGTCACGTTAAATCTAATACACAATATTCAATTTTAAATTCTAAAAATAGAAATGGAGCATATGGTGTTAAGGGTTGAGTAAGTAACAAATAAAAAAAAAAAATAACTTTTATTATTTCTTATAAATCTCCCGTTGCCTTAATTATATAAAAGAAAAAAAAAGTAAATGAAGAAATAGTCTGAACCATTTTGTGAAAAATGGATAAGAGATAAAATTCTCTATAACAAATTTGAACAGGCTAATTGCGCCAGGAAGTACAAATTGAGTGCGCAGTTTGGCACCTCGATGTCGGCTTAACTTATCCACATGAATGCAGGAAACATGAAGGGTTCGACTGTTCGTCGATTAATAAGTTACACGAGCTGGGTTAAATACGTCGTAAGACAGTATGGTTTCTATCTTCTAGAGGGAATTAGAATAAAATAAAGATAGCCCCCTCGTACGAAAGGAGCTGGGTATATTAACCTCTGGTTTACCTGTTGTTTATGTGCCCAATATTAATTTAAGTATAAAGATTTTAAGTTTTTATACAGGGATGTTACTTACACTATAGTAAATTTATAGCATAGGCACGGCAGGAACGCTATGTTAGTTTAAATAAGTGCTGAATGCATCTAGGCACGAAATTTTCTTTAAAATATTCTTAAACATACGTAGTTTAATACTACGGTTTTGTAATTAGATATATTTTTATAAAATATATTTAATTACAATTAATAGGCTTTAGCTGAAAGGATTTAAATGTTTTTAGGCATAAAGTACTAATTATATATATAAACTAAATCTTATAGATATCACATAAAATTTAAACTTTTAAAGTTTAAGTAAGCCTACTACATTTTTTTTATGTCCGATTAGCATAAAAGTAATGTAGCTGTTTTGTAACCAGCTGAAGCAAGTGCGATACTTGCATTGGACTTTTATATAGGGCCTTATAGTCAAGAGGTTAAGACATAATATTTTCATTATTACATGCGAGGGTTCGATCCCCTCTGAGGCTATATACTTTCACTATATTTTAGGGTTTATAAATATATAAAGTTTGGTTAATGCGGATTGATGTAATAGTAACATAACTGGCTCATGTCCAGCATATATTGGTGCAATTCCTTTATCCGCACTTTTTTTTTTAAGGTTATAGCTTAACTGGTAAAGCAAGCTGCTCATGACAGCTGAGATGAGTGTTCGATTCACTTTGGCCTTATTTTATTGTAAATACAGTATTACTTAATCCGAGTGCTGGAATTGGTAGACAGGATAATCTTAAGATTTATTGATATAACATCGTGAACGTTCAAGTCGTTTTTCGGATAAAAGGGGACATAGTTTAATTGGTAAAACTGCGATTTTGCATATCGTTATTTCAGGATCGATTCCTGATGTCTCCATATACTATACAATTAATTATTATTAGCTCGAGAAGCTCAATTGGTAGAGCGGAACTCTGAAGATGTTTAGGTTGTAAGTTCGAATCTTATCTGGAGCAATTTAAGGTAGTGATGGAATTGGTAGACATGAATAGCTTAGGACTATTTGATTTATATCTTATCCGTTCAAGTCGGATTTACCTTATAATTTAATAGTAGTTTATTAATATATCTTGTAGACTAATCGGTAAGTCATAAATTTTTGGTATTTAATATTGAATGTTCGAATCATTCCAAGATAATAATATAATTTAATATAGCATTTTTTTTAGTGAATATAGTTCAATGGTAGAACAACTGTATGTGGCACAGTAATTTCCCTGTTCAAATCAGGGTATTCACCTACTAGTAATTATTATTATAGCCAGGATAGTTCAATTGGTTAGAACGTTAATTTCATGCATTAAAAATGAAAATTCAAATTTTTCTCCCGGCTTTTTTTTTATCTTAATTTTTAACAAGCGTTGTGTTATTAACTATAATTAAAATATATTTACGGGAAAAAGACAGTATAAATCACATTAAATTAAAAATTAAAAAACACTAATATTAAACGTTTTTATGTTTAAACTTTTATTAGCTCAGCTAGAGCTAAATACTTATAGTATTAAAATACAAGTTTAAGTCTTGAATAAAAGCAATGAATAGCTATCTAAATTCTTTTTACTTTGGTATTTATTTAATACATCTACAATATTTAATGTAGACTATTTCAACAAGCCATCTAAAAAAAATAATAAAAAAGTTTTTTTATAAAACAAGATTACGTTTTCAATAAAAAAATTCTTTTATTGTATTGAAAACACATATATTGTCGTTTCTGATGTCATTATCTATTTTAAAAAAGTATTTTCTTTTTCAATAAATTATTAGTTATGGTTGGTGCAATTGTAATTACAATTAAACAAAAAAATACTTAAACCGAAAATTATAAAAGTTATATTTAAACCTAATTATTATAAAAAAAAAGGAATTAGCTCAAAGGTAGAGCGACCGTTTTACACACGGCAGGTTAGGTGTTCAAATCACCTATTCCTTAATTATAACTATTTATATAAATAAACAATATAAATATTTTATACATTTAAATAAAAAATAAATTTTTTGTTTCTATGTTTTTTTTTCATGTTCTATGAAATATATACTAAAAGTATGTCAATAATAACATTATAAGTTTAAGTTTATAATATTATTTCTTATTAAAATAAGAAAAAGAAGACGATCAATGACAAATTTAACCAGAAGTCATTTTCAGGCTCATCCATTTCATTTAGTCTCACCATCACCTTGACCTATATATACATCGATCGCCTTATTAACCTTAACAACTAGTGGAGTGTTAACTATGCATGGTTTTACTAATGCAGATTATTTTTTAATGTCTGCTTTTTTAATACTTATTCTTTCTATGTCATTTTGATGACGAGATGTTATAAGTGAAGGTACATATTTAGGTAATCATACATTAGCAGTTCAAAGAGGATTAAATATGGGTGTTGCTTTATTTATAGTATCAGAAGCATTATTTTTTTTAGCTATATTTTGAGCATTCTTTCATAGTGCTTTATCTCCTACAGTAGAATTAGGAGCTCAGTGACCTCCTATGGGTATAGAAGCTATTAATCCTTTTGAGTTACCTTTACTTAATACAGTTATTTTATTATCATCAGGTGTTACTGTTACATATGCTCATCATTCTTTAATACAAGGAAATAGAAGTGGTGCTTTATATGGATTAGTAGCTACAGTATTATTAGCTATAGTGTTCACTGGTTTCCAAGGTGTAGAATATACTGTTTCTTCTTTCACTATAAGTGACGGTGCTTTTGGATCATGTTTCTATTTTGCCACGGGGTTTCATGGACTGCACGTCCTTATAGGTACAGCTTTTATTGCTGTTGGTTTGTGACGAGTGTTAGCATACCACTCTACAGACAATCATCACCTTGGTTTGGAGTCAGGTATATTATATTGACATTTCGTTGACATAGTTTGATTATTTTTATTTGTCTCAATATACTATTGAGGTTCTTAATAAACATTTCAGAGGAAATCGCCTCTTTTTAAATTCTAAAAATAACTTAAAAATGAATATATATAAATTAAAATATAATATAAGAAGGTTAACTTATGAAAGTAAATCGAATAATAAACTTTGTCCTTAATGAGTATCAGGTTTTGCTGATGCTGAATCTAGTTTCTCTATCAGAATTATTAGAAATAAAAACCGTAAAACCGGTTGACGTATTTTACCTTTGTTTACAATTGAATTAAATAATAGAGATATTTTACTATTAAAACGTGTATGAGCCTTTTTTGGTGTAGGTACTTTTACTGAACGAAAAAATGGAAAAGTAGTTTTTTATGTACAGTCTTTTGCTAATCTTACTGAAGTAATAATTCCTCATTTTAATAAGTACCCTTTATTAACAAATAAAAGAGCAGATTTTATTATATTTACAAATATAATAAAACTATTAAAAGATAAAGAACAAGCAACTATGGTAGGATTACAGAAAATAATAAACATGAGAGCTTCAATGAACAAGGGTTTATCAGATAATTTAAAAATAGTTTTCCCTAACACTAAGCCCATTGCAAGACCTACTATAAATTTCGAGGGTATACCTCATCCCAATTGATTAGTAGGATTTGTAGATGGAGAGGGATGTTTTTATATAAAAATAATAAAAACTAAATTTAAATTAGGTATTTCTACTACTATGGTATTTACCTTAAGTCAACATTCACGTGATCATTTACTAATGAGCAAGATAATGTCTTACCTAAAATGTGGTAATATTGAAAAACCTAAGGGTAGATCTGAAGTTAGATTTGTTGTATATAAATTTAACGATATCTTGGTTAAATTACTCCCTCTTTTTAAAAATTACCCTTTACAAGGTGTTAAACATAAAGATTTTCTTGATTTTAGTCAAATAGCTAGTTTAATGGAGAACAATTCTCATTTAAATTCAGAAGGTTAAAAAAAAATTTATATTATAAAAGCTGGTATGAATAAAGCTAGAGTACACTTAAAGTAAAAAATATAACGATTAGCTTACTAATAACATTAAATTTTTATATTTAAGTGGAACATATAAATATACATATGCATATTAATATAAGAGATCTTAGTTTAATGGTAAAATACGAGACTTTTAATCTTTGTTATATGGGTTCGATCCCCATAGATCTTAAATATAAAAATTTAAATAAATTTTATAATTATTATATATTAAATACAAATTTCTATATAGTAATCGTATACGTATCATACTATGTACTTTTTAGAGGAAATCGCCTCTTTTTAATTTATAAAAATAACAATAAAAATGAAAGACAACATATCTTTAAATAAGATTTCGTGACATAGTATAGACGAAAATGGCTATATTAATATATATTTAAAAAACAAAGAAGCTATATATATATATATGGAAATAGGTGACGAAAAGCGTTGTTATATAGGCTCAAGTCTTCAACTGGTGAATCGTTTAACTTCTCATAGATATAGTACTAGAAATTTAGGTCAAATCAACTCTAATGGTTCCCCTGTGTTTTATAATTCCGTATTAAAATATGGTTGAAAGTATTTTCAACTTGGCGTATTAGAATTTGTAGATTTATCTAATATAACTGATATAAAGGAGAAGAAAGCTATTTTATTAGAAAGGGAACAATATTATTTAAATAAAATAAACCCTTCTCTTAATACATGTAAAACTGCTGGTTCTCCTTTAGGTATAAAACGAAACTTCTCGTTTTGTATAAATGTAAGTAAGGCTAAAAGGGGAAAAAAGAACACTAGGTCTACTATAAATCTTAATACCGCATATAAAAATATAACATCTGAAACTAGATCAAAGCTATCTTCAAGAGCAAAAGGGGTAACAGTTAAAATCTATAACAAATCAAATAATCTTATTTCTCAATTCCCTAGTATGGCAAGTGCCGCAAAGCATTTCGGAGTTAGCTACAATACTATTAGTAGAATTCAAAAAACAGGTATTTCTTATGATGATTATACATATAAATTTGAGGTAATAACTGGATATCCTTTAATAGTAAACAAAGAAAAAAATACGATTACGGAATATCATTCCATAAGTGAAGCAGCTAAATGTATATGTGTTAGTCGTGAAACCATATCAAAATATATTAATACAGATAAATTGTTAAAAGATACATATTTAATAACAAAAAATAAATAATAAGGTTTAAATATTTTGTTATTAAAAAAATGGTTAATAATAAACCGGTATAGTTTAATGGTAAAACCACCGTCTTCCAAACGGTTTATCTCAATTCGAATTTGAGTTCCGGTATTTCAGAGGGAATGCCTCTTTTTAATAATAAATCCATCCCCATTTTTAGAGAAAATGTCTCTTTTTAATAATAGACCAATCCCCATTTTTAGAGGAAATGCCTCTTTTTAACTTTAAAATATTAATATAAATAATGAAAGAAACCATACACAACATAAATTGTCCATTCGCTTTTAATAATGTTTGTACAGAATTAACTAAGTTTTGATTAAACGAAATAATCGGATTAAATTCTTCTAAAATATGATTAACTGTAATTGTTTATAATAAAAAGAAGAAATCTTACACTTTAATTAATAATTTACCTTTCAATACATTAGATTGTTCAGATGTAATTAAAGTATTAAAACAAGTTTTTGAAGCTAAAAATTTCTCTAATAGAAAAGATCTATTAAATAAAATAATTTTTAAGTTTAATTTTGAAAACTATAATATAAATTATTATAAACTAATTTGATATATATTAAAATATTTATATTTTATTATTAAATATTTATATTTTATTATTAAATATTATTTATATTTATTGTCCTAATATACTTGGAAGCAAGTCAATTTAGCTTTGACTTAACTAATGATGAAATATTTAGTACTTTAAATGATAAATTTGAAAGTAGTGGTTAGCGAAACGCTTAATAGTGTTACTAAACAATGTATTTTCAATTCATTTGTTAAAATATTTAGCAGTACTTATTATTTTCCTAGTCACTTTCTATCTGCTGAATTGAACATAAAGATTTAAATATATCCTAAGATATTTACTCTAAACAATTTGTTATACTAGATAGTAATTCTAATTTGTTTAGAGAATATGTTAATAATACAGAATCCTTAAAATATGATATATATGCAATAGTTACAGAATATACTAGTACAATTAAATAAGGATAATTTATATATTACGTATTATGTGCGTATTTATATAAGGGTTAGTATCCTAATTGGTAAGGAACTTTCTTGTCATGAAAGTCTACGCGAGTTCGAGCCTCGTCTGACCCGGTTTTAATAAATCATATGAATAAACGAATTTCTTAGATATTTTTTTAATAAATTTTATCGGAAATAAAATTTATCAGGAAAGGTTGTCATTGGTAAGACGATGCATTTGCTAAATGCCGCATGAAAATGCCTGAGAGTTCAAATCTCTTCCTCTCCGATTAAGAGTATAGTTTAATGGCAAAACCATAAACTTCAAATTTATTATTTTCCGTTCAAGTCGGGATACTCTTGTATAAGCAAAGCAAATAATTTTATTATTTACTTCAGGTTCTTTAGCTTAATTGGTGAAGCCCTTTGTTGATAACGAAGTGATTGTAGGTTCGAATCCCACAGGAATCATTTACAAAAAAAAGGGAAGTTGGTCGAGTGGTTGAAGGCAGCTGTCTTGAGTACAGCCAAATAGAAATATTTCAAGAGTTCAAATCTCTTACCTCCCGAATGATAATGAAAATTTAAATTTTCATAAATCTTTAGAGGAAATCGCCTCTTTTTCAATTTAATTAATAAACAATAAAATGAAAAACGATACAAAAATAATTCCCGTGGTTACGTACAGTAATCCTTATAATGATAAGTCTAATATTCTTAAAGAAAATAAAAGAAAATCATGTATTTATCGTTGAAATAATTTAGTTACAGGTAAAAGTTATGTAGGATCAAGTATAAACATAAGTAATAGACTTAGTATATATTATTCCAAAAAAGCAATGATTAACAAAATAAGTACTAGAACAAGTATTATATATAGTGCTTTATTAAAACATAATTATGATAATTTTAGTTTAGATATACTAGAATACTGTGATATAGATGTATTAATAGAAAAAGAACAATATTACTTAGATATATTAAAACCAGAATATAATATTTTAAAGGCAGCCAATAGCAGAATAGGTAGTAAACATTCATCTAAGACAAAAAATTTAATGAGTATTAAACAAAAAGGTATAAACAACCCTTCTTTTGGTAAAAGAGTCTCACAAGAAACAAGGAATAAAATAGGAGAAAGTCTTAAATCTTATTGATTAAAAGTGGAAGTTAAACCTATAATTAAAAGACCAGAAACTAGATTAAATATGTGTTTAAGAACCGGCGGTGTAAGTGTTAAATTATATGATAAATCTGGTTATCTTGTAAAGGTTTTCCCTACTATGATAAGCACTGCTAAATATTTGGGTGTTTCAAGCAGAACTATAGGTAGAATTCCTAATAAGGGTATGTATGATAGTTTTACTTTTGAATTTGAGGTAAAAGATATTAGAATTTGAGTGTATAATTTTAATAAAGAATTAATTGAAGTATTGGATAACACTAAAGAAACATCAAAACGTTATAATATAGCTCGTAGTACTATAAATACTTATATTAGATCGGGTAAACTATATAACAACAAGTTTTATTTTTACAAAATTAACTCTAAAAACAATCCTTATTTTAATAAAAATAATTAATAAGTTTATTATTTTGTAAAACAGGTTATAGCCAAAAAGGTTAAGGCGCATTTTTTGGGTAAATGATTTCCTTGTTCGAGTCAAGGTAACCTGATATAAATAAGATTATTATTTAACAAAATCTACGGTTATTCTAGTAATGTCAATGATATCTAAGTGATGTTTCTATACTAAATAATAAGTATAAGAAAGTATATAAAGAAACTATTAGGGATGCCTGGCTATATATTAAAGAGAGTAAATATATTTAATTTGTGTGTTTAAGCATCTTTGACTCGACTTATGTCGAGTTCAAGGATGGTACCGCTGACTCGACTTAGGTCGAGTTCAAGTATGATACTCATGGACTCTTAGAGAAATCAATCTCTATAAACGAAGTGAACCGAAATATCTTAATAACTTCAGGAAAAGAAATCAAACGAGATTCTATGATTAGTGTGAATGAAAGTAGAAAAGCCTATATAAATATCAGTATTAAGGTACACGCTCTTATAATTAAATTAAATAATAATTATAATGATTAAAAGAAGGATTTCTTTATTCAGAATTGCTATATTATAAATGAGAATTTTAAGATGACAATTAGAAAATAAGAATTAATATTTTTAATCCACTGGTATATTAAACAAGTAAAACGGGCAAAACCTGTTTGAATATAAAGGGGAACCTTCCTCTAAGGCTAAATATAATATATAAGCGACAGCGTATAGTACGGTGAAGGAAAGGTTTGAAATAGTAGTTTTATAAGCAGCTCGAGTAAATTTTAAATAAAAAGTAAGAGCGTACCTTTGGCATAATGGGTCAGCGAGTTAATATTAGATGCGAGCAGCAATGCCCAGATAAACCAATTATGAAATAATGAATTAGTATCTAAAATTAGACCCGAAGCCTGGTGATCTTACTACAGTCAGGGTTATAAAAGCCCGAACGGGTTATCGTTGTATAGATATCCGAAGAACTGTGGTAAGTTAGTGAAAGACAACACTGACTAGGATAGCTGGTTTTCTGCGAAACCTATATAAGTAGGTAATTCAAGGTACATCATAGCAGGTACAGAACTGTGATCTCAGGCAACTTCTATTTTATTATTTTTCTTGCTTTGCACGAAAAATAAAGGATAATTTTGCATATATCGGGGAATCGTGAAGATTTTATCGGTGAGTATTCGCACTCGGAAGGGCAATGATGAATATTGAATAATCGGACATAGTACGATAAGGTTGTATGTCTAAAGGGAAACAGCCCAGAACAAGAGTTAAGGTTCCAAAATTATTGTTAAGTGAAATTAAGGAAGTTACTATCTTATACGACTAGGAAATTGGCTTAGAAGCGGTCATTTTTTGAAGATCTCGTAACAGAGCACTGGTTTAGTAAATATATATTTACTCTGATAGTAGCACCGAAAATTTAACGGATCTAAACAATATACCGACACCTTGTCCATATTTTTTAATAATAATTATTATTATATTTAATGGGGTAGCAGAACGTTGGGTAAATCTACGACTTATTCTTTTTAAGAATAATTATAAGATAACCCAAGTGAGAATGCTGACATGAGTAACGAAAAGGATAGAGGGGAAAGCCACCACCACAGAGTGGTGATGAGTACTTCGATAGTTTTACAGCATTTATTCTCGTAAAAGCGGAATTTTTTTTCGTAATGTCTGGGATTTATTTACTAGAAGCTATGACTCCCGCCTAAAGCTTATGGTTTTTATAAAGTAACGGCCTCTAAGTTTATACCAAAAGGTTTGAATGATGAGCAAATCTTTGTTGCATAGTAACAACCTTCTTTTTATATGCAAAAATAAAGTAAAGTGAAGAAGGTTCTGGAAAAACAGCAACAGGTTATATTATTGAAAATAAACTAAAGAGATGAGCAATAATATAAGATAAGTAACCGTACCTAGAAACTACCACAAGTAAGCTAGTAGAGAATACGAAGGCGTTTGAGTGAACAATCATTAAGGAACTCGGCAAACTAACTACCGTAACTTCGGGATAAGGAGAGCCATTCCTCCTAATTAATATTAGGTAAAGAATAGGAAGCATGGAATAGTGTTGTACGACTGTTTAATTAAAACAAAGCACTCTGCAGTAAGATAATAATTCAAAGTATTGAGTGTGATTTCTGCCCGATGTCGGCTGGTTAACGGATTTTCTAAGTTGACTAATATAAGCTTGGTTTTGAAGGAAACCCCGATCAATGGCGGCCTTACCTATGAGGGTCCTAAGGTAGCGGAATACCCTGGCCGTTAAATGCGGTCTTGCATGAATGATTTAACGATACAACAGCTGTCTCAATGATTGGCTCAGTGAAATTGGAATAACTGTGCAGATACAGTTTACCTCTAGTTAGACGAGAAGACCCTATGCAGCTTTACTGTTACTAGTAATTGAATATGATATTGCTAATTTTAGTGTATAAGGTAGTAACGTAGAGGTTCGAAATTGAAACACCTTTATTTAGTATAATCATATTGGTAGATTTTCTATATCAGAGTATAGTGGCGTTCTTCACCGAATGTTAAGTAGAGTAGAATCTTTTCCTCCACTCTCCACGAATATAAAGATTAACCTAATGGGACAATTGCTAGGAGGCAGTTTATGCGGGGCACAGATCCCATAAAAAGTACCTGGGTGTATCCAAAGTTAATTTGGTAAAATTGTCATATTTTACATATGACTAATATATATATACAAATTATTTATGTAATTTGTGTATTTATTTTTATTTTTAGTTTGTTATTTGGTATAGCTTAAGCTATAACCAATCCAGCTACATATCTATTTAAGTTAGAACTAACATTTTTTTATTCAAGTAAGATTTTCGCTATATGGAAAATAGATGTAATTAAAACCTTTTTATAAACAAGGTTTTTAGTTATATTATTAGTTTGCGATTAAATTTTTAATCCAGAAAAGCAAATAAAAAATTAAATTACTAATAATATAATTATGTTTATTACTTGACAAGTTTAATGGCTTAATCTTGCTTTACTGTCTGACTTACACGTCTATCAGTCGCGTAAGCGGGGCATATGATCACAAGATGCAGAAAGGAAAGGTCTTGGATTTTTGAAAAAGCTACGCTAGGGAT
>Ga0247761_1000142_pt1 | contig 13138 bp, 10 predicted proteins | sample UWRJL111311C4_FD_179915 | JGI IMG/M metagenome (GOLD analysis project Ga0247761, IMG submission 179915) | Plant litter microbial communities from Arlington Agricultural Research Station in Wisconsin, United States - UWRJ-L111-311C-4 | ecosystem: Environmental > Terrestrial > Plant litter >...
CGACACAAACGCGCTCGCGCTGATCGAAGACGCAGCCCAAGCACTGGGAGCGACGCTGCACGGGCAGCGAGCGGGCGCGCTCGGAGATATCGGCTGCTTCAGCTTTTTTCCGACCAAGAACCTGGGTGCTTTCGGCGATGGCGGGCTGGTCACCACGAACGACGACGGCCTCGCCGAGCTGGCTCGCTCGCTCAGGGGCCATGGCTTCAGCGCCAAACATTTCAGCCAACGCCTGGGAGGCAACTACCGGCTGGACGCGCTACAGGCTGCGGTACTACGCGTAAAGTTGCCCTATTTGGACGGTTTCAACGCGCGCCGTCGCAAGAACGCGCAGCACTATTCGAGAGCGGCGTCGAACACGCTCGACTTGCCACGCGAACTGCCCGGACGGCAGCACGTCTACAATCAGTTCGTGGTGCGTAGCCCCGAGCGCGACGCGCTCGCCGCGCACCTTCTGGCCCGCGGCATCCGCACTGAGCACTACTACCCCTTCCCGATCCATCTGCAGCCAGCCTGCGCGCGGCTCGGCTATTCAATCGGCTCCTTTCCAGAAGCGGAAGCTGCAGCGCGCCAATCCCTCGCGCTGCCCATTTTTCCCGAACTCGAAGATTGGATGCTGAACGCGGTAGTCGAAGCGCTCAGCACTTTCGGCGCGGCGTCTTGAAGCTCCTTCGCAGCTTGCTCAGGCGAAGCCGGCTTTGCGAGACGTCGCAGTCGGGCCTTCGATGGCTCCCGCGTACACATCGCTGATCGACAACAGATACAACTCACCCCGATTGGTGCGCGCATGCACCAGCTTGCCGTCGATGCGCAGAGCTTCGACTCGGCCCACGGTCAGTGCCGCCCCATTGAAGGCGACGTACAGGGTAAACAGCCGGCCGTCGGCGGCGCCCACCCAGCCCTTGTCGTCCTTCTTTGCTTCAGCTGCGTTGAGCAACGCGGTCAGGTGTTCTTCGGTCATGCGCTAAAGTTTTTCTTTTCCAGCCCGAAGTCAAGGCGCGGGCGCTTTTATCGTGGAGGCAGGCGCAACTCACACTACCCTGCCGCGGTGCCCGAGACCGCAAACGCAAAAAAGGTCAACAAAAGCGACGCAGACCGCGCCGCGGCCGACGGCGGTGGCCCGCACCTCGAAGTGCGGGGTGTGCACAAGAACTTCGGCGACACCAAGGTCCTGACCGACGTGAACATGAGCATCGGTCGCGGGCACATTGCCGTGATCATCGGTGGCTCCGGCGCGGGCAAGACCACACTCTTGCGCATTCTGATCGGGCTCGAGCGCCCGAGCTCCGGCTCGGTAGAGATCAGCGGTCAGGACATTGCCAGTCTGAGCGACCGCGAGTTGAACGTGATGCGTCGCAAGTTCGGCATGGTCTTCCAATATTCCGCCCTGCTCGATTCGATGAACGTGATGGATAACGTCGCGTTCCCCATGCGTGAGCATACCGATTTGCCGGAGAAAGAGATCCGCGCTCAGGTTACGGAAAAGCTGAACTCGCTGGGCCTGGAAAACGTGGAGAAGCGCTTCCCGAGCGAGCTCTCCGGCGGTATGCGGAAGCGCGTGGCGTTGGCACGCGCGCTCATGCTCGAGCCCGAAGTCATCATGTACGACGAGCCCACCAGCGGCCTGGACCCGGTGACCAGCCGTATGGTCGACGATCTGATCCTCGAGACGCGCAAGAACTTCGGCGTGACGAGCGTGATCATTTCTCACGACATGGTCGGCGCGTTGCAAATTGCCGACGAGATTTACCTACTTTCCAAGGGAACCATCGTGGCATCCGGCTCGCCCAAAGAGCTGATCAAGGGCGACAACGAACTCTTGCACAAGTTTTTGCAGTCGAGCGGCGTCACGGCCATGCCAGGAGCGGCGGAGAAGCTCGCGGCCGGAGATTGAAGCCGGGCTCACGCGCCTCGCGGTTTGGTGAGCAGGCGTCGCACCGGATCCTCGAAAAACAGGAAAAGAGCGATACAGAAGACCTGGAGCGAGACCAAGTAGGCCACCAGCAGGCCCGGCGAGGGCGAATCGAAACGCGCCAGATGAGCGAGCCGCAAGAACACCTGCTTGAAAGGCTGGTGAAGGATGTAGACGGCATAGCTTGCGCGGCCCAGTAAGACCAACGGTGGACCGTTCAGAATATTCGGCGTCGGAAGCGCACCCGACGCCAGAGCCAGAATCATCAGCGCGAACAGGGGGGCTCCCAAAGTAGCTTCCAGCACGCCCATCGGCGCGAAGCGGCCGCCTATGGCAAGCGCGAGCGTCAGTACGAGCGCGAACGTGCCCAACAGACGCAGCACTTTTCGATGCGGCTCGAGCTTCCCGGAAAGAAACAGCCGTCCAGCAACCACACCCAAGACGAACTGAGGCAGCTGCAGCGGTGGAAAACTTCGCCAGAAGGTGAGCGCGCTAGCGCTCGTGTGATCCGCGACCTGCCAGTGAAACAGCATCGCTTGTACCAATAATGGCAAGCCCCAGATCGCGAGCGCGACCCAACAAACACTCCGCAATCGCCAACTCTTCGTCACCCGGAGCAGCACCGGGAAGAGCGCGTAAAAGAAAGCTTCTACGCTGAGCGTCCAACCCGGCGTGTTCCACGTGTTCGTAACTCTAGGATGCCAGGCCTGCAGAAGCGTCAGATACGCGACGCCCGCGACGCCAATCTTGACGAGCGCGCTGGGCAAAGACCCGGCGGAGTCGATGAAAAAGGCCACCACTCGCGGCGCATCCATCAGAAAACCCAAAAAGTAGAGCGGGTAGATGCGCGCAAAGCGAGCACGCCAAAACGTGCCTGCCGTAGTCTTCAGCTCGTTTGCGCTGTCGCAATAAGTGTACGCCAGGATGAACCCGGAGAGCACGAAGAAGAAGCTGACTGCGAGTCCCCCGCGAGTCATCAGGTCGATCACGGCATCGGGCAGCGCACGAACGCCATCGCCACCGAGTTCATATGAAGTATGAAGCAGCACCACCTCGAGCGCCGCGAAAAACCGAACGCTAGTCAGCGCCAAGATTTCTGGCCTTCGACCCGTCGCAAGAGCCGAGCTGGCTGTCGGGCGAGGATCGTAGATCCCTTCGGCGTTCATGGTTCAGAGGCTAGACGCAGCGCGCCGCCCGTACAACGCCTTGAAGCGCGATTGGCGACGGACTAGCTTGCTCTTACATGCTGCCATCGCGTGCCCGCAGATTCCTGGTCACCGGTGCAGCCGGCTTCATCGGAAGTCACACCGCGATTCGCCTGCTCGAGCGCGGAGACCACGTGGTCGGCCTCGACAATTTCAACGACTACTACGACCCGGCGCGTAAGCGTTCGAATCTGCAGGACGTACGCACGGCCGCCAAAGCAAGCGGAACGTTCACGTTCGTCGAAGGGGACATCCGCAATCGCGCCCTACTCGCCGAGCTCTTCCAGGCGCAGCCGCTGACTGGTGTGGCGCATTTGGCAGCAATGGCGGGCGTGCGCAGCTCCGTCGAGGATCCATGGCTCTATTACGATTGCAACCTGACCGGCACGCTCAACTTGCTCGACGCGGCGCATCGCTTCAATAGCCCGAATTTCGTGTTTGCGTCTACTTCATCCGCCTACGGCAACACGAAAGAAATCCCGTTCGTAGAGACGGCAACCGCCGATCGTCCCCTCGCCCCTTACCCCGCGAGCAAACGGGCGGCAGAGTTACTCGGCCACTCTTACCATCACATGCAAGGGCTCGACTTCACCGCGCTCCGCTTCTTTACCGTTTACGGTCCAAGAGGTCGTCCCGACATGATGACCTACAAGATCTTGGAGGCCATCCGCACGGGCGCGAGCATGCCTCTGTTCAACGCTGGCAACATGCATCGCGATTGGACGTTCGTCGCTGACGTGGTGAGCGGCATCGTCGCCGCGCTCGATACTCGCCTCGGCTACGAGGTGATCAATATCGGTCGCGGCGAGCCCGTTCAGGTGGCCGATTTCATCAAACTGTTCGAACAGCTCGCGGGAAAGAGGGCCCCTTTCGAAGTTCAGCCCATGATGAAGGCCGACGTCGACTTCACGTTCGCCAACATCGACAAGGCTCGAACACTGCTCGGCTACGACCCGCAAGTGTCGGTCGAAGAAGGCGTGCGGCGGTTTTACGAGTGGTACAAAGTCGCGGTCGGGGAGCCCGGGCTCTGACCGGAAATGTCTAGTCGCGCGCTGGGAATAGCCGTCTCAGGCGTAGGGCTGGCGCCTCGATGAAACGCCAGGAAATCCCCGCAAGAATCAGGGCGGAGCCCAATGCGGCGATGACCACGCACGCGCTCAAAGCTTTACCCGACAGCCCGGCGTCATGCAGCCAGGCCCGCCAGATCGTCTGCGCAATAGCGATGGTGATCCCATGGATCAGATAGACGCCGAAGCTCACCTTCCCCAAAGTGCGCAAGCTCCGATTCCGCAGCACCCAGCGCAAGACAGGTGCGCGATCGGACACGGCCAGCACGATTAGCGACGCAAAACCCACGGCGATGATGGAGAACGTGAACGCGTAGACGACGGCGCGCAAGCCGGCGATGGGCGAGTGCTCCAGAATCAGCACGTCGCCGCCGAAGCAGACACAGCACGAAACGGCAGCCACCGCCAGGGTACCGATCGACACCGGTACGCTCAGTTGCTCAGCACGAGCTCGCAGCGGTGATTCGACCAGGAGCGCGGCCAGCGCACCTGCCGCGAGCGTGTCCAATCGGTACCACGTGCTGATGTAGACAGTGTTCGGCGAGATGCCGTGACCGAGCGCGACCAGCCGAGCGAGCGGCGGTGCGACCAGCAACACGAGCAGCAATCTGACCAAGCCACCTTGGCTCAGAAAGCGAACCGAAAGCGGGTAAACGAGATAAAACTGCTCTTCGATCGCGAGCGACCAGGTCACGGCCAGTGCCCAAGGCCCGAAGCCGATCGAGCTCAGCAGATTTTGTGTGAAGGTGAGATAGAAAGGCAACAGCGCCGGGCCAATTTGCATTCCAGTCGGCAGGAGGCGCGTGCCGCCGAAGGCGAATGCCAAGATCAGGAGGTACAGGGGCCAAATGCGCAGCGCGCGACGGGCGTAAAAATTACGAAAGAACGAGCGCGATTCGAGCGAGCTTCGTAAAATTCGCGTGATCAGGAAGCCCGACAGTACGAAGAACAAGTCCACGCCGACCCAGCCAGCGCCGAAAACACGTCGCAATGGCCCGAGCGATCCGGACACGAGATGCAGAACGAGCACGAGTGCCAGCGCCAACCCGCGCACGCCGTCGAGCTCCGGAACGTGCCTCGGCTCCGGGATTCGCGGTGGTGCGCTCGGTGCCACAGAGGTCGTCACGAGAGCTGGACTATCGCCGCGTGTCACAGCACGCGCGCTTACGCTCGGAGGCCCGCTACCGCAAGGAATGGCGATCCCTTCACGACCAGAGCCGCGCGCCGGGGGCTCCTCGCCACAGGTTGCATTTTCCGCAGATTTCTATCTCGCTACCGCACCCAGCCATGTGCTTAGCACGCGCGTGATGAAGCCCGGCCCCACCCCAGATCTCGCTGAGCGATTGGGTATTGAGGTCACCCACCACGTGCTCTTCGTTCCAATCGTCACAACAAAGCACAGCACGCCCATCCGCCCAAATGTTCATTTCTCGGAACGGCAGCACGCAAAAGCGAGCCGGAGCAGCCGTGATGGCTTGAGTGTTTGCTTCTTGCTCCGGGTGAGCCTCTGAAAAGATTCCCTTTTCGTCCAAGCTGCCGGCACGGTTCGTGTAGCCTCCCACGCCCACGAAGTCGACGATGCCCTTCCACTTGGCGAGAAACGCATCGATTTCGTGCATGTTCTGCGGAATTGCGATCATCCCGATGCGAATTTTGGGAAATTTGAGCCCGCGGGCGTCGCGCGCACGAATTAAGCGCATCACGTTGTCCTCAATCTGGTCGAGCTTGAGCCGGACGCGGATCTTTTCGAAGGTCTCGGCGGTAGCTCCGTCGAGCGTGATATTCAAGAAGTCGACTTCGTGTCGCAAGAAGCTATCGATCTTGTCCTCGTCCATCCGGAACCCATTGCTGTTGACCAGGATCCGAAAACGATGCGATTTCGAACGGATGTAGGCGAAGTGCTCATCGAAGCTGCGCATGGTCAAGATCTCACCAAAGCCATTCGGGCAGAGGTCGGGAACGCGAAGATCGGCCGCTTGGTCTACTAGCTTCTTGAACAGCGACATTTCCATCTGTCGCTGCGAGCGCTCCATCGCTTCGCGCGGGCAGTGAATGCATCGCGCGTCGCAGATGGCGGTTATTTCCAAGTTGATTGCTTCGGGTCGCTTGGGCCATTGCCGCGACTGGGCTCCGTCCTTCACCGTCTGCAGAAGACGGCGCGCCTGCTCTCGCCATTCCGTCGGGAGCCGCTCGCTTTCCAGCGAGTTCTGGATGAGCTGCGCGGCCAAACTTCGTAGCTCGCCCACGACTGGTAATCGTCGCATTTCTTGATGAACCCTTCGACCGCGGCGGCAGCAGAGACGTCTGGATAGGCTGAGAAGCTAGCTTAGAACGAATTCCGCCACAAGTTCCGCTGTGCCGGGACCGCCGGGGCAGCTCGACGATGAGATCGCGGGGGACCAATTCGTGCGGTACAGTTCCGCGCTTCGCCCAGGCTAGTTTCGCCGCACGCCTCCAGATCCTCGCAGAACGGCGAAGGAATCCTTGAGCAAAGACTTCGCACCCAAGCCACCCGATCCCCGCGGTCGATAGTCCAACCTCCGAACCATGTCGGTAAGCAGCAGGAAGCGCGCCATGTGGCCAGCACGTTCCTCGTGCAGTTGTGAGCGTCGTCGCAAGGTCTGCGAAATTCGTCGATACAAAATCGCCCCGTCCTCCGCGCTCGGCGCACGCTCCCGACAATCTCGAGCGACACGGTCAGCCACCTCGGCTCGCGATTCGGCCACTGCAGCGGCGTACGCGTATGCGGGGGCGCCCGTCGAAGCGGCGAGCTGCCACTGGAAGGCGCGCGACCAAACCTTCTTCGTCGCTTCCGGGCTGCCCGTCGTGGAGGTACTATGGCGGCGCCAAACCCCGAGGACATCGGGCATGAGCACTCGCTTTCCGGCTAACCCTGCCAAAAAGAAAATCCACTCGTCGAAGGGCGCGGGCGCATTGAACCACTTCGATAGGGGCGGCGCTTGGAGCAACCACTGCGCAATCGGCAAACGCCGGAAGAGGAGATGCATACCGCCGGGTGCGAACCACGGATCCAAATTGGCCACGGTGAATTTTCCGTGTTCGGACTGCGTGGGCAGGACTAGCGACGTCGGCTGAAGCCGCTCATCGACCACCTGAACCCGATGGGATACCGCCATCACCGTCGGATCCTGAAAATCTGCGGTGGCTACCGCGAGCTTGTTGTCGGCCCAGACATCGTCTTGATCGCAAAGGACCACGATGTCACCCGTGCACTGACCGATCGCTCGCACAAAATTTTCGTTGTAGTTCCCGAGCTTCGAGTGAGCATCGACGATCACCTTGAAGGGGGCCTGGCCGGCAAAACGCTGAGCAATCTCGACGGTATCGTCACTCGAGGCGTCATCGCTGATGATCAGCTCAGCGGGCTGGAGCGATTGCCGTTGAATCGAGTCTAGTTGTTCACCGAGGAAGGTTGCGCCGTTGAATGTCGCGAGGGCAATCGAGATCTTCATGGGATCGTCCGTGCAGGGCTAAACTACGGTCTACCTTGGCCCGGAGCAAGCGTTGGTGATCGACGCCCGTTGGTGCAGCGCCGGGGGAGGCACCAAATCGCCACCGAGCTCACGCGGAGCCCGGCTGCGAGAGTTCTCGAAAGAACGCCTCGAGTCCAAAGACGTGCCGGTCGCCGCTGAATTCATGAGCCGTCTGCCAGGCGCCGAGCTGCAAGCGTTGGTAATGCAAGGGGTCACGCAGAGCTCGATCGAGCGCTTCGGCCAGCGCGCGAGAACCGAACCCCTCCGCCAACTCGCCACTCACCCCGGGTCGCAGCCAATCCACGATGCCCCCAGCGCGATAGGCAGCCGCCGGGACGCCGAGCGATGCAGCCTCTACTCCCACCATTCCGAACGGTTCAGGCCACTGGCTGGGCACGATCAGCAGGTCCGCGGTCCGTAACAGCAAAAGACGCTGCTCAGCGCTTACCCAGCCGGGAAACTCGCTTTGGACGCCCAACTTCGTTGCCAGGCGCCGACAGTGGTCGAGCGCTGGACCATCGCCGGCCATGGTCAGAACCAGCTGTCTATCTGCGAGCCCGCGCTGGCAGAGCGCGGTCGCTTGGACGGCTCGCACGGCGCCCTTGCCTGACGTGAATCGACCGAGGAACAGCAAGCGCCTAGGCAACTCACGCGCGGACGGCGGCGCTGCGTCCGGTTCGATATTGCCCGGTGGTGGGAGGACCCGCACCGCCCGATCGTCAACGCCATTCTGGACGTACACCTGACGCATGTATTCGCTGGCGACCACCAAACCCGCCAAACCTTGCAACACCTTGGCTCGAGTACGCTGATTGGAGTACACGCTCAGCAGCTGAATAGGATTGCGCGCACCGCAGCCGCGCACATAGTTCACGGGCAGACACCCTGGCCCGAAGCGCCGCGTGCAAATACGAAGCGTTGGAAGATGGTGCACCTTCCAACCGGTCGCGCACGTCCCGTAGAAGGCATGTGCGAAGAGCACCGTTCGAAAACGCTGAGCGAGCGTCAAATCGAGCGTCTGGTCAGAAGCGCTCTGTAGAAAAACGATGTCGGGGCGAAAGCTCGTGAGTTTGTCGAGGAACGCACTGCGAGTAGAGCCGCCGATATTCCAACGGGTGAGCGGTTCCAGGTTCCGATCAACCGCCTCTTCGCCCCTTTGGGCTGCGCGCTCGAATGCAAATCCCACCTCATGCCCGCGAGCCACTAGGGTCCGCAGGAGCCAGGTCAGGTAGGTTTCAGCGCCGCCTGCTACCGCTTGATTGGCTCCGGTGATTGCAATCCGCACGGCTCGACTTTGGCACGAGCCGCGCGGTGGCGACGAGCAATAGATCGCCCTAAGACGACGGCCTGATTTGTTTTTGCTCGCGCGCGCGGAGCTCGAAGCGTTCGATCCAGCGCAAGGACGGCAGCTCGATTGCTCGGTACACGAGGTAGGACACCACGACCACGGGCCCCAATTGCGCAAGCGCGTACAGTAGAGGACGCGAACCAAGCCATAGGCCCATGGACCGAGGTAGCCGCGTCAGCAGAAAATAGCCGACTCCCACGTGGAAGAGATACATGCTGTATGAGATTTGCCCCACGAACACCAGCGGCGGCGCCGTGAGCACGGCAACGTTGTCATGGCTTCGGGTCACGACCAAGAGCAGAATCAAAGCGAAGCCAGCGCAGACCAACGTTGGGTACAGGAACGCCAACGCAAATGTCGGCGGGCTTAGCCAATCCCCGCCGCCGGCTAGCACCAGCCAAGCGTTGCTCCCGAACAGGAGCACTACGGCGAACAGTGACAGCAGTCCACGCAATGGGGCACGGCTGCGCAGAAACGAAGCGTGTGTGAGTTCCAGGTATGCAACGAATATCCCCATCGCAAATAAATCCAGGAACGAAAACGGCAGCCGAAACCGCAAACTCCCCGAAAGTGTCATCGAGTATTCGACGCTGCGAGATACCCACCCGATGAGCACCATGGAGCAGCCGACCCAAAACGCGCCCAAACGCTCCGAACTGCGTGCGAATCGCTTGGCGACCACGCTCGCGATGGGCAGGATCACGTAAAATTGGGCCTCGATGGCCAGCGTCCACATCGCGATGTTGATGGATAGAAACTCCGCAGGCGTGCCCCAATTGAAAACTAGCAGGAGATGCAGCAAGACGTCGCGCAAGGTCGGTACGTGCAAGTGCCCTGAGAAGCGCATCGCGACGAACACCACGAGCGCCGCGAAATACGCGGGATAGATCCTCATGAACCTTCGCGCGAAGAACTTGGGCCAGGACGGCAGCGCTTCTCTCGCGAGTAGGCGTGCCAGGAACGGTCGGGAGATCAGGTACCCGCTCAGCACGAAGAAGAGATGTACCCCAGAGAACCCGGGCAGCACGAGTGGCGGGAAGCGGAGCTCGACGCCGCAGTGAAAGAAAACGACCAACAGCGCGGCAATCCCACGAAGGCCGTCCAGTGCCTGATCGCGACGACCTCGAATCACTTGCGTTTCCGTCACTCCTGCTCCACTCCAGTGTCTCCCGTAGTGGGATCTCTTCTAGTGGGACGCGCCCCCCGCGTCCTGGTGAATCTCGTCATCCCCCACAGGTCCAAGACCGGTGGCTGACGGGAATGCAACAATTCGTGTCGACACTGGGCCCGCCCTTGGACTGCGGCACAATTGTCCGGCGCAGGTGTGTCCAGCCCTCAGGCCTGTACTCACAAGACTTGCGGGTGTCGTCGCCTCGCCGAGCTTGGAATCTGAGTCCACGGGGCCCGAGATACGCGGTTGCGTGGTCTGAATCGGCCTTGCAATTTCCAGTACCGCGAGGAATTCTTCGGCCCTTGGTTAGCAGGATAGCGCTAACGGAACGCCGAATGCGTGCTCTCGATTAACCGCCGGTCGTGGCGGCCTTTTGTACAACGAACTTGGGGACGGAAGAAGAACATGAACAAGCGTTGGTTTGGCTTATTGCCCGGTGTGTCGATCGCCTTCGGTCTTGTGCTCAGTTGTAGCAGCAGCGACGGCGGCGGAGGGTCAGCCGGCAGCTCCGGCCTCGGAGGCAACGCCGGCGTAAGCGGCCACTCCGACGGTGGCGGTGGGACTTCCGTGGGCGGTCACGGCGCTGGAGTCGGCGGTGAACCCGCACCGAATGACGGAGGGGCCGCCGGCGAACCGGGTATGTCGGGCAATGCAGGAGTGGGCGGCATTACAGACGGTGGCGCGGGCGGCGACGAGGCAGGAGCTGCCGGTGCATCAGGAGCCCCTGCGGATACCTCGCCGCTCAGCCCAAGCGCGATTCCGGACCTGGCGTTTTGGCTCGACGGGAATGCCCAAGCCTTCTCCGACAAGGACGAAAACTTCCCGCTTCCCCCTGACAGCGGCAGAATAAGGAGTGTTCCTGAAGCGCCCCCGCTGATCGGCTCATGGAAAGCGCCGAGCCCGCTGGAACGCCCCATTCGTGCCCCTGGGGCATTCGATCTGCGTCCCGCGGAATCCAGCACAGGCTATTACCTGCAGGACACCGCAGGGACCATTCAAACTGACAATTCGACGCTGGCCATTTCATTTCGCATGTTGAATTCGAACTCAGCCCAAGGTGCACTGTCCGCCCGGGTTGGCAAGACCTCCCTGAGTCTGGGCGTTCATTTCGTCGGTGACACCATCGGCGTACGCAGCAACAACGCCGGCGCAACGCTAAAGAAGCACATCGCCCGCGGCTTGCACGGAACGATGATCATCCGCTTCAAGCCCACTGGTTTCAACGTCCAATACGAGGTCGAAGGCTTTCGCTCATCTGAATCCGTGGAGGCAGCGATTGACCACGAAACCGCCTCCAACTTCAACCTCGGTTACGATGGCAACCTCAGATCGAGCATGTACGGATTCGTCTCGCAGGTAGTAGGCATTGATCGAGCGGTTTCTGATGAAGAGTCAAGTCGATTGATGACTTGGCTCAGTGCGCAACCAATCCCGGATGCCTATCCTGTCTCGAAACCATTGGTGGCAATTGTCGGGGATTCGATCGCAAATGGCGACCAGATTCAAGGCTGGCAGTCCTGGGGCTTCACCATGTTGAATAACCTCAGCCAGACGTATCCAGACGTTCAATTGCTGAACGATGCGGCCAACGGTGGTGGCATCCCAACCGTGAAAAATTCGACCTATTCTGAGCGGGTCCTACCCTGGTACTCGGCAAACCGAGCCAAAAACATTTTAATCGTGGCTGCTGGCAGCAACGATCTCAACGGAAACAGCCTGCCGGACATTCTCGATCGCTACAACGGGCTACTCCAGGCCGCCCGGGCGACTGGTTGGAAGACTGTCGCGTGCACAGTTCTACCGCGGTCTGATGGTTCGAACGGTGGGCAGTCAGCCTTCGAGGCTGCCCGCAAGGCGTTCAACGATTACCTAGTTGCTCATGCAGCCAGCTACGATGCTCTGGCTGACGTCGCCAAGATCACCGGCTTGGGCGCGGTCGGCGACTCCGACAACACCACTTACTACAGCGACAAGGTCCACCCGACCGCGGCCGGGCACGCGCTGCTCGAACCTGTCTACCGCGCGGCCGTTGCCGGGTTGCTTGCGCCGTAGTTGCTGATTCTGGCCTTCTGGGGCAACGCGCGAACCGCTTGCCCCAACTCACTTTTGCTTTGACGTGTCCATCAAATTTCGTTCAACGCTGGGTCCGAACCTCAAGCCAGGAGGGCAGCCCTGCAGTTCCTTAAGCAAGGACATTCGCCTGGCTCGGTCCTGGAATGCACGTTTTCGCTTTTGTGGGGCGTGGCTAGCGCGATAACGGGATGCCGCAGCGAAAGGAGGCGTGTTTGGTGTCACCACTTCGAAATGAAAAAGCTCGACGCGCGTCACGGCAGCTGAGCGGGTTCACCACGGCAGGATTGTTCTTTTCCGCTGCGTGATCTGGCGCTGGCCCATCTACAAGGTGCGCGTGGAGGGAGGCCGAGCGCTCAAAGCTCGGGTAGCTCGCCGCGTGGGTCGCACAGGACTACGGCCAACGATCGTATTCCGTTCGGCTTCTGCGGAGGAAAGACTTCGAAACCCGTAGATGCACGACGTAGTCACCGCGGAACCTGCGCGCTGACAGCTTCGAATCAGTCGGCGATGTGCCACGAGAGCAGCAATTCGTAGCGTAGTTGATCTTCACCAAGCGCGACTCTTCGAGCACTGGAATCAACGTTCATGGAGGTATTTGCCGATCTTGTAGAAACCTTTGCTCTGGAGCACGCAATCTAGAATGCTGTCGGCCAACTTGTTCCGTTGAGTCGGTCACTGTATACGGCGATTCGATGGCTTTCTCGAGCGTCCCCTCAGCAGACAAGGTAGGAGTGGCGGGATCTATTCGACGGCTGATCGGTGGTCTTGACCGCGCAGCGACGCCGGGCTTCGTCGGGCTAGCCATCGGACTCGCATGGATGTTTTGGTTCCTGCTGGCTAACGCCGGATACACGGAATTTGCGTGGAT
>Ga0247761_1000150_pt1 | contig 12830 bp, 9 predicted proteins | sample UWRJL111311C4_FD_179915 | JGI IMG/M metagenome (GOLD analysis project Ga0247761, IMG submission 179915) | Plant litter microbial communities from Arlington Agricultural Research Station in Wisconsin, United States - UWRJ-L111-311C-4 | ecosystem: Environmental > Terrestrial > Plant litter >...
CTATACATCGTCATGTACCGCAAACAAAATGTTGTTTGTAAAGAGTTTTACTCGGTTGCTATGCAAAGCTACGCTTATGCTATGTCAAGACTACGTCTGAGAAGCAAAGTAGTCTAACTGGCTAAGTAAGCTACGCTTTGCATAGCAAATAATGACTGGTCATAATTTTTTTTGTGTCTATCAGGTTGTTTGGGTTCGAACCAAAAAAGTCTCCGACCCAAACGGAGTATCCAACCATTAGATTTCAACCTGTGCTAGTGTAAGCTACGCTAGACTTCGTCAGCAAGATATGTTTTTAGATCTAATTATTTTCGCTATGTCTCCGACTCCGACAAGCAAAAAGATAAAAACTTTACGTTAGCCTGATAGAAGAAATTAGTAAGCGTTTATTTATAATAAAAACCTTTTACAGGCTATTAATTTATTATTTTTATTATTAGAAACCACGCTACACAAACGTATACAAAACATCTAATCTAAGTTTAGGATTATCTTACTATACGGCCAGTCGGACTCGAACCGACAAACATCGTTTGGAAGACGATTAGTTTACCATTAACTTATGGCCGTAGACTGAAAATGTAAAATTGTGGACTTAAAAGAAATATCTTTTTTATTGCTGACGAAGTCTAGCTTAGCATACGGAGTATAAGCATATGACACCATGTCTTAGGCGAAATGTCTATGTATAAACTAGAACTTTTAAACTACTATTCGACATGGTGTTAAATATAGACCGAGTAGCTGTTAACCTATTAATTCTCTTTTAATATGTCCAAACCCTTTAATTTATTTTTATATGTATTACATCTAATTAGCTTATATTTCAAGTAAACTAAAAAGCTCATACTTTTATTCTTATGTTTTGCTAATTAGACTACTTTGCTTCACAGACGTAGTCTTGACATAGCATAAGCGTAGCCTTGCATAGCAAGCATAATATAATACAGTATAATTTTTATATTTATAAATTTATGTTAGAGTATATCAATGTTGAAACAGAGTAATGTAAACCATCTAAAATAGGTGCAGGATATATTCCTAATACAACTGTAAACAGTACTAATACCAGTAAAATAAAGAATTCTCGTTTATTAACATCGCTTATATTAGCCTCAAAGAATTTAGTGAAAGATCCACCAAAGGCTATTCTATTGAACATATATATAGTATATGCCGCAGAAAAGACAATAGAAGAACTAGCAAAAACACCTAACAGAGGTAATCTTTCAAACACACCGTAAAGAGACATAAACTCTCCTACAAAATTAAGAGTTAAAGGTACACCGCAATTACCTAAAGACAATATAAAGAATAATATAGAGAACAACGGCATTATTTGTGCCATACCTCTATAAAAACTTATTAATCTAGTACCAGATCTATCATATAGTACACCACCAGCGCAAATAAATAAACCACTAGATACAAAACCATGAGCTAACCCTAAAGCTATACCACCTTCTATTCCTTGTATTGTGTTACTAAATACACCTATTAAGTATACAGCAGCGTGCGATACAGAACTATAAGCTATAAGCTCTTTAACATCTATAGTTCTAAGAGTACTAAAACTAGCGTATATAATAGTTATAATACCTATAAGATATATAATATATGTATATTCTAAAGAAGCTTTAGGTAATAAAGGTAATATTAGTCTAAATATACCATATAAACTTAGTTTTAATACAATAGCAGCTAAAATGATACTACCAGCTAAAGGAGATTCAACATGAGCTTTTAATAACCATGTATTTAAAAAAATAGTAGGTGTTTTTACTGCAAATGCTATAATAATACCATAGAATAAAAAAAGTTGTGTAGAAAAATTAAAATTAGTTTTATATAAAGCATCAAAGTCAGTAGTACCCATTATGGAAGACATACTTAAAATAGACAATAATAAAAACAATGAACCAAATAATGTATATAGAAATAAGTAGAAACTAGCTCTTACTTTATTACTTGAACCAAATAAACCTATTAATATAAATAAAGGTGGTAAAATACTTTCAAAAAAAATATAAAATAATAATATATCTAAGACTAAGAATACTGTTAATAATAAACTTTCTAACAATAAAATAATTATAACAAAAGATTTAACATTTTCAGTAATAGATGTTCAATTACTTAATAAAGCAATGGGAGTAATTATAGTGGTTAATAAAACAAAGTAAATAGAAAGTCCATCTAAACCTAAGTAAAAGTCAAAAGAACTTATTTCATGGTACTCTTGTACGAATTGGAATTGATTACTACTAAAATCAAACAATATAAATATAATTAAAGAAACAAAAAGATTAACAAATGATGTAAATAAAGCTATATTTTTAATGTTTAGGCTTCTGAATATACTAGGTTTAATAGAGGTTTCAGCCGAAGCACCTACATAAACATTAGAAGTAGAAATAGCAAATATACCTAACAAAGGTATTAATAAAAGAGTAAGCAACATAGGCCTAAATAAAACAAGTAATGTACCATAAAAATTAACAACAGTGTACCTATTGTTCTTGCTAGTTTAATTTGTTAGTTTCATTGCATGCTAGTCTAAGCTTAACATAGCAGTGAAACTAGCCTAGCATGCGTTAACAAAGAACTTAAATTACGCTATTATACTATAGTAAGTATATTTCTATAGTATAAGTTTAGGGCTAATTTTTAAAGCTTTATTTATAAACTTACATGGTTTAAAATATAGTCTTTAAATTTTTAACTCTTAACATCGTGCGATGGTATGCTAAGGCAAGCTATAATACTTAAGCATTAACTAATACAGCTTGCAATGCATAGTGAAATTTACTACGTCTGCTTATGTCTATGCTAGACTTCGTCAGCAAGACAAGAAGCATAATTAGGCAAAGCTTATTATACTTAGTCAGTAACACCTAAAATTTTATAAAGAAAGTTTATTTAAACATTTTTCTATATCTGCGATATTATCTTTTTTTTCTTCTAAAAAGCTAGATATAACCTCTTTATAATAGAGTCCTAACTGTCTATCACTATATTTATTAAATCTATATAGGCGTATTTCTTGCAAGCAACTGTACGCTTCAGCATAAGTGCTAATATGTGTATTTAATATATCACTCATGTCTATAATAAGTTTAGCTAAATCAGAGTCTACATTATCTTTATAGGTGTTATTAAGATAATTACAAACACGAATAGCTAATAATATATTCAATTGTACATATAAAAGATCCTCACATATTTCTCTGTATAAAACGATATCTACAGAAAAGTCCTGCTCTACCCTATCACTCCTAAAGTCTAGTTGTCTAGCTCGCCACTTTAAGTAACATTCTAAATATTCTTTACTTAATGATATAGGTTTATCGCTATATTTATTTTCTAAATATTTTTTAGCTTTTTGCAATATATTTTGCTCATGTATTAACATATAACTAGCATACAACCACTCTTTAAATAAACTCTTAGCCGTTATTTCTGATAGTGGTTTGTTAATCCCAGGTAATGACGAGTCGAAAGTTCAAAGAGGAGTATGTAAAGGATTACCTGTAAAACCGGGTGTTATAATATTTAGGTTATCTCATATTTGAGCTATTATCCCAGTTTATTAGTATTTAGCTTTTTCTCTAAATTTTTAATATCCTTTTTTATATCTTGAACTCCTTCGTCCTTTTCATAAGAATAATGCTCATAAAGAGAAGTAAATATGTCATCTATTTTTTTCAATAACATAAAGCCTGCAGAACCTAAGTCTATTAAACCGTCTCACTTATATATACTTCTAAATAAAGAATAAGGATCTAAATTGTATATATCTTTACCTATTAGTGTAGTATTAATATACTGTGTTATTACGGAATTAAGTCTATCAAAAGTCTTATCCACCTCTATAGGTAAAAAAGGATTAGGCTTTCTAGGTGTCTCTGAAACTAGGGATTTACTAATTGTTTTTGAAACTAGCGAACCACTAAGTTTCTTTGAACCTAAGGGTTTGCGAGTTGTATTTGAACCTAGACGTCTGCTATGTGTATCTGAACTTTCTTTACCATTACTTATATTTGGTATTGAAATTTTAATTAGTCCAGGTGTTAAAGCAGTAGATTTATCCGTCTTACTTCCTCGTACTGTTATTAGTATTAATTGCATTTTTATTATTACTATGTTCTTTGTCAGAGCTCATAACACTGAAAAGTGCTAATAATAATAATAAGAATAAACTATTGTCAAATATAGCTAAATAAGGTATTAAAAAATAAAAAATAAATCCTATTAAAATATATAAAGCATAACTAGTGATAACACCGCTGTCTAAACTAGCAATATTTCTACTTAAACATACTAAACCTTTTTCTAGACCATATGGTCCTAATAACTCCACACTTCCTTTATCTATAACTTTGGTTGTTTGACCACCCATATTTAAAATAAGACCTGTTATATATTTATTATAGAAAAGTTCAATATAGAAACGTTGGTTAAAGAAGCCAAAAATATTATAACCTAACCTCGAAAATTTAAAACTAATAAGTAATTTAGGTAAAAATTCAGATAGAACAATAGCTAATATACTTAAAGTAACCGTAAATATTAAAGGTAATAACTTAAATATAGTAGGCACAGCGAATTCTGTATCTAACATTATTTCATGTGTAGGATGAATAAATAAACTATTATCAGCATAAAAACCTGAACCTAGCCCTATAAAAATATCTTTAGTTATATACCCAAAGAATATAGAAAATATAGCTAGAATTATTAAAGGTAAACTCATAAATATATCACCTTCATGAGCATGTTTGTAGTTAATAACTGGTCCATTAGGATTGGTTAAGAAAGTTAAGTATAAAACTTTTACAGAATATAAAGTAGTAAACATAGCACCAATAGTAGCAATATAATAAACAACAGTACCGCTAAAGTAAAATTGACCATAGGCTGATTCTAATATAAAATCTTTACTATAAAACCCTGTCATAAAAGGGAAAGCAACTAAACTTAAGCTTGCTATTAACATTACAGAATAAGTTAAAGGCAAGAACGGTCTTAATCCACCATATTTTCTAAAATCTTGGTTATCAGCTACTGCGTGTATTACAGCTCCTGCACCTAAAAATAATAATGCTTTATAAAAGGCATGATTTACTAGATGAAATAAAGCTACATTATATGAAGATAATCCCACTGCTATTACCATCATCCCTAACTGACTCATAGTGGAGTAGGCAATAACTTTTTTTATATCTTGTTGGAATAGACCAATAAGACTACTAAAAACAGTAGTAAGAGCACCTAATCATAAACATAACATTAATACAGTTGAACTATATTCTAACAACGGGCTAGCACGCATTAATAAATAAACTCCTGCAGTTACCATAGTAGCCGCGTGAATTAAAGCACTAACAGGTGTAGGACCCTCCATAGCCATAGGTAATCAAACGTGTAATCCCACTTGTGAACTTTTAGCCATAGCTCCAATAAATAAGCATATACCAATAATTGTAATAATATCTAAATTAACAAAAGGTGCTAGAGAGAAGACTGTACTATAATCGATATTACCAAATGATCATAATATAGTAAACATACCGATTGTAAAAAAACAATCACCCACTCTGTTAGTTAAAAAAGCAGACATAGAACTTTGATTTGCAGCTATTCTAGTAAATCAGAAACTTATTAGTAAGTACGAACAAACACCTACACCTTCTCAACCAACAAACATTAATAAAAAGTTATTAGCAGTTACAAGTATAATCATCATAAAAGTGAATAAACTTAAGTAACTAAAAAATCGTTGATTATGGGGGTCGTGACTCATATATCCTATAGAATAAACATGAACCAATGAACTAACTATTAAAACAGGTATAAGCATAGAAACAGTTAAACTATCAAAATGAAAAGCCCATGATACGTTAAGTGATTCACTATCTATCCATTTAAAAAGATTTATAGTAACAGGTATGTTATTTAAACCTACTTCAACAAAAGCCACCATAGCTAATAAAGTTGTTATGATTATACATGTACATGTTATCATATGTGCTCCGCTAACACCAATTTTTCTACCAAATAAACCGGAAAATAAGGATCCTAAGATAGGTAAAGTAATTATAGCTAAATACATTATTTATATTCTATGGCAATACTTCCTCTTAGTCTGTAAAAAGCAACTAAAATACCTAAACCGATGGCAGATTCAGCCCCAGCTATTGCTATTATGTATATAGCAAATGTTTGGCCTAATATATCATCATAACTAAGTGAACTTACCAATATTAAGAACGTAATTGCTAACAGCATTATTTCAATGGAAATAAGCATTAATATTATGTTTTTTCTGTTTAGAACAAAACCTAATATTCCTATTAAAAAAAGTATAATAGATAGATTCATTTATTTGTGTATTTTTTTCGAAGAATAGGTAAATAAAATAGTAAATACTTTAGTGTAGCTTAAGCTATTTTTATATCTATTATATTAAATAATATACGCAAGTCTAGGTAGGTTATGCTACGCTTGACAGACGTAGACTATTTGAATGCATTAAGCTACACTAAGCTATTTACTATAGTATCATTATGGTTGGGGGGGTAGGCATATATGCTACACAAGTAAAAAAAAAAGGTTTTTTAAATTTTTACTTAGCTATCTTTAAACAACACGACTTACAGTAAAAATATAAACCTTTACGTAAAGCTATAACAAAAGTTTGTTTTTACATATTGCACTTCTTTAGCTTCTATCTTATTAAATAAGATAAGGGTAATTACTTTTTATGTTATCTAGGCTAAATAGAACTAAATAATTAAAAAAAAAGGTGTGTTATCTTTAACTTTATATGCTAGTGTAACTAGCAAGATAAATAAAATCTTCGCAAAAAAAAAACAAGACTTTATTTAATATTTTTAAATAAAGACTAGAATTAAGCTACATATAATAATAAGAAGGCCATCATTAAAGCAAATAAACCGGTTGCCTCGGCAAAGGCAAAACCTAATATAGCATATGAAAATAACTGACCTCTTATACTAGGATTTCTAGAAACTCCAATTATTAATGCACCAAAAACTACCCCAATTCCTACTCCGGCTCCAATTAAACCTGTAGTTGCTAATCCTGTTCCTATAATTTTAGCTGCTTGTATCATTTTTTAATCATAATTATAAATATTTGTGAAAAAATCCTTGTAGATATAAAAATAAGTGTTTTATTATAGCTTTAGATGTAACATATGGTTAATTTGTTAGCTATAATAACATTGCTTTATATTATCATTAAGCTGTAAGTTTATTAGTAAAAATAAGTATTAAATCCCTTATTATTTTTGGTTTAGCACTATGTGCATAGTGCTAAAAGGGATATTAAGGAATTGAACCTCATATTTTTGATCTGCAATCAAAACGCAGAACCATCTACCATATCCCTTAATATACACAAATACCTCTTAACAATTTAATATGTAAGATATTTATATACATTAATTTTATTTACAAGCTCTTATTCTTGCACTTCCTAGTTAGACTACGTCAAGCGTAGCATTAGCTGCGCTATGCTACGCTTGACAGACTACATCTCTTGCTAGTGAAATTAGCACTAACTTAACTTGCAAGAAGCTACGCTAAGCAACTAAAAAAACAAATATAAAGAAAAATAAATTATAACTATATTAGTATCTACTCCTATAGCTAATAGCTTTAATTTACGATAAATAATATATATTACCTTTTAAAATAAAAAAAGTATAAAAAGTTAATATAGTACCTTATGCTAATTAATCACCTATTTCATCATATCTTATTTTCAAGACCTATTTTATTGAAAACAATATGTACTACAAGCGATAACACATTGACAATATGGTCCACGTCTTCTTTAGTTGTGTAGTACGAGGGTGCTAGCATAATGTGGTCCCCACGCTGACCATCCGCCGTACCAGTGCCTAGATAAATAGCCAAATTGAATGGGGATGAAATAGCTAACTCTTGGATTTTATTAGCTATGCCCAGTTGTGGTTCGAAAGGTTCCTTAGTTGTCTTGTCCTTCACAAATTCTATGCCTCAAAAAAGACCCCTTCCTCGTATATCTCCTACAGAAGGGTGATCGCCCAAGACAGCTTTTAGACGTTTTTCCATATACGCACCTTGTTTAGTGACATTAGCTAACAATTGATCATCACGTATGATCCGTTGAACTTCCAGAGCAGCTGCCGCTTGTATAGGCATGCTTTGATAAGTCTGCCCATGTACAATTTGGCCGCTACCATCTCTTAGTACTTTGGCAACCTTATGGTTAATCAACATGGCGGCTATCGGTTGATATCCTCCCCCTAGTCCCTTCGCCATTGTTTGGATGTCAGGTACAACATCCTCTGCCTGTCAAACATGTAAAGTACCAGTCCGACCCGTACCGCACATAACTTCATCAAGTATGAAAAGAGCCCCGTGTTTGTGACAAACATCTTGCATTGCTTTAAGATAGCCTGGCACACAAGGTACACAACCAAGTGCAGCGCCTACCACTGGCTCAGCTATGAATGCAATAACGGTTTCCGGACCTAATTCATGGAATTTTGCTTCAAGCTCAGCGGCTTTACGACTAACGAAGGCTTTATCTGTTTCACCTTCTATTCGTTGTCGGTAAGGATAACAAGAGGAAATACGATAAACATTTTCCATTAAAATAGGTATATATGGTTTTTTACGATTAGGAAACCCTGAAATAGCCAAAGCACCTAAGGTATTACCATGATACGAACCCTCACGGGAAATATAGTTAACTCTAGATGTATTATTGTCAACATCATAAAAATATTGTCGAGACAACTTCATAGCTGCTTCCATTGCCTCAGAACCTGACCCAGTTAAATAAACTTTGGCCATTTTACCTTCCGTACCTTTAATAAGCTCTTTGCATAACTCCTCGGCTATAGCGTTAGTCCAAAATGAAGATGCTAGGTAAGTAATACCGGTATCCATCTGTTTGGACATTGCCTTCAAGACTCTTTTGTTTCCGTGGCCAAGACAAGAAACAGCTGCACCTGTAGATGCATCAAACACCTTACGTCCGTCGCTTGTAATAAGGTAGTTACCCTCTCCACGCAGGATAACGGTATACTCCTTATGAATATCTCGGCCCAGAGAAAAAGAGGTTGTTTTCTTGTAAGTCTTACTTAAAGCCGTTGAAGTGGAAAAAGGTACGTAATTATTTAAACTATTACCATAACTACTACGGTTTGCTACAGCATATAAAGCAAAAGTAGCCCCACTTCTGCGTAGCTGAGCAAGCATGTTATTTTTAATAAAAAGAGGAGCTACTTGCCGAGAAGAAAAAGGTTGAAAACCGCCTTTATGCTTTGCAAGCAAAATGAAAAGAGATTTATAGGCTATATTACTTTGCTTGCGAAGCTTAGCAAAGCAAAGACCTATAGATATAACAGGTCTATCCATAGTACGCATTAAAATAAGTACACTAGATTCTTTAACCACATAAACTTTAGTTTGAAGTATGTTACGTGGCAATATTAAGGAGTTAATTACTCTAATACGAAAAATTAAAGGTAAAATGACCAAGCTTGTACTACTAATAGTTAGGGGTACAAAGGGTCGGGTAAAAAAGTTAGGTATTCATCTTACCTCCACTATGTAAATAATACCTATTTCCGAAAATAAATAACCCAAGGGAGATCTTATAAATACCACCCTCCGTGTAATACGGATTGTACTTAATTTAAAAGGGACTTTTATACAACTGCCTATATAAAAAACATAAAAAAAAACCAAACTTTTCATAATAACTTATAATAAAAAAAATACTAAGCAAGAATTTATAAAATATTATGCCGTCGAGAATCTGTAAAATGTAAAATATTAGCTTATGCTTCGCTGTAACTAGCTTGCCCTGCTGCTATGCTATGACAAGATTATGTCTGTCAAGGCTAGCAAGAGACCACGTCTTGTAATAGCACAAGACTTCTTGCTACGCATATGCGTAGCAAGAGTGTAAAGCGTAGCTTGAGCAAGATTTAAAATTTAAAACATAATGTTAAGCTATTAATAAAAAAATATAATAAAAGTAAATATCTTGCTTCGTATATGAAGCATGTTAAAGAATAAAAAATATTTTTAGTTAGATATTTAGGTGTTTAACCCAACATTTTTGATTTACAATCAAAACACAGAACCATTTGCTATATCTATTAGTATACATAAATATATCCATTATATATGAAAAATACAAATATATACTAATTATTCCTAGCTGAATTTAATCAGACTCTCATACAACTCAGGTTAAATACTAAAACTAACTTTGTAATGGTAAACTAACGAAAGCGTGTGGTTTAGGTGGGCTACTTAGAGCTCATTCTAATGAATTATAACTTCTATTTAATAAAGTTTGGAATATATCACTATAGAATTGTGGAGTTAATCAAGGGTATCGGCTTGCAGCTTTACCTTCAACTAATTGTACATAAACTAAGTGTAAAAATAATGCTGTAGCAACAACACTTATTATACTACCATAACTACTTATAATATTTCACCCTGCAAAGGCATCGGGATAATCACTTATTCTTCTAGGCATACCTTGTAAACCAAGGAAATGTTGAGGGAAGAAAGTTACATTAACACCGATAAATAATACTCAGAAGTGTACTTTACCAGACATTTTGTTATATTCTAAACCTAATATTTTAGGTATTCAAAAGTATCATGCACTATATAATGCAAACACAGCACCCATACTTAAAACATAGTGAAAGTGAGCAACGACATAGTAAGTCTTAAGCTGGTACACAAATAAATTTTATTATAAATAAGGACGAAGAGAGTTATATTAGTGTTTATAGGAAGCATTTAATTTTTTAAACTCGGTTATTTTTTCAGTTAATACTGAGGTATATTGAGGATCATTTGCTTTTAGATTATGCTCTATTTTTAACCCTTTTTGAAAAAGATCATTAATGCTAGTACCATGGCTGTTAACTAATCTATCTATAATTCCTAATTTTTTACTTACAAACTCCGCTTGGATATCAGACATGTTGGCTGGCACATCTACAGACATAGTACCTGCAGTATCTGTTACAACATTAACATTAAATTCGATAACTACTTCATTAAATTGTTCGACAAATTTCGTTAGTTGAGGGAGCATACTATCTAAACTAGAAATAATGTCAGTTAAACTTTCTAAACAACTTTGTAAGGGTAAACTAACAAAAGCGTGTGGTTTAGGTGGACTACTTAAAGCTCACTCTAATGAATTATAACTTCTATTTAACAATCCTTGTAAAATGTCAGTATAGAATTGTAAAACTAACCAAGGATATCGGCTTGCAGCTTTACCTTCAACTAATTGTACATAAACTAAGTGTAAAAATAAGTAAGTAGCAACAACACTTATTATACTACCTCAACTACTTATTAAATTTCACCCTGCAAAGGCATCGGGATAATCGCTTATTCTTCTAGGCATACCCTGTAAACCAAGGAAATGTTGAGGGAAGAAAGTTACATTAACACCGATAAACAGTATTCAGAAATGCACTTTACTAGACATTTTGTTATATTCTAAACCTAATATTTTAGGTATTCAAAAGTATCAAGCACTGTATAGTGCAAACACAGCACCCATACTTAAAACATAGTGAAAGTGAGCAACTACATAGTAAGTCTTATGATTTATATACATGTTAACTTATAAACCCTTATTTGATAGTTATAAAATTAAAATATAAATCTAAAAAAGTAAACTTAAGTTTTAATTTTAGGGTTAGCCTTGTAAAGTTATATAATGTATATAAATTTATTGGTAATCTTAATTAATTACCTAGACTACATAACAGTTTATGTAGAATTTATTATAACACCCTTCACAGGATGGATCGGACTATAACTCATCTAATTATCTAACTTAATAAATTTTCGATTGCCACGTTTAGTCTCTACGGATCCTACTTATATATTAATATACAGTTATAGGTTTCCACGGTATTGTCTTATATGAAAGAATATGGATTCTTATTTATCAACAGCTTTATGAAGACACATAAGATTTCACCGTTAGCAATAAAAATAATTTATTACCGAAATAACTAATAATAATTATTTCATGGTGGCAAGACAACATGACACTTACTATTTTTGAAATACTTTAATGAATTTATCTAATGTTTGAGATTTATGACCTAATAAAGGATATTCAGTACAATGGTTAATAATGGAACTTAAATTTTCTTTCTTGTATGTTTCTAAGTTATAACAATTTTTATTCAGATTTCTGATCATAACACTTAAGTTGAAATATGATTTTATAGTTTGTAAAATATAGTAATCATCATTTTGTCTTATAGAAAAAGAATGGTTATTAGTATCTCTAATTGAAAAACAACCTTTAGCTTCTATAAATCCACTTAATCAGCTAGGAAAATAATTAGGCATTAAATAGTTTGTATTATACTGTTTAACTATTTCTAATTGACTGCTATATTTAAGATTTCTATTTAATAAGTAGTTATTAATGGAATTATCTTTTAAACAAATTTTTAAAAATTCAAGCTGACAAGCTAATCTCGATGTTAAAGGTGGATATACAGAAAATATATCTATTATCTTTTTAATAGAAAATTTTTCATCTACTACTCATACAACTTCTTTTTTATTATTCACAACTCTAACTGTACCTCCAATAGTTTTAGCTATTTTCACTAACATAGTGTAATTATTATCTAAATTACTTAATTTAATCACAAGTCTGTATTGTAAATTCTTCATTCTTCATTGATTAACTTGTATACTACCATAACCATCCATCAGACCTACTCACAACATTTTTATATA
>Ga0247761_1000152_pt1:0-7500 | contig 12748 bp, 9 predicted proteins | sample UWRJL111311C4_FD_179915 | JGI IMG/M metagenome (GOLD analysis project Ga0247761, IMG submission 179915) | Plant litter microbial communities from Arlington Agricultural Research Station in Wisconsin, United States - UWRJ-L111-311C-4 | ecosystem: Environmental > Terrestrial > Plant litter >...
GAAGCCACGCTTCCCGGTAAGAATACAATTCACGGAGGAAAATAACATTAATATAGGATGTGTGGCATAGAGAATACTCACGGCAAAAAATAGTTTTGTCGGGAAGCGATGGCCCAAGTGTTGAGAGTGAAGCAACGCGGCGGAGGCTCTAAGCGTGTATCGTTTGGCGTCTCCGTCAGTGTATGAAGGGAACAGAGACTGAAGCCACGCCTCCCGGTAAGAATACAATTCACGGAGGAAAATAACAATAATATAGCATGTGTGGCATAGAGAATACTCACGGCAAAAAATAGTTTTGTCGGGAAGCGATGGCCCAAGTGTTGAGAGTGAAGCAACGCGGCGGAGGCTCTAAGCGAGTATCGTTTGGCGTCTCCGTCAGTGTATGAAGGGAACAGAGACTGAAGCCACGCTTCCCGGTAAGAATACAATTCACGGAGGAAAATAACATTAATAAAGGATGTGTGGCATAGAGAATACTCACGGCAAAAAATAGTTTTGTCGGGAAGCGATGGCCCAAGTGTTGAGAGAGAAGCAACGCGGCGGAGGCTCTAAGCGTGTAACGTTTGGCGTTTCCGTCAGTGTATGAAGTGAACAGAGACTGAAGCCACGCTTCCCGGCAAGAAAAAAATTCACGGAGTGAAAAATAAAAGAAATAAAGCAAGGATAAATATTATATTTACCGTAGAACGGTTGGTTGGTTGCGGAGAAGGAGCAGGAAACCTCGGTGAAGGAGAGAGGTTGAATAAAGTGTTCAAGGTGATGCTTTTTCAATGACGACCCGTCGTTAACCCGCTTAGCGGTGTTTGGCGGTTTTTACGGTGAAAAGAAGCAATCTCAACCCGAAAGGGTGAAAATCCGCTTTTTTGTCTAGAGGTGGTCGCTCTAGACGTTAACTATAGACCATATATAATTAACATGGGGCCTACGGCTGCGTTGAATGTGTATACTGAAGGCGTTTGCCGTAGGCTATGAAGAAAAAGAGAGAACGGAGCCCCGTCTGAGGGGAAGAGAATATAGTTACGGTGAAGTTAAGCATGATGGTAAATGTGAAAACTCACCGTAGAAGAAATGACTTGTCGGGGAGTGATGGCTGAAGTGTTGAGAGCGAGAAGACACTACGGAGGCGTTAAGAGTTTACTGTTGGCGTTCTGCGTAGTGTATGTAGTGAACAGAGACTGAAGCCACGCTTCCCGGTAAGAATAAAATACACGGAGTGAAAATTATAAGAAATAAAGCAAGGGTAAATATTATATTTACCGGAGTACGGTTGGTTGGTTGCCGTGAAAGAGTAAAAAGCCTCGGTGAAGGAGAGAGGTTGAATAAAGTGTTCAAGGTGATGCTTTTTATTTGACGACCCGTCGTTAACACGCTTAGCGGCATTTGGCTGTTTTTACGGTGAAAAGAAGCAATCTCAACCCGAAAGGGTGAAAATTCGCTTTTTTGTCTAGAGGTGGTCGCTCTAGACGTTAACTATAGACCATATATAATTAACATGGGGCCTACGGCTGCGTTGAATGTGTATACTGAAGGCGTTTGCCGTAGGCTATGAAGAAAAAGAGAGAACGGAGCCCCGTCTGAGGGGAAGAGAATATAGTTACGGTGAAGTTAAGCATGATGGGGAAATGTGAAAACTCACCGTAGAAGAAATGACTTGTCGGGGAGTGATGGCTGAAGTGTTGAGAGCGAGAGGACACTACGGAGGCGTTAAGAGTTTACTGTTGGCGTTCTGCGTAGTGTATGTAGTGAACAGAGACTGAAGCCACGTTTGCCGGCAAGTGATGGTAAAGATGCTTATGAAAAGTGTTCAAGGTGATGCTGTTTATTTGACGGCCCGTCGTTAACTCGCTTAGCGGCGTTTGGCTGTTTTTACGGTGAAATGAAGCAATCTAAACCCGAAAGGGTGAAAATTCGCTTTTTTGTCTAGAGGTGGTCGTTCTAGACGTTAACTATAGACCATATATAATGAACATGGAGCCTACGGCAGCGTTGAATGTGTATACTGAAGGCGTTTGCCGTAGGCTATGAAGAAAAAGAGAGAACGGAGCCCCGTCTGAGGGGAAGAGAATATAGTTACGGTGAAGTTTAGCATGATGAGTAAATGTGAAAACTCACCGTGGAAGAAATGACTTGTCGGTGAGGGATGGCTGAAGTGTTGAGAGCGAGAGGACACTACGGAGGCGTTAAGAGTTTACTGTTGGCGTTCTGCGTAGTGTATGTAGTGAACAGAGACTGAAGCCACGTTTGCCGGCAAGAGATGGTAAAGATGCTTGATGAAAAGTGTTCAAGGTGATGCTGTTTATTTGACGGCCCGTCGTTAACACGCTTAGCGGCGTTTGGCTGTTTTTACGGTGAAAAGAAGCAATCTAAACCCGAAAGGGTGAAAATTCGCTTTTTTGTCTAGAGGTGGTCGTTCTAGACGTTAACTATAGACCATGGAGCCTACGGTTTGCGTTGAATGTGTATACTGAAGGCGTTTGCCGTAGGCTATGATAATGAACAGAGACCGAGGCCTCGTGTAGGAGAGTGTGGCGAGGTCCGGTAGAGAAAATAGATTGAATCGGGGTTTCGTTGGAGAGAGTACCTACGCTTCGTCGAGTTGCTACTTGTAGACGTTCGTACGGTGAGTAGTGAACAAGGAACGAAGCCCCGAAGTGCCCAGGTTTTTCATGCTCCCGATAGCCTGGTGTCACGGAGAATATATGTGGAGCCTGTAAATAAGTAGCATAAACGTTCAGGAAGAGCTCCGGGAGTTTTTACACGTATCCAATGCGTTTCGAGCGTATGTTAAGGACACGTTAGATTCTGTGTTTGGTTTACGTGTATCTACCGGAGTGGCTGACTGGATACTGACGGGTATATCCCGGGCCTCTGGGTTTTTAGTATACATTAGCGGGGAGGTATGGGGTACGATGAAAAGCTGCCTCCCTGTTAAAATAAAGTATGAGATGAGATGAGTTGTCCCGTATACTAGAGACCCTTAGGTAAACTATCGTTGAGACACATAGTCGTTACTGTATGGGCGGCCTAGTGTCCTCGAGGGGAAGGCGATAGGACTTCTTGTTGCGCTGCCTGGCGAGTGGTTGGCTTCTGCTCGTCTGCGTATCAACTTGAATAATATCCCTTCTAGCGGAGTCATATTTTTTTTTTTACTTTTTTTTAAATGACTCCTTCCTAGGTTCCAAAGAAGAGACGCCTTTATTTTTGCTTGCAAGTGAGTAGCGGCGATCTCCGCGCAAGCGGTGAATACTGCGAAAGCTTGTCGCGTCCGTCGATGAATCATACAGACGCGGGTGTCGTGCCCATCAGGAATACGGCGCCCGTGGTGCTCTGGGGGGCATATTAAAGAAAGCATCAACCTACGTGTGCGCCGAACTGCTACGACTCGGCGTAGTGCGTAGGTTAGTAGTGAACATGAAAGAAGTGAAAATCTCATCTGGTGCTTTCGCTTAGTAGCAAGTTAGTGAGTGAGATTGAGTAAGAGCGAGGCTCTTGTCGGCCACACGACCGACGAACACGTGAAAAAGTGTTCCTTCCATCGGCTCACCGTAAGGTGGGGCGCAACGATATTTTTCTTTTTTTCAGCGTACCTCAATCGGCTGCACATAGCCGCAACGTTTTATTTTCTCACAACGCGGCGCGAGTTTATGTACGATGTCACGTCGACAGACTCTTATGCGCCAATTCACACTGTGAACTGTTGGATAGAAGTAGTCCTTCTATCTCTATGTTATAAAATGTATCGGAGTGTATACTCCAAATGAAATGCTTTATATATGAAAAGCATCAAAGTGAAGGTGTCGCGCCAAGTCGCGACACGTAGCATTACGTTTCGTGAGGGGATTCTCGTAGGCATGTGTCGGTGTCTGTCGCCAGTTCAAAGAACGGACGGTCTCCGCACTTGCGTGCGTCCCTTGCGAACGTAAAGATGAGGAGATGAGATTTAAAATGAAGGAGAAAAAGAAATGTGATCGTCGGCTTTCAGGACGTTCAGTCGATCCGTCGCGTGTAGTGGCGCGGCGGTGATGAGCGGTTAGCCGTACGATCGAGTCTCGAGCAACAGTGCTTCGGCGGACGTGTGATCGTTTGCCGAAGTCACGACCCAACTGACTCGTTGCTTATGAGAGGCTCCCTGGTTGATCCTGCCAGTAGTGATATGCTTGTCTCAAAGATTAAGCCATGCATGTCTCAGTGCAAGCCGAAGTAAGGTGAAACCGCGAATGGCTCATTAAATCAGTTATGGTTCATTGGACTTAACCAGTTACTTGGATAACTGTGGTAATTCTAGAGCTAATACATGCCAAATGAATCTCGACCAGCAATGGAAGGGATGCTTTTATTAGATCAAAACCAATCGGCCCCGGCCCGAAGTTCGTCTTCGGTGCCGTCGGCCGTTGAATTTTGGTGACTCTGGATAACTTTGGGCTGATCGCACGGTCTTAGTACCGGTGACGATCCCTTCAAATGTCTGCCTTATCAACTGACGATGGTAGGCTCTGCGCCTACCATGGTTGTAACGGGTGACGGAGAATCAGGGTTCGATTCCGGAGAGGGAGCCTGAGAAACGGCTACCACATCCAAGGAAGGCAGCAGGCGCGCAAATTACCCACTTCCGGCACGGGGAGGTAGTGACGAAAAATAACGATATGGGACTCATCCGAGGCCCCATAATCGGAATGAGAACACTTTAAATACTTTAACAAGTATCTATTGGAGGGCAAGTCTGGTGCCAGCAGCCGCGGTAATTCCAGCTCCAATAGCGTATATTAAAGTTGCTGCGGTTAAAAAGCTCGTAGTTGGACTTGTGTTCCGCGCTGCCGGTTCACCGCTCGTCGGTGTCTAACTGGCACGCATGCGGAACGTCCTGCTGGTGGTGGCGAGTGTGCGCGGTGGCGTGCGCGTCGATGCGGCCTGGTGCGGCGACGGGTAGAGCAATCTTCTCCGTCCCGTCCGGTTATAGCAGGCGCGCGTCGCGTCGCGTAGACGGACCCCGATTACACCCGCCGCGGTGCTCTTCACTGAGTGTCGCGCGGGCCGGTACGTTTACTTTGAACAAATTAGAGTGCTTAAAGCAGGCCCTTGTTTGCCTGAATACTGCTTGCATGGAATAATAGAATAGGATCTCGGTTCTATTTTGTTGGTTTTAAGAGCCCGAGATAATGATTAATGGGGATTGCCGGGGGCATCCGTATTGCGACGTTAGAGGTGAAATTCTTGGATCGTCGCAAGACGAACTGCAGCGAAAGCGTTTGCCAAGTATGTTTTCTTTAATCCAGAACGAAAGTTAGAGGTTCGAAGGCGATCAGATACCGCCCTAGTTCTAACCATAAACTATGCCATCTTGCGATCCGCAGTGTGTCTTAGATGTCACGGCGGGCAGCACCCCGGGAAACCTAAGATTTTGGGTTCCGGGGGAAGTATGGTTGCAAAGCTGAAACTTAAAGGAATTGACGGAAGGGTACCACAAGCAGTGGAGCCTGCGGCTTAATTTGACTCAACACGGGAAAACCTATCAGGCCAAGACACTGGAAGGATTGACAGATTGATAGCTCTTTCTTGATTCGGTGGGTGGTGGTGCATGGCCGTTCATAGTTGGTGGTGCGAATTGTCTGGTTAATTCCGGTAACGAACGAGACCCTCGCCTACTAACTAGTCGACTCCGGCTTCCTTGGTGCAGCCGGCGACATCTCATCTTCTTAGAGGGACAATCAGCTTCCAGCTGAACGAGATTGGGCAATAACAGGTCTGAGATGCCCTTAGATGTTCTGGGCCGCACGCGCGCTACACTGAAGGCAGCAGCGTGTGTTTTCCCTGCCCGAGAGGGCTGGGTAACCCGTTCAAACTCTTTCGTGCTAGGGATTGGGGCTTGCAACTTTCCCCCACGAACGAGGAATTCCTAGTAAACGTGAGTCATAAGCTCGTGTTGATTATGTCCCTGCCCTTTGTCCACACCGCCCGTCGCTACTACCGATTGAATGATTTAGTGAGGTCTTCGGACCAGTGCTCGGCCTCCTAACAGGTAGCCGATGACACCGGGAAGATGACCGAACTTGATTATTTAGAGGAAGTAAAAGTCGTAACAAGGTTTCCGTAGGTGAACCTGCGGAAGGATCATTAACAATTGAAATAACATGAAAACTGAGCCGCTCGCACGGCGAGAGTCGCATACTGCGGGGTTGCTGATGCAACCCAACGTACACGCTTCCACGGTCGACCTTTTATTGTCGGGGCACGTTTTCTCGCTACTCTCACGCATGGAGGAAGCCTTTCCCACCTCGGTGGGGGGCTCTCGATCGTGGGGTACGAGCTAGCGTTGTCGCGGCAGTGTTAAAGAGTGCCGTAGAATAGAAATCGAGAGGGAGTGGTGCCCCTAAGACGACAGACGTACTGTGAGAAGGTACGCTGTTCACATAGAAGCGTGTACGTGTGCGTCTTTCTGTTTGTGCGGGCGGCGAAAAGTACGGACCTTGGAGCATATTGTGTGCAAGTCTCCCGGTGGCGTACTGAAATAGCTCACCGGACTGAGCCTTTTTGAGCGTTCACTCTATGCGAGTAGCGCTGTGAAATCAATAGTCCGGTGCAGTCTGGTTGTCTCCCTTTTAACTGCGACAAAGAGACCGAAGACTGTATCACGGGGACTGTATCGCTAGCGAGGCCTTTGTCTAGTGGTGCAGTCTCTTTTCTTTCTTTTTTAATAATTTTTTTTCTTTCTTTTCACGTCTAAAACGAAAGAAATAAAAATTAGATGCCTCTAGGAGACTGCGCTAACGCGTTGTTCTCATATAAAACTTTGAACAATCCTGGACGGTGGATCACTTGGCTCGTGGGTCGATGAAGAACGCAGCAAATTGCGCGTCGGCATGTGAACTGCAGGACACATGAACATCGACAGTTTGAACGCACATTGCGGCTCGCGGATATTTTTCCCGAGCTACGCCTGTCTGAGGGTCGTAAGTTAACACTGAGCGATGTATGTCGCTCGACGTTGAGGTTAGCGACTATGAGTTCGTTTTCCTTGAAACTGTTTCTTCGGCGACCGTGTCTCAAGCAATTGACTGGTTAATTACGAGAGGTTCGTACGCGCATCTTCGGAGCCGCTGCGAATTTCAGGAAAAAATTTTTTTTTTCTGTTAACTCTATACGTAAGCTAACCGAGACACGTTATCGTCGAAGAACCTTGACGCGGCGACTTGAGAAGTTTTTCTTTCATTTGAAGTAAAACTTGTAACGAATAGCGAATAGCGAAAGAACGCAACTTTTGTTCATATCCGCCGTTTCGTTGTCTCCTGTTTCCAGTCAAGGCCTCGTTCCTTCCGTATCTTACGGGAGACGCTGTTATTTTTTTGTAACTGCAATAGCAACGAGTGCCTTTGACGCAGAATGGATGGCGAGGTCAGGAGACGCTGAAAACGTAACGGTAGCGATAAGTTCTTTGGCTAGTGAGCGCACCGAGAGACGGAGACTGCCTCGTTGGTTTCTCGCTCTCGGGTTCGTTCTTCTCTC
>Ga0247761_1000155_pt1 | contig 12692 bp, 16 predicted proteins | sample UWRJL111311C4_FD_179915 | JGI IMG/M metagenome (GOLD analysis project Ga0247761, IMG submission 179915) | Plant litter microbial communities from Arlington Agricultural Research Station in Wisconsin, United States - UWRJ-L111-311C-4 | ecosystem: Environmental > Terrestrial > Plant litter >...
GGGGGTGGGGGTGGCCTGGTGGTCGGGGTGGCCGGCCAGGGCCAGGGTCAGCGCCTCCACCCGCGTGACCAGCCCGTCCAGCCGCGCCGTGGCCTGGTGCTCCCGACGCTGCGCGGCCTGCCGTTCGCGGCGCTCTGCCGCGAGCTGTTTGACCAGCTCCGCGTGTCGGCTGGTCAGCGCCTCGTGACGGCCGGCCAGCTCCGCCGTCTCGGCCCGTGCGGCCTCCGCCTCGCCGCGCAGCTGCGCCACCCGCGCGGAGTGCTCCGCACGGGCCGCGTCGTGACGGCCCGACAGGTCCCGGTAGCGATCGGCCAGCGCGGCGGCCTCCGCCCGGGCGGTGTCGCGCTCCGCCTCGGCCCGGCCTGCCGCGTGCCGCGCCTCGGACACCACCCGCCCCGCCTGCTCCGTCGCGGCCTCCGCCGCGCGTTCGGCGTCCCGAGCGCGGCGCTCCGCCGTCTGCCGCTCCCGCCTGTCGACCTCGGAGCGGCGTAGCGCCTGCTGCGCGGCCCGACGATCCTCGGCCGCGCTCGCGGCCGCCGCGCTCGCGGCCTCCGCGCCGGCCACGGCCTCGGCCTCGGCAGCGGCCACCCGCGACAGCGCCGCACGATCCAGCTCCGCCCCAGCCGCCAGGACGGCCCCGAGCTGGTCGTGGACCTGACGCAGCGTCGGGGTCAGCGCCTCGGCCGTACGCCGATAGGCAGCCAGCGGCGCCCCCATCTCCGCCACCGACAGCGCCTCGCGCTCCAGAGCGGCCATCGCCCGGCAGCCCAGCCCGTCCGGAGCCCAGGCCCTGCCCTCGCAGTACCGGGGGCGCCGCCCACGCCTGCCGGGCTCCACCTCGGGCAGCGCCGCCCCGCACGCCCGGTACTCGCACCGCCGCACCGACACCGGATCGGCAGCAGCCCCAGCGGCCTCACCCGCACCCTCACCCTCCGCCACGCCTCCCGGGTAGGCAGGCATGGCCAGATCCAAGACAGGCTCCCGTGGAGCCTCTGAGGGCTTTTTTTCCGTCGTCATGCCGCCACCCTACCAACCATTTGAATTGCGACGCAAATCGTAAATATTTGGATTTGCGCTTCAATTCAAATGGATCGGGGGGTGGGGATCGGGGCTGAGAGCGCCTGAGAGCGTCCGAGAGCGTGCGCGGGGCAGGGGAGGGGCTGTCAGGCCGTCTACGGCGCTCTCAGGGGGCCGCACGGGGCAGCCGTGATCGTCTGCCCCGGCGGACTCGGCGGGTGGTTGGACGCTGCCGACCACCCGCCGAGTCCGCCGGAGCGGGGACCGGGTCACGACCGACCCCGACCCCGACCCCGACCCCGAGACGCCCGGTGCAGCACCCCCGGCCTGCCGGCCCTGGTGGTGGCGCGGATCAGGTCCAGCGCGGCCGCACGGTCCAGGGCCTCCCCAGCCGGGAGCGGCTGCGGAGCGGCCTCCACCGGCGAGGACGTCCCCGTTCGGCGGCTGTAGGGCACGGGGAGGTTGTCCGCCAGCAGCGCACCGGCAGGGGCCTTGACCAGGTAGGACACGGCGTTGGTGCGTGCGTCGCGGATCGCGGTCTGGGCGTGGTCGCGCGCCTGGCGCAGGGTCAGGCCGTGCGCCACGGCCGCGTCCAGCAGCCCGGCGATCGTCCGGGCCTGGCTGCGGGTCGGACGACGATGCCGCCCGAACTCCAGCGCGGCCACCTCGGCCAGCGCCTCCCCGCTGGGCTCGACGGCCTGCGCCTGGTCCCCGTCCTGGTCGTTTTTTTCCTCGGGCTGCGACTCCCTCCCTCCCTCCTCCGAGACGGTCGGGACCACCTCGGGCGCCGCCGTGAGGGAGTCAGAGGGAGGGATTGATTTAAGTCTTTCGAGAGAAGAGGTAAGAACGACTGACGGACCAGTGACTGACGCGTCAGTGACTGACGCGTCAGTCTTTGGGCCTTGACCTGCGGAAACAGATTTGGCGTCGGGAGCCTCGTTCGGGGCCTGGATCGAGTTGTCCACAACTCGCAGGTCAGGGCCGAAAGACTGACGGACCAGTTTTTCGGCCCTGACCTGCGGAAACTTGTCTTTTCGAGGCTTGGCGGTTGACGGCCGGAAGGTGCGTGCCTCGGACACCACCGGCTGTGGCTGGAGGTCATAGACCAGGACAGGCACTCCGCGCCCGTCCTGCGCACGCGTGCGGGTCAGCCATCCGTGTTCTTCCAGGATGCGGAGCATGTTCTTGGCGTGGTCGCGGCCCTTAGGTCCCGCTGCGGCGAGCGAGAGGGCGGTCGCGTCGAACTCGGGATCATCGGCAGCCAGGCTCAGCCAGGCGAACGCCCCCTTTGCCTCCCAGGGGATGACGGGGTCGAGGATGAGTGCGTTCGGGGTGGCTGACCAGCCATGACGCCGCCAGGCGTCGCGGTTCTTGACGATGCGGATCTCGGTCACGTCGTGTCCTCTCGACAGACGCGGCAGGTGATCCCGGCTGGGGAGGCTGGCCGTTGGCCAGCGGTCCGCCGTAGGCTGGGCACTGCCGCGCATATGGGTGAGGCGTTGTTCCGTACAGGCCGGGGAGCCGACACTCCCCGGCCTGGAGCATTTCAGGGTTGAGTACGCGTCACGAGATCGACAGGGGATAACCGGGCGCGTAGATGCCCTCTCCCACCCCGATCACGGTGTCGTCTGCCGCGTAGATGCTGCGCAGGGCCAGGACGGCGTAGTCATCGTCCAGGCCGAGCGCCTCACGGTCCCCTGACGTGGTAATGCGTGCGCTGACGGTTTTTGAGGTGACCTCTACCGATTTACCAGATCGCTGTTCGTAGACCGCCTGCCACGTGGGATTGCAGGCGCGCGGTTCGTCGATTTCTGGGACTACATTTGCGATGCTGAGATGTACCCAAGATTGAGATGCCTGTAGGACGAGATCACCCCTATTGATGGTGCGTACGCGGTTGACGCATTCCTCGCTCCGTAGCAGCTCAGCGACCCAGTCGGGCGCTTGTATGCGCTCGCTCGATTTATGGTAAATCGTCTCGGAACCCTGGGTAATTCCCAGGATTCTTTGGGCGCCAGCAATAAGGCGGCGACGATCAGCGACAAAAACTCCCTTGCCCTGACGGGCATGTACATATCCAGCCGCCTTCAAAAGCCCGATCGCTCTGTGCACGCCGTTGTTGCTGAGGCCGTGCTGGGCCATCAGCTCGCGGGTCGACGGTAGCTGCGATCCCGCTTCGAGCCCTCCGCCGTCAATTTGTGCCTTGACCTGCTCAAACAGGCTGGCCACGGTCCCGGCCACGATCACCTCCGACAACTTCCTAGGGGATGTGGCTTGACAGTATCGCACCGGCTGCCTAACTTCATAGGGGAAGTCGCAACAAGCAGGCCGGATAGGCGCCTCCAACGCCACATCCGGCCCTAGATCCCACATCCGAACAAGCGGACGAGGACCTGATCATGACTCTATCTGTCGATTTCCCCTGCCCGAAAAACGGCGACGCGGCGGTCGAGATGCCCGCGTCCGGGCTGGAGTGGGTCGAGCCGACCCTGTCGGACCTGGTCGGGCTGACCCTGATCGAGCGCCTGGCCCAGACCGACCCCGCCGGCGCGGCCGCGTTGGAGGACGCGCTCGACGCGCGGCTGGACACGCTGCTGTCCGCGCAGGCCGTGGCTGCGGCGCGGGGCGCCCGTGACGAGCTGTCGAGCAGGCGGCACCGGCGTCTCGCCGGGGAGGTCCTGCGTGACCGGACCCGGTCCCTGGCCAGCGGCGACGTCGCGGCCGTGGCCGTGGCGGTGACCGCGTGAGCGGCGGGGAGGTCCCCGGCCAGCTCACCATCCACGCCGCTCTCGGCGAACCCGACCCGGAGTCGCGGACCGTGCGGATCGGGCAGACCACGCGGGTGGTGCGGGTGTCCGCGCCCCGCTGGTCGCGCACCCGCCGTCACGGGGTCTGCCAGATGTGCCTGGCCGCGCAGCACCAGGCCGCGCTTCACGGCACGCCGGTGACGGAGCTGCCGCACCGGCGCCGGGTGGCGTGGGTGTGCGCGGTCGACGCCGAGGTGATCCCGCTGTGCGTGGATCACGCCGCCGCTGCCGGCTGCTCCGGAGCCGCGATGGATCGGGCGGTGCGGCCGTGACCGGACTCGACATCGCCGCTGGTCACGAGCCCACCGCCTACGAGCGGCTGGTCACGCGCACCGGTCGCGCCCTGGCCCTGCTGGTCGCGCTGCTGGTGCTGCGCGGGCCGTGCCGCGCCCTGGTGCTGCCTGTGGCGCTGATCACGGTCGTGCTCGACCGACTCGGCTACGCCCTGGACCGGGCGATCACGGCCGTGCCCACCGCTCCCGCCGTCCGGCTGGTGCGTGTTTCCGCTGGTCACGAGGGGGTTGCGGCATGAGCATGGAGAGCCTGCACCAGGGCCAGGACGACGACGGCCAGGACGGCGTGGACGCGGTGTTCGCGGCGCTGACGCGTCGCCTCGTCGACGACGCGTCCCCGGCTGGGGACACCGCCCCCGGTCGCACTCGGCGGGTGCGGGAGCTGGAGGCCGCCGCCGCCGAGTCCGCCCTGGTCGCGGCCCTGCCCACGGCGCGGGTGCTGGCCGTGCGGGAGCAGTCCGCCGAGTCCGCCGCGCTGGAGGCCGACTCCGCAGCCACCCACGCGGAGCGGCTGCGGCGTGCCGGCGAGCGGGAGCGCGCGGAGCTGCGCGCGCAGGCCGACTCCGCAGCCGCGCGGCGGGAGCTGGAGACCGATCCCGCCGTGCGCGCGCTGGCGCTGGGGCGGCTGCGGCGACGTCGGGTGGGTCTGCTGTGGGGGGTGATGCTGGCCGCGATGGCCTACACCTGCGTCAACGTCGCGCGGTTCGCGGCGGCCGGGGCGCCGGTGTGGTCCCCGGTGTGGCTGGTGTCGTGGCTGGTCGATCCGCTGCTGGCGCTGCTGGTGATCGCGCTGCTGCTGATGCGCGGGGACGTGGCGGCCTCGGGGTCGCCGCTGTCGGTGATCGCCACCCGCCGCTCGCGGCGGCTGCTGGCCGGCGTCGAGATCGCGTTTTTGGGCGCGAGCGTCGGGATGAACGTCGCGCCGGAGATCGGGCGCGACGATCCCCGCCCGGCGCTGCTGGTGCTGCACCTGGTCGTGCCGCTGGCCAGTGTCGCGGCCGCGCTGCTGATCCCGGTGGTGCAGGACGCCTACGCCGTCGCGATCGACCGGATCAGCCCGGCCGACCCCCTCCCCGCTCACACCGCTCACACGGCGGTTGAGCAGGGCGGACTGTCCGCCAGGGCCGCTGCCGCGCTGCCGATCGTGAGCGGGGCGATCGAGCGCGGTGAGCTGCCTGAGCGGCCCGGCCAGACCCGCACCGCCCGGTACGTGCGCGAGCGGCTCGGGGAGTGCTCGATCCCCACCGCAGCCGAGGTGCTGCGGCACCTGGCCCGACTGGCCGACCAGCCGTGAGCACCCCCACCCCCACCCTGACGAGAGGCGCCGCCATGACCACCTCGACCGCCCCGTCCTCCTCCGGCGAGGACTACCTGTCGCTGATCGTGCCCGTCCCGCCGATCGGCTCGCCGGTGGTGGCCTACCTGGCCAAGGCCGGCGCCGCGCTGCGGCCGTGGCTGGTGCGCGTGGCGGAGGTCTACGGCGACCTGGTGTCCTGCGGCCGACACCGCAGGGGATCGACCACCGCCGCGACGCTGCGCCGCGCGGACGCGGTCCTGTCGGGCCTGGTCGCGCGTGACCTCGACCGCGCCGACGTGCGACCCGGACCGATCGCGGCCGCGCTGGACCTGGCCGCCGAGCTGGTGCGCCACGCCACCCAGGCCGACGACCTGGCCACGCTCGGGGCGGTGACCCGATGACCGGCGACGACCTGATCCACATCGGCGAGCGGTCGTGGTGGGACGGCAGCGTCCGGACCCTGTGCGGGCTGCGGCTGCCCCGCGCGGACCGGATCGTCCTGGCCTGGCTGTCGAGCATCCCGACCTGCCCAGTGTGCCGCGCACGCGAGAAGTCCCAGGGCGAGTAGACCGTCCACAACGGACACGGCATGTGTCCACTGTGGACACCACGATCAGCCGCCAGGCGCGCGGCACCCGGACTGGACACCCGGCCGCGCGCCTGGCTCCCACCCCCACCACCGGCAGGAGAGGTGACAGCAGTGTCCCAGCACCACGACCCCCAGGAGCAGCGCATGAGCCCGATGGCGGGCGCCGCGTCACACGACGGTCCGGAGCACCTGGCGCAGGTGCTCCGACTCCCTGTCCCCTCCCCTGCCGGGGACGACCAGGCTCCGCCGGCCGCGACCCCCGCCCCGGCCGCGACCCCGGCCCTGGCCGTGTCCCCGGTTCCGGTGATCCGTTCGGCGGTCCCGCTGGTCTACGCGCCCGGCGCGCGGCTGCGCTACCTGCGCTCGGTGGCCGCGACCGGCGCCCGACGCAGCCACATCGTGGTGTGGGACCGGATGTGGGACCACCTGCGCCACGCCGACCTGCGCGAGGGTCGCACCCACCGGGGCGCGGTCGAGGCGCGGCACGCGGTCGAGCACGGGCGCCGGGTGGCGGCCCGACGCGCGGCCGCAGCCAGGAGCGCGACCACCGTGATCAGGGTCGCGGCCGCGCCCTGGACCAGGTGGGACGTCCGCCTGGGCAAAACCCCGCTGCCGCTGCCGGTGTGGGGTGTCACCGCGGTGTCGGTGCTGGCCGGGGTCTACCCCGGGGCCGCCGTCCTGGCGCCCGGTGTCGCCCTCAACTCCGTGCTCGGGCACGTGGCGAGCACGATCGGCGGCTGGATCGGCTCCGGCCTGGGCGCGGTGTGGGCCTCGGGCGCACCCGCGCTCGGCCTGGGCGCCGGGCTGGCCGCGACAGTGGGCTACGGCGTCATGGCCGAGCACCGGCGCCGCCAGGACGCCGCCGCGCTGCACCCGGCAGGGGCGGACCCGCGCGCCGCGCTGGAGACCGAGCACGCCGACACCCTCACCAGCGCGTTCGTGGACGCGGGCATCATCCGGGCTGGTCAGGTGGTGCAGCTCACCGGCGCCCCGTACCCGGTGGCCGGGGGGGTGGCGACCCCGATCCTGCTGCCCAGCGGCTGCTACACCGGTCAGGTGCGCCGCGCCGACCGGCTGACCAGGCTGGCCTCCGTGCTGGACACCGTGCCCCAGCAGCTCGCGGTCCTCGACGGGGAGACCGTGGCCCGGTGCACCCTGGTCGTCTACGCGCGGGTGCCGTTCACCGGACCTGCGGTGTCGCACCCGCTGATCGGGACCGGACGCGGCCACAGCCTGATCGGCGAGGGTCTGCCGGTGGGGCTGACCGTGGACGGTGAGCCGGTCACGGTGGACGTGGCCAGCGACCTTCACGGGCTGCTGGTCGCGGCCTCCGGCATGGGCAAGTCCGTCCACATCCGCAATCTGTTGATCACGATCGCGCACTCGACCGATGCCGAGGTGTGCGGAGTGTTCGACGGCAAGTCCAGCGGGGACTACGACGTGCTGCGCGGCCTGGTGGGGCGGGTGATCGACCCCGCGACCGCCGAGGGCGACTGGTGGGAGGCCACTGCCGCGTGGCTGGAGGCCGAGGTGGTCGAGTGCGAGGCACGCCAGCAGCGCAAACGCGCGGGGCAGACCCTCAACTTGCGGTTCGTGATCTTGGATGAGTTCCAGGTCGCGTTCGGCTCCCCCGGCGACCGCACCAAGCGCTCGCCGGGGGCGCGGGTGGTCTCAGCCGTGGACCAGCTCTCGCGTCTGGGCAGGTCAGCGGGGATGCGGCTCATCCTGGCCAGCCAGCAGTACGACGGCAACGTCCTACCCCGCGCCATCGCCGCGAACTTCCTGTGGCGGCTGGTGGGGTACGTGTCCTCCGCCGCGATGAGCCCGGAGGACTCGGTCGGACCCGAGGGCGCCGGCATGGTCCCCGACCAAATTTTCACGAAGTCCCAGAAGGGGGCGGCGCTGGCGCTGTCCTCGTCTCTGCCGGACGGACGGGCGCTGTGTCGAGGCTGGTACGACACCGACGCGGCCATCGCGGCCGATCTGCGCACGGTGGCGACCATCCCCACGCCCCTGGACGTCGAGATCGTCGACGCCGACGACCAGGCCCCGTCCGGGCTGCCACGGCCGCTGGCCGTGGCGCACACGCTGGCCCTGGCCGCGAGCACGGCGGGTGCGCCCATCGTGGCCACCACCGCGATCCTGGCCGAGCTGGGCGACCCGGCCATGACACCCCAGCGGCTCTCCCGCCTCCTGACCGGCTGGACCGGACACCGCGCCGACCGGCAGAACCACGGCGGGGTCGAGCTGCGCGGGCCGCGCGTGGAGCACGTCCTGGCCGCTGTGGACCGGATCGGCAGGGGCGGACCGGTCGACCTGGACACCCCCACCGGCCTGTAGCGGACAGTGACCGTGAGGCTCGGTCCAGGCCGTCCGTCGATCCGCCGAGCAAACCGCCGACCCCCTCGGCGGATCGGCGGTTTCCGCCGAGGGGGTCGGCGGTTGCCTCGGCGGTTTGCTCGGGGGTTTCCACCAGCGGAAACGCCCGATCTCGGCGGTCGACCACCCCCCTCCCCCCGAGGGTCCCGAAACCCCGGTCGGGGCCTGCTCCGGCAGGAGGGGGGAGGGGGGTGGCCGACCCGGTCGGGACTGGGCGCCCCCCTCCCCTGTCTGATCACGGGGCGTGACATCGCCGGGGTGTCGACGCGCATCCCGGCGCCCCTCGTTCCGCACGCGCGGGACACCACCACGCAGGAGGCATCACGTGAGTCCCAGGCTGATCGCCGCGTACGCGCTGCTCGCCACGCTGGAACTGTGGGTCGGGGCGGCTGCGCGCCCGGTCCCGCTGTGGGAGCCGCTGGTGATCGAGTCCCACGCCGGCCTCAAGGGCCACCCGGCCTCAGCCGGGGTCGGGCTGGCGGTGTGCGTCGGGCAGTGGAGCGGCGAGGAGTACCGCGTCCCGATCACCCGGGCGCAGATCGGCGCGCTGCGCGCCGACGATCCCTGCCCGCTCGATCCGCGCTGGTGAGCACCCGCGCGGTTGGCGCGAGAGGGCTGGGGACAGGACGGGCGGGGGTGTCCCGTCCCGTCCCGTCCTCGATGTCACCCGTACGGCCGATCCCCTCACTGTCCCCTTTGGGTTACAGTAGTCGTACCCCAAAGGGAACGACTACAGGAGGCAGAGAGAGATGGGCTTCACCAACAAAAACCAGAACAGCGGCTCCGCTCGCGTGGGTCGCTCCGACCACGACGACGTCGACTGGGACGCGGCGGACATCGCGGCCGAGCTGGCCCGTCAGGCCAGGTCAGGACGCCGCACCACCAACCACGCCAGCGGCGACGTCGTCTCGGAGCAGGTCGGCTGGCGGCTCGGCCGCTGACCACCCACCCCGCACCACTCCGACAGACAGGACAGGGCAGGACACATGAGTGACGAGCTGATCGCCGAGCTGACCGCGCAGATGACCGCGATGGTGCGGGCCGGCGAGGCCGGCGCCGCCAAGCGGATGGCCAAGAGGATCAAGGAGCTGCAGGCCGCCGAGGCGGCCTCGGACGACGCCTGGCGTTCGCAGCGCGGCTGACCACGTCCCCGGACCGGCTCGACCCCGCCAGAGGCACTGCCGGTCCGGGGACCCGACCCCCTCGACCCCGGCCCATCCCGGCCGCGACGAAAGGAAGCCCCCAGTGTCGCTCATCCGCAAAATCGTTTCCGCCGCCGGTGGCGCCCCTCTGTGTACGGCGCGCACCGGCCGCGCCGGCCGCCACTGCGGCACACCCGTGCGCGGCACGGGCCGCACCTGCGGACGCTACGACTGCCAGCGCTGGGCCACAGCCCGCGACGACCACTGACCCCCACCACCCGAGGAGACACCGTGCCGCGACGTCCCGGCCTGCCTGACGACCTGGTCACCAGCGATCCCGCCCCCAACGGCTGCAAGTGCCGCACGCGGGAGTGGATCGAGATCGACGGCGGGTTGGTGCAGTCCTGCGTGGACTGCCACACCGTCCACCAGGTCAAGGTGCGCGGCCCCTACTAGGCCGCGCACCTGGTGGGGGTCGGGCGCGCACCCGACCCCCACCACCCGTTCCGCACCCGCACCCCACCCGAGGAGACACCCACCATGCTGACCAGCACGGACGGTCCCGGCGCCCGACACGGCGGCCTGGACCTGACGATCTCGCTGACCCCCGACCAGATCAGCGCACTCGGCGCGGACGCCGGACGCGTCGCCGAGGCGATCGACACCGCGCTGGTCGGGCTCGCGGCCGCGCGCACCGGCGCCGACCCCCTCCCCACCGCCACCCCCACCCTCAAGGACACCCCCGTCTCCTCGGGCACGGCGTGGACGTCGTGGCTGATCAGCGACCTGTCATGGCTGATCACCCGGCTGGACGGGCTGCGCGACGCCGCGATCCGCGACCACGGCGCCCGCGGTGGGTCCCACGGCGAGCTGGCGCACGCGATGGGCATCGCCCGGGGACCCGCGCAGCGTCGCCGCGCGGCCCTGGCCGCTGCCGGCCCCGACCCGGCAGAGCTGTGGGCACTCGGTCGCGGGGCGCCCGGCCATCCCGGCCAGGTCGTCCCGGCGCACCTGCGGCCCTGGTCGGCGCCCCACCCCGGCTACACCCCCGTCGACGTCACCCCCGACGTCCTGACCCCGGCGGGGGGGCTGGCCGGGTGCGGCTGGGCCGAGCCCTACCCCACTCCGCAGGACGTCCCGGACTGGGCCGAGCGGATCAGCGTCGCGGTGCTGCCCTACGCCCGTGACGATCGGCGCCTGCCGCTCAACCCCTCCGGCCGCACCGGCCGCGTCGGACGCAACCTCCCCCGGTGGGGGGAGAACGCGGCCGCCGACGCGGCCGTGACCGCCGGTCCGGGCGCCGACCGGTCGGTGCTGCTCATCCGGCGCGGCGACACCGGCCAGTGGGCGCTACCCGGCGGCATGGTCGAGCCCGGCGAGACCGCCCGGGACACCGCCAGCCGCGAACTGGCCGAGGAGACGGGGCTGTGCCTGCCCGTCGACGCCGGCAGGACCGGGCCCGGCCGCTACGTCCACGACCCGCGCGCCACCGACCACGCCTGGATCGTCACCACCGTCACGGCCTGGGCGCTGCCCGCGCCGCTGCCGGTGGCAGGGTCCGACGACGCGACCGACGCCCGGTGGTGGCCGGCCGCCACCCTCGACGCCCTGACCAGCGCCCTGGCCGGAGCAGGCGACACGCTGTACCCGGCGCACCTGCCGCTGCTGGCCGACGTCCTGACCACCGACTGACCATCACCGACTGACGAACAGGGGCACTACTGATGAGCTGGGCAGACGACGACGCGCGCATCCGCAGGCTGCGGGCAGAGGCAGACGACACGGCCGCCAGGGCACGCGGCGCCGAGCGTCACCACCGCGACCAGTACGACGCGCGCATGGTGGCCGACATCCGAGCAGCCCAACGCGCCAACGGCAACCCCAAATACGGCGAGAAGCGCGTGCGGGACTACCTCAAGCGCAACGGGTACTGAGCAGGAGACCACCCATGACCCGGAAATTCGCCGTCACCCCCCTCCCCCCAAGCCGAAAACAGCCCCAGGACAGGGTTGCGGACGCTGGAGGGAGGGGGGTGGTCGAACCGACGGGGACACCCGCCACACCACCACCCCCAGCAGTCACGAAAAGTAGCGGGGCGGGCGGTGTCACGACACACATCAGGGCCGCCACCCCGACCCTGAGAGCCGCCAGACCCAGCGAGGCAGACCGCTAGACCTAACACCCCCTCTAGCGGCTCCCAGGCCCCCTCAGCAGCCCTCTAGTGCCTAGCGGGGCACCCAAGGGCAGGAAACAATTCCGCACGAGTCCCGGTGTCCGACCCCGTCCGGCCACGTCGAATACTACGGTAGCCCGAAGGTTTTACCGAAAAATTCGGATAACTGGACCGTAGAATTCTGCTTCTCTATATTGCGAACATTAGGAGTGGTGCACCAAGTGATCAAAAATATTTTTACTCGATTCAAAGCGATGGTCGCAGTGGTCGCGCTGACGTCTGGCTTATTGACGTTTGCCGCAGCTCCGGCTTCTGCCTCCACAACCCTATGGGGCCCAGCGGGAATACAGGCGCAGATCGACAACAACCCAGGCAATGGGAGCCCCAGCTGGGCTTGGCTGTACTCGGCCAACTGGCCTAACCACGTCTGGGTAAAGGCGCATTTCCCCAACGGGGACTACACGGCGACCGTGGTCGACCTGTGGCAGGCAAATCAGAGTAAATCCGTTAATGTCTGGGATAAAATTGACTGGGCTCAAATCTGTATTGTCATCGCAGTCCCCTATGAACAAGATTATTGCGGGGATCAGACAAAATTCTGAGACTGCACTTATCGGCGTACTGCTTGACAGCGGCTCCTATACCCTTCGAATCTAATGTCTGGCCGCGCGTCAGCGCGTCAGCACACCGCTAACGGAATCGCGTGTCGCCGCCGGCCCGGCCCTGTGGGGCGCACCGACACCGACCCGGTGGCCCGGTCCAGGGCGGAAAAGCGTCCTCGCCGGACGGCAGGGCCTGACCAGGCCCGACACCACCGCGACCCCCCGGACCGACGATGGTCCGGGGGGTCGCAGCATGGGTCGAGTATGGCTCCCTTTACTCGAAACGTTAATTTCAGTGGACACTGAAATCACTGTGTGGTTTTGGTTTTGGCTGGCCGGGCGGCTGTGGTCCTGGTCTTGGTTGTGGTGGTGCGGCGTGGGCGGGTGGGGGTG
>Ga0247761_1000158_pt1 | contig 12623 bp, 8 predicted proteins | sample UWRJL111311C4_FD_179915 | JGI IMG/M metagenome (GOLD analysis project Ga0247761, IMG submission 179915) | Plant litter microbial communities from Arlington Agricultural Research Station in Wisconsin, United States - UWRJ-L111-311C-4 | ecosystem: Environmental > Terrestrial > Plant litter >...
TGATGACAACAATGATCGCAACCTGCGCGGCACGCTACAGCGCCGGCGGGCGCGCGCGCGAGCAGCGCATCCGCCAGCCGAGAGGTCGCCGCCATGGCCGTGCAGGCCAGCTCCACCGTGCGCTCGAGGTTCGGCGCGCCGCGTAGCAACGCGCGCGCCGTGTTGGCCGTGCCAACACTGAGCTCATCCTGCCAAGGCTCTTGAAAGAGTGGCGCGCGAAGCGCGATCGCTTCTGCACCGCTCGAGGGATCGCGTTGAATCAAAAGGTGGACGCGGCCCTGGGCGTCGCGCTCGGTAGCCGTCGGGCGCGGCCGGGACGCGAGCGAAGTGCCCGCGGGCCGCTGCTGACGCTTGCGCCGGCTCATGGCACCTGCGGATGCCCACTCAATAAATAGAGCGGCAGGTGTTGACCCGGCTCCACCAAGCGCGCGTGCGTTTCACGCTCCGCCGCCGCGATCAAGCGCGCTCTGTCGCACAGGCTCGGGTCCGAGACACAAGCCTGAAAAAAGACCGCGGCTTGGCCATCGGGATTGCTGTCGATGATGCCGAACCGAACGAACGCGCGGGCGCGGGCTTTGCCTTCGGCCTCCGGCAGGCGATCGAGCTCGTGGCGCAGCATCTTTTTGACGGATTCTTCGCTGCCCAAGGCCCAGATCGTGTTGGCGATGGTGAGCTCTGGCGCGGACTCCAGCGCGCTGCGATCGGTGGTATTCAGTGCCGCGATCGCCTGCGCGAAGCGCGCGCGTGGCCCGCTGGCTCTGAAGTAGCCGAGCAGCAGCGCCAGGCTCAGGACTATCAGTGGCCCGAGCAAGCGTCCGAACGGCGCGCGCTTCATGGCCGACTCAGCTCCTTGAGCTTTGCCAGCGACGCTTTGTCACAGCGCGGCCAGCTCAACGCTTGGCAGGCTTTCTCGGCACGGCTCCAATCACTGTTGCCACCATTGTTCAAGCCGCGCACCGCAACCACGAGCTCGAACACCTCACGCTGGGGCGACAGCAGCGCCGCATGCACGGCCTGCAGATCCGCGTCGAGGGCGGACCACGCGTTGGAAGCCGCCTGAGGATCTTGTCGCAACACGAAGCCAACGCGTGACAGCGAAGTATTGGAACCACCGCCGCCGAGTGCGGCCAGTGCGGGTGCCGCGATCGAACCGAGGAGGTAGCCCAGCGCAGCGGCCGCGACGTAAGGCCAAACCAGGCCAAAAGAATGCGCCCAAGTCATCCGATTTCAGCCACCATCCGCGACACTTGCACAGTGTAGATCAGCGGCGACATGTTACGAAAGCGTGAGCACACGCGCGCTCAGCGCAAACGAACGAAACATCCGACCCAGCAAAGAAAGCTACGACCGGGTTGTACGGGGCGATGACGGCTGAGCCTGACCAGCCTCACTTCGGGCACGAACTCGCGTTGCCGCTGATCAGGAAGGTTGCCGGATCTGCGCCCAAGCCAACCAGGTGCGCACGCAGATTTTCCGCGACGCAGCCGGGAAGTAGCGGATTATTTTGAAATTGATACTGGGGCAGCGTCGCGGTCTTATTCGTATCCAGGCTGAGCGTTGCGTTTTCCAAACCATCGAGTTCGCTGAGCGCCGGGTTGTCCCGAATCCACAATTGGCCATCGAGCAGCGGGAGCGCGCTAGGCAATTGGATGCGCTTCAGCTCCGCATTTCTCACGATGCGGAGATGCTGAATGCACTCCAGCGCCGGCAGCTCGAACTGGGTCATACCCGTGGCTTCAAGATCGATCCCGGAGCCTCGGTAGCCCAGGGCCTCTGTTCCCAGTCGGCGCAGCGCGAGAAAGCCACAGTCTTGCCGAAGCCGTTTGCCTTGCAGCGAGAGGCCAGCGCCGCCCACTCCGTAAGCAACTTCGACCAGGTTGCGCAGCGGCCAGAGCGAAGTGGCTTGGCTACTTCGAATCGAGACGTGCCCACGCACGCGCCGCAAGCAGCCGAGCGTCGCAAGTACCCCGACATTGTCGTCCACTATGTCGAGGTCGCCATCCAAGTCCGTCACGCCCTCTAGACTCACCGGACCGGGATCGTTCGAACCGAGAGGCAGGGTGCTCGCGGTCAGCACTCGTTCTGGGCAAGGCGCCTCGTTGGCGATCTCCAGGCAGCTGTGAAGCTCGGGCAGTTGCTCACTACCCGCCGTGCCGCCGACGCCAGCACCGCCGCTGTCACTCGGCCCACCCCCTGTCGAAATCGCACCGCCCGCGGCCTGCCCGGCTGAACCTGCGGTGCCCGGCTGCACGGAGGTGCCAACGTTCCCACAGGCGGCGATCAGCAAAGCGAGCGCGACCCCACACGACCCCGGTACCGACATGCCCATAGCATACGCATGCGGCGCGTCATTTCTCCCCGCTTCGGTGGTATCCCCGATCAAGCGCGTGCGCTCGCCGACCCAGACAAGGGGTATCGGCAAGGGCGCTCGAATCGAGCAAAGCGCAGTCTCCAAATACCGAGCCTGACAGAAAATAGTGGTCGTGCGAAAACCACTGACTCCAACTCGCGCTCGAGGCAGTGGAATTGGCAAGGATGTAACTGCACTTGCTGCGGCACCTCAGCTACAATTCGCGAGGTCCGAGACGACTGAAAAAGTCGTTCTCGCTAGCTTGGTTTGAGCAGCAGGAGCTCGAGATGAACGCAGCATATTGCCGATGTACGGGTGTCTCCACGAACGGGGAGGCCTCGCGCTATCGCCGAATCACGGTCTTGGGTTCCGCCTTCTTTTTGTCGGCTTGTCTCGGCATCTCCGGTTGCTCCTCCGACGGCACTACGACGGGTGGCACGACCACCGGCGGCACCCACTCGGGCGGCGCGGGCAGCCCGGCCTCGGGGGGCAAGAGCACCGGCTCCGCAGGAAAGAGCGAAGCCGCGGGCGGAACTTCGGGCTTCTCCGGCAGCGTGGCAGGCAGCCCGTCGCTCGCGGGCGCGCCCGCAGCCGTGGGCGGGTCACCAGCCACGGGCGGGAGCGGCGCGGCCGCGGGAGCGGGCGGCTCAATGTCTGTAGGTGCTGCAGGTGGCGCGGCCGCCGGTAGCGCCGGCACCGGCTCGCAGCTGGTCGAGAATCAAAGTGCGGATTGCCCAGTCGGCACACTGCCGGAACCGAGCGCACTCACCGCGATCCCCAAATTGCCAGACCCGTTCATGAAGCTCGACGGCAAACGCGTGGCCTCCAAAGCGGAATGGCGCTGCCGGCGGCAGGAGATCAGGAAGCAAGCCGAGAAGTACATCCTCGGCGCGAAGCCAACGCCTGACGTGGTGACGGGCACGGTCACGAAGACGAGCGCAACCGTGCACGTCGAAGCCAAGGGGAAGTCGATCGACTTCAGCGTGAAGATCGTTTTGCCCAGCAAGGGGCAGGCTCCTTTCCCGGCGATGATCAACGTGGGCAGCAGCGGTATGACGATCGGCGAGAGCCGCGTTCTGGATCAGGGCGTCGCGGTGATCTACTACAACAACTACGATCTGGGTAAGGAAGGCACGGCCGAGGCGTCACGCGGCAAGCCCAACCCAGGCAAGTATTACGACATCTATGGCGGCGACGATCAGGCGGGCCTACTCATGGCCTGGGCCTGGGGTGCCAGCCGCTTGCTCGACGTACTGCAGAAGTCGGGAGGCGAGTTCATCGATATCAAGGCGATCGGCGTCACGGGCTGCTCACGCTTGGGCAAAGGAGCATTCACGATTGGCGTCTTCGACGATCGCATCGCGCTGACAATCCCTCACGAACCGAGCACGGGTGGTGACCCGGCCCTGCGCATCATGGACAAGATCCCAGGAGCCGAGCGCACGGACTACAACTACAACGGGCTCAATTGGCTCAGTAACAACTTCGCGCCGTTCGTGTTCTCCAACAACACGTCGAACGCGGTCAAGCTGCCGATCGACACCCACGCGCTGATCGCCATGATCGCGCCACGCGGCTTGCTGATCCTCGAGAATCCTCATCAGACGCAAATGGGCGCGCCCGCGGGCCACACGGCCGCCGTCGCGGGCTTGGAAGTCTACAAAGCGCTCGGTGCAGAGAAGAACATCAGCTATCACTCGAGCGTCGCGGAAACCGCCCACTGCTCGTACAAGACCGAGTACACCGATCTGGTCGTCAAGAGCATTGCCGCCTTCTTGACACACAAGGGTGACGCCCCCGGACAATTCTTGGTCGGCTCTGGTGGCTCTCTCACTCGATCGGATTGGATCGATTGGACCGCGCCGACGCTGCAGTGACGGCGCGTCGTGGCAAGCCGGCTGAGCGGTTTCTTCGACAATCGAGATGGAAAAATCCGTCGAACCTGCCCGCAGCAATGCAAGCAATCGAGCCGAGAGCGCTACGCGAGCCTGAAAATCGGGGAAAGTCCCAGATGTAGGCCATTGCGTGACGGATCATCCGGGCCTCCACCACTGCTGCCCGTCATCCAGATTTCGAGCTTCCGTGCTGGCCCTGACTACAATCGACATCGCGGAGGACCAATGAAATCACTTCTTGCGCTGCTCGCCCTCGCCGCGACAGTCGCCATTGCCCAGTTCGGCTGCTCGTCTCCATCTGCGAGCACAGGAGGAGGAGGAAGCGGGAACGGTGGAAACGCCAACGGCGGTGGCTCCGCTGGTTCGAGCGTCACACTCGGCGGATCGGCGGGTGCGCCGACGGGTGCGGGCGCATCGGGCGTCAGTGGTGCGGTCGGCGTTGGCGGCGCCCCGGGTGTGGCGGGTTCCGCGGGTGTCGGCGGAGTGGCCGGCTCCGGAAGTGGAGGCGCCAGCAGCGGAGCGGGCGGCATCACCGCGGCCGGTAGCGCGGGCATGGGCGGCGCAGGCGGAGTTTGCACCGGGGCAAACTGCCCGCCGGTGACCTGCGTCACTTACCCGAATCTGCCGGGCGCGGTGAAGAGCACGACCTACACGCTTACGGCCAGCGGCGCACCGCTGTTCGTGGAGAAGCTGAGCAAGTTCTCACCGGAGATGCAGGTGCACTACGCGCACTGCACACTTTCTTCCAATGGTGTGGCAACCTTTTCGGTCACCCTCGACGCGAGCTTCAGCTCCTACACGCTGAGCCCCAAGAGCAGAAATATCACCGCAACCAAGAGCGGCAATACGCTGACCTTCAGCAGCGGTCCGAACTACTTCATCTTGCAGGTGGATTCGAAAGAGCTGCTGTTCATCCTGATCGACGCGCCAGAAGAAAGCCCGCCCCACCTCGGCGATACGAACGTAAAGAGCATCGCAGACTACGGCGTGGACAACACCGGAGCGGCGCTCGCGACGACCAAAGTGCAGTCGGCGATCGACGCCGCGTCCGGCGCAACTCAGAACATTCTGTACTTCCCGCCCGGGAAATACAAAGTCGGCGAACTGTGGCTGAAGAGCAACATGACGCTGTATCTGGCCGGCGGCGCCGTTCTTTACGGGTCGGACGCGGCGGCTGACTTCAACACCGGAAGCGGCGGGGTCAACATCGAGGATTGTTCGCACGGGATGATCCGCATGTACAAGATCAACAACACCAAGATCTTGGGGCGCGGCGTAATCGACGCGAACGGCAAGCTGATTCGGAGTCAAAACGACACGAAGATCAACCTGCTGAAAATCGAAGAGAGCTCCAACATCTTGGTCGATGGAGTCACCGTCAGGGATCCGAGCTTTTGGAACACGCTGATTTATCGCAGTGATCTGGTGACGATCCAGAATTACAAGATGATCAACTGTCGACCGACCACCACGACCTACAACAATACCGATGGCGTAGATTTCGACGAGTCGACCAATGGCAAGCTGAGCAACGCGTTTCTGTACACGGGCGATGACAGCATGGCCACCAAGAACGAGTTCTCCACCGGGCCCACTGACACCAAGAACATCGTCCACGAAAAGGTGGTCTGTTACAGCAATTCCGTGGGCTGTAAGATTGGCACCAAGACGATGGGCAAAACCATCGACGGCGTCGTTTTTAGAGACATCGACGTGATCAAGGCCGGGCGCGCGCTGAATATCGACGCCTACGACACGGCCGTCGTCCAGAATACCAAGTTCGAGAACATTCGGATCGAGGCCGCGGACTCGAGCATGATCGCGCTCAGCGAAGACGAGCCGCCGACTTGGCGCACCGCGGCCAACACGTCCACCATCAAGGACACCTACTTCACGAACGTGAGCTCGGACGTCAAGAAGCCGATCAACTTGCATGGCAAGTCATCGACCGTAAACGTCAACGGAGTGCACTTCAGCAATCTGACCGTTCAAGGCAAGGCCGTTACGAGCCAAACGGACTCCGACGCCAGTTGGAGCATCAACTCTTTTGTCTCCGGCATCGTTTTCGCCCCCTGAGAAAGCCGCTTCCTATTTTTTGGAGCTTCACGTTCATGAAGATGCAACATCGATATCGGACTCTCATCGTCGCAGCCGGATTGCTCGGACTGTTCGTGGCCGCGCCCGCGCACGCGGCTTCACTGACACAAGTCAACGACTGGGGGGCAAGCGGCGTTCCGAGCTACGTCAAGATGTACATCTACGTCCCGGACAACGTGGCTGCGAAGCCTCCGATCGTGGTCTCGGCACACTCCTGTGGTTCCACCGCCACCGGCCAAATGGGCAACATTCCGAAGACCAAAGCCGCGGCTGATGCCAACGGCTTCATCCTGATTCTGCCCGACAACCCCGGACAAAACTGCTGGGACGTCGGCGCGAAGGACACGTCTTTGAAGCACGACGCGGGCGGCGACACGAAGGCCGTCGTGCAAATGGTGAAGTACGCGCTCAACAAGTACAGCGGCGATGCTAGTCGCGTGTACGCGTTCGGCGGTTCGTCGGGCGCCATGCTGACTCAAGCCTTGATGGCGGTGTACCCGGATGTCTTCAGGGCTGGCTCCGCGCGGGCGGGCGTCCCAGCCGGGTGCTGGGCAGAGGGCTACGCGACGAGCAATCAGTGGAGTGATTCGTGCGCGGGCGGCAACGTGTCCAAAACCGCACAAGCGTGGGGAGATCTCGTGCGTGGCATGTACGCGGGCTACACCGGCCATCGCCCACGCTTGCAGATCATGCAAGGCGACGCCGATCAGACAATCAGCTTCAAGAACTCCGCCGAAGCGATCAAAGAGTGGACGAACGTGCTCGCGCTGAGCACTGCCCCGACCTCCACCGACATGACCACGACCTCGATTGCCACCTACACTCGCCAATTCTGGAAGAATTCTTGCGACTACGTGGTGTTCGAGACCTGGGCCGGCAAAGGCGGCTCGCACTCGATGGGCTACGAAGAAGACGCCATCCTGAAATTCTTCGGCCTCGACAAACCTGGTGGCACCGATCCAGAACCCAATTGTACCGGCGGCGGCGGCGCTGGTTCTGGCGGCGCGAGCGGCAGCGCAGGCAGCGCCGGAGCCAGTGGCAGCACGGGCACGGCCACGGGCGGCACCGGAGGCACGAGCACCGGCAGCGTTGCTGGTAGCCCAGGGATCGGCGGCGCGCCCAGCATCGCTGGCAGCGGCGGCAGCGGCGGCAGTACGGTGGGCGCGAGCGGCGCTAGCACCGGCAGCGCGGGAAGCGTTGCCAGCGGCGGCTCCGTCGTAGTCGGCGGAACCAGTGGGGCTCCGGGGACGCATAGCGCCGCCGGAAGCCCCGCCACTGGCGACAGTGGCTCTGACTCGGGTGGCTGCGCCTTCGTGGCTGTCCATTCGAAGTCGAAGCTCGGCCTGGGTGCGCTCGCCCTGGGCCTGGCATTGGTGGGCTTCCGTCGTCGGCGCCGAAGCGCTCAGCGCTGACCCGCAACGTGATGCCGCGGCTCGCCAAACACAGCGGGCCGCGGCCGTCGAAGCTCCTACTTCTTCTTCACGGGTACCGACGGCGTGCTTGCGCAAACCAGGCCGGTAAAGTCCGTCTTCCGGCGAGCGAGGTCGTTCAGCGGACGCGTCTGACCCGTGACCGGGTCAAACGCCGTAGTGCCGGTCATGAATGGCGAAAGCTGGGCTTCGCTGCCGGGAGAGCGGGGTATTACCATCAGGAATTTGGTGTTGGTTTCCTGACTGTGGCAGCCATTGCAGGTGTTGAGTGAAGCGTGAAAGCGCGCCTCGGGGTCTTTGATGCCCGGGCCATTCCAGCCGCCCGTGCTGTTGAACACCGACCCGCCCATGAATGACTTGCCGCCGAACTGAAGCGGTACGGTGTGTGAATCTCCACCGGGAACCTCGGCGATGATGGCAGCGGCGTTCTGATTCACGAAGCTGGCGAAGGTCGAGGTGTTGTTGAAGCCGAGATCGGGCGTCTCCTTCACGGTCGTTTCGGCGAACGAGCCCGTGGTGGGCGAGATGACGAAGGAGCGAAGCTCCCACTGGAAGGACAAGGCAATCTCGTTGGTCCGAAGTTCCACCAGAGCACTGCCATTCGGGCTGCCAGGTGATGCGCCGTGATCGGTGAAGCGCCGCGTAATCGACTCGAGCGCCGCATTGTATGATTCCGACGGAAATGGCAGCGCGCCCAAAGCGTGCCAACTGTTTGCCCACTCGGTGACGTCTGCCTGGCTGTGCGCAACCAAGTTGTATTCGACGATCACGGTGAAGTTGCGGAAGTTGATGCCGCCATTGACCCCGTACACGAAGCGGCCCTCTCCCGCGGAGCCCTCTGCCAGATTGCGCACGTCGATGCGATTGACGATCGCTTGCAGAGTGAGCGGGGATTGATCCAGATCCAGCTCGCCATTCGAGGTTTTTGGCCAAATATCGATGAGTTGTTTTTGCATCGCTGGCCGTGCCTGAACCGTGAAGCCGTTTACGGTCTGATCGCTCAGCCAGTGTTGCAATAGCGCGAGCGTCATCGCGGGCGCCGCCGCGGGTGTTGGGGCCATCTCGCGCATCAAGTGACCGAAGGACCACACACCAGCCGTCTGCGGAGTGCCTGGACCAGAACCACCGCTGCCGACGGCACCGCCGGTACCGAAGGCTCCACCTTTGCCGACCGCTCCGCCAGTGCCGAACGATCCACCTTTGCCGAGGCTACCGCCAGCGCCGAACGCTCCTCCTTTGCCAGGGCTACCGCCGGCACCGACAGCCCCACCCCTGCCGGGGCTACCCGCTTCACCTTCACCCTCCCCTTCGAATGCACCCCCAGCGCCAGCGCTGTCGTCGGGTGCGGGCTCCTGAGAGCCGCCAGAGGAGGGATTGATCGACCCCGCCGTGCGTATTGGATCGTCGACCACGCTGACATCCGTGATCATCAACTCACGACGCGTGCGCACGAAGCACCCGGTAGGTGCCGTGAGCTCGTAGTTGAGCTGACCGTCGAGCTGTTCGAGATCGAACTTCGGTGGTCCGTTCTCTACAATCACCTGAAAAGGCGTGGCGTGCACGCCCGGGTCGGCGTTTTCGGTGCCAGTCACGGAAGCGCCGAACTTTGCCGTGGCCCCCGGCAACACGGACTGAAAACTGGACTCGGCGATCGCGCTGATGCCCGGATCACTGGGCTCGACAAAGAAGTGATAATCCTTTGCTTGGCATGCTCCGACGTCGTTGTTGCTCAACGACACGTCGTAGTGAACGGAGGTATCCGGAGGCACTGGACCGCTGGTCGCCGGGCTCACGCTCATGGTCGAGGGCCGATGGACGCACGAAAGGTCGGTCAGAACATTCGAGCTGATGGCCTGCGTGGTTACGAAAACTTCGTCGATGGTCCCGTTGAAGAACTGGCTTTGAGTCGTCGCGCCGATACGAATCGGAGCGAACACGTTCCGCACGGTGCCCGCGCCATACACCTGTCCGAACTGCTGCCCGTTGATGAACAGGTAGACGAACGTACCGTCATACATCCCGGCCACGTGCGTCCACTTGTTGGCCGCGATGGGCGCGCGCGAAATGATGGTCTTCCCAGTAGAGAGCACGACCGACATTTCGATGTTGCCCTTGTGAATGCCGAGCGAGAACGCAGTCTTGTTGTTCAGGCGCTTGATCACGATCGGCTGGTCGCCGGTGACGGTCTTCGGGTTGACCCAGGCGGCGACACCGACATGCTGATCGACGGTAAATTGCGGCTGATCAGCGATCTGAACCACATCCTTCTCGTTGCGAAATTTCACACCCAGACCGCTGATGCCCGGCACGCAGGCCGCCTTCAGCGCTTGTTGCGCGTTTGCACCGAGCCCGGACGAATCGAGCATGAAGTGCGAGGTCGGAGAACAATCGTCGAAGTGCCACTGCCCAAACCCACCATCTGACCCCGGGTCCGCGGCTCCGCCATCCGAAAACCCGCCGCCGAAAGAACCAGAGCCCCCTTTGCCAACCGTGCCGGCGCTGCCCGTGCTCCCTTTACCGCCCGAGCCCGTATTCCCGCTGCCGCCCGAGCCCGTATTCCCCTTGCCGGCTACTCCAGAGCTGCCGGCAACTCCTACCGACCCCGCGCCACCGCTACCGATCACGACTGCGACCTTCGGCCCCGCGGCTTCGGCGATCGCAGACTCACCCGTAGGTGAGATAGAAATCACGCCCGTTGGTGTGCCGATCACCGCGTCGGTCAATTGCTCCACGTATTCGTCGTCGGTCTCGGCCGCGAATTGGTCGTCTTCTCCGCAGCCGAGCGGCACGCTGAGGAATACCGCCACTAGGCAGCCCGCAGAAAATCGCACACCCACCCATTTTTCACGCAAATGATTTCGCATGCTTCCCTCCGTTGAGCGCGTACCAACCCCGTCCGCGCACTCAATAACTAGATTGTAGAAGACACTAAGTCAAGGAGCGCCCGTGCTTTACACGGCGCTCCGTAGCAGGCAGCTCGCACGGCGGAATGCGCCAGCCAAACACTCGATTGTTCACAGACTCGATGTCGTCCACCGCGAACCGAATCGTACGCTTGGCAGGATCAGCCTACGGGGCTGAACACATTTCACCAGTGTTCGCTACGCCTTGGATTCGAGCCGCCGGCGAAGCGACGACGCGCGTTGCTTCAACGCATCCGCTTCGCGCGCCAGCTCTGGAAAATCGTCGGCATGGGCGGCCTCGAACAAGGCTTTCGCGCTGTCCGCAATGCGGGCCAGCTGCGCCTCGACGTCGCTCAACACCGCAGCGCGCTCGCCTTCACCCGTTTGAATACGTGCCGTGACCTCGGCGGCCGCGCTGCCCAAGGCCGCGTAAGCCTGCATGTGTTCTTTAAGTCGCTGATGCCGCGCCTGGATCTCGTTGGCAAACGCCGCGAGCGGCTCGAGCGCGGCCTGCTGGCGGGCTTGCATGGTCGCCATCGCGGAAGCCAGCGCCGCAAGGCCCGCCGCGAGGCGGTCGGGGAGCGTGAGCGCTTCTTGTAGCTCTTTGGCCGCACGCGCGATGTTCTTTTCGGAAGTGAGCGGGATCTTGCGCGCCGTGCGGGAGATGGACTCGAGCTGCGAGAGCTCGGTCTCCAGGGAGCGCGCGGCGCGGACGAGGGCAGAAGGTTCTTTCTCGTTCGAGTGGGAGGCGTTGCGAGACGGCATGCGCTTTCGAGCCTAGCGCGAACCGCGCTCGCGCCGAACTCACTTTGCGTGATGAACCGTGGCCCAGCCATTGCCGGGCATGTCGAGCTGAAATTTCGTACCTCCCAATGACACGGTTGCCTTCTTGGCCGCCCCCGAGTTGTACATCACCACCACGATCGTACCGTCTGGATTCTTGAATGCCAGCGCATCACCGCCGCTAGTGCCGATGACCGTCGCCTTGGGCGCAACGAACTGCGACAGGTGCCGGAACACGTAGTACGCCGGAGTCGCAGTCAGCTTCTTCGCCGAGCGATCGACGGTCAAGAGTGCATTTTGATGCCAGGGCTTGCTGGCGTTCAAGTTCGTGCCGAGCGTATCGAGCACCATGTTCCACGCGCTGTAGGAGTTCACCCCGGCGACGATCCAATCCTTGATGTTCTTCCAGCTTTCGATGCCGTAAGCGTAGTCGTTTTGCGGCTTGCTCGCGCTGTAACTGCTCTGCGACCAATAGTCGGTGGCAAAGTCATAGTTGCCGCACTTGTGCTCGGTCTGCATGATCGGCACGTTCTTGGATTTCAAAGAAGAGATCGCGCCCTTCGTGTTCCACTGCAGACCGAAGCCCTTCACGTAGGTCATCGCCTTGGCATCGCTGGCCAGGTTCGTCGCGATCGTGCCGTCGCTCTGATTGGACATGGTGCCGCACCAGATCTGCGCGGGAACTTTGTCTTTCTCGAACAATGGCCCGAGGTAGTCGCGGATGAACTTGATGTACAGGGCTCCGGTCCAGGCGCAGCTCGGATACGGATTGACGTATCCAGGTTCGTTCTGCGGATGAACGGCCTCGATGGTGAGGCCCTCGGCGGCGTACGCTTGCACGAACTTCTCGAGATAGAGCGCGAACGCGCTCAGCGTCTTGTCGTCATCCTTCATGTTCCCGGAGTCAGTGCTGTTGTTGTCTTTCATCCAGCCGGGTGGAGTCCACGGGCTCGCCCAGAGGTGGATATCCGGCTTGAGGGCGAGAGCGGCCTTGATGTACGGAATCAATAGCTTCTTGTCTTGCGCAATCGAGAAGCTCGCCATGGTGTAGTCGTTGGCGGTCTCGGCCAGCGTATAGCGAGCCAAGGCATAGTCGCTGGCCCCAATCGGGAGCCGGCCGTAGGCGAAGTTCGCGCCATTGGCCGCGTCGAATAGTAGGCTCATC
>Ga0247761_1000163_pt1 | contig 12526 bp, 9 predicted proteins | sample UWRJL111311C4_FD_179915 | JGI IMG/M metagenome (GOLD analysis project Ga0247761, IMG submission 179915) | Plant litter microbial communities from Arlington Agricultural Research Station in Wisconsin, United States - UWRJ-L111-311C-4 | ecosystem: Environmental > Terrestrial > Plant litter >...
ATGATATGGCTGCTCAACAATCGTTGGAATCCTGGAAACAACGGGGCATTAACCGTCTCAGCATCGGTGTCCAATCCTTCTTTGATGAAGATCTTCGCTGGATGAACAGGGTCCACAACGCCGCCCAGGCAGCCGACAGCATCCGCCGCGCACAGGACGCCGGCCTGGAAAATATAAGCATCGATCTCATCTACGGTACGCCCGGCCTCACCGACAGCCGTTGGGAAAAGAATGTGGCGCTGGCCCTGGATCTCTCCATCCCCCACCTCTCCTGTTACGCCTTGACGGTGGAACCCCGTACCGCCCTGGATAAAATGATCCGGCAGCATAAAAAAGCCGACGTGAGCCCTGACGACCAGGCCCGCCAGTTCCTTCTCCTGGTGGACTGGCTGCATTCCGCCGGCTATGAACATTACGAGATCTCCAACTTCTCCCTCCCCGGCCATCGCAGCCGGCACAACACCTCCTACTGGCAGGGAAAACCTTACCTGGGCCTGGGTCCCTCCGCCCACTCCTACGATGGCGTCTCTACCCGTGAGTGGAATGCCGCCAACAATGCACAATACATAGACGCTTCCCCTCTACCCCCCTCCGAAAAGGAGCTGCTGTCACCCACCCAGCAATTGAATGAGTACATCATGATCTCCCTCCGCACGATGGAAGGAGCTGACCTCGCTTATGTCTCGGAAAGATTCGGCGCCGATAAGGCCGACGTCCTGCAGCGCCAGTCGGCCCGCTATATCCGGGAAGGATCGCTCACCGGCACGAATGGCCGGCTCATACTGTCCAGGGAAGGTAAATTGCTGGCCGACGGGATTGCCGCCGACCTTTTCTTCTAGTTATTTTTCAGCCATTCCACCAGTTACCGCTGACGGCCCCGTTGCTGATATAAGTGACGTCATTATAGGTCACCCGTTCATTGAGATGTATATGCCCGCTGAGACAAAGCTTCACATTGGGATGCTTGTCGAAAAGACTGATGATGGGCCCGGCAGAGTTGGCTTAAAAACCCCTCTGAATAGTCCCGATCACCACGCTTTAATTCTTTGGAACTGTCGGATCGCGGAGAAGAATCAGGTAAATTTCACCCACATGGCGCGATCTATTTGCGGTGAAAGCGTCCCCTCAGGTAATGTATGCCCTGCACCGCCGAAAGGAAGAGCACCATCCCCAGTATGGCTACGGCCCCGAATCCTTGAAATGAGAGTGGCATATAATGAAGTTTATACTTATTAGACAAGGTACGGCTCAATTTGTTTAAATCCATCTGCGGCTTTAACATTTTCCCACAGAATGTGATAGATGGTAGCGGCAATGGGCATCTCCGTCTTTATCTCTTTATTTATCAAATAGATGCATTTGCTGGCGTTATAGCCCTCCGCCACCATGTTCAGCTCCAGCTGCGCCGCCTTCACCGAATACCCCTTCCCGATCATATTTCCAAAAGTCCTGTTACGGCTGAAGAGCGAATAGCACGTCACCAGCAAGTCGCCCAGGTACACCGAAGCCGCGTAGTTCGCGCTCTTCCGCTGGGAAACAGGGTCCTCCACCGCATGTACTCCTACCTCGATATGCCGGATCCCCACCTTCAGCAGAAAGCTGGCCATTTCGTCCGCGCAGTTGGCTATCAATACGCTGAGAAAATTATCCCCGTATTCCAGCCCATGGGCGATGCCGGCTCCGAGCGCATAGATATTCTTCAGGATCGCCGCATACTGCACGCCGTAGATATCATTGTTGATGACGGTATTCAGGTACTCCGTCGCAAAATAGGACGCTATCTCCGCCGTCGGGGTTTCATCCTGTCCCGAAAAAGTCAGGTAGGACAGCTTTTCCGCCGCCACCTCTTCGGCATGGCAGGGTCCCATCACCGTAAAATAGTCCGCCGCCTGTACGCCAAACTCCTTTCCCAGGTAATCATTCAGCAACAGGTTCTGCTCCGGCAATATCCCTTTTACGGCAGAAATGATCTTCTTTCCTTCAAAAGCTTTTCTATCAAGCTTCTGCAGGGTCTCCGCGACATAGGCCGACGGAACGGCTATCAGCGCAACGTCGGATGCCTCCACTACGTCGCCTATTTCAGCGCTCATGCTGAGCAGGTCTGTATCAAAATACACAGAAGGAAGATACTGCGGGTTGTGATGCCTCGCCTGTATATGTCGTATGATGTGGGGATGCCGTACCCACCAGCTGATGGGAGCTTTATTATCGGTAAGGATCTTGGCCAGTGCCGTAGCCCAGCTGCCGCTGCCTATCACTCCAAAACGCATGCTTGCCTCTTTTTAGTTCTTATTGCCTTCAAACAGTTTGTCTTTTGGTACGACTTTCACTTTCGTACCGCTTTTCAGGGTTTTGTTGACGATGCTGTAGGGTCCGGTGATCACCTGGTCTCCCTCTTTCAGTCCATCCACGACCTCGATGTAATTGATGTCCTGTATATCCGTCCTTACCTTCACCTTTCTTACTGTATCACCAGGCATCAATATAAATGCAACGACATCCAGGTCTGCAAGGCCAGGCGTGCTGTTCTTACTGTTATCCCCTTCCTTATCATCCTTCTTCTCATCGGCCTGGGTGCTCTTGTCCGTACCCTTCTCCCGGGTAGATACCGCATTGATCGGCACGGACAGCACATTGGCATGCGTCCTGGTCTGTATATCTGCGCTGGTGCTCATACCCGGCCGGAAAGGGAAAGATTTTGGCCGCCGGGGGTCGATGAGATCCTGGTAAGATTCCTGGGCCAGCCGGATATGTACTTTGTAGTTGGTGACATCGTTGGTCGAGATCGTCGTGGTAGCGCCCGAACCTGTGCTCACGCTGCTGGCTATCTGTGTGACGACGCCCCTGAACTTGCGGGTATTGTAAGCATCTATCTCCAGGAGCGCGGAGTCACCCAGGTGTATCTTGGGGATATCATTCTCTCCCACATCCACGATGGCCTCGATCTTACTCATATCCGCCACCCGCATCATCTCCGTACCCGCCATCATTGAATTACCTACGACACGCTCTCCCTTCTTTATGCTGAGCAGCGAGACGACTCCGTCGATGGGTGAGACCACGGTGGTACGGCTGAGGTTCTTGGCAGCGATATCAAGATTGGCTCTTGCGCTGGCGACCCCGGCTACGTTACCTCTCGCCGTCTGCAACGCTGCCAGGTAGTTGGCTTCCGACGTCCTGTAAGCGCTTTCCGCCGCCTCGTATTCGGCCTGGGAAATAACCTTTTGATCCAGCAGCTGCTTCTGACGGTCGAAGGTCCTCTTCGACGTCTCCATGGCCGTCTTCAGCCCGGGAAGCGTAGCCGAGACATTGGAGACGAGGGCCTGCTGCTGGTTCATCTGCGCAGTCGCCTGGTCCCGCTGCGTGGTATAGATATCCGCATAGATCCTGGCCAGCACCTGGCCCTTCTTCACACTGTCCCCTTCCTGCAGGACATTCAGCTCCACCACCTCGCCGGAAATATCCGGGCTGATCTTGACCTCCTTTTCAGGATATATCTTGCCGCTGGCCGTGACAATTTCCGTAATATTCCGGCGTGCCACCTTCTCCGCGGAAACCTTCGTTCCTTCTTCCTTGCCGATCACGCCCGTCTTTTTCAACATCACCAACAGGATAATTAATGCTACGATGCCGATGATTATCCAAAGCACTTTCTTTTTCATAATACTCCAGGTTAGTCTTTTGATAGTTTTATGCCCATGCCCTTGTAGAATTCCAGCACCTTCATCTTGAACACATAATCATACTGGGAAGACAAAAGGTTTATTTTGGCGTTGAAGTAATTGTTCTGGTTGGTCAGCAGGTCGATGGTATTCAGCATACCCACACCATATCTCTTCTGCGCATAATCGGCGCTCTTGCCTGAGGCCGTGACGCTGATCTTATTGGCTTCGAATTTCTGCAGGGCCGTAGCAGCCTGCGTATAGGCCATATAAATATTGTTCTTCAAAGTAAGGTTGTCCTGGTCCCGCTGCAGCTCGGCATTCCGGAGGTTCAGCTTCGACCTGGCATAATTGGTACGCAGGGTCCCGTTGTTAAAAATAGGTATGCTGACATTCAACCCGACATATTGGTTGAAGTTATTGCTCAGCTGTGTAAAATAAGGTGTTTTACGGGTGTCATAACCTATTCCGTACTGCACGATCGGGACATTGGTTCCCAATACCTGCAGCGCTTTCAGCGTATCTATCGTAGGATGGGCGGAAGAGAGGATCTGATCCTGGCCAAGACCATTGTAGTTGGTTCCCAGGCTGCCCTGCAGGGAAAAAGACGGATACATGGCTCCCCGCGTGGACGCCACATTTTTGCGGTTAGCTTCTATCGTCAGCGCATCCGCCTTCTGCTGCGGCTGATTGGCAAGGGCAAGGGCATAGACAATCTCGGGCTGCATATCGCCGAGCGAACCTACGGGGATCTCCTCCACGGGCGGGGTATCCACATCGAATGCGGCACCCGCGTCGAGTCCCATGTACGCTTTCAGTCCCAGTACGTTCTGCTGGATCTGCCCCATGAGATTGATCAGGTTCGAGCTGTCCTGCGCTACCTGTGATTCGAGCTCAGCGGCATTCAGCTCGGGCAGCGTACCCGCCTTCACCTGCTTACGGGTAATGTCCAGCTGCGACTGGGAAAGCTGCAGCTTTGCCCTGGCAGCTTCCGCCTGTTCCACGGCCAGCAATACCTGTAGGTAAGCATTGGCAACATTCAGGGAAATATCATTTTTTGTCTTTTCCGTACTGGCCAGCGCCGCCTGCCAGGCATACCGGTTGGCCTGGATGGAATTTTTAAGGCTAAAAAAATTGAAAAGGTTTGCGTTTGACTGCAGGCTGTAATTGTTGTAGAAATAGGTTACGTTGGTTAAAGCGAACGCATTTACGTTCTGCCGACCGGATATGACCGCGGCCGATGCCCCCAGGCCGAGCGTGGGTATCTGCGAGAGCCGGCTCTGGTCCAGCGTCAGCCTTGTCAGCCGCGCCTGCACATCGGCCTGCTTGATAGATATATTATTGGCAAGCGCATAATTGACACATCGTCTCAAATCCCATTTTTCCTGGGCCTGGCTCAAATGGCTTTTTAGTAAGGACACCGGCAGTAAGCACACCAGCAGCAAATTTTTCATGGTCATGCAACAAATTTAAATATACTTCCCTGCCAAAAATACAGAATCCCGCTTCTCCCGCAAGAACTCTTTCTTCAATTTCAAAACGGGCCGGGGACCGGCATTCGTTACCAGGCTTTTGAGAAGGCCTGCTCCAGGTCTGCTATAAGGTATCCCGGCTCCTCCAGCCCCGTGTATAGCCGAAGCATACGATGATCCCGGTTGCCGGCGTCAAACTGCTGCGGGTCCAGCGAGGCGCACCGGGGCAGGATGAGGGATTCATGTCCACCCCAGCTCACCGCCATCATGATATGCCGCATGGATTCGCAAAACCGTACGATCTCTTCCATTCCCGACGCCCGTACATAAAAACTTATCAGGCCGCAGGCGCCCAGCATCTGACTTTTTGCCAGTTGATATTGCGGGAAGGTTTCATCCAGCGGAAACAGAACGCTCTCTACCCGGGGATGCTGCTTCAGGTATTCCACCACCTGCCGCGTGGTATTTGTCAACCGTTCCAGCCTCGCCGGCATGGTACGCAGCCCCCTTAACAGCAGCCAGGCGTTGAACGGCTGTATGCCGCTGCCGATATTCAGGTATTCGCTGTCGAAGATCTTTTTCATCATCGCACGCGTACCCGTCAACACGCCGCCCAACGTATCGCTATGACCCCCGATGTACTTGGTGGCCGTCTGCATGGCGATGTCGATGCCCATCCCGATGGGTCGCTGCAGCAACGGCGTGCAATAGCTGTTGTCGACGATAGTGATGATATCCTCCGCACGGGCCAGCTCCGCCACCGCCCGGAGGTCCTGCAGCCTGAACTCCCAGGAATTGGGCGACTCCAGGTAGATCACCCTCGTATTGGGCAGGATCGCTCTTTCAAAATTTCCTATTTCGGTACCATCGATATAAGTAGTCGTCACGCCAAAACGGGGCAGCACCTGGTCGAACATCTTTGCCGCCCAGGTATACGGCCGCTCCACCGACACGATATGATCCCCCGCCTTCACATTCGCCAGCACAGCCGCAAAAGTGGCGGCGGCCCCGCTGTTGAATACCAGGCAGTCTTCCGCTCCATCCAGTGCGGCCAGCTTCTTTCGCAGTATCTCCACTGTAGGATTGAGTCCCCGGCTATACAGGTAGCCGCTGAATTCGTCGTCGAAAAGTCCCTTCAGCTCCGCCACCGTGCTCACCCTGAAATTACTTGTCTGCATAATAGGAGGGGCAACGGCATTGAAATATTGTTCCCTGTCCTCTCCCAGCTCGTTGATGATATATGAAATGTCCATGGTCATTTATTGAAATGCGCTCTCCGGGTCCTGCTGAAATAGCGCGATACAAAATAAAGCATAAGGAACAGGGCAAAGATCAACGCCCCGTATCCAGCCGTCAACGGATCATCCAGCACAATGCTGGCAGCAACTCCTATATACGCCAGGATAAAGATACACGGCAGCAGGGGGAAGAGCTTCATCCTGTATATTTCATTGCCCTGTCCTTCTCCTACCTTCCGCCGGCGTAGTATGAACAGGGTGGCGGCCGATGTCGACATCCCGATGGAATCCAAAAAAATAGTGTAGTTGATGATCTTCTCTACGGCGCTGGTAAAAAGCAGGGTAATGATGATGACGAGACTGAAGGCGGTAAGGCTCCAGACGATGGCATCATGTTTTCGCGTCTTTCGCTTAAAAGCGGGCGGCAGGATGCCTTCATCGCTCATGGCGTACATCACCCGGGGATTGCTCATCAGCAGCACATTTACGTATGCCAGCACGGAAAGGAACATCAGCACCCGGAGGATATTCTCCCCGACAGGACCAAAAAGATGGCGCATAAGGATGGCTGCTATCGCATTGGAATGCTTCAGCGATTCGAAGCCGATGACCTTCACATAGACGAAATTGATAGAGAGATACAGGAGAATGATGATGGCGATGCCATACGTGATCCCCTTTGGCATGACGCGGGACGCATTCTGCACGTCGCCTCCAAAATTGATGGTCTGCTGATATCCTCCGTAAGTAAAGGACACCGCGATCAATCCTACCCCCAACGCCTTTATAAATGCCGGCAGGGTCGTCACCGCATGGGTCACCGTCGCACCGGTGTCCGCAACGCCCGTAGGATGCGTTCCGAAGACAGACAGCAACAGCAGCAGGATAAGCGTGATCTTGATCAGGATCAGGGCATTTTGTACCCGGCTGCTCATCTTGATGCCCAATAGATTGACAATATAGAACACTGCCACGGCGCCGATGGTGATACCCTGCTTGAAGATCTCCGGCGGCGGTCCTTCGAAAAAGAAATGCCCGATATACTCCGCCCCGATCACCGCCACCAGCGCCGTCGATCCGGCGTTCGAGACCAGGATGATACAATTGATGGCAAAGGCCAGGGAAGGATGATAGCCGTATGAAAATATTTTGTAGTAGCCCCCGGTGACGGGGTAGCGACTGCCGATCTCCGCATAGGTCAACGCGCCGCAAAGCGCCACCAGTCCCCCCGTCAGCCACGCCAGGAAGAAGATCAGGGGCGTGCCCGCATTCTCCGCTGCTACGACAGGCGTACGGAAAATACCCATGCCGATGGTCAGGCTCACCACGATCATGGTGAGATCGAAGAGACTTAGCTTTTTTTGAGTCATGGTCCTTGTAGTCCTTTTAAAGATAAGTTCTAACTTCGTAATCGCCAGACTTAAATACTTGTAATGAAAAAATTGCTGCTTCCTGTTGCCCTGTTGTACTGTATAGCCGCCGCGGCCCAGGAATCATCGCCTCCTGCCTTTTTAGCCGATTCGTCGGATACCAGGCCCCTGCAGGAAGCCGTGGTCAAAGCTTATGAGCAGAACAGGAAGCTATCCCAGGTTGGCGCACCCGTGAACATCGTAAGCAAGGCCGCTCTCAACCGCTTTGGCAACAGCAGCATCCTGCCGGCCATGAACGCCAACCCGGGCGTAAGAATGGAAGAACGCTCCCCCGGCAGCTACCGGCTCAACATCAGGGGCAGCTCGCTCCGCAGCCCTTTTGGTGTAAGGGATATCAAGATCTATTGGAATGAGATCCCGCTCACAGACCCCGGCGGCAATACCTATCTCAACCAGCTGGGCTTTTATAACTTTCAGTCGATGGAGATCATCAAAGGCACGGCCGGCAGCCTTTATGGAGCGGGCATCGGCGGAGCCGTGCTCATCAACAGCATGCCCGCTGTCTGGGAAAAAGGTTTTAACGCCGACTTCGGCCTGGGCAGCTGGAATACCCGTAACATCAACGTCAACATCCGGGCCGGTGACAGTGACCATCGTAATATCTTCAGCTTTTCGCACCAGACCAGCGACGGCTATCGCGCATGGACCTCGATGCGCAGGGATGTAGCGAGCTGGGAGTCGCAGATCAAGGTCAGCGAAAAGCAATCCATCCGTGCCTACATACTCTACAGCGATCTGTATTACCAGACGCCCGGCGGCCTGACGCTGGCCGAATACCTCAAAGATCCGAAACAGGCGCGTCCGCCATCAGGCTCTCAGCCTGGTGCTGTCCAGGCCCAGGCCGCCATTTACCAGAAAAGCTTTATCGCCGGCTTCAGCAGTCAATACAATTTATCCGAACACTGGCAAAATACCACCGCCGTATATGGCGCCTACACCGACTTCCGCAACCCCGGCATCCGGGTCTACGAATTACGCCAGGAACCCCACTTCGGCGGCCGCACTGTATTTCAATACAAGACCCGCCTGGGTGACAATACCCTGCAGGTCAACGCAGGCGCTGAGGCGCAAAAAGGTTTTTTCGAAACCAGGGATTATGCCAACAAGCTGGGCGTACAGGATACGCTGCAGACAGACGACCGGATAGGGAACTGGCAATACATGGCTTTTGCCCAGGCGGACCTCAGGCTGGATGCCGGCTGGACCATGACCCTCGGCGCCAGCTTTAACCGCAACGCCATCGATCTCACCCGTACCTCCGTCCGGCCGCCTGTCACCAGCCACATTCGTTTTGACAATAAGCTGGCTCCCCGTATCTCCATCCTGAAAAATATCCTGCCTGACTTCGCCGTCTATGCCAGCGCCGCCAGGGGCTTTTCCACCCCTACCGCACAGGAATTGCAAAAGACCAACGGTGTCCTGGGTCCGAAGCTGGAGCCGGAAGACGGGACGGATTATGAAGTGGGAGCAAAAGGCAGCTTCCTTCACGGCAGACTTTTTGTCGATGTCAACGCGTTCTTCTTCAAGCTGTCCAACACCATCGTACAGCGTATCGATTCCAATGGGGTAGGCTTCTCCATCAATGCCGGCAACACCGACCAGCACGGCATCGAAAGCTATATATCATACCTGCTGGCGAACTCCCCTCATGGCCTGTTCAGCAATGTTCGTCTCTGGGTCAGCCACACCTGGCACGACTTCCATTATAAGGATTTCTCCAACGGCGGACACGATTATTCAGGTCACAGGCTGCCCAGCGTTCCGCCTCATACTCTCGTCACGGGAGTGGACGTGCTTCTCAAACCCGGCTTCTACACCAATGTCACATTTACGTATGCAGAACGCATCTGGCTTAACGATGCCAACACCGCCTATGCCGGATCCTACAACCTGCTGGGGGCTCGCGTAGGTTACAGGAAGATGCTTACGGCCAAATGGAAGCTGGACGTCTATGCAGGCGGAGACAACCTTCTCAATACCCGTTACAGCCTGGGCAACGACATCAATGCAGCCGCTCCGCCGGCAAGATATTACAACGCCGCACCTACTGTCAATTACTTCGGCGGCGTATCGGTCAGCCGTAATTTATAATTGGCGAAAGTCATACCTCCGCATTACATTTGCGATCATCATGACAAGAACAAGGACCATATGCTTCATGCTTTTGCTTTCGACCTTTTCCTGTAAGGAACGCAGCGATCAGCATGCACCCGCAGCCGTCGGCACAAAAAAAAACGACGCCGCTCAAACCCCGGGTTCCATTCAATATGCAAAAGGCTTTAATATCGATTACCATGACGGCTATAAGGTGGTACATGTTTTCGATAAGGAAGGGGATAAGACAGATACACTGGAATATGTCCTGGTGCAAAAAGGGCATCCCGCACCATCAGGATATCCCAATGCGCAGGTAATCCCCATACCCGTCGCTTCCATCATTGCATTGTCCTCCATGCATGTGGGTATCGCCGATTTTGCAGGCGTCGCCGACAGGATCACCGGTCTGGGCAGTCTTCAATATGTCTATGCGCCGCTGGTACGGGAGAACATAAAAGCAGGAAAGACCGTACAGGTGGGCCTGGAGGGAAATCTCAACAACGAGCTGGTGATCTCTATGCACCCCGGCCTGGTCATGGCTTCCAGCAATCCCGACGCCAGCACAGGTCAGTACAAGACCTTGCTAAAAGCGGGTGTCCCCGTGGTGCTGAATGCGGAATGGCTGGAGGTCACTCCATTGGGAAGAGCCGAATGGGTAAAGCTGATGGCAGCGCTTACAAACAGGGAAGAGGTGGTCAATAAGAAATTCGACAGCGTGGCCGCCGCTTACAATGACCTGGCCCAGTTGGGCAGGAAAGCCAAAACACATCCGCATGTCATCATCGGTATGCCCTTTAAAGGCACCTGGTATCTGCCCTCGGGTAACAGCTATCTGACGAACTTCATCAAAGATGCGGGAGGCGATTTCAAATGGGCTGATAACAAGGCCACGGGAAGCCTTGCGCTGAACTTCGAAGCCGTGGCTCCCGAAGCGCTGACAGCCGACTATTGGATGAACATCGGGCTCGTCGATTCCAAAAAAGACATCGAAAGCAAGGACCCTCGGTTTACCAGTTTCAAATCATTCAAAACAGGACAACTTTACAACAACAACAAAAGGAAGAATGACCTTGGTTCGGACGATTATTGGGAATCGGGAGGTGTAAATCCCCAGGCGATACTGGCGGATATGATCAGCATCCTCCATCCTGATGTTCTACCTGGTCATACTCTCGTCTATTACAAACAACTGCCATGATGCCGGGAGGACGCCGTAAGATAATAAAGCTGGCAGCGCTGATCGTGCTGTTACTGGTGGTGTTCTTCCTGGACATCGCGCTGGGCCCTGTGCGTATACCGTTAAAGGCGGTGTGTAAGATCATGCTCTCCTTCCCCGGCCAGGACAGCTCCTGGCAATACATCGTTGGCCAGATAAGGATTCCCAAGGCCATTACAGCCGTGATCGCCGGCTGCGGGCTTTCCGTCAGCGGGCTGCAGATCCAGACCCTGTTCCGCAATCCATTGGCGGAGTCTTCGGTGCTGGGTATCACGGCCGGCGCCAGCCTGGGCGTAGCTGCCATCATGCTGGCCGGCGGCGGCATCGCCACTTTATACACCATCCGTGAGCTGGGCATATCCGGAAGCTGGCTGATCACGCTTGCCGGCTGCCTGGGCGCTGCGGCCGTCATGGTCATCGTTGTGCTGGTCTCGAAGACGATAAATAACAATGTCATGATGCTGATCGTAGGAGTGATGATCGGCACCATCACGCTGTCCATCATCAATATCTGGCAGTATTTCAGCGATCCGGAGCTCATCAAGGACTACCTGCTGTGGACCTTCGGCTCCCTGGGCGGCGTGACGGGAATACAGCTCTATATACTAAGCATCGTCACCGTCCTGGGTCTCGTCATATCCTTTCTATCATCCAAGATGCTGGACGCGCTCCTCCTGGGTGAGAACTATGCGCGCAGCATGGGCGTAACACCTCAAAGAGCCCGCTTCACCATCATTTGCAGCACAAGCCTGCTGGCCGGCAGCATCACTGCCTTCTGCGGCCCCATCGGCTTTATCGGCATCGCCGTACCACAGATGGCCCGCTCCCTTTTCTCCACCTCCAACCACCGCGTGCTGATCCCGGGCTGCTGTCTCATAGGCACGGTGCTCATGCTGATATGCGATGTCATCGGCCAGCTGCCCGGCAGCCAGACCGTCCTGCCCATCAATATCATTACCGCGCTCATCGGTGCGCCCACCGTAATATGGATCATTCTTAGCAAGAAAAATACAAGCATATACGGATGACAGATCGCCGCACCTTATTGGAGTCAAAGGAGCTTTCGGCGGGTTACGGATCACGCCGGGGCAGGCACGTCACCATCACCGGCCCCCTCTCCCTCTCTATCGTCGAAGGACAGCTGATCTGTCTGCTGGGCCCCAACGGTGCGGGCAAATCCACGTTGCTGAGGACATTGGCCGGCTTACAGCCGGCCCTGGGTGGAAGTATCCATATCAACGGAAGCGCCGGCATCACTGACAACAACGGGCGTACCGAATCCTCCGGAAGGATCGGCATCGCCCACCTGACGCCCGACCAGCTGGCAAAAAAGATCAGCCTGGTACTGACCGATTCTGTTAAGTACAGCAACCTCACCGTCCATGACCTGGTAGCGCTGGGAAGATATCCC
>Ga0247761_1000165_pt1 | contig 12496 bp, 10 predicted proteins | sample UWRJL111311C4_FD_179915 | JGI IMG/M metagenome (GOLD analysis project Ga0247761, IMG submission 179915) | Plant litter microbial communities from Arlington Agricultural Research Station in Wisconsin, United States - UWRJ-L111-311C-4 | ecosystem: Environmental > Terrestrial > Plant litter >...
CCTTGGCTTGCCGGGACGGGATGGCTCTCATCTGACGGCCAACCCGCGCCACGAGCCGGGCGAAGGCTCGCACCCAGGGTTGGATCGCGAAAAGCACTGACCCTCTGAGGTAACCGAGGCGTCCGCGTTCACGAGGACGCGCGACGCCTTCGGCGCGGTCAGATCCCTCGTTACGCGCCGGCGACCGCGCTTGCTCGATCCGCAGAATGGCTGCGCGGTAAATTCTACCGAGAGTAGGGCGCTCGCGATCCAGCATCGCAGCTCGCTCTGCGTCGCGTGTCCGCGTGGACGGCTCCCAGATTTAACCGCCAAAACGCCAAAACGCCAGAAGAGGGAGAGCAGCGAGGTGGGGGTTCGCGCTGTGCGGCGGCGTGCTCGATTGCACAGTCCACGGCCGACGCTCGAGGTCCCGAGCGCCATGCGGGGTTTGGATTCGGGCGCTGTGCCTTGGTCGGATTGGGCGAAAGCGGGGACCCGAATAGACCGGGTCACGCCGAAACCGTGTCGAGTGCCCTTCCGCAGCTGGACGCGGATCGACTTTCCTACGAAGTGATCCGCCGTTGATCGCAAACCCCATCCTCTTCCCTCTTCTGGCGTTTTGGCGTTTTGGCGGTTCATCCCTCCGGGAGCGCTCTCGGCCGTGGCCACGCCGAGGACGATCTCTGAGCCCACTGCCGCGGCGTGGGGTGCGTTGCAGCACCTGCGGGCGCCCACCCACTTCGCGAAATGGCGCGCTGATCCGTAGAATTACCGAGTCGCCCACTCGGACTAGAACCTCGACCGATTCGGCGCTAAAGCACGGGTTGAGTCATGGAATACGAACCAGTCATTGGGCTTGAAGTTCACGCGCAGCTGCTCACCAAGAGCAAGTTGTTCTGCGCATGTTCGACTGATTTTGGCGGTGAGCCGAACACCAATGTCTGCCCGGTGTGCTTGGGGCTGCCGGGCTCGTTGCCGGTGCTCAATCAGCAAGCGGTGACATTTGCAGTGCAGGCGGGGCTCGCTCTGGGTTGCACGATCCACGAGAAGAGCATCTTCGCGCGCAAGAACTACTTCTATCCGGATCTGCCCAAGGGCTATCAGATCAGCCAGTTCGAAGAGCCGATCGCTACCCATGGGCACCTCGATATCGAGGTCGATGGCGTGCCGCGGCGCGTGGGCATCACGCGCGCACACATGGAAGAAGACGCGGGCAAGAACGTGCACGGCGTCGCCGGTGATTCGCTGGTGGATTTGAACCGCGCGGGCACGCCGCTGTGTGAAATCGTCGGTGAGCCGGATTTGCGCTCCAGCGCAGAGGCCGCCGCGTATCTGCGCGCCATGCGCGATCTGCTGGTGTTCATCGGCGTGAACGACGGAAACCTGGAAGAGGGCAGTTTTCGCTGCGATGCGAACGTCTCGATTCGCCCGGTGGGGACCGAGAAGTTCGGCACCCGCTGTGAACTGAAAAACATCAACTCGTTCAAGTTCGTGCAAAAGGCGATCGACGCAGAGATCATTCGCCAAACCGCGATTTTGGACGCGGGCGGTAAGGTCAAGCAGGAGACGCGCAGTTTCGATCCCGCCACGGGCTTGACGCAGACCTTGCGCGCCAAGGACGACGCTCACGACTATCGTTATTTCCCCGAGCCCGATCTGCCGCCGCTGCGTATCGATCCCGCGTTCATCGCGGCTCAGCGCGCGGGCCTGCGCGAGCTGCCGGTAGCGGTGCGCAAGCGCTGGGTGGAAGACCTGGGCCTCACCGTTGCCACGGCCCAGACGCTCAGCCAGCACCCGGGCTACGTCAGCTTCTTCGAAGCCGTGTGCAAGGCGTTCGACCAACCGGTGAAGGTCGCCAACTTCGTAGCCAATGAGGTGCTGCGCGGCGCCAAATCCCACGGCCTCGAGGCCACTTTCACGGTAAGCCCCGCGCAGGTCGCAGAGCTGCTTACTTTGGTCGAGTCCGGGGAAATCAGCGGCAAGCAGGCCAAAGAGGTGTTCGCCGCGTTGGAAGGCACGGACAAGAGTGCGCGCTCGATCGTCGATGAGCGGGGGCTGCGCGTGGTCTCCGATAGCGCTTCGCTCGAGAAGCTGTGTCAGGGGTTGATCGAGAAGTTCCCCAGCCAAGCCGCGTCGGTCCGGGCAGGGAAGAAGAGTTTGCTCGGCTTCTTCATGGGTCAAGCCATGAAGGAAACCGGTGGCTCCGCCGATCCCAAGCTGGTCAGCGCCTTGTTCGAGAAGTTGCTCGGAGGCGGCGCGTGACCGCTCCGCGCGCTCTGAAAATCTACGACCCGAAGCCGCCGTGGCTGAAGGTGCGCGCGCCGGGCGGCGAGAACTACACTCGCTTGAAGCAAACCCTGCGCGAGCTGGATTTGTACACGGTGTGCGAAGAAGCGCGCTGTCCGAACGTCGCCGAGTGTTGGGCTTCGGGCACTGCCACGGTGATGCTGCTCGGGCACACGTGCACCCGCGGTTGTCGTTTTTGTGCAGTAACCACCGGCAATCCGCGAGGCGCAGTCGATCCGCGCGAACCGGAGCACGTAGCGCGCGCGATCTCGCAGCTGAAGCTGCGCTACGTGGTGTTGACCATGGTCGACCGCGACGATTTGCTCGATGGCGGCGCTTCGCACATGGCCCGCGCGGTGGTCGCCTTGCGCGAGCACAGCCCCGGGCTCTTGGTCGAGACTCTGGTCGGCGATTTCGGCGGTCGCATGCGGGACGTGAACAGCATGGTCGACTCCGGGCCGGACGTGTTCGCGCACAACATCGAGGTGTCGCGGCGCATGACGCCGAAGATCCGTGATCAGCGCTGTGATTACGATCTCTCGCTCGGTGTCCTGGCGCACGCCAAAGCGCGCCACCCGGATCGCTTCGTCAAGAGCTCGATCATGGTCGGGGTGGGCGAGACGGACGACGAAGTGCTGGAGACGATGCGCGATCTGCGAAAGGCGGGGGTCGACATCCTGACCCTCGGTCAATACCTGCGCCCGACCCCCAAGCACGCCCCGGTGGAGCGCTACGTGACGCCGGAGCGCTTCGACGAGTACGCTCGCGAGGGGCGCGAAATGGGCTTCGCATTCATCGCCTCCGGGCCACTGGTACGTTCGAGCTATCACGCCGCGGAAGGCTTCGTTGAGGCTCGTTTGCGCCCGGCCGCGCACGAGGGCGCAACTGCACCGGCCTCGCCGCACAGCGAAGATCAGGTGGCAGTGCCCCTTTTTCCGCTGCCGGAGCGTCCCGAGCACGGCGGCGCGCCGCTGATAAGTCCCGAGTCACTGGTCCGACGCTAACGGGCAATGACGCGGCGGCCATCTTCGGTTAGCGTGGCGCAGCTGTAATCGAGGGAAACTGAATGCCCGCCCCGGACTCCAGTCTGATCGGTAAGGTCGCACGCCAGCTGACCCAGGCCCCGGCTTATGCAGCGGCCGAGGGCAAGCGTGGTTCTCTGTTGAGCGTCGCCGCCGGCTCCTACGGCTGGTTGTCGGAGGATGACGAGTACACTCAGCCTACCGGCTTCGATCCAGACGCCGCGCGCTTGTTCGAAGCCGTGGTCGAGGGCGCGTTCCTGGTTGCCAACGCCGACAATGATTTCGACGCGACGGAGCAAGCCACCTTTCAGCACGTCGTGGTGAGCGCCTGTGCCGGTCGCGTCGCAGAACAGCAAATCGCCGCCCTGCTCGCCGATCTACACGAGCAACTGCAGGAAGACGGCGTGCAGCGACGCATCGAGATGGTGGCCAAGGCCATCACCCGTGAAGACCACGCCCGTGAGGTGCTCCGGGTCGCTTCACTGCTAGCCCACGTGTCGGGTGGGGTAAGTTCGGTCGAGCGTGAAGTACTGGACAAGCTTGCCGCCGAATTCAAACTAACGGATGCAGCGGTCGAACAAGCCATCGAAGAGGCCGCCCACGCGTTGACCGAGTAGCGCGGAGGGTTTGGGCGTCGCGGCTGTCCTGGCGGCTGCTTCTGTCGCCCTATTCCGTTCCGCGCTACACGCCTTCACGCTTCACGCCTTCACGTCAGAGGCCTCGAAATTCTGAATGGATATGATGCCCGAAATGCCTGCGACTTTCCGGCCGGACCAGCCGGCGAAAGTCATCCGCGTGTTGTCCGACGACGGCACGCTCGACCCCCGCCACGATCCTCGCTTGAGCGAAAGCGATGTGATCGAAATCTACCGCTGGATGGTGACCACCCGGCAGCTCGATGAGCGCTTGGTCGCTCTGCAGCGGCAAGGTCGGATCGGTTTTCACGTCGGCTCGCTCGGCGAAGAGGCGGCCATCATCGGTTCTGCCTTCGCCATGCGAAAGACCGATTGGTTGTTCCCTTGTTACCGTGAGTTCGGCGCCGCCCTGATGCGCGGCCTCGGTCTGCAAAAATTCATGGACAACATGTTCGGCAACGCGAACGACACGGTGCAGGGGCGGCAAATGCCGAACCACATCACGTCGCGCGAGACCGGCTTCACCTCCGTGAGCTCGCCCGTGGGCACGCAGATCACACAAGCCGTCGGCTTCTCCTGGGGCGCCAAGATCGACGGCAAGGACGTGGCCAGTCTGGTGTACTTCGGTGATGGCGCGACCAGCTCCACGGATTTTCACAGCGGGATGAACTTCGCCGGCGTGTTCAAGGTGCCGGTGGTGTTCTTCTGTCGCAACAACGGTTGGGCGATCAGCGTGCCCGCCGAGCGCCAAACGGCCACTCGTACGTTCGCCGAGAAAGCAGCGGCCTACGGCATCCCAGGCGTGCGCGTAGATGGTAACGACATTTTCGCGGTCGTCAGCGTGGTGCGTGAGGCCGTGCGGCGCGGTGAACAGGGCCTGGGGCCGACCTTGATCGAGGCCGTCACCTATCGCATGGGTGGCCACTCGACGAGCGACGACCCCAATCGCTACCGACCTACTGACGACCTCAAGCCTTGGGCGGAGCGCGATCCGCTCGCGCGCCTGCGCCAGTACTTGGAGCGGCGCAAAGCTTGGGACGACCGCGCCGAGCAAGCGCTGATCTCGGATATCGATCAGCGCTTCCGCGCTGCGGTGGGTGTAAGTGAGAAAACACCGCCGCCTCCGCTAGAGTCGATCTTCGATGACGTGTACCTCAAGCCCCCGTGGCACTTGCAAGAGCAGCGCGCGGAGCTCATGCGCGGCCCGCGTGCGCCGTCCTCGCACTGACGCTTTGGCGGACCAGGTGAGCGCGATGCTCGGACTTCTATTTTCGACCTTTGCCGGGCGTATAGCCCCGGAGCGATAGCGATGCCGCAGATGAATATGGTGATGGCCGTCAACGAGGCCCTTCGCTCGGCGATGCGCCGCGATAAGCGCGTAGTCGTGATGGGTGAGGACGTCGGCAAGGTGGGCGGTGTATTCCGCGTCACCGCCGGCCTTCAGGAGGAGTTCGGCGAAGAGCGCGTGATCGACACGCCGCTGAGTGAAAACGGCATCGTCGGCTGCGCGGTGGGCATGGCCTTGTACGGCATGGTCCCGGTGGTCGAGATCCAATTTGCCGACTTCATTTGGCCTGCGTACGACCAGATCGTGAACGAGCTGGCCAAGTACCGGTATCGCTCGGGCGGTGAGTACCCGGCCAAGCTCGTGATCCGGACGCCCGTCGGCGGCGGCATCAAAGGCGGGCACTACCACTCGCAACACCCGGAATCAGCGTTCATTCACGTCGCTGGTCTAAAGGTCGTCTGCCCGTCGAACCCGTACGACGCCAAGGGCCTGCTCCTGGCCGCAATTCAGGATCCTGATCCGGTCCTGTTCTTCGAGCCGAAGCGTGTTTACCGCGCAGCCAAGGGCGAGGTTCCCGAGAACGACTACATCGTCCCGCTCGAGAGCGCGAAGGTCGTGCGCCCGGGGCGTCACGTGACGGTCCTGGCCTACGGCGCGATGTTGTACGAAGCGCTCGATGCGGCCGCCAAGGCCGCCGAAAAAGGCGTCGAGGCCGAAGTGATCGACCTGCGAACTCTATGGCCGGTCGACATTGCGACGATCGTCACCAGCGTGAAACACACCGGACGGCTAGTGGTTGTACATGAAGCCGCACGCACGTGCGGTTTTGGGGCGGAGCTCGTAACTTTGGTGGTCGAGCGCTGTTTCTACCATCTGGAGGCTCCGCCCGTGCGCGTGACCGGCTTCGATACGCCGTTCCCGTACACCCTGGAGATGGAGTATATGCCGCTTTCACACCGCATTTTGCCCGCTCTGTTGGACACCGCGCGCTCGTAGCTGCGAGCCCTTGTCTGCTCTTGACCCGCATCCCGATCCCAGCGAGAAAAACTGCCCATGGCGAAGTTCGAGTTCAAGTTGCCGGATATCGGCGAAGGCGTTGCAGAGGGTGAAATCGTCAACTGGCTGGTTCAAGCCGGCGACGATGTCACCGAGAACCAAGAAATGGTCGAGGTGATGACCGACAAGGCCACCGTCACCATCGGCGCACCCAAGGCTGGCAAGGTCAGCGAGCTCCGCTTCAAGGTCGGCGACACGGTTCCAGTCGGTCAAGTGTTGGTCGTGTTCGAAACCGGGGGTGGGGAGGCTGCACCTGCACCTGCACCTGCACCTGCCGCTGCGCCCGCTGCTGCTCCCGCACCTGCCGCGGCCCCCGCGCCGGCAGCCAAGTCGGAGGGCCCCGTCGCCAGCGCCGTGGGCGACATTCGAGAATCCTTGCCGGGCATGACGCCGGCTGCCGCCAAGAGCGGTGGCGACTACTACTCGGAGCGCCCGCTCGCCGCGCCCGCAACGCGCAAATTCGCTCGTGAAGTCGGCGTGGATTTGCGCCGCGTCGAGCCGAGCGGTTCCGCTGGTCGTGTGACTCGCGAAGACGTGGAACGCAGCGTGAATGGGGCAGCTGCTCCCGCGGCCGCACCGGCCGTTGAAGCACCGGCCGCCAAAGGGCCCGCCGCGCCGCCGCCCCCGCCCGCGCGCCAAGCTACGGACGAGCGGGTGCCGATCCGCGGCCTGCGCAAGCGCATCTTCGAATCCATGGCGCGCTCCAAGCACACGGCCGCGCATTTCCACTACGTGGACGAGGTAGACGTTGCGGCGATCACCAGCCTGAAAGATCGCGCCAAGCCGTACGCCGAGAAAGCAGGCGTGAAGCTCACGTTCTTGCCGTTCTTGGTCAAGGCCGTCGTGGCCGCCCTCAAACGCCACCCGCGCCTGAATTCCCACATCGACGAAGCGGCGATGGAGCATGTGCTGCGCAAGACCTACGATATCGGCATCGCGACCTCGACCGAGGCCGGCTTGATTGTACCGGTGGTGCGCGGCTGCGATCGCCTGAGCATTCTCGAAATCGCCAGCGAGATCGACCGCGTGGCCCGCGCTGCGCGCGACGGCAAGAGCCAAAAAGAGGACCTCGGTGGCTCTTCCTTCACCATCACCTCGCTGGGCAAGCTGGGCGGGCTGATTGCGCCGCCGATCATCAACTATCCCGAAGTCGGCATCATGGGCGTACACGCCATCAAGAAGAAGCCGGTCGTGCGCGGCGATCAGATCGTGATCGGCGAAGTGATGAACCTGAGCTTTTCCTTCGATCACCGCATCATCGATGGTGATGTCGGTGCAAACTTCGCTCAGGAGATCATTTCTTACCTGCAGGAACCGGATCGCCTCGTCGTCGAGATGGCTTGAGGATGACGTCGGCGCGATGCGCGTGAGCTTTGCGCCGCGCATCGAGCCGACACGCTCCTACATACGCGCACAACGCACTCTCGTCTCGCGCGAGGCGCGGCGAGCGCGCTTCGACAATGCGAGCGGTTCACGCTATTCATTTACGCTGATCCGCTTTGCTCGCCGTGTCGGCTGTAAAGGTGTAGCCTGTTGTCGGTAAATCGTCTGCTTTGGAGTCTTCGACCGAGATGAAGGGTCTGTTCAGTGTCGCCGCGTTTGCGCTCGTCTTACACAGCGCAGGGCTCGCTCACGCGGTTGAGGAGGCCTCTGAACCAACGCCTTCCCAAGTGCGCACTGCGGCGGAAGCTTTCGATCGCGGCCGAGAGGCTTACAAGACCGAAGACTACGTCGATGCTGCCGAGCAGTTCGAGAGCGCGGACGCCAATGCGCCCAGTGCAGCCGCGCTAGAACTCGCCATTCGTGCGCGCGATAAGGCCGGTCAACTGGATCGCGCGGCCACACTGTCGGCGCTCGCGCTTGCACGTCACCCCGACGACCCAAACATCCAGAAGATCGCGCCCTCGATCGTCGAGCGCGCCAAGAGTGAGCTGTTCGAGCTCGACTTGAAGTGTGATGAAGCGTGCGATGTGACGGTGGCCGGCAAGATCGCCCCAGGTCGCCGCTCCACGGATCGCACCATCTTCCTGCTCTCGGGCAGCTATACCGTGCGCGCGGGTTGGTCTGGAGATCGCTCGGCGTCCAAAACGGTCGAAGCCAGCAAAGGTGAGTCGGGCACTCTGGATTTTCGCGCGCCGGAGGTAGTCGTGGCTCCCGTTCCGGTGGCCGCGCCCGTGTCTCCGCCGCCCAGTGAAAAGCCGGCGGAAGACAACGTGCAGACCAAGTCGGGCAAGCTCCCGCCGACGGTCTTCTGGGTGGGTGTTGGTCTCACCACCGTGCTTGCTGGCACGACCATTTGGAGCGGCCTCGACACCCAGAACAATCCGGGGCCAGATCGAGTGCGTGATGCCTGCCAGCCGCTGCCGGACGGCTCGCACAGCTCCGAGTGTGACTCGCTCTACAACCAGGGTCTCGACAAGCAACACCGCACCAACCTACTGCTGGGCGTCAGTGCTGGTGTAGGCATCGCCACCGCGGTGGTGGGCGTGTTTTTCACGGATTGGGGCGGATCGAAAAAGCCAGACGCGGAGGCGGCCGCCAAGCCACGGCCCAAGGGCTTCAGCGTTCAGCCGTGGGTTTCCGTGGGTTCTGGCGCCAGCGTCGGGGCGCTCGGAAGGTTCTAGCGGGTGGCGAAGCTCTTCGACCCCAGCGCTGGGCGACAGCGAGTCGATCGCTATGAGCTGGTAGGCGAGATCGCGTCCGGTGGCATGGCCACGGTGTATCTTGCGCGCCTGACCGGTGTTGGTGGGTTCCAACGCTTCGTCGCAATCAAGCGCCTGCATCCGCACCTCGCGAACGAGAAAGAGTTCGTCGAAATGTTTTTGGATGAGGCGCGCATCGCCGCGCGTATCCATCACCCGAACGTCGTCCCGATCCTCGAGGTGGGCGCGAGCGTCGTCGGCTACTACCTGGTGATGGAGTACATCGAGGGCGACACGCTGGCGCGTCTCCTGGCTCGCGCCGCGACGCGCGGCAAGCGTTTGCCGGTCGGCATCGCGCTCCGCATCGCGCTCGACATGCTCGCCGGTTTGCACGCAGCTCACGAGCTGCGCGACGACACGGGTGAGGCCGTAAATTTGGTGCACCGCGACGTTTCTCCGCAAAACGTCCTGGTCGGCGTCGACGGCATCGCGCGCATCACCGATTTCGGGGTCGCCCGCGCGGCCAGTCGTTTGACGGCGACACGCGTCGGACAGCTCAAGGGCAAGATCGCCTACATGGCCCCCGAGCAAGCGGCGGGTGAAGAAGCCATCGATCGCCGGGCCGACGTATTTGCGGCGGGCATCGTGGTTTGGGAAGAGCTGGCGGCCAAGCGCCTGTTCAAAGCCGAGAACGAAGCCGCGACGCTATCGCGGGTCATGACCGAGGTGGTCACGCCGCTGACGTCGATCGTCCCCACGCTGAGTACTGCGCTGTCCAACGTCGTGCTGCGCGCGCTCGATCGTCTGCCCGATCAACGCTTCGCGAGCTGCGCGCAATTCGCAGACGCTCTCGAAGCAGCGGCGACCGGCAAAGAGAGCATCGCCACTCCGCGTGAGCTCGCGGCCTACGTGTCCGAAGTGCTGGGCGATGAAGTCTTGGCCCAGCGTGAGGCCGTGCGCGCCTGGATCGCGCGCAGCGAGCCGAGTCAGATCGGGGCCGACAAGCCGGCTTCGCCGTCGACCAGCGTGTCGGCTGCAGCCATGAGCTTGCCGGGCCTCGATGCCGCGCAAGCCACGCTGACGCAGAACACCGCGCCCAAAGGTCGCAGTCCCGCTCGCCTATTCGTGTTGGTCACGCTGCTGCTGCTCCTTGTCGGGGGAGGCAGCTTTCTCTTCGCGCGCCAGACCAGTCCTGACAACCGATCACCGGTCGTCAGCGCGCCGGTGGCGGCCGCCCCGCTTCCGAGCCCGGCACCAGTGGTGGTTCCGCCTCCCGAAACGCCAGTTGCCAGCGCGCCGAGCGCAGCAGTGCCGCCGGAAGTCGCCCCACCACCGCCGAAGCCGCCGGTGTTCCAGCGCCCGCGCGCCGTCGCTGCAGATCCCGCCAAGAAGTCCAAGAAGAAGGGCGACGACGACGCCATTCCGCCCAATCCGTACCGTTAGCGCCCGCGCGCTGACCACCTGATTAGTGGTGGGGCGAGCGCCGGGCGTTGACAGCCGCGGGGTCGGCTGCTAGTTGTCCCGCGCCCTGCTGGTCCCCTTGGTACAACCGCTGTGTTTTCGCGAGGTTGTCCCGGTGAACCAGCCGATATACGTCTGAGAACACCGTGGCCGTCAAGAGATTCTGCCTATTCACCGGCAACGCGAATCCCGCGTTGGCGACCGAGATTGCGAAGGTGCTCGACACCCCACTCGGCGAAGCACGCGTTGCGCGTTTCAGTGATGGCGAGACCTTCTGCGAGATCAAAGAGAACGTACGCGGCCTGGACACGTACTTGATTCAGCCGACTTGCTCGCCGGTGAACGACAACATCATGGAGCTCTTGATCATGTGCGATGCGCTGCGTCGCGCGTCGGCGAGCTCCATCACCGCCGTGATGCCGTACTACGGCTACGCGCGTCAGGATCGCAAGGTCGCGCCGCGCACGCCGATCACCTCGAAGCTGGTGGCGGATCTGCTGGTTTCTGCGGGCGTCTCGCGTGTGCTCTCCGTCGATCTGCACGCCGGGCAAATCCAGGGTTTTTTCAACATCCCACTGGATCACTTGTACGCCCTGCCGGTGTTCCTCGACGATTACCTGAAGGCGCGCTTCAACAAAGATTCCGTGTTCGTGGCCCCCGATGCGGGCGGGGTGGAACGCACGCGCGCCTACTCCAAACGCCTCGGAGCGTCCTTGGCCATCATCGACAAGCGTCGCGAACGCGCGAACGTGAGCGAAGTGATGCACATCATCGGTGACGTGACCGGTAAGGATTGCATCATCGTCGATGACATGATCGACACCGCGGGCACGCTGTGTAACGCCGCTCGCGCGATTATGGATGGCGGCGCGCGCAGCGTCGTTGCCTGTGCTACGCATGGCGTCCTCAGCGGTCCGGCAGTGCAGCGGATCGAAGAATCACCGCTCGAAGAGGTCGTGGTGACCAATTCGGTGCTCGCTTCGGAAGAGGCTCGCGCCTCCAAGAAGATCAAGTTCCTGTCGATTGGCCGCCTGCTCGGCGAAGCCATTCGACGCATTCATAATAGTGACTCGGTGAGCTCGCTGTTCGTGTAGCGGCAGCAATTTTGGGAGATGTGAGAGATGGAAGCAATCAAGGTTACTGCCAGCCGACGCGATGGTCATGGAAAAGGCGCTGCGCGCCGCTTGCGCACCGAGGGTCGGATCCCCGCGGTCGCTTACGGTAAGGAGCTGCCGACGCAGCAAATCGCCGTGCCGCCGGACGCGATCAAGTCGGTGCTCGCCAGCGCGTGGGGCCGCAACACGGTCGTGAATTTGGACGTCGACGGCAAAGACAAGCTGACCGTCTTGCTCTCCGACTACCAGTACCACCCCCTGACCCGCACGCTCTTGCACGCGGACTTCGTGCAGATCCACATGGACCAGCCGGTCAACGTGGAAGTGCCGCTCGAGCTCACCGGTAAGGCCGCGGGCGTGGTCGCGGGCGGCACGCTGCGCCAGGTCTTCCGCAAGTTGCCCATCCGCTGCTTGCCGAATCAAATCCCGGTCAAGGTCGTGCACGACGTGACCTCGCTCGGCCTCGACGGTCACGTCGCCGCGAAAGATCTGGCGCTGCCCGAAGGCGTGTCCGTTCGTTTGCCGGCCGAGCAGACCGTGGCCTCGATCGTCCACGAAATCATGCGTGGCGACGACGAAGCCACCGCGGCTGCCGCGGCTGCTGGTGCGGCTCCGGCCGCTGGTGCCGCTGCGGCTCCGGCCGCTGGTGCCGCTGCTGCCAAGGGAGCTCCCGCTGCCAAAGCTGCTGCGCCCGCCGCCAAGGCGCCCGCCAAGAAGTGATCCTGCTGGTCGGCCTCGGGAACCCGGGGCCGCAATACGCCTCCACTCGGCACAACGTCGGGTTCATGGCGGTCGACGCGTTCTGCACGCCCAAGACGGCAGCAGAACGCGTCGTGTCGTTTCAGCCCCGCTTCGAGGGCCAATTTGCGGAGCTGTCGCGCGGCGGAGAACCCGTCTTCGTGCTGAAGCCCGAGACGTTCATGAACGCCTCGGGGCGCAGCGTGCGGGCCGCCGCGTCGTACTTAGGGGTCGGCCCAGCGTCGGTCCTGGTAGTTCACGACGAGCTGGACAT
>Ga0247761_1000166_pt1 | contig 12432 bp, 7 predicted proteins | sample UWRJL111311C4_FD_179915 | JGI IMG/M metagenome (GOLD analysis project Ga0247761, IMG submission 179915) | Plant litter microbial communities from Arlington Agricultural Research Station in Wisconsin, United States - UWRJ-L111-311C-4 | ecosystem: Environmental > Terrestrial > Plant litter >...
CTCGGACGCGTAGTGCAACCGATATCCCATCAGCACCAGTGCATACGTTAGCTCTGTATCCTCTGAAGAGCTGAGCGCGCTGCCGGTCCGGCCCTTCATGGTTGAGACGAACCCGGCTCTCTCCAGCCGTTCCAGCGCGGCTTTTTTCACCGCCAGCCCCGCGCCATACAGGTTCAGGATACGCCCATCCTCTTCATTGAGCAGCTGCGATCCCACGGCGTATGCCTCCTGGTAGTCATCGAACCATGCCGGCTTGGTTGCCCCAAACGCCGGAATTCCTCTACCTCCGCAGGCTGCCATGCCGGCGTCCTGTTCCAACAGCTGGAACACGCCTTCCACATAATCGGCGCACAGCCGGTTGTCATCGTCACAAAAAAGCAGGATGGAATAGCCGGACGCCTCTATCCCCTTTCTGCGTGCATGCATCAGTCCTGCCTTCGGCTCTTTCACGACCCGCAGCAGCACTGGCCGCCCAACAGATTTCCACATCGCTTCGGCAATGCCCGCCGTATTATCGGTGGACGCATTGTCCACAAGTATGATCTCCCAGTTCATCGGCTGCCGGAATCGCTGTCCGGCCAATGCCTGCAGGGTCTCCCGTAGCCGGGTAGCGCTGTTGTAGCAGCAGATGATGACCGAAACGCCCTTTTCCGGCTGGTTGTTGCTCATGATTCGGCAGGGATGAGCTGTTTAGTCGTTTGCTTGGTCACAAAGATGGTCGTTGCCGGCTGCTGCGTCGTGTTCAGCGCACGGTTGATCTGCGCGCGCTTCTTGTCGAAGAACCATCCCCATTTGTTGAAATATTGGATGGATGATCTTAAATGATATCCCAGCAGCCGGAAATTTTTGTAGGAGGCCTTTGCATAGGCATGTATGATCGTCTCGGCCGGGTAATACACCGTCCGGTAATGCTCGTTGATCCGCCGGCAGAGGTCCGTGTCCTCCAGGTACATGAAATATTGTTCATCGAACAAGCCCACCTTCGAAAAAACTTCTGTCCTTACGAACATAAAGCATCCGGACAGGTTGGGCACCTCCATCACGGAATCGTAATCCCGGTGCTTCAGCTCATAGGTCTCCAATGGCTTCCTGAAGAATTTTTTGATGGGCGCCGGTATGAACCTCCGCAGGATCAGGTCTGCCGGCGACGGCAGCTTCTTACACAGGTATTGCAGCTCCCCGCTCTTATACAGCACCTTGGGCATGACCAGGCCTACGTCCCTGTTCTGCTGCATAAACTCGTACAGGCCGTTCAGGATCCTGGGATTGAATTCCACATCCGGGTTCAGGACGATATGGTAATGTGAATGATCCTTCGCCCTGTTGATGGCTATATTGTGCGCCGTCCCATACCCAAGATTCCGCCCGGTGAATATATATTCTATCTGGGGAGAAATAAACTGGTATCGCAACGTGTCCTCTGCGGAATTGTCCACCAGGTATAATCTCACATCCCTGGAATATCGGAGGAAGCTCTCGATAGGCCTCCTGAGTTCTTCCACGGTATTATGGAATAACACAATGGAGCAGCTGATTGCGATCATTGTCTCGGGTTTTAATTTATTGAAAAATGTTTGTCTAGCAACTCCTTTACATCTTGCGCCGTCTTCTCCCAGGAGAATTTTCGAACCTGCTCCAATCCCATCTCCCGCAGCCGGCAATACGTCGCATCATCAAATATCAGTTGCTCGATGGCCTTCCTGATGGACGCCTTATCCACCGGGTCAAAATATTGTGCCGCATCTCCACAGACTTCCGGCATGGAAGAGGTGCGTGACACCGCCACCGGACACCCGCACGCCATCGCTTCCAGCAGGGGTATGCCAAAACCCTCATACAAGCTGGGGAACACGAACGCGTACGCTTCCCTATAAAGAGAGGGCATCAGCGTCATCGGTATATATCCCAAAAAATGAACTGCGTCCGTCAGTCCAAGCTCTGCTGTCCGACGCTTCAGGTAGCTGGTGTATTCCTTTTTACCGCCGGCGATCGCAAGCGGATACCCTTCGCGAACGGCCGGGTCCATATCCTTATACGCCAGCAACAGCATTTCCAGGTTCTTATGCGGATAAGTAGGGCCTACCGCCAGCAGGTAATTCCGCAGCCCATATTCTTTATAAATGCACTCTTCTCTTTCCGCTTTTACATAATAGCTTGCCCTGTCATACCCGTTATATACGACTTTCACCTTATCCTCCGGGCATTTCAATAGCCGGATGATATCCTGCCTCGTCGTCTCGGACACGGTCAATATCAGCTCCGCCCTTGCCACCAGCAACGGCAGCAAATACTTGAAATAAAATCTTTGATGTGCGCTGATATTCCTGTAACGCAGCGACAACAGATCATGAATGGTGATGACCTGCTTCTTCAGCAAAAAACTTCCATGCGTGGTGGGACTGATCAACAGGTCATACCCTCTCGCCAGCAAAGGATATGAAAAAGTATTCCAGAGGAATCGGCAGAGAGCCGCTGTTTTACCATATTTGGATGATTGCAGCAGCGCCGGCAGTCTTACTACCCTGACTCCCTTAGTCAGCAGCTGCTCCGTAGGCGTAAATACCGTCAATGCCTTCCCGCCGTCCTTTTTATACAGCCGGAAGAGATGATTGATCAGGTTGAATGAATACACCCCAACACCGGTGGGCTGTTCATCCAACATAGATCCGTTCATTGCAATTGACAGGTCACGCTTGGTCATTGATCTCACCATTTTGTAACAGGGCCAGTAACAAAGGGTAAGTAAAAACAGGGAGGTTCGTAAGAATTGGATAGATCGTCAAGGTCTTTCATTCCCTTTAACTAATTGTTAACGCACTGTTACTATTCTATTTTCATTTGAAAATCTTATTCACATCAACATGGAAAATCTTTATTTGCAGACCAATGATATCTCTTATAAAAATCGCATGTGCTTTATTGTGCCTGCAGATAATGACCTGCAGCTGCTTTGCGCAATGGCAGATCACGGCAGCTGCCCAGTTGGGAAAAATGTCTGTCATGGACAGGGATTTCAGCGCCGCGCCTTTCTCCGCCTGGCTTCCAGGCGCCGCCGTATCTGTAAGATATGAAAGACCGCATTCCATTCAATCGCTGGCCTTCTCTTACCTGGGCGGCAGCCTGAGGACCAGCACATCACCTTCCTCTACGCTCGGCAATGATCTTATCAACGCAGATTATTCATTCCTGTATAAGCTGGGCGCAGCCGGGACAGCATGGTCGGGTGGCATCGGCGGCTCTTTATTGGTCCTATACGACAGCAGGAACTATAAAGACTTCATTAATAATAATACCTCTTTTGATTTCGTCGCTTCAGCAGCAGCGGCCGGCGGCCTGGCCTATCACTTCGATAATGGTTACCATGGATGGTCTATCGCTGAGCAATTAAGCATACCGCTCGTCTCCTGGCTGATCCAGCCGCCGTATGGAAATGAAACATCTTCCGCGTCGCCGTCCGGCGCCGGCAACAGGAATAGCGTTACCGGCTTCTCCGGTTTCTTCAGGTTGAAGAATTGCCTGTCCCTTGAAAAGCAGCTCTCGCCGGGAAGCCAGCTCTCCCTCGCCTGGTGCTGGAATTATTATAAGATAAAAGACATCCGTGAAGTCCAGGAGGCCGACCATCGACTGGGACTTATCTTTCGCTTAACACTCTAATCATGCCCACCCTCCATAAATACCTGGCCCCCATCGCTCCGGCACTGTTCGTCGCCCTCCTTTCAATTACATCTCCCGGCTGTGAAAAAGCGCTGGACCTGAAAGACCACGACACCAATGCATCGGCGCTCTTCGATGAATTGTGGTCCACCATGGATACGCGTTATTCGCTCTTTGGTTACAAGGACGTGAGCTGGAGCGATATACACACTCTCTACCAGGCGAAAATACATGACGGTATGCCTGGAAAGGCCCTCTTCGACACCCTGTCAAATATGCTCGCTTCGCTAAAGGACGGCCATATCACCCTCATCGCTGGCAGCGACACCTCGACTTATATCGGCTTCTATAAGCCCTATCCGGATAATTTCAATTACCATAATGTTATACATGGCTATCTGCAGGATAGCTATAGCACCAGCGGCCCTGTTATATATAAGATAGCTTCCGGCATCGGTTACCTTTATTATGGCAGCTTCGCCGATGACATCACGGATCAGCAGCTGGATAAGATAATGTCGGATATGGCGCAGACCAGGGGTTTGATCATCGATGTGCGGAACAACACGGGGGGCGACACAAAAAATGCCGACAAGCTTTTCCAGCGCTTCATCACGGAAAAGCTGCTGGTAAAATATGAAATGAGTAAAAAGGGACCAGGTCATGACGACTTCCTCGAAGCGCAGCCATATTATCTCTCTCCCGCAGGCCAGCATTACGGCGCACCTGTTGCCGTGCTGACTAACAGGTCCTGCTTTAGCACCTGTAATGATTTCGTCCTCTATATGTCTTTATTACCCAATGTCCGCCAGGTCGGTGATCAGACGGGCGGCGGCGGCGGGATCCCTCGCGACTATCTTCTCTCCAACGGATGGAAGCTTCAATACACTTCTACCGTTACGCTTTCACCATCGAAAGATATTGTGGAGAATGGTATACAGCCGGATATACACATTGATATTACACCCAATGACATCAGCATCGGGAAAGATCCTATTCTTGAAGCGGCATTTCGATCATTGCAATAACCAACGGTGATCTGCAGTGGTGATCAAAGATAATACGATGTTAATAGTCAGTTAACACAAAGATTCTCGTCATAACATAGCTTTAGGACATCTTAGCCAATCGACCCAAAACTTATGCCTGTGCTCAATTTTAGTCGCAGGGTGGGCTTTTTTTTGCCTGCCTGTACCTCCATCTTGTTGTTGGCATCCATTTCCGCCTTCGCTCAAACCCGTCCTGGTATTTTAAAAGGAAAGATCATCGACGGTGCTTCGCATGCAACGCTCTATAACGTTGCTGTCGCCGGGGACAGCACATCGGCAGGTGATACGAGCACGTCGGACGGTCAATATAGGTTGATGCTGAATGCCGGTACGCACACTTTGTCTTTTAGTCATGAAGGTTTTCAGACGAAGGTGATCCCGGGTGTAATGATCCGCGCCGATGAAACGTCCTGGCTTGACATCGTATTGTACCCGATAAATGTGAACCCCTCTTACAAACTTCTCTTCCCGACCGACAATGCATTCGACAGGCTGTCCCAAAAAGACATCCGCCCGGGCACGGATAAGGACGGTGCGCAGCTGCTCCGCCGGCTGCATGGTGTCGTCATAGATAATAAGGGCGGATCCGATGCGCTGTCTTCCCTGAATATTTCCGGGTTCGGAGACAGGTTCAATCAGGTACTGCTGAATGGAGCGCCGATGACCAGCTTCGATCCCACACACAGGGCCTACGCCCTTGACCTCATCCCCGTCGAAGCGATAGAGGAAGTCGCAGTTCACACATCAGGCGACCCTTCCAGGCCTGCCGACTATGTAGGCGGCACTGCGTCTGTTCAAACGAAAGATATGCCCGACCAGGATTTCTTTTATGTCCGGGCAGGCGCCGGATTCTCCGACGCCACGAATGGAAAAGATTTTTATTCGGATAAGCAGGGCAGCTTCGAATGGCTTGGTCTCCCCGGGGCCATACGGGATCTGCCGGGAAGCGTTCCGTCTACCTGGAACTCTATCCCTTTCAATAAGCTGAATCCTCAACAGAAAGCCTATGTGTCGAAAAATTTAAAAAATAACCTGGCGCCAATTAACCATGGCAGCGCCAGGCCGAATGATAAAATAGTGCTGGGCCTTGGCAGGCTGTTTAAATTGCGCAACGGCGGCCGTTTCGGTGTGCTGGCCTATATCGGGCAGCAACATTCCGAACGCATTGACCAGGCCGTCGTCCAGGTAGCTCCCGATGTCACCTCTAACCCTTACCCTTTCACCGACCCCGGCAAAGTGCTGATCAGGACTTCCGCCAATGACCTCCGCTATCACTACTCTTCTCACCTGAGCGCTGTATTGAATGCCGCCATCCTTTATGGAAGAAATAAGATCTCCTTTAAAAGCCTGGTAGGCCGTCAGTTCTCCAACACTTATACACGGCGGTCACAGCTCTACAACCAGGAAGAAGATTCACTGGCCCATACCGGTCTCAATTACCTGGCTGAAGAGGCCACCATCATACAACCGCAGTTTTCCGGCGAACATGCGCTGGGAGGAGATGGTAAATTCAAGTTGACATGGCTGGCGTCCTATGCCTACTACCACCGGCGGTCCCCCGATGAACGCAATTTTATGCTGCGGCAGGACTCCATCGATCGCAACTTATATGAAATAGCGCATCCGTTGATGGTCACAGGCCGGCTGCCGAACGACTTCACCGCCACCGCCAGGAGCCTCCAGGTCGACTTCACCAATTCGGGAAGACGCTGGACTGATGTGTCGGATCACAATTTCAATGGCGGCCTTAACATCTCCGTCCCCTTTCATCTTTGGAAGAGAACGCAGACGCTATCCGGCGGTGCGGGCATCCAGTCCCGGTACCGCATCCTCTCCACCGACTTCCTGCGTGTCATGGATGCCGCTCATGGATATTACACGCTGGACAAGCTGTTGTCTCCCGAACGATACCTTCCCGGCGGCCTCAGCGTGTATCATTACTTCAACAACGGCCTGACCAACTCCGGGATCAATAACCCTCCCAGCCAGCAATACCACTTCCAGGATGAAGGTTATTGGGGTGACTATGTTGCTTCATCCAACCTGGGGTCCGCCTACATCAAGCTCGAAGGCGCTGTCAGCGATTACCTGTCTTTCAACATAGGCGGCCGTCTCGAATCATACGGTCAGCTGGTATCCAATTCCATCAATTCCTACAACCCCGGATTCAAATATCCCGAGCAGCTGACGATCAATAAAAATTCGATCAATGGCAAGACTGTCTTCCTGCCTTCCCTGTATCTTTCCAGCCGCCCCATCGCTCCTCTTCGCCTGCATGCCGCCTTTTTCAGAACTGTCAACCGCGCCCAGCTGCAGGAGCTGTCTTTTTATAGGTATTATGACGCCAATTCCTTTATCATATCGGCAGGCAATCCTTTGCTGGACAACACCACCATCGATAACTATGAAGCGGGCATCGATGGCCTTTTCGGCGCATCGGGTCATCTTTCCGTAACAGGTTTCTTCAAACGGATGGACCAGCCCATCGAAAATATCCTGTTCCGTTACTCCGACGTAACGTTCAATCATCTGTTAAGCACGCCTTATAACACCCCGCCCACCGATGTAAAAGGATTGTCCGCCTCCTTCAGGACCGGATTGGACTTTATAGCAGACGCGGACTGGCTCAAAAGCTTCTCTTTCTTTGCCGGCGGTACCTGGCAAAAAGCAGACGTTCCCAACGGCCCCATCCGTACCGGCGCTACCCCCTTCCTGGCGGCTCATAGCCTCAGCGGCAGCCCCGACTACACCGTCAACGCCGGTATGGTGCTGCAATATCCCCGTATTCCTTCGCTGACCGTGCTATATCAACGCACAGCAGATTATATATCTGCTGTAGGTTCCGCACCGACCATCCACCTGGAAGACAACCATTCCGTCTCGACCGTACCCGACTACAGGGTAAAAGGAAGGGATCAATTGGATATACAGGTATCGCAAAAATTTTTCCGGTCCCGCATCGAGCTGGTCGCCGGTGTCAATAACCTCACCAACAGCGCCTATATCGAATACCAGGACCTCAACGGAAATAAGAAGTTCGACAAGCCCCTGTCGCTGACCTATAAGAACAACAGCGGCGGGTACTTCGCCGGCGGCGTTGACAACACGGTCCTCAGCATCAAACCTCAACGGACCTATTATCTCACCGTTTCATACCTTTTTCATTAAATGAGAACGATTTTCCAACCGGCACTTTCCATCAGCCTGCTTTTGGTGATCGGATATGGTCTGCATAGCTGTAAAAAAAAATCCGAGATCACCATCTCGGCGCCCCTGCCGGAAAAGGTCATCGATGCCTTTTACAACCCGGCCAAGGTCATTCATCTCTATAAGGACACCGTCTACACCATGAGCTCTTCTATTACAAGGAGTGCGGGACAGCAGCTCATCATCGATGAAGGGACCTTGATAAAGGTCGACTCCACTGCTGGCATCGTCATTAATCCCGGCGGCAGGCTGCTGGCCAACGGTACTGCCGGGAATCCTATCGTCTTCACCCTGAATGCCGCACCGGGAACGCAAAATATCAGCTGGCAAGGCATCTCGATCCAGGGCCAATCCTTCGACAACGCATCCGGCTCCTCCGGCAATTCCGCAGACTCTTCCGGTTCGCTGCGCTACGTCAGGATCGAATTCTCGCATCTTGTCCTCTCCGGCGCAGGCAGCGGCACCACCCTGGAGAATATACAGGTCAGCTACTCCTACAACGCCCCAGCGTTTGAATTCGATGGCGGCTCTTTCAACGCCCGCAACCTGGTGTCCTACGCCTGCGCCGGCCCCGTAGATTTTTACATCACCCGCGGATACCAGGGGAAGCTGCAGAATATGCTTGCTTACAGGCTGCCCTGGTTCGGCGCCAGAAACTTTACACCACCCAATGCCCTTACCGGCGTCTTTATAGAGAACAACCCTTACGACACCTCGCTGAAACCATACACCTACCCGGTCATATCCAATCTCACCGTACTGGGTCCCAACGGTCAGCAGGGTACCAGCGCCTTCTACAACGACACCCTATCCCGGGCAGCAGCGCTGATCACCACCGGCAACGCCCGCTTCCGGATCCGCAATTCTCTTCTGCTGGGCTTTCCCAGGGGCGGCTGGTGCCTGGACGACTCGCTCACCGGCGTGGGCCTGACCACCGGCATATCCGAATTCAGCTGGTCCATCGCTCAAAGCAATGACACCTCCAGGACCTTCTATATAAGTACCGGCACCTTTATCGACCCCGTGGATTTTAAAGGCTTCGTGCTGTCACCCTCTCTCCACAACATGCTCTTCAAAAGCGCCGACGACTTTATGCTCAATGATCCCTTCCACTATGAGAATGCCGCTCCCGACCCTGCGCCAAAATCCGGCTCACCCGTCCTGTCGGGCGCCGATTTCAGCGGCGCTGATTTCAGTGATGTATTTTTTAATAAGGTCGCCTGGAAAGGTGCGCTGGGCAACGAGGACTGGATTCAAGGCTGGATCAATTTCCACCCGCTGCAATCCCAGTACAATTTCCCCCGGTAAAAAATTCAACAGCTTTAACTATCTCATCATGTTGCGACATTTTTATACGCTTTGTTTCCTCCTTTTCTCCGTAGCCGTATCGGCGCAAAAAGGCACGGGGAAACTCACCGGCAAAGTGACGGACGCCACGACCAATGAATCGCTGGCCGCTGTAAGCATCAGTGTCAAAAACACCAAATACGGTGGCACCACCATAGCGGATGGAACTTATATCATCTCTCTCCCTCCCGGCGCCTACACCGTGCGCTACTCCTATACGGGCCATAAGATAAAGGAAATAACAGGTCTCGTCATAAAGGCCGGCGAAAGCACCTTCATGGACATCCTCCTCGAAACCGCTTCCAAAGAGATGCAGGGCGTTGTGGTGACGGCCACGGTCAGAAAGGAATCTCAATCATCCATCTATTCCGCCCAGAAACGCAGCGCTGCCGTTTCAGACGGCATCTCCATAGAAGCCATCCGCAAAACACCGGATAACAACGCCGGCCAGATCCTTCGCAGGGTATCCGGCGTAAATGTGCAGGACAACCGCTTTGTCGTCGTGAGAGGACTGAGAGATCAATATAACCAGACCGTACTCAACGGCGCTGTGATGACCAGCACCGAAAGCAATCGCAGCGCTTTTGCGTTCGACCTGATCCCGGCTGCCGTCCTGGATAATGTCACGATCAACAAGACCGCCACCCCCGACATGCCCGGCAACTTCGGCGGCGGCATCGTCCAGATCAATACAAAAGATTTTCCGTCCAACGACTTTTTCTCCATCCTGGTCCAGGCCGGCTTCTCCGACGGCACCTACCGCAAAGACTTTTATGGGGACAGGCGCAACGAGCTCGAGTGGCTCGGATACGGCGGCGCCACCCGTGACCTGCCAAAAGGTTTCCCTTCCAGCAAAGACAGGAATCCTGTTTTTACGGAGAACGTCCAGGAGATGAATGCCAACCTCAGGAAGCTGAAAAATAACCTGGCCCCTATCAACTACGGCCCCTCCTCGCTCAACCCCGCCCTGCAATTGGGCTATGGAAAAACGTTTAAATTCAGCAATGCCACCCAGATGGGCATCGTCGCAGCGTTGAATTATCGTAAGACTGAATTCATCGAGCAGGACTCGGCCGTCAGAGATCCCGTGTTCGTCTATAGCTCACAGACCCATGGCCCTATCGATTCGCTGCAGGGAGCTAACACCGCTTATAATGCTACACGGTACCGCTACACCGTAGAGTTCGGCGGCATCCTGAACCTCGCCTACCAGTTCGGCAATAACAAGATCACCCTGAAAAACTTTTATACCAACGTATTCAACAATACTTATGCCTCCAGGCCTGACCTGGTTAGCTGGTCCTATCCCGTCAGCGTCAATGCCATACCCAATCAAAGGCTGGTGGGGTTGACCTATTTTGTCGAACAAAAAGGTATTATAAACAGTATCCTGGGCGGCGAGCACAGGACCGGCAGGAACCATGAGACACGGCTGGACTGGAATGTGAATGCCACCTACATCAGCACCTACACCCCCGACCTCAGGAACTACGTGCTGATATATGACAGCACAACAAATACATATTCCACCAACAGCAACAATGATCTGCAGCAGTCACTGGTATATAACAGCCGCGTATGGAGCCTCACCAAAGACCAGGTCTATGGCGGCGTATTCAATGTGACGACGCCTTTCGAGCTGCTAAGCAATAAACAGCTCTTCAAATCAGGTATGCTTTTCCAGCACAGGCAAAGAGAGAACACGGGCCAGGTCCTCCCCATCGCGAGTCTTTACTCCACTACCCTGGACGGCCTGCTGGACCTCTCTCACCTTACCCCCTCCCGCGAGGTCATCGGCGTAGCTACCGCATCGCTGGTGGCCGGCAGCGGCAACTACACTTCCGGCAGCAGCCTGCTGGCCGGTTATGCCAGCCTGGAGAATACCATAAAAAAGCAGGTACGCATTATCTGGGGTTTGCGTGTAGAAAGCTATCAGCAGGCGGTAAACCTCTACCAGCCTGTGTACAACCCCGGTTTCCAGGACCCTGATCTGCAGCCGCTGAAATTCGCCGCAAGAACCACTTTTAATTTTCTTCCCTCCGTAAACGTTGTGTACAGTCCCATTCCTGACATCAATATTCGCGGCGCCTATTCAAATACGGTGATCCGCCCTGAATTGAAGGACCTGGCTCCTTATGAGCGATTCGATCTGACGAATTTCTCCCTGACCAACGGGAATAACAGGCTGAAGAGTTCCTCTCTCCGGAATTATGACCTTAAATTCGAATGGTTCCCCTCTTCCGGTGAGATCATTTCCTTCTCGGCTTTTTATAAAAGGATCAACGACCCGATTGAATATGCATTTTATAATGCAGGCAACAACGATAAGATCATAGCCGGCAAAATAGCCGTCAACACAGGCCAGGCATACGTAAAAGGCCTGGAGATGGAGTTCCGTAAAAAGCTCGACTTTTTCCCGTTCGCGCCCTGGCTGTCCCATGTCTCGCTGTTCGGCAACGCATCGCTGCTCAGGTCCAAAGTGGAAAGCAGGAAGATCAACAGCAGCTTCCTCAGCAGCTTTGGCGAACACCGGCTGACAGGCCAGCCTGAATACATTCTCAATGGAGGCCTCAGCATTTCGGCTTTGAATAATACATTCGAATTCACAGCTTCTTATAACAAAACAGGCGATTATCTCAATGACCTGGGCAGCTCCGATCAGTGGGTCCACCTCACCAACGGTACATACCTTCCGCTTTATCCCAACTATTGGGTAAAGTCCAGGGACCTCGTCGATATGGTCATCAGCCAGGCATTGATGAAAAACAAGCTGCGCCTGAAGCTGAATGTCGCCAACGTACTAAAAAAACGCTATATCCTTTACCAGGACCTCAATGGCAACGGAAAGTTCGACGCCCCGCTGTCCATAAAAACCCGGCTCGAGCCACAATCGGTGAATTACAAAAGTGGTGTCGACAATAGCGCCAGCAACATCGCTCCGCAAAGAAGCTATTCGTTTTCGTTGTCTTATACATTTTAAGAATACAGTATGACTCTACACCTGCATCATCCGAAAAATATTCTTGGCATGCTGACTTTGATATGCCTTGGATCGCATCTGCTTTCCTGTAAAAAAAATGCCCCCTTCTCCTTTATAAAGCCGGAAATAACTGTATACGGAAATGATACCCGGTTCCAGGCCAACACCACCCATCTGTCCAGCGACACGGTGTAC
>Ga0247761_1000170_pt1 | contig 12393 bp, 15 predicted proteins | sample UWRJL111311C4_FD_179915 | JGI IMG/M metagenome (GOLD analysis project Ga0247761, IMG submission 179915) | Plant litter microbial communities from Arlington Agricultural Research Station in Wisconsin, United States - UWRJ-L111-311C-4 | ecosystem: Environmental > Terrestrial > Plant litter >...
AGCCGAAGTATTGCACGCGGGGATTTCAAGAATTCGGCGGTTTCGGCCAGACAGGAGGGGGGATTTCCGACGGCATTCGCCGCGGCGCATGCCGCGCTCAGCGAGAGTAACCCCAAGTCGATCTTGTCCAAAGACCCGACCAACCAGCTGGACTACGGGAAAGAGTATGGCGGACTTATCTATGAGCTAAGGGGCCGATACTTCTACACGCCCGCCGTCATATCGGAGCTACGGGGCACCGTTGATCCATGGCAGGCTTTGAAGGACGTGCCGGCCGAGGCTCGCAATCGGATCGTTGGCGACTACCACACGCACGGTGGTCCAAATCCGATTGTTGAGGGAGAGGATTTCTCTGGCTTCCACTATGGGATAGGGTCTTCCAGCAAAGCACTGTCCGGTACGGGTGATATTCAAGAGTCCGCGGCGGACTTGACTACACATCGCGCTGATATTCTCGATCAACGGAAATTTACGTCGTTCTTAGGTACCCCGTCCGGGCGACTAGGCATCTACAATCCGCATGAAGGATTCGTGTTCTCTTTCAGCCCCAGTCGAGACCTGTTGCCGTCGGGACAGTCAATCCCGGCAGCGTCCTACTCGTGGCACTGAGGTGACCGATATGAAACGGCTGTTCGCGATCGTTGTGCTAGGACTTGTTGCGTGTGAATCCTCCAGCCGGCCGCCTTCCACCCCGACGACTGGACAGCCGTCACCCGCACCGTCAATCAGCGACGGCCCGCTCGCTCTTGGAGGACCGCTCCCGGCGCCATGTCGACTGGGTGAGCTGTCGGTAGATGTAGGACTGATCCCAATGAAAACATTGTTGGCAACGGCCAGCGGCTACTACGGAAAACTCGTTCGAACTCGAGGATATTTCCTGTTGAACTTCGAAGGGGTTTCCGTCGTCGAGCCTACAATGCGAGCCAGCAGAGTTATGCTGGACGTCTCGAACTTGCCGGCGACCGATCCGGAACAGTTGACCGCTTGTCGACTGAAGCTAGTGGACGTGCAGGGCTACCTAACGCACGTTCCGATGCGCGGTGGTGAGAAGACGACGATAGTGGCGGAAGCGATGGGTTCTCCCCTTTGAACCCCTTTGATACCGACGTCGCCTTGAGCCGAGTGGGATGACGCATCAACTTGCAGAAAGGATCGGGATCGAGACAGCATCAGGGGTGCCGCAATAATGAGGTCGGTCAACGTGCTCGCAATGTGCACGGCGCTGTGCGCCATTGGTTGCGAACCGAAGCTGCTGCTTCAACTCGAGCGGCACGGAGAAACGTACGAGTTTGATCTATACCGAAAGGATGAAATGCACGGGTTTGGAGCCGAAAGCTTCGACGTGATGGAGGCTCGAACTTGACCTGCGAAATCCGTCACTCGCCGGGACCTGGCCCCAGAATTTCGTATCCGTCCGGGCAACCGCGTCCTGACACGCGAGGCGTGCGGGACGTACAACGCCTGAGCAATGGGCAGGTCAGCGAGCGAAGGCCAGAAGAGCGCGACGGAGGGGATTTTCGTCGAGGCGCCGCTTAGCTTCTTCTTGCTGGAGGGTTTGCTCGAAATAGGCGGGGGCGAGCTCAAGGACGCGGGACTTGGGCCAGTCGGGGAGCAGGTAGAAGAGATCGCGCAGGTAACGCCAGGGCTCGATGCCATGGAGTTCGCAGCTGGCGATCAGAGAGATGAAGGTAGTGTTGGCGGTGGCTCCGTCCTCGGAGCCGACAAACAGCCAGTTTTTCCGACCGACGGCTTCTTTTCGCAGGTTTCGCTCGGAGATGTTGTTGGTCATCGGCAAGCGACCGTCCTCGAGAAATCGCTCGAGGGCCTTCTGCTGGTTGAGGGCGTAGCCGATAGCCGTGTCCATCGGCGAGTCGTCGAGAACGAGGTCTTGCTCTGCGCGGCACCAGGCGAAGAAGTCTCGAACAATTGGCCGGGATTTCTTGTCGCGAGTCGCCTCCTTCTTCTTTCGGGTCTCATTCGCGATGGCCCGCTCGATTTTGAACAGCGCCGCCAGGTACGCGAGCGCGACTTTCGCCCGATCGGGATCTGAAGCGAGCGCTTTGAAGAAGTAACGGCGGCAGTGCGCCCAGCATCCGACTTCGATTATCTGGCCACCGCGATAGAGGTGATCATAGACGATGTGCGCGTCGGCAACGAGATAGCCGCGATAGCCCTCGAGCAGCTTGGCCGTGGCGTCGGAGTCGTGTGATTGCGAAAACTCGAACAGCACGTGCTTGTCCGGCGCGACCAGCACCCAGAAATGGCCGTTTTTGCATCGTTCCGGGGCCTGCACGAGGACGCCAGTGGCGTCGGTGCACAGGTACGGCGACAGGAACGCATCAGCCTTCATCGCCTCGATGAGTGGCGCCGCGAGCGCGGCGAGCATGATGTGCCACTCAGACAGCGTGGAGCGGGCGAGCTCGAGCCCGTCCCGAGCGAAGATCCCTTCCTGTCGATGCAACGTAACCGATGCACCAAGCCCATCTGTGATCGGGCGCGGAGCCCTGCAACAACGTGGGCATGCGGCGACGACATACGGTTGAGGAGCGCGAGCGGCTGATCGCAGAGGTTCGGTCTTCGGGGGAGACAGCGCGCGTCGTCGCTGAGCGGATGGGGGTCTGCGCGTCGTCAGCGTACCGATGGATGAAGGAGGTGGCATCCGGCGCAGCGACCGCGGCGCCAAGGGCGGCCTCGAGTGCGCCCAGCGCGCCAGTATTCGTGAGGGTGGTCCCGGGGCGCGTCGTAGAGCGAGCAGGGCTTACGGTCGAAGTGGGGCGAGCGACGATTCGAGTCGAGGCGGGCTTCGACGCGGAGTTGTTGCGTGGGGTAGTAGCTGCGCTGAGCGACGCATTATCGGTCAGGGGCTGCCGATCTACGTGGCGCTCGAGCCTGTCGACATGCGTTTCGGGTACGAGCGCCTCGGCGGATTGGTACGCGAAAAGATGCAGGCGGAGCCGCGATCGAAAGCGCTTTTTGTCTTCGTGGGAAAACGCGGTCATTCGATGAAAGTTTTGACCTGGGATGGCACGGGCGCGATCGTTGTGCACAAAAAGCTCGACGCTGGGAAGTTCGAGTTGCCCAAGACGACGCGCGTTGGTGACCAGCACGTGATTGTCAGCGACGCGATCTTCGAGGTGATCTACAAGGGAGTAGCGATGGCGCCTAAAGTGAAGCGCCGACGCACGCACTGAGGCGGTCACTTTTTTCACTCGACGCTTGAGCGACTCGATCGCGCTCATGTATAGAGAGAAACGTGTCGAGCACACGTTCGGACCAGCCCTTGCCGAAGCTGTCGCAGGACGAGCTTGCGTCGCTGGTTTCGACCCTGCAGCTCGAGATGGTGGGTCTTAAAGCGCGCGTGACCGAGAGTGAAGTGCGCAACGAGTCTCTCCAGGAGACCATCGTCAATCTCGCGCACGAAAACGAGCTACTCAAGCGCCGCATCTACGGCAACAAGACCGAGCGGTTGCGGACGAGCGAGCAGCAGCTCACGCTCGGCAACTTACTCGACGGCGAGAAACAGCTTCAAAAAGAGCTGGATGCCGCTGTCGCCATGGCTCACGCGAGCGACGAAGCTGCCCCGCCGCCGCCAGCTGACGAGCCGAAGGCCAAGCCGAAAGGTCGTCGAGATCTAGCTGCCAGCGACTTGCCACGCTTCTTGCTGGAGATCCGCGACGAGGAGATGGAGAAGTCGGCCAAGCTGATCGGGTTCGACGATACGCTTCACCTGATGTTCCGTCGCGGTGGCTTCTCAGTGCTGGTCAAACGCATCGCCAAATACGAGGTGCCCGGTAAGGACGGCCCGACGGTGCTCGGCGTTGAGACCCCCAAAACGTTATTCCGACGCGGGCTGCTGCACTCGTCAGTGGTCGCGTACATCCTCGTGCAGAAGTTCTCGCTCGGCGTGCCGCACTATCGGCTCGAGCAACACATCACCGATCAAGGCGTTCAACTCGACCGCAGCATGATGTGCCGCTACGTCGAAGAAGCTGGTAGCACGCTCGGTGCGACCGTTGTTCATGCCATGTGGCAAGCAGCGCTCAAAGACGGCTGCGTAATCTCGACCGACGCCACATCGGCCATGGTTCAGCCCGAAAAGAGCAAGGACGGGCAGCGGCAGGCCTGCAAAAAGGGCCACTTCTTCACCGCTGTGGTCGACTGCGATCACGTGCTGTTCGCATATAGCGAAAAACACACTCAGGATTTCGTGAAGAAGCTGTTCGGTGGCTTCACTGGCTTTTTGCAAAGCGATGCCAGCAACGTCTACGACATTCTGGACCGCGGTCCGCCGACGGACAGCGACGAGGGTATCGCACTCGTCGGATGCTGGGCGCACTGCCGACGCTATTTCTTCGAGGCGGCGGTCTGCAAGTATCAGGTAGGTCTGCAAGGCCTAATGCGCATTCGCGCCATCTACGCGGCCGACGATGCATTCCGCAAACTACCGCCCGTCAAGCGCAAGCAAGCTCGAGATGAGCACGTGCGTCCACTGATGCTCGGTTTCTTTCAATGGGTAAAAGACGCGCGCGCCAATACGCTGGGGCGCAACCTCGCGACCAAGGCCCTCGGCTACGCTGTCAATCAAGAACAGGAGCTGCTCCGCGTACTCGACGACGGTCGCCTGCCGCTCGACAACACGCGCTCAGAACGCGCGCTGCGAAAAGTCGTCGTCGGTCGCAAAAATTGGATGTTTTACGGCAGCGACACTCATGCAGCCATCCTCTCCCTGATCGCATCGTGCAGGTTGCATCGCATCGACCCCCAGCAGTACCTCGACGAGATCCTGCGCGTGCTGCCGTATTGGCCACAGGATCGGTACCTTGAGCTCGCGCCCCTGCATTGGAACGACACGCGGGCGAAGCTCGCCCCTGACGAGCTCGACGCGCCGCTCTGTTCGTTCACGATCCCGGACCCGTGAGCTCCGCAGAATCGGCTACGACCTAGGCCCTGCGGCCATAAAGATGGGCTTGGTGCATCGGTTACGATGCAACGGCTGATGATCGCACCAGCGTTTAACGATGGTCTCGGCGAGCAGCCCGGGTCCGGCAATGCCCTTTGCAATGGGCAACTGGAGGGGATCGGCGATGAAGACCGTCGTCTCGAGCGCCTGCTTGTCGGCTTTGCGTACGAACTTCTTGCGCACGACCTCGACGAATACGCACGCAGCCGGTCGCCGCTCCAGCACACCTCGCGTCTCTTGCCCGATAATGTCGAAGGCATCGAGGCCCTCACGCTCGACCTCGGGAGGGATGAGCTCGATGTAAACGCGCGGCCAGTCATCGCTGGGGCCGCGCCGCTTCGGGACCTTGCACGTGTGCTCGGGAATGACGCGCGTGGGCTCTTCGTCTGCGGGCGGAGGCGTCGGCTCTTCGCCACCACCGAGCATCAAGCCGAGGATGGCGAGCGACAGCTGGGCGTCGTTTTACGGCAGCTTTTCAGCCTTCTTGCCGAGCAGTCCGTGTTTGAGTCGCTCGTTTTCTTCACGCAAGTGCGTGTACAACTTCTTGTACTCGTCGCGCTCGCGCTGAGCTTTCTGCAAAGCTTCGAGCCGAGCCAATGACTCGACAATCGATGAAGCAACGCGCTCGCTCACGAGCAACGAATGCCGAATCGCAGATCAGCTGTCAAGCGGCGACGAGCGCGCCGCGAACATTTTTCCGACGCGACGTGCGCGCGCTACCACGTAGCAGCTCTGCCAACTGCCGCGCATCGAGCTGCACGGACATGCCACCGCCTGAGGGAGGCAATTCGAACACGGCGCGGTGAAGCCGCTTGTAGAGGAGGCAGTATCCATTGCCGTCAAACCACAGCGCTTTCAGCCGAGTCGCATTGCGATTGGCGAACACGAAGATCGAGCCTGCCTGTGGATCCTCTCCTAGTTTGGCTTTCACGACCTGCGCCAGTCGATCGAAACCTTGGCGCATATCGATAAACTCGGTGCAAACGAAGATGCGGACTGCAGCAGGAATCACGCTGTCTCCAGAATAGCGAGCAGGGACCGTAGCTGCTGAGCGTCAAAGCTGTCCGGTATGTGCAGCCGCCGGCCGCGGATTTCGAGCTCGAACTGCCCCCGCGGCGTGTGGCTCTTCACCTCCACGAACGGCGTGCTCGACACAGTGGCCTTCCGAGCGACCGCCTGATTGCGGGACTTCTTCGGCCAAACTCGCTTCTGGCCGCCCGCCTCGCGTTTCAGCGTCCAGGCCCAGTACGTCAGGCTGTGCGGATTGATCCCCAGCTCCGCAGCGAACTCGGCCGTGGTCAGGCCGCTGTCACGCCAGCGCTCGACTCGTTTTGCCCACTCGTCGCGCGACACCCGCGTCCGCTTCTGCACTGGCTCTTCCATGCACGCCAAGTTGCGACAGAACACCGCACTTGGTCACGACGCGGTTGCCCGAACGCATACAGAATTTCACGTTGGACCTACGGAGCGACCCCGAGTGGTTACTCGCTATCGCCGCACTGCGAGCCACTGCAACCGGGACGGACATACCGAGCCACCCGGGGGCGGTCGATTTCTCGGGACGCTGGGGTTTCGTCTGAAGACGAACGGTGACGTGGAGATGTTGGAGCGGCGATCATTGTGATGTGCAGGTGATCCCTGAACAAGAAATCGAGCGACCAAAGCGGGCGATTTCGCTGGAGCGGCTGGCGGTGGCGCAGGGGATCCAGCTGAAGAAGCACGGCGAGATCCCCAGCTTGGGCGGCGCGACTCGTCGAGGCCGGGATAATTTGAAGGGATAACGATGCGATGAAGCCCGTCGATACATTGACTCTTGTCGATTTGCGCGAGTACCCAGTCTGGCAGTATACGAGGGGCGGCGGCGATGAAACATGGGTGCGCCCCGTCAAACGGCTTCCCGTAACCAACCTGCTCGGAAAGGTTGTCGGAACGCAGGTCGCGCTAGCAAGCGGCGTCACGGTTTGAGCCTTGATAGGCAACGTGGATGCGTCCAACCCACCGCTCACGGAGCATTTCATGACGATTTCAATCGAACGCGGTGGCAGGTGGTTCCACCTTGCGCGTTATCATGACTTTGACGCAAATGAACGGGGACCACAGCAACTTGCGGCGTTCCTTGACCTTACCATCGAAGATGTATTTCCAATATCGTATGACTTGCTTCCGCACGCCAACGGGGATGCGAAAGCTCTGCGTGGGGTGATCCAAGCGAAGCCGAATGAGGTGTTGACTCGAGAACAAGTCATTGCACTTGCGGTGCCCCGGCCAGCACGCCGCTGAACTTTACCGATCCGTCGGGCTTTACTGCCGAGCGTGAGTACTGGGAAGCAGGTCTCCCGACAAAGCTATGACCCTTAAGGAATATGACGTTGTGCGTTTGCTGCGACCGCTGCCCGAACACAAACTACCGATGGGCGCTGTTGGCGCAGTCGTCGTGGTGTACGAGCACCCATGCGCGTACGAGGTGGAGTTTTGTGACAAGGATGGCGTGACGCTTGCTCTCGTAACGCTGAGCGAGCTCGACATTGAGAAAACCGTCAGCCAACCGTAGTTATTGCGGGAGCGAGCTCATTGGGGCAGCCCCAACCAAACCAATCAACTGAATTAGATCTTTGAGTCGGAGCGGCCGGGTGATCGGACGCCGACGGCGAATCAATCCTCAAACCAATTATCATACGGGGAGCGCGACGGATCCAAGCCGCGCCGTGGAGTCTGCCAGCGAGCACAGCCGTACAGCCAAGGCGACGAGGACGTTGAGGCCTCGAAGGACGACGCTCTGAACCCGCTGCGTCGAAGTATACCAGCGCCATGACAATTTCATCAATCATCGTTGATGCGAGCTCTGTGCAGGCTCGCGCGGGCGGCCCTGTAACGGGAAACCTGTGGCTTGTGATTGACGGTCACGAGTTCCCCTCGCACGGTTGGAACGACTTCGTTGTCGTAGTCATGGGTTGGTTCGCGGCGGCCCTTGTCCCGCTCTTTCGCGGCGCCAGCACGCGAGAGTCCGTGAGCTTCATGGACGGTCCCTACAGCGTTTGAAATCTCTGTTCAGACGGCGGGAACGTTGCGGTTTCAACCGTACGAAGCGCGGAAGGCAAAAGAGTCGGTGCTCGGCGACGCACCCGCGCACGAATTTGCTCGTTCGTTGATCTCGCACGGGCGCGAGGTGCTCAGCGCCTGCCGACAGCAGGATAAGTGGTCTTCGGATGAGTCGACACTTGAATCGTTGCTGCTCCAATTGGAGCAGGAGTGCCGGCGAACAGATGCCGTAGTTTCTTGAAAGAAGGTTTCTACTGAAACTGACTCATCCCAGCCACGATCAGCTCGGCTTGCACTTCCGGCAAGGTGTCAATCAAAGTGGCGCCATTGGGCGCCGTGATTCGCACCTGCGTGGTGCCCGCGCCGAAGCCGTTGCCGTTCAGGAAATAGTTGTAATCTTGGCGCTGCGCTTGGCTGAAGGTTACGCCGTCTTTCGACGTCTCGAGCTTGGCGATCGGGAAGCGGCTGTTTCGGACTTGAACTGCGGTCCAAAATGGATTGCTCCCGTCCTTGAATTTGTACGAAACCGGGCCTTGGGCGTCGCAGGCCACGAAGCTCCACGTGATCGCGATTCGGCCTTGCTCCTTGGGCGCGAGCACGGCGAACGCGTCGGGGTGAAAGTCGAGCTGACCCGGCGCGCAGTCGGCGCATTCGTCGACGATGCGCACGCGCACCTGAGCGCCGCTCGGGCCGGTCACGTCCGCGCACGCGCCGCACCAGGCGCTGCCGGCCCAGTCGGGCGCGTTCAGGGCGGCGATGTGAAAATCGCTGGTCTTGTCGAACAGACACGCCCCCGATCCGTCGGCGAAGGTGTAGTACGTGCCGTCACCGCTGTGCGGCGCGCCGAACTTCTCGGTCGTGATCACGGTGGTCGGCGGAGGCGCGCTCTCGGAGCCACCCGTGCCGGGCGCGGTGACGTCGCTCGCGGAGCAGGCAAGCAGGCTACTCATCGTCGCAACCGCAACGGCCCAAGCGCACACCTTGATCATCGTTCAGTACCTACGTGCGCGGGGCCGCGCGGGATAAGGGGTCGGCTCAGCCCGCTTCTACCGTCGCGAGCTCCGACTCGAGCTCGCCCAAGGCTTTGGAATCATTCTTTTGCGAGGCAAGCTCGATGCCCTGTTTCAGCCAGCCGGCGGCGTCCGCGAGGCGGCTGGCTTCGCGGAGCATTTGTCCAGCCATCAGGTACATGGGCAGGTAGTTCGCGTCCCGGGTCCGGAGGGTGGCGAAGGCGGCCAGGGCGTCGTCCACTCGGCCTTCTTTGCGATATTCCATGCCCAGGCAATAGAACGCGAACGAGTCCGCGGCCGCGGAAGCAGTGACTTTTTCCAGCATCGCCAGGCGCTTATTCATGGCCGAAGCCATTTCCCAGGCGCCGTCCAGAGTCAACGGGACATTCCGGCTCGGCGCAGGGAAGGGGGGCGGACACGGTGACGGCCCGCCGCGAAGCTGCTACGAACCCGCCCCTGCTCGGGGACGCTCATGCCTGCTGAGCGGAAAGGTTTATCCCATGTCTCTATCGAAGAACCCCTCAGCTCGCGCGCTCATCGGTGTCGGGCTATTCGCCATTGCTCTTGCGTCCGGCTGCAACAAGCCCAAGCACAAGACCAAGACCACCGCCGTCCCCGCTGCGTCCGGCTCCGCTGCCGTCGCGGCTGCCGCGGCTGGCCCGTGCCAAAAGTACGCGGCCGCGCTGTGCGAAAAAGCCGGCAAGGAGTCGGAGAGCTGTCAGGCCCTGACCACCAGCGCCGATATCCTCTCGCCCGCCGCTTGCTCGGCTGGTTTGAAGGACATCGCCTACTCGCTCAAGAAGTTGGGTGACGCGAACAAGTCTTGCGAAGACCTCGTGGGCAAGCTCTGCGGCGCGATTGGTCCGACCACCGAGACCTGCAACATGGTCAAGACGCAGACTAAATCGTTCCCGGCTTCGCGCTGCAAGCAGATGCTCGAGCACATCCCGGAGATCATGGCCGATCTGAAGAAGATGGAAGCGGCGAACCAACCGCTCGCGCCGGAGCTCGCGGCCAGCATCGCCAACAGCAAAGGGCCGTCGTTCGGACCGACCGACGCCAAGGTCACGGTCGTCGAATTCTCGGACTTCCAGTGCCCGTACTGCTCGCGCGCGGCGACCGCGGTCGATCAAATCAAAGAGAAATACGGCACCCGCGTGCGTTTCGTATTCCGCCAGTTCCCGCTGCCGATGCACGAAAATGCGCGCGGCGCGGCGGAAGCGGCCTTGGCCGCCAACGCCCAGGGCAAGTTCTGGGAGTTCCACGACAAGATGTTCCAGAACCAGAGCAAGCTCACGCGTGACAGCTTGGAGGGCTTCGCCAAAGAAGCCGGCCTCGATGTCGCCGCGTTCAAGAAGGCGCTCGACAGCAAAACCTACGCCGCCGAAGTCGACTCCGACATGAAGCTCGGCGAAAGCGTGGCCGTGAATGGCACGCCCACCATGTTCATCAACGGCGCGCGCGTCGCCAATCCGACCAACTTCGAAGCCATCTCCGCGCAGATCGAAGGCGCGCTGAGCGGCAAGCCCGTGGCAGCTCCCGCCGCCCACCCGGGCTGAGCGAGCGACCGAGTTCGGCTAGCTGAGGCCGAGCGATGAGTCGAAAGGCTCGTGGCTCGGCTTTTTGCTTTTGTGAGGGGGCGCTCGCGAGCCAGCAGCGCACCTCGGGGCGCGCGCTGGCCCCGCCTTGGTTCAGTGACAATCACCCTCGAGGGTACGAATGACCTCCGGCTTGCCCAGCTGGACGACGCTGGCGGCGGCGGTGGGACCGAGCCGAAGGCGGTGAGCCGTATTTTCGAGCTGCACTTGGTCGCACAGGCCGAAATCACCAAAAGTGACACGGATCGTGCACACGTTGACCACGTCCGTCGCGTCGCCGATGGCTACCGAGTGACCCAAAATAGCCGAGCCGCTCAGGTTGCCGTTGTCGCTCCACCAGAGCATGCTGGCCAAAAACGCGAGCCGCTCGGGGCTGGCATTGGCGAGCTTGCTGCCGTCGAAATAATCACAGCGTAGGTTGCGCTCGATGCGGCGCACGCCGCCGTAGCAGTAGACGGCTTCGTAGAACCACTCACTCGAGTAGGATCCGAGGAACGTGCCGTTACCGTCGGTTGGGCCGCGGCTCACGGTTTGCTCGGGTGATTCGGAGCAAGGCTCGTTCCAAAACGTGATGCTTTCGCTGGGCTCGTAGTAGAGCCCGCGGGGCACGCGCGCCGTGTAGTCCTTGTAGCGAGCGAGGATGACTTCGTCCGAGAGCCCCATGCAGCTAGCCAGCTCCGTCGGGCCGTCGCTGCGCGGGCCCCCGCTTGGTCCGGCGTAGGGCGTACTGCAGTCGAGCGGCCCCGTCCCCATACCAGCGCTGCCGCCCGGAACGTCCGGCACTTTGCCGGCCGAGCCCCCGTTGGCAAAGCCGGCAACTCCGCTGCGGCCACCCGAAACGCCGCCAACGCCGCTATTTCCGGCGCCAGCGACATCGCTGTTGGCGCCGGATGCGCCGCCGCCGCCGTTCGTGCTGCCTGCGCTGGCTGAGACCCCGCCGGTTGCCTCGTGCTCAGGCGCACCTGACTTGGCCGAGCCGCCGCACGCGCTGAGCAACACCAGACCCAACCCAAGCGCCACCTTCCGCACGCCTCCAAGCTACGCCGCCGGCGGCGTGCGCGCAATGCGCGACGCACGAGCCTGGCGCTCAGTGCTGGACCATGCGCGCGGCGATCGGAATCGAAAACGAAACCGCTTCCGGTTGCGGTCCAAAGTTCGTGCTTCGCGCTACGCCCAGCACGCACGCGCCGAGCGGTTGTGCGGAGACGCTCGCGGGCGACAGCGACGCGGAGTTGACGCGTCCGCTCGGGTCGACGTCGAAGCGCACGGAGAGGTGCTGAGTGTCGACCAGCGCGGAGGGGTTCTGCTTGAAACAGCTTTGGATCGCGCCCTGACGTTGCTGGAACGCACCGGCTAGCGTCCGTCGGGCCGCGCTTGCGCTGGCTTTCGCAGCGGGTTGCCGATTCGCTGGCGTTGCCTTCGACGCAGCCGCTGTATCCTCGCCCGCTGGCCCAACGCTGCTCGCGGTCGCTGGGCGCAGAGCGGCAGGAGCCGCTGCGGCTTCCTCGAGCACGGACTGCTTTTCCACGATGATCGGCGCTGGCGCAGGCTCGCTGCGCGGTCTCAGGAAGACCACCAGCAGCACGGCCGAGAGGACGATCGCGCCGGCCAACACTAGCCCAACCCAGGAACGCGCCTGCGGCGGGGCGAGTTGCGGGGCCAGAAGCGGCACTCCCTGTGGCAGTACGGTAGTGGGTGGCGTCGGTTCGAGTACCTTGCTGCGAGGGCCCGTCTTGGTGACCGCATCGAACGGCCCGGGCGTCGGCGCTTTCAGCGCCACGCGCGA
>Ga0247761_1000174_pt1 | contig 12331 bp, 5 predicted proteins | sample UWRJL111311C4_FD_179915 | JGI IMG/M metagenome (GOLD analysis project Ga0247761, IMG submission 179915) | Plant litter microbial communities from Arlington Agricultural Research Station in Wisconsin, United States - UWRJ-L111-311C-4 | ecosystem: Environmental > Terrestrial > Plant litter >...
CAACTGGAAGCTTTGTATTCGCTCTTGCCGCGCGGGCGCACCCGCTTCGGCAACGTCGAACGTCTGCTGGAAATCGCCGCGCGCCAAGGTGGAAGCCTGCAGAGCTTCGTGCGCTGGCTACAGCGACAAATCGCCAACGAGACCGACGAAGCCGAAGCCGCCGTGTTCTCCGACGAAGACGACGCGGTCCGGCTTTTGACCATCCATGGCAGCAAGGGGCTCGCCTTCCCTACCGCGATCGTGCTGGACACGGGCTCTTGGGAGCGGCCAAACTCTGCGCCGATCGGCCTCTTGCGCGGGGATCACGACACTTCGCTGGTGATTCGCCACGTGACCGACGCAGGCAGCCTCGCCACACCGCTTTCTCGTCGAGCCACCGAGGATTCGCTGGCGCGCGCGCGCGCAGAACGACAGCGTCTCTCCTACGTCGCGCTGACCCGCGCGCGCAATCATTTGGCCATCGTGCTACCCGCCGGCAAGCTGCGCGCCGATTCGCTGGCAGCCTCCGTCGTAGGAGCGGGGGCGCGGCTGGACGAAATCGAGGGCGTCACTCGCATCGCTGCGCATCGGCTGTTTGGTGAGGCCGCGTTCGGCGAGACGCCGAGCGACACGCTCCCGGCCGCCCCGCCTGCGCTCCCCCCCCGCCCACGCGTCACCCTCGCCACCATCGGCGTGACCGCCCTGTCGGACTTCGCGATCTGCGCGCGCCGCTTCGAGCTTGCCCATTTGTTCGGCATCGCCGAACCCCGCGCGGGCGCGCGCGTCGCCACGCCGAGCGGCGAGGATCCGCGGGCACTGGGCAGCGCCGCGCACCGCGTACTCGAGGCGTTTCCGGGGGAGCGTTGGGGAACGCCGATCGAGGCCTCGGAGATTTTGCAGGCGCTGGCGCGCGAGGGTTTGGATCCAGAGGCCGACTCGAGCGCAGGCACCGCGCGCGGCATCGCGCAGTTCTTGGCGGGCAACTATGCGCGCTCCGTTCGGCAAGACGGTTCGCGCATTCGCCGCGAGCTTTCGCTCGGGATTCCCTTTCGCAGCGCGAGCGTAGGCGTGAGCGAGCAGCCGAAACCCGCGCCCGTGACTGGCTCGCGCGCGCGCGGCCGCCGCGTGGCACCGGGGCAACTCGAGCTGTTTGCGCTTCGACCTCGAACCAGCGCACCGGATCCGGAGCTGCTGTCTGCAACGGTCGTGCTCAAGGCGACACTCGATCTAGTGATCGAGCGCAGTGACGGAAGTATCGACGTCATCGACTACAAGCGGTCGCGCGGCGGGGACGAGGACCGCTATTCGTTTCAGCTCGCGGCCTATCGCGAAGCCGCGCGGCGCCACTACGGGATCGACCGTATTCGCACCGGGCTCGTACACCTGTTGGGTGACGACAACGAACCAGATTGGCAGACGCCTACCGACTTCGATTTCTTCGAGCTCGGCACGCGTCTGATCGAGGCGCGCTACCACGACCTCTGGCCGGCCATCGCCGAGGCGGCTTGCCGCAAAGCGCAGTGTGGCTTCGTCTCGGCCTGCCACGCGCGAAAGCCGCTAGTGCCCCCAAGCGGCCCGCTGACCTGACAAAACGATTAGCCGGCCGCTGAGGGCTTGAAAAGCACCGAAATGGAAGCTACACAGGTCGCCAGCGTAACCAGAAAAAGTCGAGTAGATTTCGTGAGCTGCACTGGGCTCACCGGCCACGAGACCTGTTGCGCATCGCGTTAATTTATGGCAGAAAATTAGCGTCGCTTCGCCTGTTCCGGCCCTCCGATCGCATATACTCGCGCTCTGCCCGGTCGCCCCCCGCTCTCGCAGCCACAAGCACCGGCGCAGCCCCCAAGGTGGGCCCCCCACCTTTCAACTCACTCCCCGACATAGAGCCACCGAAATGACACTTCCGCCTCGCTCAGGACTCTACGACCCGAAATTCGAACACGACGCCTGCGGCGTTGGTTTCGTGGCCAACATCAAGGGTGAGGCCTCGCACGATATCGTCAAGAAGGGCATCGATATCCTGCTGAACCTCGTGCACCGCGGTGCAACGGGCTGCGATCCGCTGACCGGTGATGGCGCGGGCATCATCCTGCAAGTGCCGGACGCGTTCTTCCGTCACGTTTGTGACGAAGCGGACATCGATCTGCCGGAAGCCGGAACCTATGGCGTCGGCTGCGTCTTCTTGCCTCGCGATCGCAAAGAGCGTCGGCGCTGTCAGCAGATCTTGGAAGACAAGATCTTCGGCACTGGTCAGCGCCTGATTGGCTGGCGTGACGTCAAAGTGAACGAGAGCGTGCTCGGCCCCGCTGCGCGCGAGAGCGCGCCGGTGATCCGCCAAGTGTTCATTGGCTCGACCTGCGAAGACGAAGCCACCTTCGAGCGCAAGCTGTTCGTGATCCGGAAGTGGGCGGAGCGCACCGTGCGCGAGACCAGCCTCGCCAGCAAAGGCTCTTTTTACATCCCGAGCCTCTCGTCGCGCACCATCATCTACAAGGGCTTGCTCTTGGCGGAACAGCTCGCAGAATTCTACGTCGAGCTCAAGGACGAGCGCATGGTCAGCGCGCTGGCCATGGTGCACCAGCGTTTCAGCACCAACACCTTCCCTACTTGGGAGCTGGCCCAGCCGTTCCGCACGCTCGCTCACAACGGTGAGATCAACACCGTCCGCGGCAACGCCGCATGGATGGCCGCGCGCGAGCAGCTCTTCAACGGCGAGGTCTTCGGCGAAGACGTGCGCCACATCTTGCCCACCATCACGCCGGGGGGCAGTGATTCCGCGACGCTCGACAACGTGACCGAGCTCTTGCTGCACGCGGGCCGCAGCCTGCCGCACGTGATGATGATGCTCGTGCCCGAGGCCTGGCAAAACGACGAGCTGATGCCCGCGCACAAGCGCGAGTTCTACGAGTACCACTCGTGCTTGGTCGAACCGTGGGACGGCCCCGCCGCCTTGGCGTTCACCGACGGTAAGCGCATCGGCGGCATGCTCGATCGCAACGGCCTGCGCCCGGCCCGCTACACGATCACCAAAGACGGCATCGTCTGCCTTGCGTCGGAGACCGGTGTCTTGGAGTTCGAGGCCGACAACATTTTGCGCAAAGGGCGGCTCGAGCCAGGGCGCATGTTCCTGGTCGACACCGAGCTCGGTCGCATCGTCGAAGACGCCGAGATCAAGGACGCGGTCTGTAAAGCCAAGCCCTACGGAAAGTGGCTGCGCGAGAACAAGATATCGCTCGCCGATATCGATGCTTCGCCGCCCAGCGCCACGCGCCGTGAATACGCCTCACTCGTGCAGCGCCAAAAGACCTTCGGCTACACCCAAGAAGATCTCGGCTTCTTGATGGCGCCGATGGCACAAAATGGCGACGAGCCGCGCGGCTCGATGGGTACCGACACGCCGCTGGCCGTGCTCAGCGATCGCCCCCAGCTGCTCTTCAACTACTTCAAGCAGCACTTCGCGCAGGTCACCAATCCTGCCATCGACCCGATCCGTGAAGAGCTCGTGATGAGCCTCAAAGCGTACATCGGCGGCGAAGGCAACTTCCTGTTCGAGCTGCCCGATCAAGCGCAGATGCTGGAGCTGCCCCACCCGATCCTGACCAACATGGATCTGGCGAAGCTGCGCGAAACGCATTTGCAGCAGGTCCGCCAACCGCCGACTATCCCAATGCTGTACCCCGTCGACGAAGGCGGCGAAGGCTTGAAGTCGGCGATCGACGAGCTCTGTCGTCAGGCTTCGCTCGCGGTGCTCAACGGTCACGGCCTGGTCATCCTGAGCGATCGCGGCTCGAACGAGGCCATGGCCCCCGTGCCGAGCTTGCTCGCCACGGGCGCGGTACACCACCATCTGATGCGCAACGGCACGCGCATGAAGATCGGCATCATCGTCGAAGCGGGCGACGCGCGCGAGGTACATCATTTCGCGTTGCTCCTGGGCTACGGCGCGGGCGCGATCAACCCGTACCTGGCGCTCGAAACGGTGAGCCAAATGGTGCGCGAGGGCACGTTTCCGAACCTCAAAGATCCGGAAGCCGCGCAAGCCAAGTACATCAAGTCGATCAACAAGGGCTTGCTCAAGGTGATGAGCAAGATGGGCATCAGCACCCTGCAGAGTTATCAGGGCGCGCAGATTTTCGAAGCCATCGGGCTCTCCCCCGAGGTCATCGACACCTACTTCACGGGCACCGCGTCACGCATCTCTGGCATCGACATCGATGTCTTGGCCGAAGAGTGTCGATTGCGCCACGAGCGTAGCTACCCGAAGATGACCGAGGCCTCACCGATGCTGGATATCGGCGGCCAATATGCGTATCGCGCCCAGGGCGAACGTCATCTGTGGAACCCGGGCACGGTCGCCGCATTGCAGCGCGCCGTGCGCATGGACGACGTCAAGAGCTACAAAGAGTATGCGGAGCTGATCAACTCGCAGGTCCAGACCATGGGTCTCATCACCCTGCGTGGGATGTGGGATCTAGTCGAGACGGACAAGTCGGTCCCGCTCGACGAGGTCGAGCCCGCGACCGAGATCGTGAAGCGCTTCGCCACTGGCGCAATGAGCTTCGGCTCAATCAGCGGTGAAGCCCACGAGACGCTGGCGATCGCCATGAACCGCATCGGCGGCAAGAGCAACACCGGCGAGGGCGGCGAGCGCGAAGAGCGCTACCAGCTCGATCCCAATGGCGATTCTCGGCGCAGCGCGATCAAGCAGGTGGCGTCTGGCCGTTTCGGCGTGACCACCTACTACTTGGTCAACTGTGACGAGCTGCAGATCAAAGTCTCGCAGGGCGCCAAGCCCGGCGAAGGCGGCGAGCTGCCCGGGCACAAGGTCGACGCGATCATCGCCAAGACCCGCCACTCGACACCGGGTGTGACCTTGATCTCACCTCCCCCGCATCACGACATCTACTCGATCGAAGACTTGGCGCAGCTGATCTTCGACTTGAAGATGGTCAATCCGCGCGCGCGCATCAGCGTCAAGCTGGTCGCAGAAGCGGGCGTCGGCACGGTCGCCGCAGGCGTCGCCAAGGCTCACGCCGACGTGATCTTGATCGCCGGTCACGACGGCGGCACGGGCGCCTCCCCGCTGACGTCGATCAAGCACGCGGGCGTGCCCTGGGAAATCGGCTTGGCCGAAACCCACCAAGTGTTGGTCAAGAACGACCTGCGCAGCCGCGTGTTCTTGCAGGCAGACGGCCAAATGCGTACCGGCCGAGACGTCGTGTTCGCGGCCCTGCTCGGGGCAGAAGAGTTCGGCTTCGCCACGGCGCCGCTCGTCGCTACCGGCTGCATCATGATGAGGAAGTGCCACCTCAACACCTGTCCGGTCGGCATCGCCACGCAAGATCCGGTGCTCCGCGCCAAGTTCAACGGCCAGCCGGAACACGTCGTGCGCTTCATGTTCTACGTCGCCGAAGAGGCGCGTGAGATCATGGCGTCGCTCGGCTTCCGCACCATCAAAGAGATGGTCGGTCAGGTCGAGCACATCCGTCAGAAGAGCAACGTCACCCACTGGAAAGCGTCCAAGCTCGACTTCTCGGACGTGCTCATGCCGGCCGCCGCCAAGCCGGGCGTCGAGGTCAGCAAGACCATCGAACAGGATCACGGCTTGAGCGCAACGCTCGATGTGATGCTGATCGAACGCCTCAAAGCCGCGCTCGAACGGCGCGAACACGTGCGACTGGATATCCCGGTGCGCAACGCACACCGCACGATCGGTGGCATGTTGGCCGGCGAAGTCGCGCGGCGCTTCGGTCAAGAAGGCCTCCCCGAAGGCACGATCGATCTGCGCTTCACCGGCTCGGCGGGCCAAAGCTTCGGCGCCTGGGTAACCCGCGGCATGACCCTCAGCCTCGAGGGTGAAGGCAACGACTACGTGGGCAAGGGCATGTCGGGCGGAATCATCGCGATCCGCCCGCTGCGCGGTGTCGATTCGAGCTTCCGCGCCGAAGAGAACGTGATCGTCGGCAACACCGCCTTGTACGGCGCGACCAGTGGTCGGGCGTTCTTCAACGGCCGCGGCGGGGAGCGCTTCGGCGTTCGCAACAGCGGCGCCACCGCTGTCGTCGAGGGCGTGGGCGACCACGGCTGTGAGTACATGACGGGCGGTCACGTGCTGGTGCTTGGTCGCACCGGTCGGAACTTTGCTGCCGGCATGAGCGGCGGCCTCGCCTACGTGCTCGACGAAAGCTCGGACTTCAAGCAGCGCTGCAACACGGGCATGGTCGAGCTCGAAGCGCTCGCTCCAGAAGACGCCTTGTTCGTGGCCAAGCTTCTGGAAGAGCACCACGCGCGGACCGGTAGCCCCAAAGCCGCCGAACTGCTCGCCAACTGGGAGACCGCGCAAACTCGCTTCGTCAAGGTCGTGCCGACCGAGTACCGGCGTGTCCTGGCCGAGATGGCCAAGCGCGAAAAGGCCGCGTCGAACGCGAGCCTGCCCGTGCTACAGCCCGGCGCCAACGCCGAATGAACGCCTGATTCGCTGGATTGCTCGTCTTGCTTGTGACTCAACGTCGAGAGTGAAAAGTCGTGGGAAAAATCACCGGATTTCTTGAAATTGAGCGGGTCGATCCGTCGAAGCGCCCGGCTCGCGAGCGCGTCAAAGATTACCGAGAGTTCGAACTGCCGATCGTGCAGGAGACACTCGCGGCCCAAGGCGCGCGCTGTATGGATTGCGGAATCCCGTTCTGCAATACGGGTTGCCCGCTCGGGAACTTGATCCCGGATTGGAACGACCACGCCTACAAGAACAAGCCCGAGTTGGCGATCGCGGCGCTGCACGCCACGAACAACTTTCCGGAGTTCACGGGTCGCGTTTGCCCCGCTCCGTGCGAAGCCGCGTGCGTGCTCGGCATCAACGAAGACCCGGTCAGCATCAAGCTGATCGAGCGCTCGATCATCGATCGCGCGTTCGAAGAGGGACTCGTGAAGCCGGTGCTGGCCAAGACCCGTACTGGCAAGAAGATCGCCGTCGTCGGCTCTGGGCCGGCGGGCATGGCGGCCGCCCAGCAATTGGCGCGCGCCGGGCACGACGTGACGCTGTTCGAGCGCGATGATCGCATCGGGGGCCTCCTCACCTACGGCATCCCCGATTTCAAGATGGAAAAGTCGCTCGTCGATCGGCGCGTCGAGCAGATGAAGGCCGAGGGCGTGACCTTCAAGACCAGCGTCGACGTAGGCCGTGACGTGACCGCGCACGACTTGAAGAAGAACTTCGACGCCACCGTGCTCAGCATTGGTTCGCGCAAAGCGCGCGATCTCGAGGTTCCCGGGCGCGAATTGCCCGGCACCTACTACGCGATGGATTTCCTCACGCAGCAGAATCGCCGCGTAGCGGGGCTTCCGGTGCCCGACTCGGAGGCCATCCTGGCCACGGGCAAGCACGTGATCGTGATCGGCGGCGGCGACACCGGCAGTGACTGCATCGGCACCTCGCATCGCCAAGGCGCGCTCAGCGTGACCAGCTTCGAGATCATGCCGCGGCCTCCAGAGGAGCGCTCGCCGTCGACACCGTGGCCGCTCTGGCCGCTGCAACTTCGCACTTCCTCTTCGCACGACGAAGGCGGCAAGCGCGACTGGAGCGTCTCCACCGAGCGCGTCACCGGAAACGGCAAGGTCGAGAAGCTGCATTGCGTGCGAGTCGAGTTCAAAGGCGGCCGCTTCGAGCGCGTGGCCGGCAGTGAATTCGAGTTGCAAGCGGATCTCGTGCTCTTGGCCATGGGCTTCGTGCACCCCGAGCACCCCGGCATCGTGACGGACCTGGAACTAAAGCTCGATCGCCGCGGCAACGTCGAGGTCGACCCGCAGTTCATGACCAGCGTGCCGGGCGTGTTCGCCGCGGGCGACTGTCAGCGCGGTCAATCACTCGTTGTTTGGGCCATTGCGGAGGGTCGCAAGGCCGCTCGCAACGTCGATCAGTTCTTGATGGGTCGCTCCGAGCTTCCGTAGTTCGAAACGCTGAGACGCTGAGATAAAGCTGCAAATGTAGGGCAGGCCACGGGTGGGTAAGCCCGCCCGTGGCACCTACAGCCAAGCCCGTGCAATGCTAATAGGGTTTTGAGCGCACGCGTTTCTCGCAAGAGCAAGTTACCCCGTAGCGGCCGAGCTCGGCCACCCGAGACCTCCCAGCCGGAACTGCAAGTCACGTATACGGCTGCTGGTCACCAGACGCTGGCCGCCATCACCGACGAGCTCGTCTTTCGCGAGAAGCCCCCGGTGAACGACGACGACGGTCCAGAAGTGTCGGTCGCAGAAGGTCCCGCCGGTCGCGAGACGCTGGCGTTGATCGAGGGCGAGGCGCGGCGCGTTGCGCGCAGCCGGCAATCGACGCTCGACTACGGCGACCGCATTTCCAACGCTCCAGGAGCGAAGACCCCGAGTCGCGCGCCGGCCGCGCCCGTGAAAAGTCCCAAGCCCCGAAACGCCGCGCCGACGATCTTCGAAATGCTCACCTTCGTCGTGCAAGACGCCGACGTCGCGAGCTTGGCCTCGGAGGCCCAACGAAGGCGCTTCGTCGAAGCCCACCTGCTGGCGCGTTTGCCGGCCAAGAGTATGGCGCAAGTCGAGCGCGTGGATGTCACGCCCTGGACCGTACAGGACACGGTCGTGGTGCGAGTTTGGTGCAAAGTCTGAAGCGTTTCAGTCCGCGAGCGCGCTTTCGATCGAGCGCCTGACCGCGGCCACGAGTGGGTCGCTCACGTCGTTGCCGTACGCAGCGGGATCGATGGGCGGGTGCACCGTGACACGCACGATCGCGCCCGGCACGACGCGCGCCCCTTTTGCCGGCAAGATCGAGCGTGTGCCCGATACGGTGACCGGTAGGATTTGCGCGCCCGCGCCAACCGCGAGGTGAAAACCACCGTGCTTGAACGCGCCCAGCGATCCATCTCGGCTGCGCGTTCCTTCGGGCGCGATCCAAATGCTGGTGCCCCGAGCGAGCGCACCTTTGGCGCGCTCTAGACTCTCGATCGCGCGCTCCCGCGCCGAGCGGTCGAGTTCGACGAAGCCCGCTGCACGCATCGCCTGAGCCCAGATCGGGATCCGAAATAGCTCGGCCTTGGCCACCATGCGCAGACGCAGCGGCAACGTCTGGTACAGCGCGGGAATGTCGTACAAAGACTGGTGATTCGACATCACGACGAATGCGCTCGGCCCGCGAGCATGCTCGATGCCGCTCACCTGCAGCGAAACTTCGGCCTGACCGAGTAGGCGCTTCGACCACCAGTCGAGCCGAGTGTCGCAGACCTCCGGAGTCAGGGTGCCCAAGAGCGCATCGAACAGCGTCGGAACGCTGATGCGGAGCGTGACGCCCGCCGCATGCAAGAGATGACCAATCGACATGCCCGGCCCGAGTCTGTCAGGTTTTGGCAGACGCGCGGCCTGGATCGAGGGGGTCGAGCTGGCAGGCGGGCTTGCCGGCGGGCCCGCGGCCGAGCCGAGACGCCACATAGCGGGCCAGATTCCCCCGTAGGCAGCGCGAAAAAGCCGTGGTAATTCTAATGTTTGGGTGACCCTAGCCGCCACATTTGCGGGCGTTGGACGTGAGCGATGAATGTGACCTGCACCGGCTGTCCGGCGAAATACGCGATTCCGGACGAAAAAGTTCGCGGGAAAAAAGTCCGCATCACCTGCAAGCACTGCGGGACCAACATCGTCGTGGACGGCACGGTCGCCGACGCGAGCGATGAAGCGTTGCCGAAACCTGCCGCGCCGGTCGTGCAGGCCGCGGCCCCCGCTGAGGCAAAACCGGCCGCGCAGGCAAAGCCCGCCGCCGCGGCGCCCGAAGTCATGTACATCGTCGGCTTCACGGACGACCGTCAACACCCGCACACCGTCTCTCAGATCGTAGAGATGTACAGCGCGGGCAAGATCGACGACGAAGCGCTGGTTTGGAAAGACGGCATGGCCGATTGGCTGTCGCCCTTCGATGTACCCGAGCTCGCCGCCGCGTTTCGCGCGAAGAATGTCGCGCCTCGCGCGGGCGGCCCCGCCGCCGCAGCGGCCACCGCTGCTCCCGCTCCTGCTCCCGCTCCCGTTCCCGTTCCCGCTCCTGCCGTCCCTTCATTCGCCGCGCCCGAAGACGAAGCCACGCTGGTCGTGCGCTCGCCGCTCGACGATCCAGAAGTGGCTGCCGCAATCGCCGCGGCCAAGCTTCCGGGCGGCCCCGTTGCTGCGCCTGCGCCCGCCGCCAGCGCGGCAATTCCCGCGGAAGAACCCATGTTCGGAAAGCCGGCCGCCGCCGCACGGCGCGTCGAAAAACGGGCGGGCGCCGTCGATCTGTTCGGCGGGGTGGCAGAAGCCGGCAGTGAGGGCGACGTCTCGTTGGACCTCGGTTCGAGCGATGAACGCGCGCAGAAGATGACCGGCGCGCGCAACGAAAGCTCCGTCTTGTTTTCGCTCGACGCGCTGACGAAGCCCGATCCGAAAGCAAACAAAGCAAAGGAGAAGGAACGAGAGAACGAAGCCAGTAGCGTGCTCTTCGGCGAGAGCGCTCCGGACTCCCTGATGAACTTGGGCAGCGGCGGCCTCGGCGCAATGGCTGCTCCGGATTTCACGAAGCCAGTTACCGCCGCAGCGATCGCGCAAGCAGTGCGCCCGAGCGATCCGATGGAGGTGCCGAATGGCCCGGTCAACAAAGGTCGCGGCGGCATCGTGTTGCTGGTCGGCTTCATCGGTATCGCGGCAGCGGCAGCAGTGGCCTTCGTCATGATGAAGAAGCCATTGTCGCCAGACGCCCCGATCACACCCAGTGCGGCAACGCAGGCCCAGACTGCTCCCGAACCGAGCGCAGCCGAAGCACCCGCCGCGAGCAATGCCGCTCTGGCAAGTGCCGCGCCCGCAGGGAGCAACGCGCCCGTCGCTAGCGCGAGCGGCGCGAGCAGTGCTGCCCCCACGGGCAGTGTTGAGGCCGCAGCCGCGAGCGCCAGCGCCAAACCTGCGACCGCAGGCATCGCCACTCCCCCCCCCGCTGCTCCGGCGGCTGCCGCCGCGGCAACACCCGCCGCGGCGAGCAAACCAGCCGAACCCGCGGCGGCTGCAAAACCCGCCGAAGCCCCCGCCACGCCAGAAGGCGCGGCGTTCGACAAGAACGCCGCCGTCGCCGCGCTCAGCGCAGCAGCGGCCAGCGCGGCTGGCTGCAAGACCGCAGACGGCCCAACCGGCTCGGGCAAAGTATCGGTCACGTTTGCCCCGAGCGGTCGCGCCACCGCGACCAGCGTCGCCGGTGAACTCGCCGGAACAGAAGTCGGAGGCTGCGTCGCGCGCCTCTTCCGCTCCGCCAAGGTACCGCCGTTCGCAGGCGATCCCGTCACCGTCAGCAAGAGTTTCTCGGTTCAGTAGCAACGGGTCTTGGTGCTTGAACTCACAGCACAGCTGATTTCGTCCGGCGGGCAACTTCGTCGATCGCAATCGGCACTCTTGGCGGCCGCTCGCGAAAGAGAGTGGTTGAGGGCGCGTCGAATCTTGTCCGGCTAAGTCCTTCGATCGTTGGCTACCGGACCACCTGAATGACCGGACAACGCTTTGATTCCCCGCACCCCACACTCCGGACCGGACGGCCATCGACGGACGACCAATCTCTGCGCCTCGACGGTCGGGAATCTAGGAGCCGCTCCACGAGATCCGTGGCTGAAAAGTCTACGACGCGACGGGCACCGAGCGCGCTGCGAGGTGCGCTACTGGATCGCGATCGCCCCTTCCCTGCTGTAGAGATTGGGACTGCCTCGCAGCGGCCCGCTTGCACAGGTGCCGGGCGGCCCACGGCCGCGCGTGCTGATTTCTCGTCCTCGTTCGAGCAGTTTACGCGTGAATGTAGACGATCGTTCCCTGCTCCTGACCGTCGCCGACGTACGCGGCATGCCAGTGTTCGGGCACGTCGGGCGCGGACCACATGAACGTGCGCCGGGCGTCGATTGGCGACATGTTGATGCAGCCATGGGAGCGCACATGGCCGAAGTCGTCGTGCCAATAAGAAGCGTGCAGCGCGTAGCCGCTCTTGAAGTACATCACCCACGGCACGTCGCGCAGTTCGAACTCGTGATCCGCGACGCTCGAGTCCATCGTGGTCGTGATGTGCTTTTGATAGACGCGAAACGTGCCGGTGGGGGTGCTGAGCGTCTTCTGCGGATCACCCATGCCGTCGCGTCCCGTCGAGACCAACGTCGCGTACACCGGGACATCGCCCTCCCAGAGGACGAGCGTCTGATTGACGATCGAGATCTCGATCCACTTGGCTTTCTTGTTCGCCCAACCTGGCAGACGGCTAGCTTTGGCCGCCGTGCGCAATTCCGCGCTCTTCAACCACTTTCCGGAGCGGGCTTGCACGAAGCGCTCACCGCCGTACTCCTTGATGTTGCCA
>Ga0247761_1000180_pt1 | contig 12158 bp, 11 predicted proteins | sample UWRJL111311C4_FD_179915 | JGI IMG/M metagenome (GOLD analysis project Ga0247761, IMG submission 179915) | Plant litter microbial communities from Arlington Agricultural Research Station in Wisconsin, United States - UWRJ-L111-311C-4 | ecosystem: Environmental > Terrestrial > Plant litter >...
ATCATCACCTCCGTTCTTCTCCTGCTGGGTATGATCGGTCTGTTTATTACTTTCCAGGACTTTCTCTATACCTATACTCACCGGCTACTGAAAGAAAGGTTTCATACCGGCTTCTATCTTTTCTGGTTGGGCTGGGTCGCCACCTGCCTGTTCTTTATTATCCGGCTGACAAGAAAAAGACCCGATGCGACATTTCCATTAGATCCTAATACACCGGAGTCTCTACAGGAACCTGCATAAATGGGGTATTCCTTCCTCAGCATAAATCCTTTTAATTGTTCTTTAATCCCTCTTTAACAATACGTTATTAATCCAGGCAGGCTTTATGCGCTCCAATACATGAATGAAAACAAGATCATTCACATTCCTAACAAAAAATCTCGAATATGAAAAAGTTACTCATCCTTACGATGATCATAGCCGGTAGCCTGGTAGCCAGCTCCGCTTATTCACAGGTCCATATCGAAGCCCAGTTCGGCGTAACGGAAAGGGATTACCCCGGATACACTTATTATACGTATCCCGCATGGCAGGGCCATTATCGCGACCGTGTTTACTATGAGCACTATCGTCCCGTGTTCTACCGCGAGCATAGAAGCTATTTCCGTCAGAGGGCCTTTGACCATGCCCGTTGGGAGAGGGATCGTCGCCAGCATGAAAGACGTCATGATCGTCGCGATCATCGTCATTAATAGGGATCGGACAAATAAAAGTTGAACGTTTCGTAAATAAACCTAGACCGTTTTCTTTAGTGTGATCACCGTGATCTCAGGCCAGATACCGAGGCGTCCCGAAAATGCCAGGAAGCCAAAACCACGGTTGACATAAAGGAAACGGTCTTTTTCGTTTGCCAGCCCCGCCCAGTCAAGGTACCGGTACTCTACAGGGCTCCACCGCAATTTATCCGTCTCTACGCCAAATTGCGCTCCGTGCGTATGTCCGGACAATGTGAGATGGATAGGCGTATGATGCCACCTGATCTTTTCTTCCCAATGGGTGGGATCATGTGAGAGACATATTTTGAAAGCGTCCTTGTCGACTCCCTCCAACGCCTTATCCAGGTCCCCTATCTGGATAAACCCCTTACCCCAATTTTGCACACCTACCAGCGTGATCTTCTGTCCGCCTTTTTCAAGCACCACATTTTCATCCAGCAGCAGGCGGTACCCCATGGCGGCATGATGCTCCTTCAGCCGCCCCAGGTTATCCGATTTTTCCTGTTCACTGGCCCATTCGATATAGTCGCCATAATCGTGGTTGCCAAGCACGGAGTACTGGCCATAGGGCGCCTTGATAGCGCCAAATCGCTGGAGATAGGGTTCTATCTCCCATGCCGCATTATTGACCAGGTCGCCGGTAAAAACAAAGAGATCGCTGTTTTGCTCTTTGGCAAGGTCGATGCCTCTCTGTACCGCGGTTGTATTGTCGAAACTGCCCGAATGGATATCGGACAGCTGCGTGATCGTAAATCCATCGAAGGCCTCGGGGAGATCTTTGAAATAGAGGGTTTGCCGGTGGACCCTGTAATCATACTTTCCCTTAAACATCGCATAAAGGAATCCAGTAAATGGCACAGCGGCCACCAGCACGGCCATCTCACTGATAAATCGCCGCCGCCCCGGCACCAATGGACCTGAACGGCGACCGCTTACTCTTCGGCCAATCCCGTAGAACAGCCTGCCCAGATCCCCCAGGAACAAAACAAGCACAAAAAATATTTTCGTGATCAGCAATACCAGGAACAGACTCAACACCCATTCATGATAAGGTGTCATGCCCCGCGCCGTCCTGAGACTGCTTATACCTATAACAAAAAGCACCGTCACCCCAAGCGATACCAGCAGGTACCCCCATAGCACGGCCCTTCTAAGCCACAACGACCTCCATCCGGCGCAAAGCGTCTTTAACCCGTTGAATACATACCAGTCCAATAAAAAATTGATCCCCAGGACGATCAATAATATCCTTATAGCCGCGGCCCCGCTTCTATGCATACAGGTAAGTATTAAACATTTGAAAAAAAGCTGATCCTCAAGCCAATATTACGGCAAATTGCATAAATTGAAGCTCATTAAGTTAAGGTTCTAACCCATTGTATCCGTAACATGCGGCCCCAATTACATAAGCTTCCTTTATCTCCGGACTCTTCCTTTATTTATATTAATTGGGAATGCAATTACTTTGATAAAGCCTGGCATTTTCACAAGGAATATGAGCTTGTCCTGATCGACAGGACGGAAGGTACCCGCTTTATCGGGGATAAGGTCAGCTTTATAAAAGACAGCGACCTGATGCTCATCGGACCGAATATCCCACACCTGTACAGGAATACGGAAGAATATTATCAGAACAAGGGCATGACAGCCAGGTCCAGCTTTATTCATTTTACGGATGATTTCCTGGGCAGCTCCTTCTTCGGCCTGCCGGAAATGAAGCTGGTCCGCCGCCTCCTCGACAGGTCCTCGCTGGGGCTGGAGATCGTCAACGGCGCAAATAAATATGTGAGAAAGCAGCTGAAAGAGATGGAATCCCTCCCTCCCGCCAATCGCCTGGTCAAGCTGATGGAGATCCTGGTATACCTCTCCACCAGTAAAGACCTGGAACCCATCCTGTCCAGGGCATTCACGGCCAACAATTCGAATGACACGGACAAGATCGACACGGTCTTTCAGTTCATCCTGAAAAATTATAAGAAGGAGATCTACATCGAAGAGATAGCAGAGAAGTTAAATATGAGCATCGCCTCCTTCTCCCGGTATTTCAAGCATCATACCCGGAAGACCTTTTCAAATTATGTCACGGAGATCCGTATCAGCCATGCCTGCAGGCTCCTGATGGAAGGCAATTATAGCATCTCGGAGATCTGTTATCACAGCGGCTTCGAGAACCTTTCCAATTTCTACCGGCATTTTAAAAAGCATACGGGGCTCATTCCTAAGGAATACAAGGGCCGCTTCTTACTGGGCTCCCCTATCTGAGGATCCTTCATCGGAAGACACTTCGTCTAGCAGGTACAGGATACTCCTGTATTGTTTGCCCGATGATGCAGAGAGCGCCATTTCACAGGTCTTACCCGTTGAATAGTAGCCGTTGGCATTATGTCCGGCGGCTTCAGCCCCCTCCTCCCGGCAGGCCGATGCGGTCAGTTCCGGATAATAGAATCCTCTGTCGCCGGCCATTCCACAGCACCCCGCAGCAAAAGGTATCACCGGCTTTTCAACGGTCCGCCCGGCCAGTTCCTCCAGCTTTTTATAGGTCCCCATCTTGTGGAGGCTGCATACAGGATGAAACACGGCTTCGCCGGCCATTTTCCTGATGGACAACCTGGGCAGCAGCACATCTACCGCAAAATCAAGGCTGTCCATGATCTTCATGCCATCGAACCGTACCTGGTTGGCAGGCGTCAGATAAGGACGGCAGGTATGCAACGATTGACTACAGCTGCTGATATCGATGATCGCGGGTATCTCACCCTGCCGGGTCCACTCCCAAAGCTTCCCGATGGTGTCATTCACCGTATGCCTGTACGCAGGGACAAACCCTTTCGAGGAAAATGCCTGGCCGCAACAGGTGCCGTTGAGTCCGGAAGGGATCACGACTCTTACCTGCGCCCTGGCCGCCAGCCGCAGCAGTACATCGGCAATGGAATCCATCTTCTCTTTATCACTTCCCATCATCCGGGTGATACAGGTGGGAAAATAGACAGCCTCCGCAGCGACAACCCCATTCGCCCTGACCTTCATCGGACCGGTGAGCTGCGAGGTCCAGAGTGGGAAAGAAGAAAAGATCCGGCGCATTCCGGAGGTCAGGCGGAACATAGCGCGGGAACCCAGCAGCGTATTGATCAAAGCCCCGGATCGTAACCCTGTCTTGACAAGCCACTCGGTCATCCTGAAATGCCGGGCCACGCGCAGGGCCATGGCATTGGCGGAAGGAGAATGATCCTCCCTTCGCAATCTTTTGATGAGCTCCCCGGTATTGATATCCACCGGACAGTTGCTGGCACACATTCCATCTACGGCACAGGTGTCCATTCCATCAAACCTATAGTCTTTTAAAATGGCGTCATAGGTCTGTGTATCTCCGGCAGTACGTAGCCGGGACAAGGACCTTCTCAGCACGATCCGCTGGCGGGGCGTCAGGGTAAAGTCCCTGCTGGGACAGCTGCCCTCACAATACCCGCATCCTACGCATTTATCGACTTCCTCCTCCACTACCGGCAATGACTTGAGATTGTGGAGATGGCAATTTTTATCTTCATTGAGGATAACACCCGGGTTAACGATGTTCTTTGGGTCCACCAGCTGTTTTAGTCCCTTCATGATCTGGTAAGCCGCCGCTCCCCACTCCGCTTCCACATACGGGGCGATCTGTCTGCCCGTGCCATGCTCTGCCTTCAGGGCCCCCTGGTATCTATTAATGACCAGGTCCGCCAGGGCATCGTTGAATGCGCTGAATAATGCTATCTCCTCCGGCGTAGCCACGGATTGCGAAACGACAAAATGCAGGTTCCCATCCTTTGCATGCCCAAAGACAATGGCATGCTCATATCCGAACTTTACAAAAAGTTCCTGCAGCGACTCAATGGCGTCACCCAATTTCTCCAACGGTACTGCAATATCCTCCAGCATCACAGAAGTACCCTTGGCCCTCACGGCCGCTACGGAAGGATACATACCCTTACGCAGTTTCCAGTAAACAGCGCGCTCATTCTCGTCGGTGGTAAAGGAAGCAGGATGAATGAGCGGCAGGGCTCTCAGAACGCCATCAGCAAGAGATAATTTTTCTTCCAATATGGACACAGTGTCCGCCTGGTATTCACAGAGTATACAGGACGCAGCAGCGGGCAGCTCCTTAATGAACGCCGGCGCAACAGCCAGGTGCTCGATACTCCGCAAAGCAGCCCTGTCCATAAATTCCAGGGCCTCCGCCCCTGTATCCTTTAGCACAGGCACCGCATCACAGGCGCTTCGGGGCGTGTCGAAGAACAACAAAGCTGCAGTCTTGAAAGGTTTATCAGGTATCGTACGCAGCACTGCTTCGGCAATAAAGCCCAGGGTGCCTTCCGCACCGACGAGCAAATGCGCCAGGACATCCAATGGATGTTCATAATCGACAAAAGCATTCAAGCTATACCCCACGGTATTCTTTATCTTATATTTGTTCCTGATCTTCGACAGCAGATCCTTGTTCTCCCACACCTGTCGCCGCAGATCGCTGATGCCCTTGAACAGACCGCCCGCCTCTGCCTCGAACCGGGAATAATCTGCGGGATTGCCTGTATCGAACATAGATCCGTCGGCAAGGACAAATGTCAGATGGGACAAGGTATGGTAAGAATTATCCGCGACCCCGCAGCACATACCGCTGGAATTATTGCTGAGAATACCGCCCATCATGGCGGACTGGATGCTGGCGGGATCCGGGCCGATCTTACGGCCATAGGATTTCAGGACATGATTGACGACTGCCCCCGTGACGCCGGGCTGCACCCTTACAGTAGCGCCCTGGCTCTCTACCTTTACCATGGGCCAATATTTAGAGATATCCGCCAGGATCCCGTTGGTTACAGCCTGTCCGGAAAGACTGGTGCCAGCCGTACGGAAAGTGATAGAAGTCCCAAACTTCACGGCTATCTGAAATAAAAGCCGGATCTCTTCCACTGAAACAGGAAATACCACTGCCTGTGGCACCAACGAGTAGAAGCTGGCATCGGAAGAATAAGCATGCAGGTCGATAAGCCTCGTCTTCAGCCTTTCCTTCGGGAAATGCCGGCTTAGCTCATCTGTTACCTCGATCTTTGTCATATCATTTTATTGCGGGAGCTGCCCAACCCTTCGATCTCCACGACGACATAGTCTCCCGCTCTGAGCCAGTTCTTCTCCGGCAGTCCCATGATCACTCCTTGCGGAGTACCTGTCAGTATCAGGTCACCCGCCTCCAGCGTCATGTGGTTCGAGAGATCTTCGATGATCTCCGCAACGCTGAAGATCATGTCCGAAGTATTGGAGTCCTGACGGCTCTCACCGTTCAGCCTGCAGCGTAGTCTAAGCTGCTGCGGATGCTCTATCTCATCTTTTGTCACCAGGTATTTCCCCAGGGGCAGAAAATAATCCAGGCTCTTTCCCATCAGCCACTGGCTGGTCCTGAACTGCAGGTCCCGGCAGGAGAGGTCGTTGGCGACACAATAGCCCAGCACATAGTCCAACGCATCCGCCGCCTTCACTCTCTTACAACGCTGACCTATCACTACGCCCAGTTCCACCTCATAATCGAATTGGTAGCCCACCGATCCCAAAGGTACATCGCAGCCATGATCGATCAATGTATTATTATATTTTGTGAACACCACGGGCATTGCCGGAATGGCCATGCCGCTCTCGATCGCATGCTGCCTGTAGTTTAATCCGATACAAATGATCTTGGAGGGATTGCCGACACAGGGACCGATGACCAGGCCTTCCTCCTTCAGAAAAACATCTGCCTTTTCATTTATCTCATGCAAAGCCGGCAGGTCTTCGTTACAAAAAACTTCCCTATGCCCGGCCCGGTAGGCGTTGACGTCTATAACCCCCTTGTCCGTGGCGATGCCCGGGCATAGCCTGCCCTTACTTCTGTAGTATAATAATTTCATGTGCCGTGTTTTTAGTAAGTGGCTCTTCCACCGGAGAGATCGAACGTAAAGCCAGTTGAAAAGCTATTTAAGGGAGATACTATATAGGCAGCGATATTGGCAGCTTCCTCCAGCGTCCCGCAACGTTTCATGGGGATCTTATCCGTCATGTACTTCACCTGTGTTTCAGGCATATTGTCGACCAGGGGTGTACGGATGACGGCAGGAGCCAACGCATTGACCGTAATACCCCGTTCCGCATATTCCTTCCCCTGCACTTTTGCCATACAGATCACAGCTGCCTTTGAAGCCGAATAGGCCAGCATGCCTGCATTGCCTTCCTTCCCCGAAATAGAAGCGATATGCAATACCCGTCCATATCCTTTCGACAACATGTGCGGCAGCACGGCCCTGGAAGTATAGAAGCTGCTCATAAAATTGATCTCAAACACTTTGTGCAGATCGGCGCTGTCTACTTCATGACTCTGCACATTGGTGACGCCCGTTATGCCGGCACAATTGACGAGGATATCCACCTTTCCATACTTCGCCGCAATATCGTTGACTGTCTTCTCTACCAGCCCCTGGTTGGTGAGATCGATGGCAACAGCCAGCACCTGCCCGCCATATCTATCGAACTCAGCATGCAGGCCATTGCCGTTCAGGTCCAACACCGCCACCTGCGCACCCTTCCCCAGCAGCTTATGCGCAATAGCCATCCCGATGCCCGAGGCTGCACCCGTGATTATTGCCAACTGCCCCTTGAAATCCTCCATGTCCAAAATTTTATTTTTTAAAATTTTTGTCATTCACCAATGCCACCACCCGGCGGTTCAGCTCCCTGATATATTTGACGCTGGAAGGGTCCGGTATATACGCGGCCTTGCGGGCGACACTATTCTTCAATACGCCTCTTGCGATCAGCAGCTCCTTTTCGGCATAATGGAAAAGCTCCATATTCTGCAGCGAGAAGAAGATCTGGGGCATCACTTTTTCAAACAGGTCGAAGGCCTCGTCATTTTTACCCTCCCTTCTGAGCGTAAAGACCTTCTGCAGTATGTCGGCCACAGCCAGACCAGGCATTACGCCGGCTATGCCCAGGGGCACCAGCTCCAACATATACAGTCCGCCCCATCCCTCGAACAAACCCACTTTTCCGCCGGTGGTGCTGATGATGTCCTCGAATTTTGGGGCACACAACGGCTCTTCCAGCTTCAGGTATTTGAAATTGGCATGCGTGTCCATCAGCTCTTTAATAAACGGTACGCTGATGGAGGAACCGCCGGGGTTGAAGTCCTGGATCAACACAGGCGTGCCAGGCACGGCTTTCAGAAAACCCGACAAATATTCACGCAGCGAGCTGTCCGGCAGACCAAAGATCCTTGGCACTGCCAGGGAGATGACATCCGCACCAGCCGCTACATTGGCTTGTGCAAGCTTGATGGCTATCTTTAAAGAAGGGTGGTTGGACTGGGCGACGATCTTTATCCTCCCTGCCGACTGTTTGACAGCTACCTTCACCACACGCAGCTTTTCCTCATCCGACAATTTATAGAACTCACTGGCATAGGCGGGTAGACAGACTGCTTTGATACCGCCGGCGATGGCGAAATCGATCAGCCCACGCAAAGCGTCTTCATCTATCTCCTCATCTTCCGTAAAAGGGGTCGGGACGATCGGCACTACTCCAAACAATTCGTTGTCATTTTTATCCATGATCATACAGTTTATGTGTTCAGTTTTAGTTGGTTGTTTTTATACGTGCGATGGTCTACGATGGTGAGGATAAGCGTAGCTATCAGCACCAGCACACCTCCTACAATGGATTGGAAGCTCAGCTTCTCACCCAGGAAGATCGCGGCGATAGGAAGTCCCAGAAAGGTGATCATATAATTGGACAATGCCACCTGTGTAGCATCCAGAAATTTCAGCACCTTGAAGAACAGGAGCATGGAAAGGAAATTATGGAACAGGGTCAGCGAGCCCATCCCCAGCCAGGTCTTCGTTGTAAAATGCGGCACTGCGGCAAACATCCCCGGCTCATAATACAGCACCATCGGCGTCAGCATGATCACCAGCACGAGATAGGTGTAAAAGATCATCTCCATCTCCGTAAACCGGTCGGCCACTTTCTTACAGCCGACATTATAATACGCATTGCCGATGATGGCCAGGAAGATCAGCAGGTTGCCGATGGCATATTTCGAGCTGAGGTCCATCTGCCGGATATCGCTGGTACTGCATAGTATGACGCCCAGGATGGCAATGGCAAAACTGGCCCAGCGTATCTTATTCATCTTTTCCTTCAGGATGAGAAAGGCAAATACAGCCGTGATCACCGGCAGCGCCAGCACCAGGATGGCAGCATTGCTGGCCAGGGAATATTGCGTGCCATAGGTCATGAATACCTGGGACGGAAAAGCACCCAGCGCACCCAACTGAACAAAGACCAGCACATCCTTTAACCGTTTCTTACCTTTTTTAAAATCCTTGATGACGAAAGGAGCCAGGAAGATCGTCGCCAGCAGCATGGGAGCCCATACGGTGAAATAAGGCCCCACCTGGTCCTGAGTAAGCTTGATGCTGGTGAAATGGAACGACCATATCAGGTTACAGAACAATAAAGTGATCCATGCGATGATTCCTTTCTTCATAAATCTTATTAAGCGGTGATGTTCAGATATTCGCCTGTCTTGTATTTATTCAGCTGCTCATGGTCCAGTGCCACACCCAGCCCGTCCCCCTGCGGCACCAGGGCCGCGCCTTTTTCAAATCGGATAGGCGTTGTGATCAGATCATCTTCCCTCACCAGCTCCCCGAAAATATCGGAAGGGATCGTGCAGTTGACGCTGGCAGCGGCAATATGCAGTCCCATAGTCTCTGAGATACCCAGGTCCACTTCCGAACCCCGCCAGCAGCTCTTTCCTTCCAGATGCGCAATACCTGCCAGCAGCAGACAGTTGTAGGCTCCGCCATTGAAATTGTAGCCACCCGCGGCATCAGCCCGGACAAAACGTATGATGTCCCTGATATCCTGTGTGTAAGGCAATGAGATATGACGATACAGCGGTATACCCAGCTTTTCTTTCAGGATCTTATACCCTTCCACATCCGCATGCAGGATGGGATCTTCCAACCCCAGCATGATGCTGTTGTCCACGCCTTCCATCAACCGCAGCGTGGTGGCTACATCAGTCCATCGCTGGTTGGGGTCCAGGATGATCCTGATACCGTCTCCGCAACGTTTCCGGATCGCCTCCGTCCACAGGCGTACGGGGTCTTCATCGGAACATTTGAACTTGAAGACCTTGTGGCCCTTCTCCATCGCCGCAAATGCTTTCTCCGCCGCATCTTCGGGTGTCCGCCGTCCTGTCCAGCCATTGCAATCCACTTCAGTACGGAAAGCACCTCCTAACAGCTGGTGGACAGGGGCTTTCAGCAGCCGGCCGGCCACATCCAGAATTGCGGTCTCGAAAGCCTCGTAGATCCGCTGATCGCTGACAGGCAGCTCACGCCAGTTCATCTTCAGGACATCCATCCCCACCAGCTCAACCATCGCCTGATAGATCAGATCCTTTGAAGCGCTGCGATAAGTTTCCCCGATACCGGTGAGACCATTCTTCAAGGTGATCTCCACGATCCACTTGGGTTGATTCGCAAATTCCGTCCAGGCTCCGCCGGTGAGATGTCTTTTTGCAAATGCGGCGTCCTTGTCCAGTACATTCTCCGAATTGAGACTGCCGGGTTTTGCAGGCACGATGACCTCCGTTGCCCTGATAGATCGTATGGCGGTGAAACTCATATATTTTCAAAGTATTTTTCAGCCAGCTTCCTGATGTCGTAGCTGAACTCGATAAATTTCTTTTCCCAATGCTCTGCACTCTTCTCGGTGTAATGATAGAATCCCTTTGCATTGCTTACACCCAGCGCACCTCCTTTCACGACCTCTTCCATCAGCGCAGGCGTAGTAGTGGAATTGTCGAGGTCAGGGAACAGGTCTTTCATCACGGTGAAATAAGCAGGAATACCCGTCAGGTCCATAAAACGGAAGGGGCCCGCAAACGTGATCCAATAACCGAGATCATTACGCAGGCTGCGGTCCACATCCTCCACGGTGGCATATCCTTTCTCCACGAGATGAAAAGCTTCCCGCAGCATGGCATACATGATCCTGTTGGTAATAAATCCCCGGATGTCCTTTTTCAGCAGGGAAGGTTCCTTCCCCCAGGACTCGGCCAGGTCAATGATGATATGTGCAAAAGTGATATCCGACTGGCTGCCGCAGATGACCTCCATGAACCGGGTGATATGCGCAGGTTCTGCCCAATGGATACCCAGCAGCCGCTCGGGATGTTTCAAACCTTCCTGTAAAATGGTGACGGGAATGGCTGACGTATTGCTGCCGATGATGGCGGTAGGCGATAGTACGGTCTCCAGCCTCCGGTAGACGGCTTTCTTTTCTTCCACACTCTCGATGATGGATTCGATGACGATCTCATGCCCTTCAAGCTGGGCCACATCATCTGTGATCGTAAGTTTTGCCAACGCCAAAGCAGGGTTCTCTTTCAGCATGCCCTCTTCATACAGCTCCTCCAGGTATCCCAGGATCCGTTTGCGGGCCTCTTTTGCCTGGTCCATGGACTTCACCAGGGAAGTGACATTATGCCCTGCGGCAAGAATGCAGGTGGCAATGCTGCTACCCATTAATCCCAGCCCTACTGTTCCGATAGGTATCTTATTTCTCATGAATTAGTTTTGGTAATGTTCCTCTACTTGCTAATGACAGCGATGGCATCTATCTCCACTTTGATACCGTCCGACAACACAGACTGCACAGTCGTCCTTGCCGGCAGCACTCCCGTGAAAAAAGAAGCATACGCCGCATTGTATCTGTCAAAATCATTGATATCACTTAAATGCACGGTACACTTCACGACATCATCCACCGTCCCTCCCGCTGCCTCCACTATCTTGCGTACATGCTCCAGCGTGAGCAGCGTCTCTTCCTCGATGGTGCCCCTCTTTACTTCTCCTGTTGTAAGATCCAGCGGTCCCTGACCACTGACGAATAGCATCCCGTTTACCATCACGCCGGAAGAATAGGCGCCCGTTACCACGAATTTATCAGGATGCTTAATTTCTTTCTTTGCCATCTTTACTCTTTAAATTTTGCAGGAATGGCCAGGTCGAAAATGATTCCAGGAATTCGACCAGCGATTGCACTGCATGCTTGTATAAATGTTGTCCCTTTTCAGGTGTCGCCAGATGCGGGTATCCGCTGCTGCCGTTACCGGAGATAAAAGGAGTTTGCTTGACAATGGTGACGCCCCGGTAAGGCTCATCCTCTTCCCAGGCTGTATATCCGTTGCTGTCTGGCCTTTCCGTTCGCTTTGCCTTATCCATCTGTACCTTCTTCGGAAACAGGTGCAGCATCATGCTCGTCTCATATTCGCAGGCATGACTGAGCGCGGGGCTTTCCATGGGCTCCGCCCCGGCAAAAACGGCTCCTGCCAGCTCCCAGTAGGTGGCCAGCACTATATTTGGC
>Ga0247761_1000183_pt1 | contig 11985 bp, 10 predicted proteins | sample UWRJL111311C4_FD_179915 | JGI IMG/M metagenome (GOLD analysis project Ga0247761, IMG submission 179915) | Plant litter microbial communities from Arlington Agricultural Research Station in Wisconsin, United States - UWRJ-L111-311C-4 | ecosystem: Environmental > Terrestrial > Plant litter >...
TGTACCATTTGTCATTGCCGTGACCAGCAGGGCCGTACCGGGGAGGCTGCGTATCAGACGAAGGGCCTTAGGCCAGGGAAGCACGCTGCATGCGGTGGACAGCCAGTCTGCGGTGGTTCCGTCCGGTGCAATGGCGGTGACATTGCGATGGTGAGTAAGGCCGATGCCGGTCTTTGGGTCTACGATATGGGAATAGCGCCGGCCATTCAGCTCTACATATTGATAGATATCTCCGGAGGTGGCTACGGCCATGGATTTCAGCTCAAGCAGGGAGGGGAGAAGGGCTTCTTTTTCACCCGGCGCGTTGATACCAATCAGCCAGCCTTCCCTGCCCGGGGGGGCTTCGCCCGTGACGATCTTGCCTCCGGCATTGACCATGGCTGTGGGAAAGCCCCGCTGTTTTAGCAGATCCAGCGCAGCCTGGGCTACGAAGCCTTTGCCGAGACCGCCCACGTCCAGCCGCATACCTTCTTTTTCCAGGAGGGCGGAATGGGTGATGGAATCCAATTGCAGGTAGCGATACCCCGTACAGGCGAGCGCGTGTTGCAGTTGTGCCTGATCGGGAAACTTGCGCGCCCTGCGTGCCTGTCGCCAGAGCCGTACCACGGGTCCGATGGTGATGTCATAGCTGCCATCGCTGAGCCGGGCGGCCTCCAGCGATCGCCCCAGGATGTCGAAAAGGGGGGGAGTTACCGGGATCCAGCGATGCTGGCCACCGGTGGCGCTGAGCCTGTTGAGCTCGCTGCTGTCGATGTAATCACTGAGAATGGCGTTCAGCTCATCGGCTTTCCTGAAGGCGGCCGCGGCGGCTGATGCAACGGCTGCCGAGTCATCACCATAGATGGTGATGGTAAAAGGGGAGCCCATCTCCGGCTGCTGGAAGACATATTTTGTCTGCGCCTGCAGGGCGGAGGTAAAAAGGAGACAAGCAAGCAATATGGGTTTCATACATTAAAGATATACCTTTACAGTTGCTACCAACCGGGTCATCGCGCTCTTTGCTTTTGCAAGGGGGGAGGAAAGTCCGGACAGCATAGGGCGATGCACCGGCTAACGGCCGGGTGGCGCGTAAGCGTCAATAGAGAGTGCCACAGAAAATAACTGTCCGTCACTGACGGATGAGGGTGAAAATGTGGGGTAAGAGCCCACGGCGCCGGTGAGCGATCACCGGGGCGGGTAAACCTTGCATGCTGAAATGCCACGTATACCGGCGATCGAGGGCGGCCCGCCCGATGCCGGAGGGTAGGCAGCTAGATCCCTGCAGTAATGCAGGGGCCAGATAAATGATGACCGCCCCGCGCAAGCGGGGAACAGGATCCGGCTTACAGGTTGGTAGCCTTTTTTTAACATTTACCAGAGATTCCCCAGCCAGCCGCCCAGTTCCATGAGCCACGCCAGGCCCAGGTGAACGATGAGGCCACCCAGGATCGTACGGGTGCGCATGGCTATTACGCCCAGGATCATGCCGCCGAAGAAGGAAGAGATACATTCCCCCAGGGGTTTACCAAAATGGATCGTACAATAGAGGGCAGCCATGGGAAGTATGGCTTTTTCCCCCGCGTAGGCCGAAAGACCGATGACCAGCAAACCCCGGAAGAAAAGTTCGATGGAAAGGAAGTCCAGGCCGTATGATATTTCATACAGCAGCTGCCAGGGCCATGTGGGGTGGGCGTGACCGGCGATGAAAGCTATATTCTTTACTTTGGGATAGAAGTGGAGGAAGTCAGGCCGTGTGCTGGCCAGTGCGATCAGGGGCAGCAAAAGGATCAGAATGATAAAATAAGGGCCGGGGCGGAAGTTCTTTGTAGTGAGGAGGTTGAGCGGCATCCATTTGGCGCACCACCATAGCACGAGGCAGAGAAGCAGGAGCTTTGCGGGCAGCTGCAGCACGATGAGCGCATACCGGTCCCAGGGGTATCGGATGCCGGCGGGCAGGATACGGGAGAGATCCCAGTGGATCATTTTAAATGAAAAGTAGAGGGGGGCGATGAGCAGGACCAAAAGAAACCGGCTTCGTCTCGTATGCGTATCGAATCGTGGCGTTCCCGTCAACGCCCATGCGAGATAGAAGACGAAGCTGTAGAAAAAAAAGAAGCTGAAAAGGCTTAGATACCAGGGATGGATGTCGCGTATCCTGTTCTCGATGCCGAAAGTATAATTACAAATGACGAGAACCCCGGTGATGAGAAGTGTCGCTATTGCGCTTTTGAGGGAAAGATGGGAAAGGTAGTTCTTAAGGTAGGTGATGAAGTCTTTCATACCTTACCTGTGCTTAGGAATGGAAGCTCTCTTTCATTTTACCCAGCAGATCGGATTCCAGCATTTTCTGGGCCAGCAGGATCATGTTCAGGAATGCTTTGCCATGGGAGATGCCATGGCCGATGATCACGGGCTTTGTTACACCCAGGAGAGGAGTACCGCCGTACAGCTCGAAATCGAACTGGTCGAAGTATTCGCTTTTGATCTGTTTTTCCCGGGTGATGTCGAAGAGGGATTCCGCCATTTTCAGGATGACGTTGCCGGTGAAGCCTTCGCAGACGATGACGTCCGCCTTGTCCTGCAGGAGATCACGGCCTTCCACATTCCCGATGAAGCGGATCTGGCTGTTGTCTTTTAGCAGGGGATAGGCAGCCTGTGCGAGGATGTTGCCTTTACCTTCTTCTTCCCCGATGTTGAGGAGACCGACCTTTGGTTCTTCGATGCCAAGAATATGTTTGGCGTAAAGGGAGCCCAGGATGGCAAACTGGTTGAGATTTTCGGGTTTGCAGTCTGCATTCAGCCCTACATCGAGCAGAACGCCGGTGCCCCCATTGGTCTTGGGAAGGATGGTAGAGATCGTGGGCCGTTGGATGCCTTCGATGGGTTTGAGGCTGTACAAGGCGCCCACCAACATGGCGCCGGTGTTGCCGGCGCTGATAAAGGCGTCCATTTTACCGGTGGCCAGCAGGTGAAAGCCGACGGAGATGGAGGATTGCTGTTTTTCCTTGAGCGCCTTTGTGGGGTGCTCATTCATTTCGATGACCTGGGGAGCGTGGATCACTTTCACGGATGCTTCGGGTACCTGGTACTCCTTCAGCAGCGGATCGATCTTCGTTTCATCTCCCACGAGGAACAGCGTGACGGGGGCCGGAGCAGCTTTCAGGTACAGTTGTACACCCCGGACTGCTTCCAGCGGTGAGAAATCCCCTCCCATCATGTCTAAGCCAATGTTCATGCTGTCTACTTAACCGGTGCGTTCTCGGTTACTACTTTTCCTTTGTAGTACAGTTTACCTTCGCTGACGTGTGCACGGTGACGTACATGCGTCTCACCAGTGGTGCTGTCTTTGCTTAAGGTTACTTTCTCGGCCTTGTAGTGTGTCCTTCTTTTTGCGCTCCGTTGCTGGGAATGTCTGCGTTTCGGATTTGGCATATCTCTACTATTTAATACTTTTTACTTGTCAAGATTTTTAAACTTCTCCAGTCCTTTCCACAAGGGATTGGATGCCTGGCTCTTTTCGCTATCCAGCTTTTTCAGCATTTCGAGTACTTCCTTATTGCAATTGGGTCCGCCGATCTCCTTGTCATTACACATGCGCTGCATGGGAATGCTGAGGTTGATGAACTCGTATATCCAATCGGATACGTGCAGGTGGCTTTCGCCTTTCGATATATAATATACATCGGGGTCTTCCTCCTGCTGGTTCATGATCGCGGGGTCTTCCACCAATTTGACCAGGATATTGAACTCATCCCAGAGATCGAGGGGACGCATGTTCCCGCAACGGTCACAGGCGATCTCAACCCGTCCACCGATCTCGAACTTTAACAGCATAAAGCTGTTCTTTTTGTCGAGGGTCAGGTTGACATTGGCCTCGCAGTTACGGAAGTCCTGCTGCTGGTAAGCCTCAAAGAACTTATCGGTAATCCGATAATTAAACTCATGAATACCAGCCTTAAGGCCCACAAACGCTATTTCAAATTCCCGGCGGCTGCTCATGAGTGCTTTTTAAAGAGCTTGCAAAGGTAGTGATAAATAACGAGAAATGGAGAAAAAACTTAAATTGCCGATATGAAGTTACTGATAGTTGAGGATGAAAAGGCACTTTCCGACAGTATAAGCACCTACCTGGAGCAGGAAAGCTTCATTTGCGACCAGGCGGAGAGCTATGCGGGAGCGCTTGAAAAGATCGAGCAGTATGATTATGACTGTATCCTCCTGGACATCAATCTGCAGGACGGCAACGGCCTGGAATTACTTAAAGAGTTGAAATCCAATCATAAAGGTGACGGGGTTTTGATCATATCTGCTCGTAATTCGCTGGAAGACAAGGTATCGGGTTTGAAACTGGGTGCGGACGACTATCTTCCGAAGCCGTTTCATTTGTCGGAACTGGGGGCGAGGGTAGCTGCCATCATTCGCCGGCGGCATTCGGGCGGCAGTAACCTGATACGGCTGGAAGAGATCGTCATCGATATCCAGGCCCGCTTGGTGGCAGTGCAGGGACGTACGTTGGATCTTACGCGTAAGGAGTATCAGCTATTACTTTATTTTGCCTATAATAAGGGGAAGGTAGTATCCAAGAATGCCATTGCCGAACATCTCTGGGGAGACGACGCCGGTGGTACGGACAACCTTGATTTTATATATACCCATATCAAGAACCTTCGCCGCAAGCTGGTGGAAGCCGGCGCCGGCGATTATATCCAGTCGGTGTATGGAATGGGCTATAAACTAATCCTGCCGTGAAGCTATTTACTCATTACAGCCGGATCAATATACTTGCCAGCATCCTGGCATTGGTGTTGGGCAGCGTCAGCTATTATTTTATCATACGGACGGTGCTGATCCATCAGCTGGATGATGCATTGAAAGTGGAGGAGGCGGAAATACTCGGGGTTGTATCAGCGAAAGATCAGCTGCCGGAGCCTTCCAATTACAGGGATCAGCAGATCAGCTTTGTGCCTGCGTCCCAGCCGCCGGAGCGGCGATTCGTCGATGTGGCCCGGCGGGATGCTTTTCACCATAATGAACGGCGGCCTTTTCGCCAGCTGATCTTTTCCGTGAGGGCCGGAGGACAGCTGTATGCCGTCACCGTCAGTAAATCCGAAGTGGAAACAGAGGACCTGTTGCAATGGATCATGCTTGTCACGGCGGGTGTGATACTGCTGTTGCTGGGTATCCTTTTCCTGGCCAACCGGCTGTTGATACGCCGGCTGTGGAAGCCGTTCTACCAGACGCTGGAAGGTTTGGAACGCTTTAGCCTGGCGAGCCATGAACCTTTGACGCATGTGCCTACTTCGATCAGGGAGTTTCGTAACCTGCAGCAGGTGGTGGAGCAGATGACAGGGCAGATCAGGAAGGATTATGAGATGCTGAAAGAATTTGCAGACAATGCTTCCCATGAGATGCAGACGCCCCTTGCGATCATCAACAGCAAGCTGGACCTTATGATACAGGACCAGGACCTGGAGAAAAAGCATTTACAGCAGCTACAGGCTATGTATGATGCGGTCGGACGTCTGCGTCAGCTCAACAAGTCGCTGTTGCTGCTGACGAAGATCGAGAACCACCAGTTCGAGCAGGCGGGGGAGGTGGAAATGGAGGCTTCGATAGAAAAGAAGCTGGTGCAGCTGGAGGACCTGGTCCGGGACAAGGAGATCAGGGTGGACACCAGTCTGCAGCCCTGTCAGCTGCGGATGAACAGCTATCTGTGCGATGTGCTGCTGAGTAATCTGCTGGTCAATGCCATCCGGCATAATTATCAACATGGCAGCATCGATATCCGGCTGCGGCAGCGTACATTGGAGATCAGCAATACCGGGATGCCCCTGCCTTTTGAACCTGCCGTCATATTCGACCGGTTTACCAAGAGCGGCCATTCGGAGGGGACGGGCCTGGGCCTGGCGATTGTCAGGCAGATCTGTGACAATTATGGATTTACCCTTTCCTATTCCAATGAAGATGACCGTCATACCATCCGGATCGGATTTACGCCGGGCCATCATGGTTAGGGACCGCTGGACATTCCTTTGGGCCGTCCGATACCGGACTTTGTAATTTTACTATTCCAAACCCGTTTTTATGGCACTCCTTATTTTAGGGCTCATCCTTTTCTTCATAGGAGCCCTTGCATTACGCCGCCCAACTTCCTTATCACCTTATGCCCGGATATTGCGCCTGACAGGCATTGGCATAGCCTTTATCGGCATATTGACCGCCTGTGTCGTGCAGATCGGCGCGGGTGAGATCGGTGTACAGGTGTTGTATGGCAGCGTACAGAATAATGTACTTTCCAGCGGACTGCATATGGTCAATCCCCTGATGGACGTCCAGCGTATGGATGTCAAAACGCAGAACTATACGATGAGCGCCGTCCACAGCGAAGGCGCGAAAGAGGGCGATGACGCCATCCGGGTGCTCAGCGCAGATGGATTAGAGGTCGTCATCGATCTGACGGTGCTGTATAAGGTCCTGCCCGCCTCCGCCCCGGATATCCTCCGGCAGACGGGCATAGACTATACGGACAAGATCGTCCGGCCGCTGACCCGCACCAAGATACGGGACAACGCCGTCTATTACGATGCCGTCTCCCTTTTTTCCACCAGGCGGGATGAGTTCCAGGTGCGCATCAACAAGAGCATCGAGGACGATTTTCACAAGAGAGGCTTGTTGCTGGAGCAGATCCTGATCCGTAATATCACGCTGCCCCAGGCGGTGAAGACCAGCATCGAGCAGAAGATCTCGGCCGAGCAGGATGCACAGAAGATGCAATTTGTCCTGCAGAAGGAAAGACAGGAGGCGGAGCGGAAGAGAGTAGAGGCGCAGGGTATTGCCGATTACCAGCGTATCATCAGTGAAAGCCTGTCGGACAAACAGCTTCAGTACGAGAGTATCAAGGCGCAGCTGGAGATAGCCAAATCACCCAATGCAAAGGTCATCATCATGGGAAAGGGCAGCGCACCCCTGATACTGGATACAAAAGGACAACCATGACATCAACCGTTGAGATCAGGCTGGCGGACGCTACGGATGCGCCGCTGGTGGCGGACATGAGCCGCCGTACTTTCTATGACAGTTTTGCGGCGCAGAATACGCCCGAGGACATCGCGCAGTATATGGACACGCAATTTACCCGCGAGCAGCTGATGGCCGAGGTGGGGCAGCCGGGCAATACGTTTCTGCTGGCTTACCTGGACGGACAGGCCGTGGGGTATGCGAGGTTGCTGGAGCATGCGCCACCCCCGGAACTGGGGGAAGGCCTTGCCCTGGAGATCGTACGGATCTATGCGGAAAAGACCGCCATCGGGAAAGGGATAGGAAGGGCGTTGATGGAATATGCGCTTGATCTTGCCCGGGAAAAGGGCAAAAAATGGATCTGGCTGGGTGTATGGGAACATAATCACCGCGCGATTGCCTTTTATACCAAATGGGGGTTCGAAAAGTTCGGCGATCATCCCTTTGCCGTCGGCAATGATATTCAGACAGACTGGTGGATGAGAAGAAGATTATAAAGCCGTTCTTTTTTCTCCTGCCATTCATCGTCGATGATGCTAAAGACCACTGTATCCCTGCGCGATCCGTCGTTGCGGATGGAATGCTTCCGAAGAACGCCCTCTCTGATACCACCGATCTTTTCCACCGCTTTTTGCGAACGGATATTCTGATGCGCTACGCGGAATTCCACCCTGAAGAATTGCAGGTGTTCGAAAGCGTACTGCAGGAGCAGCAGCTTACATTCTTTATTGTAGACCTTGCCCCAGACAGAGGGGATATACCAGGTATGGCCGATCTCCAGCCGTCTGTCCTTCCATTCCACGTTGAAGAAGCGCGTCATGCCAATGATGCTGCCCCGCAGCAGAGGGATCTGTCCAGGCCGCGAAGCGTTGCCGTCCCCTGCGGAACGGATGATAAAGGCCCGACCGCCCAGGGAGGGGAGGCCCAACGCTTCATCAAAATAAAGATCGAACTGCTTGTCGTATGTATCGTCGATCAGCAAAGTCTTTGTAAACTCCCATAGCCGTTGATCCTTCGCCAGGGGGCGGATCAGCTCGCGGTCCTCTTCGGTGGCCGGTGTGAGATAGACGGTGGCGCCATGCAGCATCGCCGCCCGGGGATTGTTGTCGGGAAATACCTGGTTCATAGCCGAAGTTTTGTATCTGCAAACCTACATCATCCGTCATGTGACTATATAGGCCAGTTTTTACATTTCATGGGGGCCAGTTGTATTACGAGGGACCGCTAATCCGTCAGCTGAAAGCTGTCCTGCAGCCTGATATCGTCCGAGGCGCTGCCGATCATCAGCCGGAACTCCCCCGGCTGGGTGATGTATTCCAGCTTATCGTTGTAAAATGCCAGCTTGCTTTTGTCGATGGTAAAGCTCAGCTGTTTTTCTTCTCCCGGCGCCAGCTTCACCTTTATAAAATCCTTCAGCTCCTTTATGGGGCGCAGGGGTTGAGCGACGACATCCCGCAGGTAAAGCTGTATGGTCTCTTCACCCGCATATTTACCCGTGTTCCGTATGGTAAAGGTGGCGGTGATGGATCCGTCTTCGCGCAGCGACTTTTTATCCAGCCGGAGGCCGTCATATTTAAAATCCGTGTAGCTAAGGCCATAGCCAAAGGCGTAGCGGGGACTGTTGACGAGATCGGTGTAGGCGGACACATAAAAGAGATCTTTATCGTTCTTTGCCGGCCGGCCTGTGTTGTAATGGTTGTAATAAATAGGGATCTGACCGATCTCCCTGGGAAAGGTGACGGGCAATTTTCCGGAAGGATTATATTTCCCGTATAGTACGTCTGCGATGGCGTTGCCCGCCTGGTTGCCCAGCCACCATGTATACAGGATGGCGGGAACATGGTCTGCCGTCCAGTTGAAGATCATCGGGCGGCCAGCCATGAGGAGGACCACCACGGGCCTGCCGGTGGACCGGATGGCTTTGATCAGTTCCTCCTGTATGCCGGGGAGATGGATATCGGCTTTGCTTTTGGCTTCTCCGGTCATGTCGGCCCTTTCGCCCATGGCCATGATCACGACATCCGCCGACTTTGCTGTTGCGATGGCTTCGGCGAAGCCAGCCCGGCTGGTGTCGGTGATGTCACAGCCTTTGGCATAGGAAAGCTTTGCCGGGCCGGCCTGCTGCTGCATGCCCTCATATAAGGATACGATGTCGTTGACGGGACCGATGTCCAGGGACCAGAAACCTTTCATATCTTTTTTCGAATGAACCAGCGGGCCGATAAGGGCGATGGTTTTTAAGTTCTTTGATAAAGGAAGGAGGTGATCTTCATTTTTCAGCAGGACGATGCTTTTTTCCGCCATATCCCTGGCAGCCTGCAGATGTTCTTTTTTATTGAGGGTGGCTTTTTCGCGGGCGGAGTCGCTGAAGCGGTAGGGGTCGTCGAACAGTCCCAACTCGAATTTTTTTCGTAGGATCCGCCTTACGGCGTCGTCGATGAGGTTCATGGGCACCTGTCCTTCCTGTACCAGGTCGGCGAGATGCGAAATATAGCTCCTGCTTTCCATGTCCATGTCGCAACCAGCGGTGAGGGCGACTTTGGCGGCTTCTTTATTATCTGCTACAAAGCCATGGTGTATCATTTCACCTACGGAGCCCCAGTCGCTGACCACGAAGCCGGAGAAATGCCATTGGCCTTTCAGGATATCCCTCATCAGGTAGCTGTTGCCGGTGGCCGGTGTACCATTGAGATCATTGAAAGAGTTCATGAAAGTGGCGGCGCCTGCGTCCAGCGCGGCTTTAAAGGGGGGCAGGTATACTTCCCATAGTGTCCGGAGGCTCATGTCCACGCTGTTGTAATCACGGCCGCCGATGGCGGCGCCATAAGCCGTGAAATGTTTGGCGCAGGCCATTACTGCATCCAGGTGACCCAGCCCTTCACCCTGAAAGCCTTTTACTCTGGCCCGGGCAATACAGGCGCCCAGGTATGGATCTTCTCCGGCGCCTTCCATGATCCGGCCCCAGCGAGGATCTCTTGCGACATCGACCATCGGGGCAAACGTCCAGTGAACGCCCCCCGCGGCTGTCTCCGTAGCGGCTGTCCTGGCAGAACGCTGAATGGCTGCCAGATCCCAGCTGGCCGCTTCGGCCAGCGGGATAGGGAAGGTGACGCTATAGCCGTGAATAACGTCCTGGCCGAAGAGGAGGGGGATGCCCAGGCGGCTGTGCATGGCCGCCTCCTGGAAGGCGCGGGTATGGACCGTCCCGGTGATGTTCAAAATGGAGCCGATCTTTCCCTGCCGGATGGCATCCAGCTTGTTCTCCAGGTCCTTCGTTACAGGGCCTGTGGCCTCCCAGTCCCCGTTGTATTGATTCAGCTGTCCTATCTTTTCGTCCAGGGTCATTTTGCTTAGCAAGGACTCTACTTTCCCGTCGATACCGGGGGACTGCGCGAATGTACCGATGCCGGCGAGGCACAGGAATCCAGCGATGGCAAGCAGATGCTTCATGGTGTCCGTTGATTTTACTGCTCAAGGTAATAAAAATCCCAGGGGGATCAACGTTTCAGTAATTTGCTGTTGACGATCTTCTCCATGATCTCTTCCTTCTGATATTTGCTGATGGGCACCTGGTAATGGAGGACGTGAAGGATATTTCCCTCGATGGAATTTATTTTCCCGATGGATACCACGTAGGATTTATGCGGCTGTACAAAGGCGCCGGCCGGAAGTTTTTCCTGCAGCATTTTAAGGGTGAGATGGGTGATGATCTTCCTGTCGGCCGTATAAATGGCCACATAGTTTTCCAACGCTTCTACAAAGAGGATATCCGAAAAGCTGATCTTTTCCAGCCTACTGTCCGCCTTGACAAAAATATAGTCGTCGCCAGGAGCAGACGTCTGCTGAGCCCGGAAAAAGTCATATGCTTTGTTGGCAGCCCGAAGGAACCTTTCAAAAGAGATCGGCTTCAGGAGATAATCCAGCACTTCCAGCTCGAAGCCTTGCAGGGCGTATTTTTCATAAGCCGTCGTGAAGATGACCCTGGGCGGAGCAGTGATATTCTTCAGGAAGTCGATGCCGGTGACATAGGGCATTTCGATATCGAGGAAGAGGAGGTCTGCCGGCTCTTTTTTCAGGAGGGAGTTCAGCTCAAGAGCGTTCTCACACACCCCCCTCAGTTCCAGGAAATCTATTTGCCCGATATAGCCCTGGAGACCTTTACGGGCAAAAGGCTCGTCATCGGTGATGATGCATTTGATCTTTTCGTTCATATAATAGATGTTATGGTCAGCGCGGCCATGAATTCGCCTTCTTTTTTTTCTATGTGCAGCTGATGTCTTTCGGGGTAAAGGAGCTGTAATCTTCTTCGGAGATTTTCCAGTCCGATGCCACCTGCCTTCTCCGCAGGTATGGGAACTTCACCCGGGGTGGCATTGGCGACACAGAAATAAAGCTGGTCTTTTTCAGCCCTGGCTTCGATGCGGATCCAATAGTCGCCGCCTACATATTTGAAGGCGTTCTCTACGAGCGGCAACATCAGCAGGGGGTAGACCTGCTGTCCGTTGAGCTGTCCATCGAAAAGGACGGAGAGCTTCAATTTATCGGAAGACCGGATCTCCTGGAGCTCGATAAAATTCCGGAGATAGCGGATCTCCTGGCTTATGGGCACCGTCTGCTGCTGATCATAGAGCTGGTACCGCAGCAGCTCGGAAAACTTCTCCACGCTGCGTTTTGCCGCAGCCACGTCTTCATCCATCTGAAAATAAATAGTGTTCAGCGCATTGAACAGGAAGTGGGGGTGGTACTGGGCCTTCAGGAATTTCAGCTCCGTCTGGAGCTTGTCGTTGGTGATCTTTTCCAGCTGGATCCTTCCGTCGATGTAAGCCTTCAGAAAGGTGCGGCTGCGCATGACGCCATAATAGATCAGGATATATAACAGCGGTATGGTATTGATGTCGGCAATATCGTACCATTGGGCGCCGTCGTCCGTCAGGGCTGCGAAAGTGGTGAGGAAGGCATTCTGGAAGATGAGATTCACTATGAAGACGT
>Ga0247761_1000191_pt1 | contig 11845 bp, 16 predicted proteins | sample UWRJL111311C4_FD_179915 | JGI IMG/M metagenome (GOLD analysis project Ga0247761, IMG submission 179915) | Plant litter microbial communities from Arlington Agricultural Research Station in Wisconsin, United States - UWRJ-L111-311C-4 | ecosystem: Environmental > Terrestrial > Plant litter >...
TGAAACTGATCGTGAAATTGCAGATTTGGCTGTCAAATTCGGAGTCCCTGTCGGAGAAATCAAGAAACTCAATGCAGGATTGCGCGCTCCGGATGGACTTTCTGGAGAGCCTGATCTATGTAAGGCAGGCAAGCACGAAATGACGATTGACAATATCGATATTGTTGGTGGTTATCGTACGTGTAAGGCGTGCCGCAGGGAAAAACAGCGTGCCCGAAGAGCAGCTAAAAAGGGATGATGCAAGTACCCCCTGCTACTATTAGAGGAGCAACACAGTTGAGCGTGAGTAAATTACGCCCCGTCAGGGGCAACGGCAATAGACAGAAAGAAGTACAGGTCAACGAGGTTTTGACGCACCCGATGGCAGAGAGTGTGCAGGGTGCATCTAGGGAGCGATGGAAATACTCCTTCCTTCGGGTAACTCGTCTGCCTACTGTAGACAGACCTGATTCCGGGAGAATTTTGACAGAGAATAAAGTCAGTGGAGAGCGTAAAGAATTTTACGCACTCCTATTTAATGTGCATTTTATCTAGGAGTGTGAAGTAGTGATCGTTATCCTGATTTTGATTGCTCTCATGCTTGTAGCCACTGTCTTCTTTGATCGGCAAATGGGTCCTAGATCAAAAGCTCGGGGTAATGACTCTAATACAGTGATCCGGGAACTTGTAAAACTTAGTAGTATTCCTGCTACTCCTGAATTACTTGAACTACTTCCGAGTGAGATCACCGATTCAGTGTTCAAGAAAATTGAAGCTGAATGGGAGAAGAATAATCCTGATCCCATGGAAGTAGAGCGTGAGAACTTCAGAAAAGTCATAGAGACAAAGAACGAATTCATTACGAAACAAGCTAAGCAAATCAGTGAACTGAAGCAATTGAATCGCGAATTACGAGAAGCAAATGAAGATTACCCTTGTACTATCATTCGCGATCCACTAGATTATCCTGTTTTTAATCTCCCTCCTGATAAAAATTATTCGGAAGAAGATCTAGCGAAGTTTAAGAAGGAGATCCAATGGTAGTCGCAATTCTTCTCGGACTCGCAGCGTGGATTGCAACATCCACCATTGTAGAGGCAGAAGTATTCCGTGATGTTCGCGAAGGTTGCGACAAAGTTCACGCCAAATTCAACAATTGGTGGACTTATAAGCTTCGTTACCTCTTGCATTGTCACATGTGTACTGGAATCTGGGTCAGTGCAGTAATTGCATTGTTCGTTCCGCCACTAGTCATGTCTGGGTTTGTAGGTTGGGGACTGACGGCATTGTCGATTAAAGGTATTGCCCATCTTTTCCTGGTGGTCCAGAAGCTAGCGGAAAGTATTACAGATAGTCAGAAATCAAATCAGGAATTGAATAAGCTTTACCAGGCTCAAGAAATGCAAGCCCTGGTCCCTACAGTAGAGCCTGCTTCTCCAAGCCACATTGACGAAATTCGTAGTGCCATGCATCGAGAGAAGACGAATAATGTCGGATGGCCTACGAAGTAAATGCGTCCGATGTGGAATGACGATTAGACAATTTGGTCTTGTAAATAAGTACGGCTATGTCACAACAGCATGGCTGGGTCTTATAAAAGGCGAATGGTCGGAAGCTTGCCCATCAAGTTTTCTATTAAAGAGAAGGCATAAGCCTGATGTACATTAAATACAGATCAGAGAAAAGCAATGTCATTAACATTCTGCTTGAGGCAGCATCAGACATTGAAGATTACGGCTGGAATCCTCGCGGAGCTGATCACGAAAATGAGTATGATCCATTCGGGACTTATGCTCGCTGTCCGTGGGTAGCAGTGATTCGAGTAATTGAGCGTATTAGTGCAATGCATCCGGGCGAGAATACCGGTACCTTGCTAGCTCGTGCAGAGGATGCGCTAGTGGCTGTTGCTCACGTCAAAGATATCATCGCATTGTTTGATTTGAATGACAGCATTCCGGAAGAGCAGGGTAAGCAATGGGCAATCAACCTGCTGAAAAACGCAGCGGATTTCGTGAGTGGTGTACCTGTATCGGATTTGGTAACCGAGGAGATGGCTATCGTCTCGACCAAACCGATGGAATCTGGAAACACAACCAATGCGGTAAACCCAGCAAAGCGGTTGCTGAATTGGTGGCACAACAGGTAATCAAGCCTCAATGCGCAAATGGCGTGTTGAAAAACGGGAAATGCTCCCAACGAAAGGTAGCAAAATGACGGATGTAGCTGTGACTGATGTGACGACTGAGACTGTTGCTGTGACTGAGGTTCCGACCTATGCCGACAGTAATGGTGACGCAGTGGGAGTTGATTCCCTGGTCCATGTTTCTCTGGAGGTAGCAACCGGTACCTACGATTACGATAACTTTACATACAGAGAGGCTCGTGATTTTGACTTCGGAATTGTTACTGGTCTGAATGCGGACGGAACGGTTCAGGTTCTTTGGGACGCGGCTGGTTGTGCATGTGGTGACAACGAAAATGGTCGTACCGAGAAGACTTCCGACCTGACTCTGAGCAATGACACTGAAGAGAGTCTTTATCATCTTGCTTTTGATAAGGGCTATGTCCGAGGAGAAAAGGCTGCGAAAGAGAATATTCGGTACGCACTTGGTCTGAATTCTGAGGATGACGAGTAATAATTAAACAGGAATGGGACCTTGCATCCAATGCTCAGGTTCAAATGACACTGTTCGTGTGCCCATTCCCAATGACGAATTAGCTTAGCCTGGTTTAAAGCGCTACCCTGTCAAGGTAGAGAGCGCGGGTTCAAATCCCGTATTCGTCGCGCAGTTCTTATCGATAAGGAGAATGTGATGGTAGCAGTTACATTGTACGATCAGCTTGGTCCTGCGAGTAAGAAACTCAGGGAAAAAGCAAAGAACGGTGTCAAATCGCTGAGCGCATCTGAGGTAGCAGGATGGGATCAGCCCACAATTCAGAGCGCTTTGGAGAATAGCCGTAAGGGAAACGTTAAGTCCCTTGGTGATTTCACTAAATATGCTTCTGAGAAAGAAGCTCCAGCTCCTAAGCTGGTGCAGAGTCGTATTCGCGTATGGCTTTCTCGTCCATTGACGTGGGCCGAGAAGGAAGCAATCGAGACCAATCATGATGACATCCATTCGAGACGCATCAATGACACTAATCTCGATTACAAATTCCGTGTCAGCGATGACAAGGAATACATCTGGGTTGATGCCTCATTTGGATCGAGACTTTCATTCGATCTAGTGGCAGCGGTTCTAGAGCAGCATTTGGTGAATGTTTATCCCAAAGCTGTACGGACATTTCGCGAATACAACGGTGAGTAAACCGTAATAAACATCGAAATGCTTTCGATGGGGGAGCCTCGTGTAAGGGAAATAACTACTGTGCCTGTAACCTATCTTGTTAGGATAGAGATACGAAAGACAGTTGGTGTAAGCAATTCCGAGGGTTGCTGTGACACCATGGAAGGCGCATAGCTCAGTGGCAGAGCATCGGTTTTACACACCGAGGGTCGTGGGTTCAAATCCCTCTGTGCCTACGTACTTGAAGTCCAATTAGGAGCATAATTTAATGGCAGAGGCAGACGGAGTACGAGCTAATGCAGACGAAGTAATCGAGCAATTTCGACAAGCGCAAGCTTTAATGCAGCAAGCCAAAAATCTCATTGACGAGGGTTTGGGCGGCATTGTGCTACTTGCTGCTATGCGAAGTGCTAACGGATTACGTGGTGCGACAATGGTAGCCACTGAAGCACGGAACAAATTGGATGAAGCTCAATTTGATCTGCTACATGCTCAAGAAGAGATTGGTAATTACAGGGGACGACTATGACAGAAGCGGAAGGCGTAAAAGCAGAAATCAACAATGCTATTGACCATTCCGAAAGAGCACACAGCACATTGATTCAATTGCAAAATGAGCTAGATTTACTGCTCGCACAAACACTTATCATTGGTGGAAGTGGTACACCTAAAGCAGCCGTTATCGCACTTAGTGTAGAAAAGAATAAGCAACTGGCAGAGGAAATTGGTCAGGGGCTATGGAGCATTGAGCGACGACTAAATGAATGGTTGACACTACCATGACTGATGCTGATACTCTAAAGGGATTAATTGGTGTTTCATTACATGATGCCCAAAAAGCCGAAAGCCTTATTTCATCTACATTGGTAGTAGTTGAGCGCTTGCAGGCACAAGTGGAAAGTTTCGGATTCGACGCTCCACCATTGATGCAGCCATTGCTTGTAGTAATTGACAGTGGCCTAGCCATGATTGATCAGCTCGAACAGGTTAGACAGCAATTAGAGAATTGGCGTAACAGACTATGAGTCATGCTGATGGTGTTAGAGCTGAGCTTAATACTGCCTTAGATGATTTAGAGGATTCGCTACATTTCATTAGGAATGCAGGCGATAAAATCGAGGCAGTAACCGGAACTGTACTTACGGTTGGGTTAATAGACTCTAATTCGCATATTGCTGGCGCTGCTGGCTTAGGACAGGTAATGAGTCTGACGATCGGTAGTCTAATCCATAGTCTGTTTGAATTGCGACAGACTTTGATTCTTTACAGAGATAAGCTATAAGACTTCCTGATAAACGGTACAGCACTGACGAGTCGGAGTGACACGAACTACCGTTTGAATAAGCAAAAGGATGCTGTGAATGCTTATTCACTAATGTTCGGACAGACAGGATTCCATACCTGGTCTGTTCACTCGGGAGCGTGGCGGAATTGGCAGACGCGCTGGACTTAGAATCCAGTACCGAAAGGTGTGAGAGTTCAAGTCTCTCCGTTCCTACAAGGTTTTGTCCCATGGTTGTTTGTTCCTTTATATCAAATCAAAGCACCATGGTCGGAGTAGCCTTCCGGGTAAAAAGGTTAGGGGAATGGGAAAGCGCGCCCATTCCCCGGTACTAGGAATCATGGCAGAGTCTGGTAATGCAGCAGTTTGCTAAACTGTAGGTCCGTAAGGTCCCGGAGGTTCAAATCCTCCTGATTCCGCTTTTGACCTGATAGCCCAATGGCAGAGGCACTCGACTTAAAATCGACACAGTGTGGGTTCGAGTCCCACTCAGGTTACGCAGGAACAGGGGAGTGTGGCGGAATAGGCAGACGCGGTGGATTCAAAATCCATTGTCGAAAGACGTGGGGGTTCAAGTCCCCCCATTCCTACGCAGTAATTCGATGGGGTGTAGCACAGATTGGTTAGTGGCGTTCGTCTGATAAGCGAAAGGTCGTGGGTTCGATCCCCACCACCCCTACGTGAAAAAGAAAATTACCTGTGGATTATGTCATGGATCGGGTAAGATTTGGCATAAGATTCGGGGACGATATGAGACGTGTCCAGTGTGTCAGGGGCAAGGATACTTATGGACAGATTAAATGGTCAAAACTACTTGATATCGATTCCGGGATTTAGGAAGAAATGAAATATATGCGCCATTAGCTGAGGGGATTAGCAATAGACTCTTAATCTATGGACGTTGGTTCGATTCCAACATGGCGTACGCAAAGTTAACCTATATGAGGAGTAGGAAATGGCACTGGAAAGCGTGACTGACACTGAGGTTTCTGAGATTGAGGCTCGATTCAATGCTCTGTCTCCCGAAGAGAAGGAGCAGGAAGCTCGCGCCGCATTGCTGGAGTTGGTAACAAAGGGAATGCCCTATGTGCTAGTCCATGCAGATTTCTCTGATAATCCTACTGTTCCGATCATTCGCGTTGATACTAATGCAAGTGAGGAACACGACGATCTTGCAAAGTTCCTTTTGGACCAGGGGTCTAAGAGTTTCGACAAGTAACCATTAAACACAATCCCTATCTGATTGGTAGGGATCATGCGCCATTAGCTCAGTCTGGTTAGAGCAGGGGACTTTTAATCCTCGGGTCGTGGGTTCAAATCCTACATGGCGTACGGTTGTCGGTGATTAACCAGCATTACCTGTTTGGGGAATTGGGTAATGAAACCGAACGTCAGCGGATATGAATTTCCCCATCGCGGCTGACACGTACCTAGTAATCCTGATCGAAGAAATTCGATCCCGTGCGCGGAAGAATGGATTACTAGGACCTGCGATCGTAGCTCAATGGTAGAGCCTCTGTCTTCCAAACAGATTACGAGAGTTCGATTCTCTCCGGTCGCTCTAGTAAAACTGCGCAGAGTGTTTGTTTTGCTGATTTCTTACTGATACTGCGCGTAATTGTCGAGTCGAGTGATCCCGGGAATTGTTCCTCCTGACAATGACAAATGAAAGAAGAAACGAAATCAGCACTTTCTCCTATAGCACAAAGGTAGTGCGCGCGGCTGTTAACCGCTGGATCTAGGTTCGAGTCCTGGTAGGAGAGCAAATAGAGATTGACGGGTCTCTATTAGAAAGAATGCAATACTAGTTAGTGCGCTATGTCAAACATATTCCGTGAACACTACTTTAGCCGTCAGGATTATCTTAGTGGGACGTTGATATAGGTAACCTATTCTCTCGACGGGAGAATACGGAATAGGTCATTCTTTTGACCCGGTAGAGACAGCGGGTTATCTGTCCCCATGGAAGCGTCAGCATTGGCAAGCGAAACTGTCTTGAAAACAGCAGAGGTAACACTCTTGGGGGTTCGACTCCCTCCGCTTCCGCTCATTCTCTATTCGTCCAATGGCAGGACATAGGATTCTGAATCCTAGAATCGTGGTTCGAGTCCACGGTAGAGAGCAATGCCGGAAAGATTGAGCGCTAGCTACGCCATATCAGAAGCGGCAGAGAGAATAGACACTCGCAGAAAAGGTGTGAATCATTGGGAGAGATAGGGCTGTACCCAATGAGCCGTTAGTAAGGAGTGAAAGTGCCTGTGTGAACCCTATCCCTTGCACATTTCTATTCTCGCTTGGAGCTATCGTCTAATGGTCAGGACGCGAGTCTTTCAATCTCGTAATGAGAGTTCGATTCTCTCTAGCTCTACAACTCGTAAATGGGTCGCTCCTTTTTACGAATAGGTGGCACGGGGGTTCGATTCCCTATGGAAACGTGTCACTGCTTGCCGGTTTAGCTCAGTTGGAAGAGCGCCATACTTGTAATATGGATGTCGCGGGTTCGATTCCTGCAACCGGCTCTTAGGCGCTAACAGCAATCAATACTAAATCATATGGGATTAAATAGTATGCGCCTAGTTATAATGACCCTTCGTCCAATGGCAGGACAACGGACTTTGAATCCGTGAATCGTGGTTCGAGTCCACGGGGGCCAGCGTAGAAAAGAGTGAAAGGGTAATGCGGCCTAACGAACCGGTGAGGAAACATTCCTCTTAGGATAAAGTAATCCGCCCGTGTAACTCTTTTCTTCAATGGGCGGTAGCGTAGTGGTAGCGCAGCGGCTTCCAAACCCGCATGTCTAGGTTCGATTCCTAGTCGCTCAGCTTAGAACAAAGGAGATTAGTAATGGACTATCGAGCATTGCTTAAGAAGTACATTGAACATGTTGGAAACTCCGAGGGAATTACTTTCATCCCAGCGACTAAGAAGCAAGCTGAAGAGTATGGATGGCGACACAGACCGGGACCATTCACAGACGAAGAAATACAAGCACTACAGGAATTAGAAGAAGACTAAAGCGTTTAGACCCTAACAGCAACAAACAAAAAATTCTCTTTCAAAGAATCCTAAATGGGTCTAGTAAACGGGTAGTAGGTCAGTCAGGTCAGACGGCCCGCTTTGGAAGCGGGAGGACGCAGGTTCAAATCCTGCCTACCCGACATGTTTAGAGATTACATTAGCTGGTATCGAGAAAAGATTTGGTATTGCTATATCAAACACCAGCATCATGAGAAGATGGACAATCATGGAAGATGTTATAGGTGTGGAAAATGTCTGATTCCTCAAAGAGGGTGCTACTAGATATCGTATTGCTAGATATGACTGAAGCAGAGAACATCTTTAAGCAACTCAATTTTTTGTACGAAGCAATGAAACAGGCTGACACTACACCGGAAGACAGAAAAGATGTAGTGCGAGGTATGGTAAAACTAAAGGTAGCAATCAACGCTGCAAAATCTTGATAAAGATTAGAAAGAGGTAGCAAAATGACAAGCTTTCTAGATGCGCTACAGCACGAGGGTACAAAGACAGCACGCACTGAGAATGGAGCGGTAACACACTCTACTTCTGTAAATGCAGTGCTGGATTTCTTTGCCCTGGCTGGTGCAATGAGAAACAACATCAACGATGCAAAGACATTGTTCCGTAAGGCACTGCACGAGGACCGTCAGTTAGCAATTCGTGCGCTATTCTATTTGCGTGACATTCGTGGTGGTCAGGGTGAGCGTCAGCTATTCCGTGAGCTATTCAGAGAATTGATCCGTATTGATCTGCCACTCGCTGAGCGAGTATTGCAGTGGATTCCTGAGTATGGTCGCTGGGATGATGTTGTTTCTGTTTACGGCTTGGTTCCTGATCGTGCAGCAGCATTGATCACGGATCAGCTATACAACGACAATGTGAATCTGCGTGAAGGCAAGGGCGTTTCTTTGCTTGCAAAGTGGCTTCCTTCAGAGAATGCGTCGAGTGCAAACTCACGAACAATGGCAAGACAACTTGCAACTGATCTGGGTATGTCCAATAAGGAGTACCGTAAGCAGGCAGTAGCACTTCGTAAGCACATTGGATTGCTTGAGCAGAAGATGTCCGAAAATGATTGGGATGAAATTCAGTACGATAAGATTCCATCACAGGCCGGACGTAAGCACTCTAAGGCATTCAAGCGTCACGACGAATACCGTTATGAGGATTTCCTTACTGCTGTAATGAGTGGGGAAAAGAAAATGAATGCCGGAACTGTTTTCACTTACGAGGTGCTTGACGCTATTCGTAAGGGACAGGAGCAAACTGCAAATGCAATCTGGAAGTCTCTTCCTGACTGGACTAATGGTGAAAATGCATTGGTCGTAGCCGATGTTTCCGGGTCAATGGGAGATGTTCGTTATGGTGGCGGTCCTATTGATGTATCTGTTTCTCTTGCATTGTACTTCGCGGAGAGAAACACGGGTGCATTTAAGGATCTGTTTATTACATTCTCCTCTCGACCAGAGCTGGTAAAGGTAGTTGGTCGCACGTTGACTCAGAAACTAATGAACATCGGCATCGCAGATTGGGGATATAACACCAACATTCAGGCTGTGTTTGATTTGGTGCTAAAGGCAGCAGTCGAAGCCGATTCTGACGCAACTGACATTCCTAAGGTAATCTACATCATTTCGGATATGGAATTCGATCAGGCAGCTAGTCGCAATCAAACTAACTTTGAGGTTGCAAAGCAGAAGTTTGCTAATCACGGTTTTGTATTGCCTCATATCGTTTTCTGGAATGTCGCAGCACGTAACACTAATGTTCCTGCAACAGCAGGAGATAGAAATGTTACTCTGATTTCTGGTTTGTCGCAAAGCACTTTCCAATATGCGGTAGCTGGTAAGACTCCTTTGGAGTCGATGCTAGATATCCTGAATGGCGAGCGCTATGCCCAAATCACTGTCTAATAGGGATCTCTTGGTAGAGGAGCTACTCTAACAAACTGGCGCTGCTAGGGACGCCGATATAATAATCCCTAGCACTATGCGCCTATAGTTCAGCGGATAGAATGTCGGATTACGAATCCGAAGGTCGGGGGTTCAAATCCCTCTAGGCGTACAAAGAGAATAGAAGAAATCGATACGGTTAAACCCACACTGCGGGATGCCTAAGGGTTCGCAGCTTCTATTCTCTCTTAATTGTGGCTAAATCCGGAGGCATTAGGAGACAGGTTGTGATCCTGTTTATCGTGGGTTCAAATCCCACTAGTCACCCTTTTCCAAAACAGTTACAAGGGTAAAGGAGAACCATGCGATTTCGTAAGCTAGCATTGATTGGCACGGCTGTTGTATCTCTATTGGTAGTTGGTGCAGGAGTTAATGCTCCGGCTGCACAAGCAACAACAGGTCAAGGTGTCCGAAGTGGACTGTCATGGATTCATGGCGCGTATTTGGATCATAATCCAAATAACATTGCACTTTTTCAGACTGATACCGGAAAGAATCTAGATGCAGTCGAGGGATTCTCGGATACCAGTAACATTCCTGAGGTTTCCTGGCAGGTTCCGGGAGCTAAGCCAGTCACCGATACTGGCGGAAGTTTGATTCTCTCTGTTCCTTTGTGGGAATCAGATAGCACAGTAACCAATACCTCAAAGATTACTTCTGATTTCACTGCTCTCCGCAACAATCTTGTGAGTGCGGGTGTCGCGAATAGAACTATCATCCGTCTTGGATGGGAGATGAATATCCCCTTTGGACATTGGACAGTGACTAGTTCAAATCGTACAGCATGGGTTGCGGCATTCAAGAATGCTGTAAACACATTGCGTGCAAACAACTCTGGTATTCAGATTGCATTCAATCCGAATGAGGGAGCTAGCCAGTCACCATCCAATGTAGACATTCCAATGTTGGCACAGGAACTGAGCAATTACTTTGAGTATCTTGGGCTCGATTTCTATAACTGGGATGGCAGTATGAATAATGCTGCTGGCTGGACCACTAGATATCGTGAGCCTTATGGTATTAAGGGTTGGCTTTACTGGCTGACTGTCACCAATAACACAGGAAAGGGATTCGCTTTTCCTGAATGGGGTGGCACTGCACAGAATACTCAGAGCGATGACACCTATTATGCTCAGCAGATGATTAATGTCGTGAGCACATTAGGCAGTGGCGGAACCTTGGACGATGTTACTTATGCTCCGATGCGAGTATTTGAATCCTATTTCAATGAGCCTGGTTTCGACTACACTCCGGATTGGGCAGGCACCATCAGCCGTTTCCGTTTGAATTCAGATTCGCAGACTGGCACTCCTCGTGCTGCACAGCTACCCGCACTCGCTACGGCTTATAAGAATGCGCTAGCTAATGTGCCGACCGGTACTCCGACGACTCCGCCCACTACTCAGCCGACCACTAGTCCTCCGACTAGCCCACCAAGCTGCAAGTAAGTGATGCAAGTGCACCCTGTTAATCTTTAAGTATCAAGTTCGACGCTAACAGCAACTAAAAAACTTCTTCCTGCAAATAAGAATCCAAATGCGTCGAGTTAAATGGCATGGCTGCTGGGACAGATTCGGGACTGTAAATCCTGCGCCATTGGCTAGCAAGGTTCGATTCCTTGACATGCCACTTTAGACCCTCACAGCAATTAATCTATTCCATTCAAGGACGAGGTTACAGGTTCGAGTCCTGTCCCGTGTCTTAACTGACTGCGGGTAGCTCAATGGCAGAGCGCGTATAGAAACGGGTCTAGTTTAAAAGCTTTTCCATTCACTTTCTTGAATGGACCTCGCGGCATGGTAGAAATGGTATCTCGCCAGTCTCATAAACTGGAGTTCCGGGTTCAACTCCCGGTGCCGCCACTAGAAAGGAATCGTTTTGGTACGGGCATAACCATACCCTTTAAAGGGCATTGATTTACCCGGCCATTTTTATAGGAGAGAAAGTGTTAAGCAAACCAAAAGGATTTGAATTCGTATATTTTGATTGGGACCGAGAAAAAGTTACCGTGCTTTTTAACGATGATCCCGATGCAATTACTTATCCGAATTTACGTGAGCTTATCGAAGATTTAGATACACCTACTGTTTTGATTGGTGAGTCCACTTTTGAAAGCTATAATTTACAAGAGCGCAAGGCAGTATATGATCTAGCAATTGCAGCCGGACACAAATGGTATGGAACTGCAAATCGTTTGACCTATCGCTGGCGAAATCGTTTCGGCTGGGAGAAAAGTGACGCAAATGATGTGACTACTATTCGTATCATTGCTGAATACCCTGGCCCTTTGTCAGATATTCGTGGCTATAAGCAAGAAGGACATG
>Ga0247761_1000195_pt1 | contig 11800 bp, 5 predicted proteins | sample UWRJL111311C4_FD_179915 | JGI IMG/M metagenome (GOLD analysis project Ga0247761, IMG submission 179915) | Plant litter microbial communities from Arlington Agricultural Research Station in Wisconsin, United States - UWRJ-L111-311C-4 | ecosystem: Environmental > Terrestrial > Plant litter >...
ATCCCCAGTGGAGTCAAGCTATATTCCACTCTTGGGGGCACTTCAGGATATACCTGGCGTTCGACGATGCCTGCCTGCTCCAGCTCCTTCAGCTGCGCCACCAGCATGCGTTCGGAGATGCCTTCGATGGACTTCTTCAATTCGGTGTAGCGCATGGGTCCATACAGCAGCCGGCACAGGATGGCGGGTTTCCACCGTCCTCCGATGATGCTCAGGGTGTGCGCCATTCCGCAGGTACGCATGAGCTGCTGCTGATTGATCGTGTTCGTGGAGTTTTCCTTTCTCATTTCTTACCTTTTTGTTAGTACCTGACAATTTTGTGTCCCATCGCAAATGTAATTTATCGTCTCTAGCTTTGTATTCAAAATAAAGAATCATGAAAAGACTGACCAACAGAACAGCACTCGTTACGGGAGGAAGCAGAGGTATCGGCGCCGCCATTACCAGGAGACTGGCCGCAGAAGGAGCACGTGTAGCCTTCACTTATGTCCACAGCAAAGAAAAAGCAGAAACGCTGGCAAAAGAGATCAATGACGCGGGTGGTGAAGCCATTGCCATTGCGGCCGACAGCGCCCATCCGGCAGAAGTGACAAATGCCGTTGAAAAGACAGTGGCCACCTTTGGTGGTCTCGACATACTCGTCAATAATGCAGGCATATTCGTCAGCAAGCCTTTTGAAGAGCACAGCCTGGAAGACTATGAACAAATAATGGCTATAAATGTTCGGGCTGTCTATGTAGCCGCCAATGCGGCGGTGAAGCATATTTCCCAGGGCGGCAGGATCATCACCATCGGCAGCAGCATGGCCGACAACGCCGTCATGGCCCAAACGACGCTGTACACCATGAGCAAGTCAGCGCTCCAGGGTTTCACCAGGGGACTGGCCAGGGACCTGGGCGCTAAAAAGATCACGGTGAATGTCATACAGCCCGGCCCTATCGATACCGACATGAATCCTGCCAACACGGAGTTCGCGAATTTTATCCGGAGCCGCACAGCATTGGCGGAATATGGCAGCGGTGAGGACATCGGCGGCCTGGTGGCATTCCTTGCCAGCGAAGACGGCAAATATATCACCGGCACCGCGCTGACCATCGACGGCGGTTTCAATGCATGACGGGAAGATATATAAGACTAAACACACAAAATAAAGGGTGAAAACACCCTTGTCCGGCATGTGGGGATGGCATAAGTTTGCTCATCCCCTAAACCCATTTTCAGCTATATGAAAAAACTCCTTCCACCGGCAGGAGTGTCTTTCCTGCTCCTTACCATACTGATGGTGAGCGCCTGCCGTAAAACCGACCTGCCATGCGATCCCCGCGATGGCAAAGCCGATCTGGGTCTCTGTCAGATCCGCGAGATCAATAATTTTCCTGTCGAAGAAGAATACAATAAGCGGCAGCTGCTCTTTACCTATAACAGCAAAGGTGACCCCGTCACTGTCACGCCCTATTCCGTCGGCACGGGCTCTCCCCGCTGGACCTTCTATTATGACAAAAAAGGAAGGCTGGTGACCTTTGCCGGCTTGTACGACAACGGCCTGTTCGAGTTCTGGCACAACTACCACTACGACAACAAGGACAGGATCGTCAGCGATTCCATTTACTTTTTCAGGCCGGTCTCCAATCCCCGCGATTCACTGGGCTGGCGGCATGCGCAAATAATCTATGACAACCTGAACCGTGTCGTTAAGGATATATATACGGCAGGCCCGCAGAGTTCGTTTGGCAACTTTACCATCGACTATACCTATGATGCCAGGGGTAACCTGAACGGAAGCTCATTCCCCTATGACGATAAGGCCAATCCGTTGCTGACAAATAAGGTCTGGCGATTTATTGCCCGGAATTACAGTGTGAACAATAGCGGACCCGCCAGCTCCTACAATGCCAACGGGCTGCCCACCTTATTTGAATACACGCCTGAGGCGGGACTCTCTTTTGCTCTCTGGCCCGTCGACGGACTCCATGTCAACTTTTTTTATGATTGCAAGGGTGGCTATGGCGGACATGGGCTCTGATGCGGTATAGCTACTTCCCTTTCTTCTCGGACCGGTAGGCCGAGGGGATCATATTGAATTCAGTCTTGAAGTACTGCGCGAAATATTTAGGATTGTTGAAGCCTACTGTATAGGCGATCTCAGCTACGGTCAACTGGCTCTTTTCCAGCAGTTCGGCGGCCCGCTGCAATCGTATATGCCGGATAAGCTCTACGGGCGTCTTGCCGGTCAGCAACAGCAGGCGTTTGTAAAAAGTGCTCCGGCTGGCATGGAACTGCATGCTCAGCTCCCCTACGGAAAAATCGGGGTTGCCCATATTCTTCTCGATCTGCTCCAGCACTTCCCGCATGAAGATGTCATCCGCGGAGGCTACTTCCACGGAAGTGGGCTGCGCCTGCACCTGCCGTTGATAGGTCTTTCTGACGACCTCCTGGTGATCCAGCGTATTCCTGATCTTCGACAGCAGCACTTCGAAGTTGAAGGGCTTTGTGATATAATCGGTGGCGCCCGTTGCCAATCCCCGCACTTCACTCCCCTCCCCTGCCATCGCCGTCAGCAGGATCACCGGTATCTGCCGTGTCCGCTCATCGTTCTTTATCTTCTTACAAAGCTGGATGCCATCCATGGCCGGCATGCTGATGTCGCTGACCACCAGGTGCGGATGTGCCGCCAGCACTTTACGCCAGCCCTCCTTTCCATCGGTGGCCTCGATGATCCTGTAATGCGCCCGCAGGTTGTCTTTGAGATAGAACCTGAAATCCTCGTTGTCTTCGATAATGAGTATGGTGCTCTTTTGGGCGCTTTCCGTTGCCTCTTCCGCGATGCCCTGCAAGGCCGTCGTTACATCCCTCGTCTCTACGATGGTCTCCGTCGCGGCGGCGGGCGCCGGTAACAATAAGCTCTCGGGAGCGGCCTGCTCCCTGCAGGGCAGGCTGACGGTAAAACAGCTGCCCTTGTTCAATTCGCTTTCCACTGTCAGCCGGCCGTTGTGCATGCGTACGAACTCCTGCGTAATGGACAGGCCGATACCGCTGCCCTGGTTCAGGATGGTTTCGGGCACATCGCTCTGGAAGAACCTTTCAAAGATCCTTTCCTGTTTATCCGGCGCGATACCGATGCCTGTGTCCCTGATCCTGATGGACAGCCATACTTCGTCCCCTTTTTGTTCGGTGGTTATGCTGACGTGGACGGACCCATTCTCCGGCGTGAACTTGAATGCATTCGACAGCAGGTTGAACAGGATCCGTTCCAGCTTGTCATGATCGAACTGTGTAATAAGACTTCGGCGATCTTCCTGGTAAGAAAATGAGATGTTCTTCTTTTCCGCCAGATCGATAAAGGAGCCATAGATATCCCTGACAAAGCGCACTACGTCGCCCTGCCGCAGGTGCAACCGTAATTCGTTGACCTCCATTTTACGAAAGTCCAGCAGCTGGTCTACCAGGTGCAGGAGTCGTTTAGCATTGCGACGGATCATCTCATACTGCTTCCTGGGACCAGCCGGCTCCGGCTGTTCCAGCAGCCGGTCTACGGGCGCCAGGATCAGGGACAGCGGCGTTCGCAGCTCATGGCTCATATTGGTGAAGAACTTTATCTTCACGAGGTCCATTTCATGCATGCGCCGGGTCTCCCTCCGCTCCTGCTCCAGCGCAAAACGCATCCTCGCCCGCTGCAGGACCATCCGCCGGGCTATATAGAGCACCCCGGCCAGCAGGAGGAGGTAGACGAAATAGGCCAGCGGCGTCTTCCAGAAAGGCGGCAGCACGACGATCTTCAACGTCGCCTCCTGGTCATACCATTCTCCATCCTCATCGGATGCTTTGACCCTGAAAGTATACTCGCCCGCATCCAGGTTGGTATAGGTGGCCTTCCTGATAGCACCGTCCGTCGTCAGCCAGTTCCTTGTAAAGCCTTCCAGCGTGTATGCATATTTGTTGCGGGCGTTGTAGATAAAGCCCAATGAGGCAAACTCTATCGAGAACACCTTGTCCTTATAATGCAGCGTGATGGCGCTGGTCTCTGTGAGATCCTTCTGCAGGATGACATGTCCGCCTACCGTATCCCCCACATGTACGGGCTTGTTAAAGATCTCCAGGCCCGTGAGCGCGATGGGCGGGGTCTTCCCGGTGGGTACGATGTCTTCGGGGTGGAATATGTTGAAGCCGTTGGGGCCGCCGAAGATCAGCATGCCATCTTTTGTCACCAGTCCGGCCCGTTCATTGAACTCCCGGCCCTGCAATCCGTCCTGTTCATGAAAATTACGGCAATGTATCTGCCAGGTCCCATCCTGCTTTTGCGACACCTGGATACGGGAAAGACCATTGGGGGTGCTGATCCACAGGTCATGCCGTTTGTCTTCCTGTATGCTTCGTATCGTATTATGGGGAAGGCCGTCCTCGGTGCTGAAGGACTGGAACATCTTTTTCTCCGGCAGGAACAGGTTGAGTCCCTCTCTCGTGGCGGCCCACATCCGCTGGCGGCTGTCCTTCATCAACAGGATGACGTTGTCGGAGCTGAGCCGGCTGCTGTCCATGGAGTAATGGACAAACCGGCCGGTGCTTCTTTCCAGCACGTCGATGCCGTAACCGGTGGCTACCCAAAGGTTCTTCTGTGCGTCCTCCGCGATGCAGGAGACGTAGGGATTCCGGATGGAACCGGGACGGCCGTACTTATAATGATAAAAGGCGCCTTTCTTCCTGTCCATCCTGTCCAGCCCTTCTGCCAGCGTCCCCACCCATAGCTGTCTGTCGGAATCCTCGTAGATGTACATGACCCTGTCCTCCGCCAGGCTGTTGCTGTCCCTGTCGTCATGCCTGTAATGGGTGAAGCGCTGTCCGTCAAAACAATCCAGCCCGCCGAAGTAGGTGCCGATCCACAGCTTACCGTCCTTGTCCAATAGCAGGCTCACCACTATATTATTAGACAACGTATTCTTATTGCCGGCCTCGTGCAGGTATTGCCGGAAAGTATTTGTCCGCCTGTTGAAATAGATCAGTCCGCCTCCGTTGGAGGCGATCCAGATATTACCGGCGGCATCTTCCACAAAATTATTGACGTCGTCGTAGCTCAGGCTGCCGGGCTGGTGGGGCTCGTGCCGGTATTGGGGGAACTGGAACCTGCTTTGGTGATAATAGCTGATACCGCTTTTGAAGGTACCTGCCCATATCGTCCCGAGATTATCCCTGAAGAGGGACGTAATGCTGTTCTCCGAAACGCTCTTGCCATCATCCTCCACGTGGGTGATATAGCTCACGGAGAGGTCCCGCTTGTCTACGACATTGATCCCGCCGTGATCCGTGGCCAGCCAGATCAGCCCTTTCCCATCCTGCATGATACTATATACAACATTATTGTTGAGCTTTCTCTCGCCGGCGTCCAGGGCGAAATGCCGCAGCTCCTCCGTGGATGGCCGAAAGTAATAAGCGCCTTTGAACACACCGTTGGAGGACAGCCAGACATCGTCTTCCCCGTCGATAAATATATTGAGGGGCATGATATGATCATTACCGAGGTCTTTTGCCACCAGGTCGGTCCGGTAGGTGACCTTGTGCCGGCTGGCGTCCACCTTTTCCAGCTGGCCGTCCTGGTGAACGACCCAAAGATTGCCATAGCTGTCTTCCCGGGCCGCGCCGATCAGCGCAGCCGAAAGCTCCGCGCCGGGCTTCATGGCGATGACCTTCCCATCCGGCATATAATGATAGATGCCCTGGTCCCGGTAGACGAACCAGAAGCCTTTCTTTGCCTTTACGATGTTCAGCAGCCAGGATTCGGGGAGGCCCCGGGTTCTAAGCCAGGTGGGATAGTCGCTGTCGAACTGGTCCCGCGCAAAATCATAGATGTTGAACCTGCCGGCCCGCGCCTCGACCCACATTTTACCTTCGGGACCTTCGAAGATCTGCTCGATATAATTATCGGTAAGGGAACGGGCGTTCCGTGCATCGTGACGAAAGGGCTTGAACTGGTAGCCGTCGAACCGGTCGAGGCCGGAGACGGTCCCAAACCACATGAACCCTTTTCCGTCCTTATATATAGAGGTGACATGGCTGTTGGAAAGACCGTTGGAGAAATCCAGGTGCGAGAACAGGTATTCATTTGGCTGCGCGAAACACCGGCCAAAGGATAGCCAGCTCAACAGGAGGAAGATGGTCTGTTTGGAAGTCATATCTTAAGCAGTCGTTCATAACAAATATAACGTTTTAGCCTCCTGAAAAAACATTTGCATACCCTTTTATACGAATTGTATACCCCTCTGTCACGGTCAAACCTCCTACTTTTATCCCGTTACGTTAAACCGATTGCATTTCCATTTGCAAAACCCACAATTGCTTATATATGAGAAAATTACGGAGACCAGGCCTTTGGGCCTTCCTGGGATGGCTCATGCTATCCATCCTTTCTTTCCATCCATTATCGGCTCAATCGCCCGGCGCCCGGCGCATCACCGGGATCGTCACCGCGCAGGGTACCGGCGCCTTTATTTCCGGCGCCACCGTCACGGTAAAAGGTACCCGGAATTCCACCACCACGGATGAAAAAGGGAATTTCACGATCACCGCCTCCTCAGAAGAAAGACTGGTGATCAGCAATATCGGTTACGGCTCAAAGGAGGTCAAAGTGGGAAATTCCACTTCCCTGTCCATCGCCCTGAACCTGGACTTCAGTCACCTGGAAGATGTCGTCGTGGTCGGTTATGGGAAGATGAAAAAGACGGATCTGAGCAGCGCCGTCAGCACTATTTCCAGTGCCGACCTGCAAAAGACGGTCAACGTCACCCTGGAAGATGCGCTCCGGGGCAAATCTCCCAACGTCTATGTATCCACCAATAGCGGCGCGCCGGGTGCGGGCGCCTCCGTCATCATCCGCGGCATCAGCACGATCAGCGGCAATTACCAACCCCTTTATGTAGTGGACGGTGTGCAGCTGAGACCCAGCCTTCCTACGGGCGGGGCCTACAATGTCACGCCCGGTCAGGCCAACCAGCTGGCGGGCATCAACCCGGATGATATCGAAAGTGTCAGCGTACTGGAAGGTCCGGCTGCCACCTCTATCTATGGAGCGGCGGGCGCCAACGGTGTCTTCATGATCACCACCAGGCAGGGCAAGGCAGGTCTTACCCGGGTCAGCGCAACGGAGTCACAGACCATCCAGGCGAGGCCGGATAACCAGCCTGTCATGAACCTGAGGGAATACGCCGTTTATATTGGTAAGCTGCAGCAATACGGACTGGTAGGCAAGGAACCGCCGGAGCTGGCCGACCCCACCATCCTGGGACCGGGCACCGACTGGCAGCGGGCGCTCTTCCGTCAGACATTGATGCAGAAGCACAGTCTTTCGATCAGCGGCGGCTCTGAAAAGACCACCTTCTATCTTTCCGGAGATTATCTCAACCAGGAAGGCACTGCCGCGGGCTCTGGGTTCAAACGGGGCTCGATGCGGCTGAACCTCACCAACCAGGCCACCAAGTGGCTGAAGATCGGCACCAATATCAGCGCTTTCGCCACGTATGAAAAGGTCAATACTTTCCGGAATAATATCATCAACCTGGCGCTCAACCAGAACCCTACCATCCCGGTGAAAAATCCGGATGGAACATTCGGCGGGCCGGCTGACCCGGCACAGGCCCAATATGCCATTACCAATCCCCTGGCCATCGCCAACCTGAACAACAACTACAATACTTCTTTCGGCGGCATCGGTCAGCTGTATCTCGACATCACGCCGATCAAGGGCCTGCTGTGGCATACGGAAACCAACGGCAACTATACATTTACCAACAACTATACCTTCCAGCCTTCCTACAACCTGGGACCCTATTATGCCAACCTGACGACGAGCGGCAGCCGGGCCAGCGGCAACAACTACTGGGCCTCGTTCAATACGCGGGTACAGTATGACCTGAACATCAAAAAGCACAACGCTTCGATCATGGCCGGGCATGAGGCCACCTATTATGCCTACCAGAACCTGAGCGCCAGCGGTACCGGCTATTCCACGAACTCCGTGCAGGAGCTGAGCGTCGCCAGTCCGCTGTCACCGCCCGGCACCAGCGGCCGGGGCAATGGGGCAGGTGAATCTTATTTCTCGCGGCTGGGCTATACCTACGACAACAAGTATATCGCGCAGCTGGTGGTCAGATGGGACGGGAGCAGCAATTTCGGTCAGAGCAATCGCTGGGGCCGATTCCCCGCCGCCTCCGTGGCGTGGAAGATCTCCGACGAACCTTTTATGCGGACGATGACAGCCATCGACGACCTGAAATTTCGCGCGGAATATGGCATCTCGGGCAATGCGGGCCAGGGCGGCGCTATCTATTCGAATCTGTACGCCAGCTCTACCGTCTGGGGTACAGGCTTCCTGCCCTCCAATTTCCCCAATCCCAACCTGAAATGGGAGCAGGATAAATCCACCAATGTCGGCTTCGACCTGCACATGTTCAACAACCGGCTGGAGGTTATCGGCGATGCCTACCTGAAAAAGATCTCCAACCTGATCCTTTCCGCCGCCGGTCCGATGTATATGGGTGGCTATCTCAGCGGCGGCTATGGCGGTCAGCTGAGCTGGCCCATCATGAATGTGGGCGATATGGAGAACAGGGGCTTTGGCGTATCGGTCAATACCGTCAATATCTCCACCCGTGATTTTCAATGGCGGACGGGCGCCAACTTCTCCATGGACCGGAACAAGGTCAATAAGCTGGTGAGCAATCTTTACACGCAGTATTATTCCCAGATCAACGACAGGCAGTCCGAGTTCCTCACTGCCGTAGGTCAGCCGCTGAGCATGATCACCGGCTATATTGCCGAAGGTTTGTTCCAGAACTACAAGGACCTGTCCGATCATGCCATCCAGACGGGCGCCGTGGGCAGTCCCCGCATCATCGATCCTACCAAGGGCAGCTGGGTGGGTGATATCAAATACAGGGACATCAATAAGGATGGCTTTGTGGACCAGAACGACAGGATACCCATCGGTAATCCGTGGCCGAAGTTCGCCTACAGCTTTACTTCCACTTTCACCTATAAGGGTTTTGAGCTGAACCTCTTCTTTACCGGTGTGTCGGGTAACCAGATCCTGAACCTCACCCGTTACCAGAACGAGACGCTGCCACAGGGTACGGGACCGTATAACAACCACTATAAATCGGTGGTCAATTTCGCCGTGCCGAGCAGCACCAATGCGGCGGATGCCCTGACGGCGACGCTTACCAATCCGGGGCACAGGATACCGGTGCCTTTCGTGGATGCCAATGGCAATAACCGGATCTCCCAATGGAATGTAGAGAGCGGCACCTATTTCAGGCTGAAGAACGCCCGTCTCAGCTATCGCGTCCCTTCCACGTACCTGGCCAGGACGCATGTGATCAGGGGCGCCCTGTTCACCGTCCAGGCGCAAAACGTCTTTACCATTACCAAGTACTCGGGATACGACCCGGAAATAGGCATGTACAATTACAATGGCATCAACATCGTGGGAATGGACGAAGGGCGGTACCCTTCTACGAGGAGCTATACTTTCAGTCTCGCGCTTGATTTCTAACGACAAAACCTTGCAACAAATGAAACGACATACAATTACAGTCTTCATGATCGCGGCGCTGGCCGTATCGGTCATGCCGGCCTGCAAAAAAGATTATCTGAACCGTCCGCCGCTGGCGTCTCCCACGGCGGGGACCTTCTACCGGACGGATGCGGACGTCCTCAACGGCACGGGTCCGCTGTACAATGGCTCCTGGGGAGGCTATAACGGCACTTCCCTGCAATACATCGGCGACATCATGGGCGGCAACAGCACTACCGATAATTATAATGGAAGGGGTTCCTATCTCAGCTTTACCGTCACGGGCACCGATCCCAGCGGCGCCCTGCAAAGCGCCTACCAGGCATTGTGGTCCGTCGTCGCCAACGCCAATGTAGTGGCCTTCAATATAAAGAATGCGGAGGCCGGCGCCAGTGAGAATGCGCGTAATTCAGGATTGGCCGAATGTTATTTTATGCGCGCAGCGGCCTATTATTACCTGGCCCTCGACTGGGGAGCCGTGCCCATCATTTATGACAACAGCAGCCAGCTGGGCGACAGCACCATTCACCGCAATGTGCTGCCCGATGTATGGAAGTTCATCATTGCCGACCTCAAATGGGCAATGGATCACCTGGGGTCTGCTCCGCTACAGCCTGCCCGGATCACCAAATGGAGCGCCGAAGGCATGCTGGCCCGCGCTTATCTCGTGCGTTCGGGTCTGGGTCAGACAGGCACACGGCAGCAGGCGGACCTGGACAGCGCCAAATTCTATGCGCGTGATGTCTGTAACAACAGCGGTCTGTCCCTTCTGCAGGACTATTACGGCCTGTTCACCAGCAAAAATTTCAGCGGGTCCACCGTGCCCGGCGAAGCGCTCTTTTCCTTATTGTGGGTACCGACGGGGCAATGGTTCGTCCAAAATCATATGCAGGCCAACCTGGCTTACAGCTCGCTCATCACCCAGACGGGCGACGGCTGGGGCGGTGCATTCGGCGCCTCGCCCAGTCTTATAGAATACTTCACCGATCCCGCCAACAAGGCGGACTCTGTCAGGAGAAGGGCCACGATCTTTATGCCCGGCGATTACTATCCCGATATCGCGCAGGCGACGGGCGGCTGGCATGTGGATACGGCGCTTTTCAATAACGGTAAAATATACACGCCCGGTGTCAAGGGCAACGGCGGCACCGACCATGCCTATGTGAAGAAATATGTCATCGGGTCGCCGGCGGATAATGGCGGGTTTGGAGGTCAGCAGAACGAGAACCTCAACACACATATCTTTCGCCTGTCGGAGGTATACCTGATCTATGCGGATGCCATCCTGGGCAACAGCCCGTCGACTACCGACCCGGAGGCATTGAAATATTTCAACCTGGTCAGGACCCGCGCCGGTCTGAAGCCAAAGACGGAGATCACCTATGCGGATATTTTCCAGGAACGAAAGGTGGAATTCGCGTTCGAAGGCCGCGCCTGGTATGACTGGAAGACCTGGTTCTATTGGGACCCGGCCAATGCCATGGCATATTTCGGCAACCAGAACCGGGGGACCTATAATATCTCGCACAACAACGGACAGCCTTTCGTCACTTATTTCGCGCAGGATAACCAGACACCGGGCACGGTGAAGTATACCATCACTGCCGACAAGGCCGATCTGCCCTATCCGGAAGCGGAGCTGCTGGTGGCGCCGGCCCTGTCGCAACCAGCGGTGCCCTTCGATTTCAGCAAGATAAAATATTGATCCAACCAAAACTTTGTATCCATGTTACATAAAATCATATTACCCCTCATCCTGGTGGCGGCCCTCATTCAATTCGGCTGTAAAAAGAATTCCTCCGGTCCGCCCCAGATCACCAGCGTCCGCCTTATCGACTCCGCCAAACGGGACAGCGTATTCAACAAGGCCGTTCCGGGGACAGAGATCGTCATCCAGGGAAATAACCTCGATGGGGCCACGCAGATATTCTTCAATGATACGGCCGCTTATTTCAATCCCGTCTATGTGACGGGCTCCCATATCATCGTCACTATCCCGTCCAGCGCACCCACCGCCGCGGCCAGTTCGTCTGTGCCCAGCCAGATCAGGGTAGTGACGGACCATGGCATCGCCACTTATTCCTTTACGCTGTACCTGCCGCCGCCGGTGATCACGGGCATCGCGCTTGACAACACGGGTACGATGGTCGTCATCTCGGGCGCCAATTTCCAGGGCATCAAAAAGATCACGTTCCCGGTGACGGGCAATGATACGGCCCTGGCTTATACTGTCAACAAAAA
>Ga0247761_1000200_pt1 | contig 11644 bp, 9 predicted proteins | sample UWRJL111311C4_FD_179915 | JGI IMG/M metagenome (GOLD analysis project Ga0247761, IMG submission 179915) | Plant litter microbial communities from Arlington Agricultural Research Station in Wisconsin, United States - UWRJ-L111-311C-4 | ecosystem: Environmental > Terrestrial > Plant litter >...
CATGGGACTGCTGAACATTTTTATCATCCGTAAGTTCGACAAGCCATTTGTAAAAGCGCTGAATGAGGTCAACGAGCGGGAGCATATAGTAAGCTCTACGCTCTTCGACAGCCTGTCCAATATCATCACGGTGATCACGCTGCGGCTGGAGCATAGCATGGAGACGGGACTGATGAGCAAGGTGCGTCGTATCCTGTCCCCTTTTCGCAGGAGCGCCGTCGTCAATGAGTGGAAATGGTTTACGGCTGAAATGCTGATCGTTTGCATCTATGGGTTGATAGCTTTCGGATACATCCATCAAAATTGGACGCCCGGCAAGGTGTTCTATGTGGGCGGCCTGGTCACGCTGCTGGCGTATGTCAACCAGTTCACCAGCGTCTTCCAGGACATTGCCTGGCAGTATACGGACATTGTGCAGTTCCATTCATATGTGGAGACAGCCGCGGGTATCAGCACTGCTTATGATGAGCAGCACCGGCCCGACGAGCCGGGCGAGCTGCCAAAGAGCTGGCAGTCCATAGAGATAAAGAACCTGCATTTTTCCCACCGCCCTCAATATGATGCGGGGCAGCATGCCCAGAGCTTACACGACCTCCATCTGCGTATACAGCGGGGGCAGCGTATCGCGCTGATAGGGGAGAGCGGCAGCGGAAAATCCACGCTCCTTTCCCTGTTGAGAGGTTTATATGCTCCTCAGCCGGGTATGGTTTTGACGGTGGACGAAAAGCCGGAGGACCTGGGGGTACTGAATGAAGCAGTCACGCTTTTTCCGCAGGAACCCGAGATCTTCGAGAATACACTGGCCTATAATGTGACGCTGGGCCTGCCTTTTTCCGACGAGGAGATCATGCAGGTCTGCGACACCGCACATTTTTCGGATGTCATCCGGCAATTACCGATGGGGCTGGCTTCGGATATCCGGGAGAAAGGCGTCAATCTTTCGGGAGGACAAAAACAGCGGCTGGCGCTGGCCCGGGGGATATTGGCGGCGAGAGACAGTGAACTGGTGTTGCTGGATGAGCCTACGAGCAGCGTGGATCCCCGTACGGAGGCGTTGATATATGAAGGATTGTTCAATGCATTTGCGGACAAGGCCATTATCTCGTCCATGCACCGGCTGCACCTGCTGGGCAGGTTCCATTATGTATACATTTTGAAACGGGGCCGGATAGTGGATGAAGGGAGCTTTGAGTATTTAAGGGACAACAGCGTCGTGTTCAACGAACTTTGGCAGCATCAGAAAGACAATGCTTCCTTTAATGCATCGTAGCTCTGCCGGGACGGCTGTGCTTTAATGCATAGCCTGCCGGAAGCTGTCGCGTGTGCAGATATACAAGGTGGACATCTTGTATGGACCTTGTATCTTCCGGGCGCTGCGGAAGCCTGCTTTTTTAAACAGGTGATCATTGCAGTCATTGCGTACGTCGATGTCGACGACGATCCTCCCTACTTCGGGGAAAGAGAAAAAATATTCCAGGCAGGTTTGTAAGAGTAATATAATGTGGTGCTGTACCACCAGCGGAGCCACCTCCATTTTTATGCCGTAGTCACCGGATTTTGCATTGTAGTACAGGCTGATGGCATCCTGCTGCGTCTTATAGACATCGATCTGGCAGACGGGAATATCATTGATCAGGCCCATGAAGGGTTGACTGATATCCGACTCGATCATGCTGGCATACAGCTCTTCCAATTCCGGGGGTGGTGTTGTGCGGTTCAGCAGGGGACCTGCATATTCCTGGCTCATCCATTTATAGAGCGTAGATACATCGGTTTCTGTACAAAATGCACGTACGGATACCCGGAGATACTGTTCGGGTAATTCTTTACTGGTGATGCCTCTTTCTATTCCGGTAGGTAACAAAGAAGCACAAAGTCCGGAAGACATGTCTTCCGGGTGGTCGAGGTTTGCTGGAGTAGAATACAATGCAGTGGATTTGGTTGACATGAGCTTGACAATTTGATGATTTAAGGATCATTCTATTGCGATGCATGTTACAACCAGAGCTATTACCTTAAGGATCTACAAGTGAATCTCATCAACAAAAAGACAGGGGCCAGGAGAGGGGCGAAGGCAAACTTGGTGAAAAAAAGATAGGGCTGAGCATAATGCCCGGTAAAGATTCGGAATATATGCTCAACCCCTTATCGCCATTTAGTGGTAACCCCTTAGACAATCCCAGCCAATTCCAGGCTCTTTTTCTTGAGCTTCCTGATCTCCACGTCTTCGATGATGGGCTCGGGCGTCAGCACCAGGGAGGTGTTGTTGTCCTTCCACCAGCTTTGCTGTTCGATCTCACGGAAATGGATCACGCCGATGAGGTATTTACGATCTGTCTCCGCATGCCATTCTTCGATCCATTCAAATTTATCGCGCGGTATGTATTTCCAGTCGTCGAAGCTCACGTATATGCGAATGAAGAAGTCATTGGTCAGCTCGTGCGGTGTGTGATGGTAAAGCTTCTTGTATTCGTATTTGTATTGGTAACGCAGGGCGGAAAGATCGCTCAGCACGGCGGAAGCGGTAGGAAAGGATCCTGCGCCTTTGCCGTAGAAGAATTGCTTATCCGCGAAGCCACTCTCAATCACTACGCCGTTGTACTCATTCTTTACAAAGGACAGGTGGTCTTCCTGCTTGACGAACTGTGGTAATACGAATGCGGCAACCTTGCCATTCTGTAGCTTTTTGGCCTGGGCCACCAGCTTGATGTCATAATGTTTTTCCCTTGCCACGGCTGCATCACCGGCCTGAACGTTCTGGATACCATTGAACACGAGCTTGCTGGTATCTACGACGATGCCGTAGGCATGTGTAAGCAGGAAGGTCCATTTGTTGGCGGCATCATAGCCTTCCACGTCAAGCGACGGATCGCTCTCGGCAAAGCCCAGCTGCTGTGCCAGGAGGAGCGCCTCCTGGAAGCCCAGCTTTTCCTCGAACATTTTGGTGAGGATAAAATTCGTGCTGCCGTTGACGATGGCCTTGATGGAATGCAGCAGGTCATTGTCATAATATTCTTCCAGGTTGCGGATGACAGGGATGGAGGCGCATGCTGCGGACTCGTACAGGAAAGATTCGCCTGTTTCCTTTTGCAGCTGTAAAAGTTCCGGCATGTGTTCAGCGATCATCTTTTTGCTGGCGCTGACGACTGACTTGCCGCTTCTCAGGGCGCGGGAGACAATCTCGAATGCGGGACCTGATTCATTGATCACTTCCACGATGACATTGATGGAGGGATCATTGAGGATGTCATCCCGGTCGGTGGTAAAGAGAGAGGCCGGGGCTTCTCTTTTCTTGCCGGGGTTCTTTATACATACTTTTTTGATGGAGGCTTTCAGGGAGGGCGTTTGCTGCAATACTTTGTAAAGACCTTCTCCTACGACACCAAATCCGAATAACCCGATGGTCAGCTGCTTATGCGTTTCCATTTTTTATTTATTTCCTTATTTATTTTTTAATCGATTACCAATCATTTACGGCTCCATTACGGCGGGACTACATTAGTACATCCCACTCATCTTCAATACGTTGCCAGTCGTTGAACTTTTCGGGTCCTCCCCGGGCCTTCCAGTCTGAGTCGATGGTCAGGCGGGAGCTGATGCCGCCCCGGGGATTACAGACCATAACAATCCTGAGCCTTTCAGGTTCGAAGACAGCCATGACATCGTCGTAAATGATGTTGATCAGCCGTTCGTAGGAGACGATGATATTACGCAGCTGAAATACGTAATGTTTCAGGGATCTGAGCTCGATGACCTTTTTCCCCGGGTAGAAGGTGAGGTAGATGACGGCAAAATCCGGCTGTTCCTTCACGCCAAGGAAGGTGAATTCCGGGATCTTGATCTTGACCTCATACGCCTGCCCCGAGGGGTTGGGTATACCCTGTAGCAAGGTACGGTCGATGTCTTTAAATGTCAGTAAGGCGGAGGTGGTTCCTTGCATATATTATTAATGGTTAAACAATTCTTCCGGCAGTACCCGGGCGCTCTCTTCCAGGAAACGTCTCACCAGCTGTTCGATCTGGTAAAATTCCAGCAGGAACCCGTCGTGTCCATACAGCGAATGAATGATCCTGAGGTTTGCTTCAGGGATCAGCTCCGCCAGCGTCTTTTGCTCGACGACGGGAAAGAGAATGTCCGATTCGATACCGATGACCAGCGTTTTTGCCTGTATCCGCTTCAACGCGGCCTGCAGGCCGCCCCGCGTCCTGCCTACATCATGGGAATCCATGCTGAGGCTCAGCGCGTAATAGCTGAAGGCGGAGAAGCGGCGGCCCAGCTTTTCACCCTGGTAGCGTTGATAGGAGGCTGCTCCTGTCCGGATACCGGGACCTACGCCGTGCAGGCAGCCCCAGCCTTCGCAACGCTGGTCTTCCTTTCTGGCCTGCAGCTGCTCATAGCTCTGGTAGCTCCTGTAAGACAGGAGGGCCGTAGCCCTTGCCGCCTTCATCCCTTCCATGCCCGCGTCATCCTGGCGTAACCGCCAGGTGGCATCGGCTTCGATGGCCATCCGCTGCGACGTATTGAAGGCAATGCCCCAGGGGGAATGCCTGCCGTTCGTGGCGATCGGTACGATATTGACAAAGAGCTCCGGCTCTTCAATGGCCCATTCCAGCAACTGTTGTCCGCCCATGCTGCCACCGATGCCGATATAGATCTTATAGATGCCCAGCGCCTTTCTCAGGGGCTGGTAGGCTCGGATCATGTCCCGGGTGGTGAACACGGGAAAATCATGATACCAGGTCTTATCCGTATACGGGTCCCTGTCCGAAGGACCGATGCTGCCATAGCAGCTGCCCGGCATGTTGACACAGACGATGAAGTGCTGCGCCGGATCGAACAGGCGCCCGGCCCCTACGAGGCCGGGCCACCATTCAGCGGGATCGCTGTTGGCCGTCAACGCATGAAAGACCCATACTGCATTATCACCGGCATCATTTAGTTTTCCATGCGTTGTATATTCCAAATGATACGCCGGAACCTCGAGGCCGGACTCCAGCCTCAGAGGTTGATCATAGGTGAATCTCATATGGGTAGCTCCCTTATGACACTAATTCACCGGCGAATACTTTTTCAAAGGCCTGCTCGAAATCAGCCTTTATATCTTCGATGTGCTCGATCCCTACGCTTACACGCACCTGGTTTGGCTGCACACCTGCTGCTACCTGTTCCTGTTCGCTCAGCTGTTCATGCGTCGTGCTGGCAGGATGTATGATCAATGTTTTTGCGTCCCCAACGTTAGCCAGGTGGCTTGCCAGCTTCAGGGAATCGATGAATTTGGTGGCATTGGTCTTTGCCGCTGCCGAATCACCGCCTTTGATCCCGAAATTGAGAATGCCGCCAAAGCCGTTGGTCAGGTATTTTGTAGCCAGTTGATGATAGGGGCTGCTTTTCAGACCGGGATATTCCACGAAGTCCACATTCGGATGGCTCTCCAGCCATTTAGCCAGCGCCAGGGCGTTGTCCGTGTGACGCTGTACCCGCAGTGACAGGGTCTCGAGGCCTTGCAGCAGCAGGAAGGCGTTGAAGGGGCTTTGGGAAGAGCCGAAATCCCGCAGACCTTCGACCCGTGCGCGAATGGCATAGGCGATATTGGGCAGGCCGAGCGGATTGCCTTCTCCGAACACATCCCAGAACTTCAGGCCATGGTAGCCTTCGGAAGGCTCCGTGAATTGGGGGAATTTGCCGTTGCCCCAATTATAGTTACCTGCATCTACGATGACGCCGCCGATGGTAGTGCCGTGACCGCCGATCCATTTAGTGGCGGATTCCACTACGACATTGGCTCCCCATTCGATGGGACGGAACAGGTAGCCGCCCGCGCCGAAGGTGTTGTCCACGATCAGGGGCAGGTCATATTCCTTTGCCAGGTCCGCGAACTTTGTAAAGTCGGGGATATTTAACCGGGGGTTACCGATGGTTTCCAGGTAGATGGCCTTGGTATTCTTATCGATGTGCTTTACAAAGCTTTCGGCGTCATCTCCGTCGGCAAAGCGAGCTTCGACGCCCAGGCGTTTAAAAGCTACTTTGAACTGGTTATAAGTCCCACCGTATAAAAAGGAGGTGCTGACGAAATTGTCGCCTGCCTGGAGGATGTTGTTCAATGCCAGGAACTGCGCCGCCTGACCGGAAGAGGTCGCCAGTGCCGCCACGCCTCCTTCCAGCGCCGCAATGCGTTGTTCGAACACATCCGTCGTGGGGTTCATGATACGGGTATAGATGTTGCCGAAAGCCTTCAGGCCGAACAGGTTGGCAGCATGTTCCGCATTGTCGAAGGCATAGGAGGTCGTCTGGTAAATAGGGACAGCCCTGGACTTGGTAGTGGGGTCTATCTGCTGGCCTGCATGTAGCTGCAGGGTTTCGAAACGTTGTTTGCTCATAAAATTTTTTTTGACTTGTACTAAGTAATTAATTAACCGACGAAATTAGATGATGGTATCACGCTGCTACCACCGCCTTTACTACCGGCGTTGCTGTACGTCCCTCCGGCTGCGTGGTGCGTACGGCCGGTGTCGCAGCTTTCAGCGCGTCCAGGGCTTGCCGGAGATCATCCAGGAGGTCTTCGGTGTCTTCCAGTCCTGTAGAGAGGCGGATCAGGCTGTCGGCAACGCCGGCAGCTTTTCTCTTTTCGGAGGGTATGGTTTTATGAGTCATTGTTGCAGGATGAGATACAAGGCTCTTGATGCCACCCAGGCTTTCTGCCAGCTTGAAAAGGCCCGTGGATGTCACAAAGGCTTTGGCGGCCTCCTGTGTGTCTTCCTTCAGGGTAAAGGAGACGATACCGCCGAACCCTTTCGACTGTCTGGCGGCGATGTCATGTCCATGATGGGTAGGGAGGCCGGGGTAATATACTTCATCCACGGCCGGATGCTGTTCCAGCAGCGCGGCGATGGCACGGGCGCTGGCGCTGTGCTGGCGGATACGCAGGTGTAACGTCTCGATGCCGCGGATCAGCAGCCAGCTGTCGAAAGGGGACAGGATGGCGCCACTGGCGTTCTGCAGGAATTTGATCCTGTCGCCCAGCTCTTTGTCTTTTGTCACTACCAGGCCGGCAATGAGGTCGCTGTGGCCGCCCAGGTATTTGGTGCCGGAGTGGATGACGAGGTCTGCGCCCAGTGACAGGGGTTTTTGCAGGGCCGGTGTGGCGAAAGTGTTGTCGACGGCGAGTAAGCATCCCTGTACCCTGGCGATCCTGGCGATGGCTTCGATGTCCGTGATCTTCAGGGTTGGATTGGTAGGCGTCTCGATCCAGATGAGCTTTGTCTTTGGTGTCAGCGCATTGAATACGTGCTCGGTGTTGGTGGTATCCACGTACTTTACGTCGATGCCGAATTTCCTGTACACCTGTTCGAACAGGCGGAAGGCGCCCCCATAGATGTCGTTGACCGCGATGACCTCGTCACCGGATTGCAATAGTTTCAGTACGGCGTCGATGGCTGCCAGTCCGGAGGCAAAGGCCGCACCTGTGTGACCTTCTTCCAGCTGAGCGATGAGGTTTTCCAATGTGGACCGGGTAGGATTACCGGTACGGGCGTAGTCATAGCCTTTGTTGACGCCAGGCGCTTCCTGAACGAAAGTGGAAGTCTGGTAAATAGGCACGGAGATGGCGCCGGTCAGGGGATCTACAGGAATGCTGTGAATGAGTTGTGTTGTCGCTTGCATGATTAAACAATTTTTAATTTGATTAAACTTTGTTCAGCGACACCACTTACCAAGAGAAAATTACCAGGGAGTTTCTCTTGTCCATCCTGGCCGGGTGATGGGCAAAAAAAAACTCTTCTGATAGAGTCAGAAGAGCTTTAATATGGTGGTTATATATTATCAGCGGGTCTGACTTATCTGTCCGTCAATTGACGGATGGACGTGGCACCTTACTTTCAGCTTATGCAGCTTTAGCAGGTTGTCAAGGCTTCATCGGGCCATTTCCCTCAGCCTTTCTTGATAAGAGATGTTTTAAGAACTGCTACAAAGATAGGGGTCGGTTTTTGATATTTCCAAATCCGTCGGGATTTTTTTTACGAACGAGTGCCCTGATCCGGCCAATTTTTCCACATTTAATTTGTACAACTGGCTGGTTTATAACAAAATGATGGGATATATGGGCGGTCATATCCTCTCGTTAACAGGCTGACAACGAGTATTGGAATAATTTTTGGCTAATGTTTAGCAATGCGGCATCTCTACGTTTAAAACCTCACAACATGAAAACGATGATCAAATGGCTTGCCCCCGGCATTGGAGCCGCTGCATTACTGCTTTTTGCCTGTAACAAGAACAATTCTTCTTCCAACGATCCGAATATCCCGCCGGGAAAATCAAAGGTGGGCATCTACATGATGGATGCGCCTGTCGAGTTCTCGAAAGTGCTGATCGATATACGGCAGGTAGCCGTGCTGGTTGACTCGGCCGATAAACAGGGTGATGATGACCGTGATGATCAGTGGGATGACAGCTACTGTGGCTGGCATCGCACGAGGGAGAATAAATCCACGTTCTGGGATACGCTGGATATTACGCCCGGAGTGTATGACCTGCTGCAGTTGCGGAATGGCGTGGACACGCTGCTGGCCAGCGGCCTGATCCCTACCGGCAAGATATTGAAAGTAAAGATCACGCTGGGCGCGGACAACACCATTTACACCGACAGCACGACACATTATCCGCTGGAAGTTTTCGGACCGCATCCGTACTTCACCGTCAATGTGCGCAGGGTGGATGTATCTGCCGCCAGCGGCAACGATTTTAAGCTGTGGCTTGATTTCAACCTGGAGCGGAGCGTGTTCTTCTGGAATGGGGAATTCCTGCTGAAGCCATACATCGTCGTGTTTAACGACCAGGTACAGGCAAAGCTGAAGGGGCAGGTGTCGCCCAGGAAGAAGGTGGCATTGATCACGGCATTCAGCAATACGGATACTCTATATGCGGTGCCTGATTGGAGCAATGGGAATTACCTGATCAGGAATGTCCCCGCGGGAAGCTATTCCATCCGGTTCAGGGGCCGGGATGGCTATAAGGATACAACCATCACAAATATTACGGTGGAATCCGGGAAGACGGTGAAAGTACCGGACGTCACCTTGCATCCATAAACGCATCTTTCCATACCGTTAAGCCAGCCTGTTAGCGTTCCCTGATCGGAAGTCCGGTCAGGGATTTTTTTGCTCCGGCTGTCCGTCACGCCGCACCGGTGATGGACTGGAGGATCTCCTCGAACTTATCCTTTGTTATCGGCTTCACGTGATAGCCGGAGACGACATTGTATTTTTTTGCTTTGTTGAGATCTTCTGAAGTGGAGGAGGAAGAGATGATGAAGATGGTCTTTTTGTAGTCGCTTTTAAAAGGGATCTTGACGAATTCGTCAAGGAATTGCCAGCCATCCATGAAGGGCATGTTGATGTCCAGCAGGATGAGGTCGGGCAGGCCTTCGGAAGAATTATATTTTTGTTTGAAGTAGTTGATGGCTTCTTCCCCGTCGTAAAATTGCAAAATGGATTCGATGGCCCCCGACTGTTCAATGGTCCTTCTCATCACAAGCTGGTAGATCTGGTCATCGTCGATAATGCCGGCCGTTGATAGTTTGTAGCTCATAGTTTTTGCTTTTCAAAATAGATGCGGAAGAGGGTGCCTTTATCCACCTCGCTTTCTACTTCTATCTTTCCGTTATTGGCTTCGATCTGGCTTCGCGTAAGGAATAGCCCTACTCCATTGCTTTCATATCCTTTGTGAAAGACCTTTTTGTATTTGAACAGGTCCTGTCCGTATTTCTGCATGTCGATGCCGATGCCATTGTCTTTAACGGTCAGGACGATGTGGCCATTACGTGATGTGGTATGGATGTCGATGACGGGCTCCCTGCCGTCACGGCGGTATTTGAGGGCATTGCTGAGAAGATTATAGAATACGCTGTCGAGATAGGGTTTGGGGAAGCATACTTCGGGTACGTCGAAGCGGACATTGAGGACGGCGTCCGCGCCTTTGACCTCGTTCTCGAGCATGAGCATGGAGCTTTGCAGCGCGTCGCTGAAGTAGGTGGGGGCGGTTTGTGATCCTTGCTGGATCTGGATCTCCAGGAGGTCTTTCAGGTCGTTGAGGGTGTGGATGATGAGCATGGAGGTGTCCTTGACCTTTGAAAGGAGGAAGTTCCGGTCTTCCTCGTTGCAGTTCTTCTCCAGGAAGTCCGTCATGTTTATGAGCGTGGAGGCGGGACCCCTGAGGTTGTGCGCCACGATACGATTAAATTCGTTGATCTTGACGATATGAGATTCCAGCTCGGCATTCTTTTTTTCAACTTCCATCCGAAGCCGCTTTTTGGCTGAGATATCGATCAGCTGGGAAATAAAAAAGGCAGGCTTCCCATCCTGCCAGGTCAATGAGACGGCTAAAAGTATCCAGATGGCGGCGCCGTCCTTTGTGATATAGCGCTTTTCCATCTGGTAGGACTCCCGCTTCTTTTGGAGCATCTCCTCCACATAGGCCAGGTCCGTGGCCAGGTCGTCGGGATGGGTGACGTCCTGGAAGCTGGCGTTAAGCAATTCTTCCTTGGTATACCCCAGCAGGTCGCAGGTGGCCTGGTTGACATTGAGCCAGCGGCCGTCAGGATGGACCAGGGCGATGCCGACGGCGGAGTGGTCGAAGACGTTCTTGAATAGCTGCCGGCCTTCCTGGACCAGGATATTTTTGACCTCCAGGTCGGATTCTATCTTTTTCCGCATTTCGAGCTCTGCCTCCAGCGTCTGGGTGGGTCGTAGGGAGAAGGCATAGGGAAGGATGCGGATAAGCGTGAATACGGTGATCCAGCTGACAATGGCGGTGATAGCCCGTACCAGGGCGGAAAGACGGTATACCGGCGCCCAAAATGCAATGGCATCGAGGAAATGGGTGGCGCCGCATGCCAGGATAAAAGCGGCGAAAAGAATATAGAGCTTCCGGAACTGTTGTTGCTTACGGCGGGTGATGTAACGGATGATGATGAGAGGGATGGTGAAATAGGCCCCCCAGATGAGGAGGTCGCTGGCTATGTAGAGCCAGCCGTGAAAAGCGGACCAGTTCCCACAATGCCAACGGGGAGGCCAGTCACTGCTGTTCAGTAGTTTCACAAAGAAGTGTAGCACATCATTCATCAGATAGAGGTATTCCTTAACCGGAAGGGCTCAAAGTAGTTAAAAATGAACTCCCTGGGAAATAACGCTCCTTGTATTAAATAATTGTTTCGCATTTATTGACATTTGTCATGAACATGATTATTTAATAGCTTCGATCGATTCAACGCACCCATTCAGGATGATCACACGTACGATCAAAGAAGTGCTGTCTAATACAAAGCTGGAGCGGCCCGCGGCAGGACGCACCAGGGCTGCCATTGCCGGCGATCATGCTACACAGTTATTTACCCGGCTGGTCGACGGCTGGGGATGGGAGTACGGCGTCAACCTGGACATCTTCGAAGCGGACTATGACCAGGTGGACAGCGAGATGCTCAATGCGGGTTCAGCCCTGCATGCATTCGATCCGTCTTTTGTGATCATTATGCTGTGTGCGGAAAAGCTGAAGCAGCGTTACTATGAGCTGGATCAGTATGGAAGGGTTCGATTTGCAGAAAAGGAGCTGGCTCGTATTGCGGCTATCTATGCCGCGGTGCAGGGAGCCG
>Ga0247761_1000202_pt1 | contig 11605 bp, 9 predicted proteins | sample UWRJL111311C4_FD_179915 | JGI IMG/M metagenome (GOLD analysis project Ga0247761, IMG submission 179915) | Plant litter microbial communities from Arlington Agricultural Research Station in Wisconsin, United States - UWRJ-L111-311C-4 | ecosystem: Environmental > Terrestrial > Plant litter >...
TGAGTGCTTCGGTGAAGGCGACTTCATCGAGCCGATCGGCTCGGGCAGCAGCGTCAAAGGTAAGCTCCCCAAGAGCGGCTGCGCCCAATTCGGGCCGGACATTCCGAAGACTCTGCCGGGTCAGCCCCCCGGGCGCCCCACCGATCCCGACTCGAGCGGCGGGTTCTATCAACCGGTGATTTTGGCGGTGGGCGGCGGTGCGGAAAGCGTCAGTGCGTTGGCCGAGACACGTATCACCTGCGGTCTGGCCAACGGCGCCGGTGACATCGATGCTTATCGCCAAGCAACCAAGACCAACGAAAATCCGAAGATCTCGGCGGTCACGGCGCTCAATCTCGGCAATGCCGTGCTGAGCGACGGCGCGGTCGATGGCCCACTCAGCGTGCCGATTGGAGCGAGCGTCATTTTGAGCGCCACGTGGCCGACCTGTCCCACAGAACCGGTCTGCGGCGATGGCCTGTGCACTTCCGGTGAAACCGTGACCGCTTGTGCAGAGGATTGTCTGCAGGCGCCGGTGGGTTGCACGGGCGCCGAGAGTTACGGCTACGTCGATCCGACGACTGGCGAACTCGCGGCACGTCACGAGTCGATGCGCGTGGCTTGGTTTGCAACCGCGGGCGAGTTCGAGGACGACCACACTGGACGAGCCGAGGCAGACTTCGCGACTCCCTCCAGCGACAATGTCTGGCAGGCACCGAGCAAGGCGGGGCTCGTGTTCATGTGGGTCGTGCTTCGCGATGCACGTGGCGGTAGCGACTGGCAGAGCTTCCAGCTGCAGGTAGAATAAACGCCTCGAGCCGTTCGCGAAATCGACACATCCGACTGGTACACGGGAGCCCACGATGTCCCACTCGAGTGACGATGAACTCACGAGTCATGGCGAAATGGTGTTCGACGACGAATTCCTCGATGATTCAGCGCCGACCCGTGTCTCAATCGATCCTCGTCGTGAGTTGATGAACATGCTGGGGCGCGAGTCGCGCGCCGAGCAAGTGCGAGTCGGAGATCTGCTAGTCGGGAAGTATCGCGTGGAGCGCGTCCACCGTCGAGGTGCACTCGGCTTGACTCTCGAAGCGCTTCACACGCAGCTCGGACAGCGGGTCGCGGTTCGGCTGCTCTCCGCGGACCCGAAAGCTTACCCTGAGGCGGCCGCTCGCTTTTTGCGCGGAGCGCGCCTCGCTGTGCAATTTCAGAACGAGCATACGGCGCGCATCATCGATGTCGGCTGTTTGGAGTCGGGAGCGCCTTACATCGTCGCCGAGCTGTTGTCCGGTTCGGATCTGCAGCGCGTGCTACGGGTGCGTGATTCGTTGCCTGTGCCGGAAGCGGTCGACTTCCTGCTTCAAGCCTGTGAAGGGCTCGCCGAGGCCCATGCCCACAACATCGTCCACCGCAACCTGAAGCCGACGAATCTGTTTCTGACTCGCCGTGAGGGCGTACGCCGCGTGGCAGTGCTCGACTTCGGGGTATCCGAAGACCCCTTGAGCGACATCGCGATCAATCTCGGCAGTACTCAGGGCGCCGCGAAGTCGCTTTCGTACCTCGCCCCCGAGCAGATCCGCGAGCCCGCCACGGTCGACGCGCGCGCCGACATCTGGGCCTTGGGCGCCATTTTGCACGAAATGTTGACCGGCTGCCGGCTTCACGAGGCGCACGCTACTCCTGCGCTATTGGCAATGATCGCCGCCGATCCGCCGGTGCCGCTGAGTCATCTGCGTCCGGACGTTGCTCCGGAGTTGGAGGCCGTGGTGCTTCGCGCGGTCGCCAAGGATCGCGAGGTGCGTTATTCCAACCTCGCCGAGTTCGCGGAGGCGCTCAGGCCGTTCTCTTCGGAAGAGGGACAAGAGTCCATTTCGCGCATCGCCAAGGTACTCGGGCGGCGCACCTCCCGCTCATTGCCTCCGCCGCTGCCAGGCGCGGTACGCCCGAACGCGATCGTCCATGTGGCGCAACCAGCGAAGGCGCCGACCGCCATCGAGGCGCCGAGCAATGCGCGGCGCTGGACGGAGTTGGCGCTCACAGGGGCGGGGCTGGCGGCAGCGGGCGCGCTAGGCGTATTTTTCGCCGTGCACACGATGGAGGGCGCCTTGATTGCGGCTATGACACCGCGCGCGGTGCTTGCGGACCTATCGCCGGCACTGCCGGCTCCTGCTCCTCCTGCGCCTCCCGTGGCCGCGCCGTTGGCAGTCGTGCCGCCAGCGTCGGCGGGGGTTGTTCCGCAAGCGCCTGCGATCCCTCAAATGGCCCCCGCGCCGCCCGTACCCGTCACGCCGCCGGCACCATCCCCGCCGCAGATCGCGGTTGCGGCAGCGGCCCCGGTTGTTGCACCCGCTGCAGCTCCGCGTCCTGTTGCGGCCCACCCTGTCGCTCCGCCGCTGGCCCCCCGCCGGGTCGCGGCCAGCACTGCGCCTGTGGAACGCGCGGTGGTCGCGGACGCGAAGCCGGTGCCCAACACGCCGGCTAGAACGACCGGCCTGTTCGACGACGCGAACTGACTCGACCCGCGCAGGCAGCAGAACCGAGCTGCTACTAAGTCGTCACTTCACGGTCACATCGTTCGATTAATCGCAGTCGACCGATGGCACGAATTCTAGTGATCGAGGACGAGTCCGACATCAGGCAGGTACTCGACTACAACTTGAAAAGCGCCGGACACGAAGTGGTCGAAGCTGCCCGAGGGGTGGACGGTCTGCGCTTGGTGCGTGAGCGGGAGCCCGACCTCGTGTTGCTCGATTTAATGCTGCCGGACATGCCCGGAACCGAGGTCTGCCGGGCAATCAAGGACAATCCGGCGACGCGCACGTTGCCGGTTGTAATGCTTACCGCGCGCGGTGAAGAGATCGACCGCGTCGTAGGCTTCGAAATTGGAGCCGACGATTACATCACCAAGCCCTTCAGTGTGCGCGAACTCGTGCTGCGCATTCGCGCCGTGTTGCGTCGCCGCGAGCTGCCTGCAAGCGACGGTCCCAACATCGAATTCGGCAACCTACGCATCGACCGAGCCGCACACCGGGTCTGGGTGGAGGGCGAAGAAGTCGAGCTGACCGCGCTGGAGTTCAAATTGCTCGTCACGCTCTACGAACGTCGCAATCGGGTGCAATCCCGAGGTGCGCTGCTGGACGAAGTGTGGGGCATAGATACGAAGATCTCCACGCGCACGGTAGACGCGCACGTCAAACGGTTGCGCGAAAAAATGGGCGCTGCCCGCGACTATATCGAGACCGTTCGCGGCGTTGGCTATCGCTTTGCGGAAATTCCAATGTTGGAAGCGCTCGACGTCGGCTAGCTTCACGCGGCCGTCTTTGCCTTTCGCCGGGCACGCGCGCGTGCCACCGTCGTGGCCATCCGTTCGTCCCCGTAGACTTGGCGTGCGTATAGCTGATTGTGCTCGCGGCAACGTAGACGCAAATTCTTAGCCGTCGGCTCGCCGCCCAGTCCGCGGGGATCGATGTGATCGAATTCGATGAACTCGCGTGACCCACAGCGCCGCCCGTCTTTAGCAACGAAGGTGCACTGCCCGCGATCACGCGCATAAACCTCTCGCGCCACCTCCGCCGATGGGCGCCGCCCGATGGTCTCTCGCTCCACCTCCGCCGGCGGAGGTGGCACGCTGGTCTCTTCAACGGCATCTGCCTTCGGAGGTGTCGATTCGCCAGCGCTGTCGGACAGTGGCGTCGCCGCGGCGCGCACTCGTTTCTTCTTCCCGACGGAAAAGCGCTGTTTTTCCAGCTCGATGCGCAAAGTACGCATCGCCAATTTGAACAGCTCGGACAACTCTCCTTCAGGCAATCGATGACGGGCCAATGCCCGCACTCGTTCGAGTTCTTCCAACGCTTCCGCGTCGATCGTGAAGTGTAGCCCGTATCGATCAGACGATAGCGGATCCAAACGCACCTTCTCGCGCACGTCGGCACGGGGAAAACGCGCGGCCAATATTTCATCCACCTTTCGCCGGCTCTGGTTCGTGCAAAGTCCGATCAGCTCCGGAGCATTGTTCCAATCCAAATGCGGACTCATCGAGCACACGGCTGATAGGTGCAATTCGCCCTTGGCAACCCGCGAAAGCACATCCGGAAATTTGCGACATACGCGGGCCGCGGTGATGCGCCGCAACGCGGTCGATTCGCACATTCCGAGCGCGGTCGTGCAGTAAGCGTGCAGCGATGGAAAGCCGAGGTCCAGGTACAAACGGCGCTGATCCAGTTCTGCAAGATGCGCCAACAGCTCCGCCAGTAGCTCGTTGTCGCGCCGCACCAAGCTGAGCAGTGCCGCCAATAACTCGTCATCTCCCAATGCCCGAACTTGCCCCTCTTCCCGCATGGTTTTGGCCTACCACGCCCTTCGTCCCCCGCAACGACACCGCGGACATACAATGTCAGGGCTTAGGCCATGGGTCACCTCCGCCGGCGGAGGTAACGGGAAGGGCGCCACGAAGTCGTTGCTCGGAGTCGTCGGCTTGTTGCGAGAGCTTTGCTGGTTTGCCACTCAGCCTCTGCAGACTCCATCAGCGGAGGCAGAGCAAAATGGACGTAACACGCATGGCCATCCCGGATTGGGGACTGCTCGTCGTCTTGTTACTCACCGGCTTCTCGTTGTTCATGACGGCCGCAACGCACCTGGCGGTGCAGCGCGTGAATTCGCGCGCCACCAAGCGCCGGCCCGGTCCGACGCCACCCATCTCGGTGCTGAAGCCGCTGTGTGGCGTGGATGAAGGGTTGTACGAGAACCTCGCGTCACTCGCGCGCCAGGATTATCCCGAGTTCGAGTTGGTGCTCGGCGCCGAGGACCCGGATGATCCCGCATTGAACGTGGCGCGCGCGCTGCGGCGCGATTTCCCCGAGCTGAAGATCCGGATCGTGGCGGGAATGCCGTCCGTGGGCATGAACCCCAAAGTAAGCAATTTGAGCGCGTTGAGCGAGCGCGCAGCGCATGACCTGCTGCTGATCTCTGATTCCAATGTGCGCGCCGATCCCGCCTACCTGCGGGCATTGGCGGCGGAACTCGCGGATCCGCGCGTTGGCTTGGTCTCGAGCGTGCTCTCGGGCACGGGGGGTAAGAGTCTGGGAGCACGGCTCGAGAACCTGCACTTGGCGACGTACGTGGCGCGCGCCGTGTGCGGCGCGGACGTACTGGTCGCGCACCCATGCGTGATCGGTAAGTCGATGTTGTTCAGGCGTTCGCACCTAGAGCAGGTCGGCGGCTTCGCGCTGGTGCGTGACGTGCTCGCGGAAGACTACGTACTCGGTCAGGCATTCGAAGCCGCCGGGCTGCGCGTTGCGCTCTCTGCGCATATCCTGCGCACCATCAACGTGAAGCGCAGTGTGGGGCAATTCGCAGCGCGCCATCTGCGCTGGGCGCAGATGCGCCGGCGCTTGGCCGCGCGTTTGTATTGGGGGGAACCGCTGCTCTACCCGGGCCCATTGCTGTTGCTGGTCTTGGCGTTGCTGGCCTCGGGCGCGCAGGTGCAGTTCGTGAGCAATGCTTGGTTGGCCCGCCTCAGCCTGGTCGCGTTAGTTGCCAAGTATCTTTCCGACGCGGTGCTGGTTCGGCTGATCAACGGCGCCTTCCCGCGGGTCTCGGAGCTACCGCTGATCCTACTCAAGGACATTGGCATGTGGGGGGTGTGGCTGGCCGGCGCGGTCCGCCGCCGGGTCACTTGGCGCGGGCATGCCATGCTCATTGGCGAGGGGTCGCGGCTCTATCCGGACCACCGTCAGGCGAATCGCGAACCCGCCGTGGCCCGGGCCTAGGGGGGTCACTGCCCGGTCGGCCAGTTTGGGGCTACAATGGCCTCTGCCTGGTCGTTTATCCAGGAGTGCTACTCGGTCGCCATGCAATCGTCACAATTTCCCGGTACCCGGTTTCTCGGATGACACGCATTTTGATCGTCGAGGACGAACCCGATCTTCAGCAGGTGCTGGAGTACAACCTGCGCCAGGCTGGCCACGAAGTGTTCGTGACGAAGCTGGGCAAGGAAGGCCTGCGCATCGCGCGCGAGCAAAAGCCCGAAGTGGTGCTGCTCGACCTGATGCTCCCGGATATCGCCGGGACCGAGGTCTGCAAGCAACTCAAAGAGACGGCGGCCACCAAGGGCATCAACGTGATCATGCTCACGGCCCGCGGCGAGGAAATCGACCGCGTGGTCGGCTTCGAGCTGGGCGCTGACGATTATGTGACCAAGCCGTTCAGCGTGCGCGAGCTCCTGCTGCGCATCCAGGCCATCGTGCGCCGGGGCAAGACCGAGACCAAGGACTTGGAGGCCACGGTCGAGTTCGGCAAACTCAAGATCGATCGCGAAGCGCACCGAGTCTGGGTGGAGGCCTTGGAGATTGAGCTGACTGCGCTCGAATTCAAGCTCTTGGTTACGCTCTACGATCGCAAGAACCGAGTTCAAACTCGCAGCACGTTGCTCGACGATGTGTGGGGGATTCAAGCCGACATTACCACCCGCACCGTCGATACCCACGTGAAGCGCTTGCGCGAAAAGCTGGAAGCCGCGCGTGACTACGTAGAGACGGTGCGTGGAGTGGGCTATCGCTTCGTCGGCACCCCCGACGAGGCGACGACTTGAAATTCGGGATCCGCGCCAAATTATTCCTGATCTCGCTCGGGGTGATCATCGTATCGGTGGTCGTGGCTTACGCGTACTCGAGCGGTCGGCTCGAGCGTGAGCTGACCGAACGCGTGCGCGCCGAGCTGATCGTGCGCGCGAAATTGGTCGCGCTGGGTGCGGAGTCTTCGTATGCGCTTTGGGAAGACAAGCCACGCTGGCACGACTTGGCGCGCGATCTCGGGCAGCGTGCCAATGCAGAAGTGACTCTGCTCCGCAAAAATGGCGATATTCTCGGTGATTCGCACCCGCACGACGAGCCCATTCAGCTCGGTGATCGGCCCGAGGTGCGTGGCGCGCTGGCCCTCGGCGAAGCTGCGCCGGGCTACGCATCGGTCGTGGATGGGCACCTGTTGATCGTCGCGGTGCCCTTCACCCGGGCGGACGAAATTGCGGGGGTTGCACGCGTCGCGTTGCCGCTGACGGAAATCGACGAGGCGCGCGCGGAGCTGGCCAAGACATTGAGCGTCGCCACCGCGCTGGCCCTCGCGGCCGCAATTGTGGTCTCTACACTGGCGGCCGAGTTGGCCTCGCGCACCGCGCGCTCACTGACCGAAGTCGCGCGGCGCATGGCCGATGGTGATCTGAGCACCCGCGCCCGCCAAACCGGTGACGATGAATTTGGCGAGCTCGGCCGCGCGCTCGATCAGTTGGCAAAGAACCTCTCACGCACGTTGGGTGAGCTGCGCGAAGAGCGCGATCGGCTGGGTGGCATCCTGGCCAGCATGCAAGAGGGCGTGCTGCTCTTGGATCGCGCTGGCCATATCTACGTGTTGAACCCGTCACTGCGCGAGATGCTGCTCGTGGGGCCGGATTCGGTGGGCAAGACCGTGCTCGAAGTGGTGCGCCACGCAGAGCTCAAAGAGCTGCTGGACCAAGGGCGTCGATCGCTGGAGCCGGTGACTCGTGAAATCGATTTTGGTTCGCTGCAACCGCGACGACTCTTGGTGCGCGCGGCACAATTGCCCGGCGACCAAGGTGGGCTGCTGGCGGTCTTCGTGGATGTCACCGAGGTCCGACGCTTGGAATCGCTGCGCCGTGAATTCGTGGCCAACGTCTCCCATGAGCTGCGCACGCCGGTGACGGCGGTGCGCTCTGCGGCCGAGACGCTACAGAATGCCGCGGCCGACGATCCGGTGGCGGCGCGCGCATTCATCGGCATCATCGAACGCAATGCCGAGCGCCTGCATGATTTGGTCGAAGACCTTTTGGACCTGTCGCGCATCGAGTCGCGCGGCTTGAAGTTGACGATCGAAGCGCTGGTCGTCGACCGCGTGTACGATCAAGTCTTGAGCCTGTTCAGCGAGCGTGCCGCCAAGCGCGGAACGGCCCTCGAGAACGAAGCCCAAGACGAGCTGCCGCGCGTGCTGGCCGATCGCAGGGCGCTCGAGCACGTGCTCACCAATTTGGTCGACAACGCCGTGAAATATTGCCCCAATTCGACGATCCGTCTGCGCGCGATCGCGCACGGACAGAATGTCGAGTTGGTCGTAGAGGACAACGGGCCCGGCATCGAAGCGCGCCATTTGCCGCGCTTGTTCGAGCGCTTCTATCGCGTGGACGCGGGGCGCTCGCGCGACATTGGCGGCACTGGGCTCGGCTTGTCGATCGTGAAGCACATGGTGGAAGCCATGGGCGGCAGCGTGCGCGTCGAGAGCAAGCCAGGCGTGGGCACGAAGTTCAGCGTCGTGCTCAAGAGCGAGCCCAGCGAAGCCAAGCGCGCCGTCGCCTAGCGCCGCCCTGCGATAGGGACGAAATCGGCAAACGCAAGTGCTGTAGAATACTGAACGGACAGTTCCGTGTGGGCATCGGAAGTGACCGAATTGGGTCATCGTGCGGACTGTCGAACGGCCTGCGAGTCCCTATGTAACGATTTGATGGCAGAGCGCTTCACGCCATGACTCGTCGCTCGAGATCGCGTACCACGCATCCCAGCAATTGTGTTTCAAGTGACGAGGAAGGTCGACACATGATCTCGGTTACCCGCTTTGCGACGACGGCCGTCGCGTTCATCAGCTTGGTTGGTTTGTCGCTCGGATGCGGCAAGAAGGAAGCTCCCCCCGCGGAGGCTGCTGCCAGCGCTTCGGCTGCCCCTGTCGCCGCTGCCGGCCCGGTCACCCTGCAGGGTTCCGGTGCCAGCTTCCCGGCGCCGCTCTACTCGCGCTGGTTCCGTGAGTTCGGCGACAAGAACAAAGACGTGCGCGTCAATTACCAATCGACCGGCAGCGGCGCCGGCATCAAGGCGTTCATTGCTGGCCAGACGGACTTCGGCGCGAGCGACGCGGCGATGACCGATGACGAGATCAAGGAAGCCAAGGACAACGTGATCTTGCTGCCGATGACGGCCGGCAACATCGTGCTCGCCTACAACCTCGAAGGCGTCACGGATCTGAAGCTGTCGCGCGAGGCGTACGCGGGGATCTTCCTGGGCACGATCAAGAAGTGGAACGACCCGAAGATCGTCGCCTCGAATCCCGGCGCGAAGCTACCGAAGCAAGACATCTCCGTGGTGCACCGCTCGGACGGCAGCGGGACCACCTTCGTGTTCACGCAGCACTTGGCTGCAATCAACGAGAAGTGGAAGTCGGGCCCCGGCGTCGGCAAGTCGGTGGAGTGGCCGGTGGGCGTCGGCGGCGCCAAGAACGACGGCGTGTCCGCGCAGATCAAGCAGACCCCGGGTGCCATCGGCTACATCGAGTATGCCTTTGCGGCCAGCACCAAACAGCCGAGCGCACTGCTCGAAAACAAAGCCGGCAAGTTCGTCGCGCCGTCGCTCAAGGGCTCGGCCAGCGCGCTCGCCGCCGTGGAAATGCCCGCCGACATGCGCGCCTGGGTCACGGACCCCGCGGGCGACGAGTCCTACCCGATCGTCACCTACACCTGGATCTTGGCGCACAAGAAGTACGACGACAAGGCCAAGAGCGCCGCGTTGAAGAGTGTGCTCAAGTGGAGCTTGACCGACGGTCAGAAGCTCTCCGAGAGCTTGTTCTACGTGCCGCTACCCGAAGCGGTCGCGAGCAACGTGCTCAAGGCCGTCGATACGATCGAGTGAGTGAAGCCCACGCGCTCGGAGCAGAACATGGCAGACACTGGAATGAAGCAAGCGCCCGCGGGTCCTGACCTATCGGAAGCCTTCCGCTCTCCGGTGTCTCGCCCTCCGAGCGCTTGGCAGAAGAACTTCGATGTGGCCTTCAAGCACATCGCGCACGCCTTCGGGGTGGGCGTGGTGCTCTTGTTGGCCGGCGTCGTATTCGAGGTCATGCGCCACGCCAAGACGGCAATTGCCGACTATGGCTTGGGCTTTCTCACGACATCCACGTGGGACGCCAATCGCGCGCAGTTCGGCATTTTGGCCGAAATCCTCGGCACGCTCTACACCTCGATCCTGGCGCTCGGGATCGGTGGTTTTTTGGGCATCACCGTGGCTCTCGTATTGAGCCAGGGCTTCGTGCCTCGCCGCGTCGAGATTGCGATGAAGAACGTCATCGAGCTCTTGGCGGCGATCCCCAGCGTGGTTTACGGCCTGTGGGGGATCTTCGTGCTGGTACCCGCCGTGCGTGGACCCGCGGGCTATCTGAACGAGCACTTCGGCTCGATTCCCTTCTTTTCTACGCGCTTGAGCGGCCCTGGCATTTTGCCCGCTTCGCTCGTGCTTTCGATCATGATCTTGCCCACGGTCACGGCCATCTCTCGTGAGGCCATGGCGGCGGTGCCGAAGCGCTTGGCGGCCGCTGCCTATGGCCTCGGCGCGACTCGCTGGGAGGTCATCTTCAACGTCACGTTGCCGACCGCGGTCGGCGGGATCTTCGGCGCGCTGGTGCTCGGCTTCGGCCGCGCACTCGGTGAAACGATGGCGCTGGCGATGCTCGTGGGCAACGCCAACGTCTTTGGCCTGTCCCTGTTTTCACCCGGCAACACCTTGGCCGCGCTGCTCGCCAATCACTTCCCAGAAGCGGGCAAGGTCGAGGTCGGCGCGCTGATGTACGCGGCCTTGGTGCTGATGCTGATCACGCTCACCGTGAACGCGCTGGGCTCGTTCATCATGCTGCGCACGACGCGCGAATTGAAAGGGCTCGGTTGATGGCACACGCGGCATCGAACTCGCAGGACATTCCTGCGCAGAAGAGCTCCTTTCACAAGTCGCTCGGCGAGCCGCGCACGCTCGTGAACACGGGCCTCACCGTGCTCGCGGTCGCGCTCAGCTTGGTCGCGATGTTCCCGCTCTTTTCCGTGCTGTACATGCTGCTCGTCAAAGGCGCCGCTCTGCTCAGCCCGAGCTTGTTCAGCGAGCTCACGCCCGGCGCGGGTATGGACGGCGGCGGCATCGGCAACGCCGTTGTGGGGACCTTGGTCGTCGTCTTGATCGCTACGGCCATGGCGCTGCCACTCGGCTTCATGGGCGCGGTCTACCTTGCGGAATACGGCGGCGAGACCAAGCTGGCAGTGGTGGTGCGCTTCTGCGGCAAAGTGCTCACCGGCCTGCCCTCGATTTTGGCTGGCGTCTTTGCGTACGCCATGGTGGTCGTCACCACTGGCTCGTTCAGCGCCTTCGCCGGCGGCGCGGCGATGGCCATCTTGATGGTACCGACGGTGATGCTCACTGCGGAATCCGCGCTCAAAGCGGTGCCGAGCAAGATGAAAATGGCTGCGTTTGGCATGGGCGCCACGCGCGCGCAGGTCGTGACGCAGATCGTGATCCCGACCGCCATCCCGGGGATCTTGACGGGCGTGATGCTTGCGCTCGCCCGCGCGATGGGCGAAACCGCCCCACTCTTGTTTACTGCGCTTTTCAGCGACTACTGGTTCGAGGGCGAGCTGCTGAAGCCAATCGCCTCACTCTCGGTGCTGATTTACAATTTCGCCGGCAGCCCGTTCGAGCACCAAGTCGCACTGGCGTGGGCGGCATCCTTGGTACTGGTCACGATCGTGCTCGTGCTCAATATCATCGCCCAAGTTGCCACCCGACGCCCCGAGGAACACTGAGTTTTGCCCGCA
>Ga0247761_1000203_pt1 | contig 11562 bp, 8 predicted proteins | sample UWRJL111311C4_FD_179915 | JGI IMG/M metagenome (GOLD analysis project Ga0247761, IMG submission 179915) | Plant litter microbial communities from Arlington Agricultural Research Station in Wisconsin, United States - UWRJ-L111-311C-4 | ecosystem: Environmental > Terrestrial > Plant litter >...
AGAGTCATCGGTTGGTCGCTGCACGAAGTAGACGCCATCGCCGATCATGTCGAGCGCGCGGATCTCCCCCGCCGACGACAGCAACACGCGCGGCTTCTGACCATCCAAAGTCTGGATCGTGTACAGGCCCTCTTCCGTTTGATCCACCCAGGCGAGCGCCTCGCCCGAACTGACGAAGTATTGAGGTTGATGCGGGAATTGCGCGAGTTCGCGCGTCTCCCCGCCCTGTTTCGGGGCGCGCCAAATTCGACCGTTGGACCAAAACACGAAGGCGGTTCGGGTCAAAACCGGGCCGACCCCGAGCTCGAGTTGAATCCCGTGTACGGGCTCGCCGTCCACCAGGCGGTATGCGGCGTTGCTCGTCATCAGGTACACGGCTTCGTCGTCCATCGCGATCGAAGTTCGATACGCCGAGACGGCTAGAGTCGCGAGTCGCTTCGGCGAAACAGCGCTGATGGCGGGCGTTTTGCGGGAAGGCGCAGGTGCAGCTGCGGCTGGGGACGTCGGTTCAGTGATTGTCGGGGGCGAAGACTTCGGCTCGCGCCCACACGCAAACGACAGCGCAGCAGCGCACGCGAGCAAGACTCGCTCGGAACACATCTTGGTCGAGTTCAATATGGCGAGCGCGACCCAAGCGCGCAACCGCCACATGCCAGCGCATCGCAGAGAACGAAGCCTAAACTATTTTTGACAAACTGTGACCTTGACGACAAACCCTAGCGCGTGAGCGTGTACCTCAGCTGGACGGGTCAATGGCTGGGCGAGGGACAGCAAGCTCGTCTTCGAAATCGAAACACGGCAAGCTCGCGTCAGCGTACACCCGCTGCATTTCGCCGCGTAGGCCCGCAAGAAAGAACTCGCGAGGGCTGCAGTTGAGCTCTGCCTGGAAGGTTCGGTGACACTGCGAATAGGAGCCGAAGCCCGCGCTACTGGCAGCGGACATTAGATCTGTTCTTCGTGAGTCGACCAACCCGATGAAGTGGAGCAGCCTCAAACGCATGCGATAGCGCACGAGCGTGACGCCCATGTCGCGGTGAAAGTGCCGACTCACTTCGGCCGGCTGCGCGCGCACGTTCTCCGCGAGGCGAGTCAGCGGTAGGTCGGAACCGACACGCAGGAACTGCAGAGCTCGCCGCGTGAGCACGTGTGTGGCGTGCGCTGAGCGCGGCGCGGCGCGGCGCGCCAGCCAGTGGACCCGCTGCCAGAGCTCCGCCCCCCCCTGAGCCACGTTCGAGCGCTCGACGATGTCCGCGGCGCTGTTCAGAATCGGGCGCAACTCACTGCCCGTGAATCGAACGTGGAAGGGTTGGCTCGGCTCGTTCGTGAGCACTTGCGCGGAATAACTGGGATCGAGCCCGATGGCGTAGAGGTACAAATCAGGCGACGAATCGAGCAAGACGTGATCTTGTGCGGAAGGGAATGCGACGAGCTCGCCGGGTAAGACAGTGATCACCTTCTGTCCAATGCCAAAGGTTGCCGAACCTCGGACGACCAGGTTGAGCTCGGGCTCTGCGTGAAAGTGGCGCGGGCGGCGTCCGCCGATCGATTCTGAGTACTTCCAGACGAATGCTTGATCGTTGCCCGGAGGAAGGAAGCTCTGATGAATCGCTTGCTTCGGAGCAACGTGCATCGGCTCAAGATAATCCATCGCTGGGATCTCGCCAGGAGCGTTCGCAGGACGAACCGCACTCTCGCCTTTCCTCAAGAAACGCGAACACGCTCGCGTTCGCGCCCACTATATTCGTGAGTATTCCGTAACCCCTGGGGCGTAGCTCTGCCCCGGCTCAAAGGCGTGCTCGATGAAGAATCTCGTGAAGATTTCCGGCTTTCTTGCGGCAGTGCTCTGCCCACAACTGTCCTTGGCGGTGGGGAGTGCGGAGCTCTACAGCTCGAAGGCGTATGGATACGGACGGTATGAAACGCGCGCCCGATTTGCACCCGGTAGTGGGGTCGTAAGCTCGTTCTTTCTTTGGAAGGATGGCTCCGAGAAAACAGGCACATTCTGGAATGAGCTCGACTTCGAGAAGCTCGGCGCGGATTGCCACGTTCAGTCGAACCCCCTCTACGGCAACCCCGTGGCGGATCACGGTAAGCAACACATGCTCCAGTCGGATCTGTGCGGCGCGTTTCACACCTACACCTACGAGTGGACGCCCGAGGCCATCGTTTGGCTGGTCGATGGCGCGGAGATTCGGCGCGAAACCGGCGCGGCGCCGCTCGCCTTCGCCGAGAACGCCAGCGCCGGCATGCAGATTCATTTCAATGTTTGGCCGGGCGATGCCACGTTCGGCGGCAACTTCGACCCCAGCATTCTCCCGGTTCATCAGTACGTGGACTGGGTTCAGTTCTCGGCGTATCAGGATGGGGCATTCACGCTCAGCTGGCGTGAGGATTTCAATGCAGCCACGCTGCCTGACGGCTGGCTCACGGGCAGCTGGGCTTCACCGAAGAACCACTCCACCCACGCCCCCCAGAACGTCAATTTCATCGATGGTTATGCTGTCCTATCGCTAACTGCCGATGATGCCCTCGGAGCCAACGGCGCAATGCCGGGCGGTTCGGCCGGTACGGGTGCGACGAGCGGCGGTGCGACGGGTTCGAGCGGTGCAGCGTCGGCAAGCGGCGGCTCGACCAATGCCAGCGGCGCGCCAGGAGCCAGCGGAGCTCCCGGCGCTGCAGGCTCGACGAGCAACGCGGCGGGCGCCGGCGTCGTGACTGGTGGAGCCTCGAGCGCAGCGGGGTCCCCGAGTGGCTCAGCGGGGTCGCCGAATGGCGCGGGCTCGTCCACGACGGGCATCAACTGTAGCTTCAGCCCCTCGCCCACCCGCGGCGCGCTGTGGTGGGCGATTCCGGTCGCGGCGATGGCATGGCTGCATCGCCGCGCTCGTCGCTACGGCGCGTAGGCAGTAACGATGTTCGCTTGCACGGCGTCGTCGGCGGCCGACGTCGAGTACTTGGCCGTCATCAGGCCTTCGAACCAGTTACCGATGCCAGCGTTGCTATTGTCGCCGCCGGTCCCGAGACCGACCGCGCCCTGCTTCCGCATCGGCTTGTAGCGCTCGTTCGGTCGAGGGCCGTCGAAGTACTGAGTCAAGCCGCCCGATTGCGCATCGCCGACCTTGATGGTCCATTTGTCAGCACCCGCGGGGCCACCCTTGACCATGCCGGTCACGTACTTGAAGGTGATGGGGGGGCTACCGGCATAAGGACTGGTATTACCCGCCCAGAGCCCGTTTTCGAGGTCGCCCATAATCCAGGGTCCATCGCCAGCTCCCTTGCCCCAGATCTTGCAGCTACCAAAGTAGACGGCTTCCATCGTGCCCTCGCCGTCGTCATTGCTGCTGGTCTCCATATTGCCGTAGTCGAAGCAGCAGCCACCGTTCGAAACCGTGCCGTCGACGACCATGTAGATGGTCTCTGGGTCGTCGCCCGTGGCGGTGCCACACGGCTTGTTGTTGCGGTAACCGACGCCAGGGGCGATCTTGACCCCGTAGACCTTGTGGCCGCTGAAGGTGACCGGTAGCGCCTTGGCGTTTGCCTCTTTGCCCGGGGTGATCTTCGCTCCGCCAGGAGGCGCGCTGGTCAGGTGGTTCCCCTTGCCTGACTGGTCATAAATGATGGAAATGGTGCAGGCGTCGATGCCACAGAAGGTGTCCTGCGCGGCCGAATCGGCGAAGCCACCGGCCACTAGAGGTTTGACGTCGAAAACGGTGCTGTCGGCCTTTTTCACTTGGTAGAGCGGGCCGGTGTAGGAGGCGTACAGGGCGCGAACCGTGCTGTGCGCTGCAACACACGGTCCGCCGTCGTTTGCGTAGATGTCGCACGGCCCTTTGCTCGTTGCGGCTGGGTCAGTGACCGGAGCCGGGTTTCCCACACAACTGCTGGACGTCGGAGAACCACCCGTGCCTGGCGCGCCCGCGCCTGAGCCCGAAGCGCCAGCGGTACCGTCCGCGCCCCCCGCACCGGGATTGGCGGACGTGAGCGAACAAGCCGCACCAGAGATACTGAAGAGCAAACCAAGCGAAATCTCGAACCAACAATTGAGTGTGCGCATCAGCCGATGAATTGTCGGCAAACCTCGATCTTGTCAGCGATTTTATAGCTATACGCGATTCGCAACGCCCACGTCTTTTGCCAGACGGGAACCGCGAACTGCTTACATTGCGTCTGGTGATGCTACCGAATTCCAGGCGCAGCGCGGCGAACGTGGCTGCTGCAGCGGGCAACACGACGCGACGAGTCTCGTGAGCGGTTCAGCTTGTGTAGTCGGAATCGACTTCGGTACCGACTCGGTACGAAGCATCGTGGTCGATTCGGCCGATGGCAGAGTGTTGGGCGCAGGGGTGAGGTATTACCCGCGCTGGGCGAAGGGTATGTATTGCGACGCGGTGAAAAACCGCTTTCGCCAGCATCCGCTCGACTACCTCGAAAGCATGGAAGCCTCGGTTCTGGAGGGTTTGGCTCAGGCCGGCGCGGCTGCGGCGGCCCGAGTCCGCGGCATTGGCGTGGATACGACGGGCTCGACTCCCGCACTCGCCGATCGTTCGGGCCGGCCGTTGGCGCTCACCCCGTCGCTGTCCGACAACCCGAACGCCATGTTCGTGCTTTGGAAGGACCACACCGCCGTCGCCGAAGCGGAGCGCTTGAACCGCATAGCCCGAACCTGGGGTGGAATCGACTACACGAAATACGTGGGCGGGATCTACTCTTCAGAGTGGTTTTGGGCCAAGGCCATGCACCTGCTCGAGACGGACGCGACAGTGGCCGAGGCGGCCTTCACGATCGTCGAGCATTGCGACTGGATCCCGGCTGCACTCACGGGAACCACGGATCCGGGGCGATTCAAGCGCAGTCGTTGCGCCGCCGGGCACAAGGCGCTCTGGCACCGAGACTTCGGCGGCTACCCCAGCAATGATTTTTTAGCGCTACTCAATCCCCGGCTGCCGCTACTCAAAGAATCGTTCGGCAAGGAGACGTTTACGTCGGATACGCCGTTCGGACGATTGTCGGCTGAGTGGGCCACGAAGCTCGGACTGCCCGGCGACACCGTCGTCGCAGTCGGCGGGTTCGACGCGCATATGGGCGCGGTGGGCGGCGGGATCGGACCGAACCGCATCCTCAAAGTGATGGGCACGAGCACGTGTGATGTCGTGGTCGCTGAGTCCGGCGCTGGACCGGAGCGGCTCGTCGCCGGCATTTGTGGTCAGGTCGACGGCTCGGTGATTCCCGGCATGATTGGGTATGAGGCTGGGCAGTCGGCGTTTGGCGACGTGTACGCTTGGTTCAAGGCTCTGCTTTCTTGGCCACTCGAATCAGTCCTGCCCGCGTTCCACGGCATATCCGACGAAGTGAAGCGCGACCTCGCCAGTCACGTCGCCGAAAACATCATCCCAGCGTTGGAACAGGCGGCCTCCTCCTTGCGGGTCGAGGAGACGGCACCGCTTGCTCTGGATTGGATGAACGGGCGCCGCACTCCAGACGCCAACCAACGGCTCAAGGGCGCGATTACGAACATCAACTTGGGCACCGACGCACCTCGACTTTATCGCAGTCTGGTCGAAGCTACCGCCTTTGGTTCTCGAGCCATCGTCGAACGCTTTCGCGCCCAGCAGATCCGCATCGACAGCGCGATCGCGATTGGCGGCGTGGCGAAGAAGAGCCGCTTCGTGATGCAGACCGTCGCGGACGTTCTGAACCTCGAAGTTACGGTCGCGGCGGGCGATCAGACCGTCGCTCTCGGAGCGGCGATGTTTGCGTCCGCGGCGGCGGGCGTGCACCCGACTGTCGCTCAAGCCCAGAGCGCGTTGTCGTCTGGTGTCGAATCAGTCTACCGCCCCGATGCGGCAAGCGCCGAGCGCTACGATCGCCTGTACGAAGATTATGCGGCGCTCGGTGCCTTCGTCGAGGGCCGGCTCGGTCGTTCGCGACCTGAAGCGTCTCACCCATAGTTCCAAGAGAGAGAAACGAACAGAGTGCAATCATGAGCGCTACCAGCAGCACCCAAGAAGTCTGGTTCTTGACCGGCAGCCAAGAGCTGTATGGACCGGAAACCCTGGATCAGGTCGCCGCACACTCGCGAGAAATCGCCGCACGGTTCGACGCGCGCTTACCCGTTCGTGTGGTGTGGAAGCCGACTTTGGCATCGCCTGACGCAATCTTGAAGACTTGCCTCGAGGCAAACTCGGCTTCCGAGTGCATCGGCGTCGTGACCTGGATGCACACATTTTCACCTTCGAAGATGTGGATTCGCGGACTTTCCAAGCTGCAGAAGCCGCTTCTGCACCTACACACGCAATTCAACCGAAGCTTGCCATGGTCGGAAATCGACATGGACTTCATGAACTTGAACCAGTCGGCCCACGGAGACCGCGAGTTCGGCTTCGTGGCGGCGCGGCTCCGTCTGGAGCGAAAGATCATCGTCGGGCATTGGCAAGACGACGACGTCATCGCCGAACTCGACAGCTGGTCTCGCGTGGTGCGCGCCGCCGCAGAGTCGCGAAACCTCAAGATCGTGCGCTTCGGCGGCATGAACATGCGCGAAGTCGCGGTCACAGGTGGCGATCGAGTCGAGGCCGAGATCAAGTTTGGTTGGTCGACCAACGGCTATGCGGTGGGAGACCTCGCCGCGCGAATCGCCGAGGTGCGCGATGCGGAAGTCCAGAACTTGGTCGATGAGTACGAGTCGAAGTACGAAGTCGTTCCCGCCCTCCTTCGAAGCGGCGAACGCCGAGAAAACCTGCGCGATGCCGCACGCCAAGAGCTCGGCATTCGCGGCTTCCTCACGGAGGGCGGCTACGGCGCGTTCACGACGACCTTCGAAGATCTACACGGCCTGCCTCAGCTCCCCGGATTTGCCTGTCAACGCTTGATGGCGGAAGGCTTCGGCTTCGGCGCTGAGGGTGACTGGAAAACGGCAGCCCTGGTCAGGTTGATGAAGGTCATGTCGACCGGTAGGAAGGGCGGCGTCTCCTTCATGGAGGAGTACACTTATCACCTGGTCAAGGGTGAAGAGCGCGTACTGGGCGCGCACATGCTCGAGGTGTGTCCATCGATTACGGAAGACAAGCCTTCGCTCGAGGTTCATCCGCTGAGCATCGGCGGCAAAGAAGCTCCGCCCCGACTCGTCTTCAATGCATCGCCGGGTCCGGCGGTTGGCGCCTCCCTCGTCGACATGGGCGGTCGGATGCGGCTGATCGTGCAGGAGGTCGATGTGGTGAAGGTCGATCGACCGATGCCGAAGCTGCCGGTGGCCCGCGCGCTGTGGATTCCGCGGCCCGACTTCAAGCGCAGCTGCCAGGCATGGTTGCTGGCGGGCGGCGCACATCACACGTCGTTCAGCCAAGCCGTGACCAGCCAAGAGCTGGAAGATTTGGCCGGCATCCTGGGCGTCGAATTCGTGCGAATCGGACACGGAACCGATCTAGCGGAGCTCAAGAAAGAGCTGCGTTGGAGCGACCGAATGGCTCGTTGAGCTCGAGGTCGTCAGATGCAAACCGGCTTCAATGAGCTGAAAGAGCAGGCGTGGCGCGCCAACCTCGAGATCCCGCGTCGAGGCCTGGCCCTGTACACGTTCGGCAACGTCTCGGCGTTCGATGCCCAGCGCGCGGTCTTCGCAATCAAGCCGAGTGGAGTCGTCTACGAGAACCTCACCGCAGCGGACATGGTCGTGGTCGACCTCGACGCCCAGGTGGTCGAGGGAACTTTACGTCCCTCGTCCGACACCCGAACCCATGCCGCGTTGTACCGCTCGTTCACAGGGATCGGCGGGATCGTTCACACCCATTCGACTTACGCCACGGCCTGGGCTCAGGCCTGCAAGCCCATCCCCATTTACGGCACCACCCACGCGGACCACCTCGCGGAAGACGTGCCGTGCACCGAGCTGATGACCGCCGATGCCGTCAGCCGAGACTACGAAGCCGAAACCGGCACGCAGATCGTCGATTGCTTTCGCACTCGTGATCCACATCAGACTCCGATGGTGCTGGTAGCGGGGCATGGCGTATTCACCTGGGGCAAGACCGCCGACAAGGCCGTGTACCACGCCGTTGTCCTGGAAGAGCTCGCCAAGATGGCTGCCATCACGCACACGCTCAATCCAAGCGCGGGGCGCCTGCCGGGTCACCTCGTGCGCAAGCACTTCGAGCGCAAGCACGGCAAGCGCGCCTACTACGGTCAATAGTCAGTTACGGGCATAGACACTCCAGTTCTAGCCAACGTAGCACCCGAGAGGACGGGTCAATCATGCGGCAAGTATACTCATTGGGCCTCTTCGCCATCCTGGTAGCGGGGTTCAGCTCGACTCCCGCCTTCGCGCAGGAGCCGAACGACGACGACGACCCACAGACCGAGACGGAAGAGCCCAAAGAGGCAAAGAAAGCCGACTTGAAGGCGGAGGCGGACGCAAAAGCGGAGGAGGCGCCGAAACCGGCGCCGAAGGTCGAGCCCGTAGCCGACACCAAACCGAAGTTTGGCGACACGACCATTACTGGCTATCTCCGTGGCGGCTTTGGCGCGAGCAGTCTGAAAGGTCGGCAGACCTGCTTCGCGCTCGCTCTGCCCGGATCGTTGAAGTCCAAGTACCGGCTGGGCAACGAGTGCGAGGTGTGGTCCGAGACGCACTTCACGACGGTCGTGTACGCCGGCGACGATGGCACGGTGGCACACGTGCACTTCATGCCGACCGTTTATATCCCGAACGATAGTATCGGCTACGCGCCGACCGGCACCGTCTCTTCGCCGGTCTTCACTACGTCGACCGGGGCCTCGCTTTCGTTTCCCAACCTGTACGTAGACATCCAAGGCATTTCTTGGCTCGCAGGCGGTACCGCGTGGCTTGGCAATCGCTACTACAAGCGTGAGTCCGTCTACATCAGCGACTTCTTCTATTGGAACCCGTCGGGCGTGGGCGCGGGTATCGAGGATATCCACCTCGGTAAGGATCTTCGACTCAGCTACGCTGCGTTCGCGGTCGATGGAGAGCCGGCGGTCGCCGCGCAGTCGCCGGCTCCCTCCCTTCCGCCGCAGGCCTCCTTCGGAGTTCGCAATGACCTGCAGCTGCGCGGGATCCGACCGTATGCGAGCGGCGAGTTCCAAATCGGCGTGCAAGTGATCGCAAACTACAGCAGCGATCCCAACTCTCACGGCGGCTGGGGCGCCACCCTTCAGCACGTGCAACAACTGCTCGGCGGCGAAAACAAGCTGGCTGTCCAGTACGGCAGGGGCGGCGGCACGGGCTTTGGAACACTAGCTCGCTTCTACTACCCCGATTTTTCGGTTCGCCACCCCTTGAAGGAATCGCGCGTGCGCGTCGTGGATGTGCTCACCCTGCAACCCACCCCTTGGCTGGGCGCGCAGGCGGCCTTCGTGTACCAGCACGACGACTTGGGCACGGGCGCCGGTTCGGGTGGCGTCACGGATTGGATCTCCGCTGGCACCCGGCTGGGTTGGGCGTTCACCGAGCATGCCAAGTTGCTCGGCGAGGTAGGCCTAGACCATGTGAAGAAGGACAACGGCGCCGACCCGCAATGGCTGGCCAAGTTCACCGTCGCGCCGGCGATCACGGCGGGCAAAGGCTTTCTGACCCGTCCGGAACTGCGACTCTTCTACACCTATGCAATGTGGAACGAGGCAGCGCGCACTGCCACCGTCGATTCCTCACGCTTGTATACCGCGACGGACAAGCTGAGCGGCGCCACCTACGGGTTGCAAGCCGAGACTTGGTGGTGAGAGCGCGCTCGCCAAACCGACGTCACTGGAGGCCATGTGCGCCGCCATGATGCATACGGCGTCGGTGGTCGTGCGTGTCGCAGAACCGCTCGCGGTGACCCAGGCGGCAGGTCGACGGCGCTTGCCGCTTCGAGCCTGCTAGCGATCACGCTCTATTCGGACCCCTGGTGGAGGATCCCTTAATGGGATCCTCACCGCGGCCGTTGTCACCGCTTCAGAGCAGAACGCGATGGAAGTGATGCACCGCGCCGCATGGCGAACTGCGAAGTCGTCGTTCGCTTCGCTGCTGCTCTTGGCTTCTTTGGACTGCAGCGTGTACGACTCTTCGTTGCTCGGCAACGGCGGGCCTGGGGGCGCCCGTGCGATGGGTGGTTCGGGAACCTCCGGCACGACTGGCGGAGCGGACACGACCAGTGGCGCAGGCGGCGAGCCCGAGCTCGGTGGCAGCGCGGCCGGCGCCGGTTTCGGTGGACTCATCGGCATGGCAGGCTCTAGCGAGACCGGCGGAGCAGAAATGGGCGGCAGCGCGGCTGGCAGCCCTGAGGCCGAAGCTGGGAAGGGCGGCAGCCCGGCTGTGTCAGGCGGCACGAGCGGCACGAGCGGCGGTGCGGGAGCGAGCGGCGCGGGAGGCGTGGTTCAAACGGCGAGTGGCTGCGCCAAGCTCTCGGTTCCGCTCGACGCTACGAGCGACAAAGCGCACTTCGTCATCTCGCTGACCTCAACCGCCGATCTGAGCGGCGCAACGCTCAGCATGCGCGTCTACGTGCAAGCGGGTCAGGGTGGGACCATCTTCAACTACGTTCAAGATTCTGGGACCTATCACTTTCTGGGAGTGCCGGACGCGCAACGCCGCTCAATCAGCAGCTCGAGCGGTTGGTCGACCATCAGCTGGAATGTCGGCGCGGAGCCGGATTCAGCGGGTACCGGAATCGTCAAGACGAGCATCAAAAATATCGGTATCGAGCTCAATGCTCTGCCCTCGTCCGCTTGGGTCAACCCGACGATCGTCTATATCGACTCAATCAGCGTCACGAACCCCACCTTGTCCTTCACCTTCGACGCCACCGCGTCGGTGAGCCCAACTCCGTCGACGACGAATGCTGCCGGACAAGCGCTGTGGCTCAATAGCGGAACCTCGGACACTACCGCCACCGGCGCCACGCTCGGCTGGCAAGCCATGTGCCCATGACAAGTTACTCGCGCGTCTTCCGCTGATTCGTCGACGGAATTCAGACTTTCGTCGTACTGCGTCGTATGCGCCACTCTCTTCCGACGTCAGTCCGTGAAGTTCCGCTGACGACGCTTTGGCGCCCGAGCACCGTCGGCGTGCTTGCCGCGGCCGCGGTGTCCCTCGCCACGGCTTCAGCCCAGGCGGCTTCATTGCAGCCGGTGAGCAATTGGGGGGTCAGCGGGCTACCCTCGGACGTGAGCATGTATATCTACGTGCCGGACAAGGCCGTCGCCAATCCCCCGATCTTGACCTTGATCCACTATTGCGGTGGCACTGCCTCGGCGGTGTTTGGTCAGGCGCAAGGCGGCGGCATCGTCAGCGCAGCCGATCAGTACGGGTTCATCATGGTCGTTCCCAGCAGCGGAAGATGCTGGGACGTCGTGTCCGACAAGACGCGCAAACGGGATGGCGGTGGCGATAGCCAGGCTATCCGGCAGATGGTGAAATACGCGGTCGAGAAGTACAAGGGCAACGCCGATCGCGTCTATTCCACCGGCGATTCCTCGGGCGGCATGATGACCGAGCTGCTGCTTGCCGTTTACCCCGACGTGTTCAAAGCGGGTTCGGCGTTCGCGGGGATGCCCGCGGGCTGCCGCGGCGCC
>Ga0247761_1000208_pt1 | contig 11387 bp, 9 predicted proteins | sample UWRJL111311C4_FD_179915 | JGI IMG/M metagenome (GOLD analysis project Ga0247761, IMG submission 179915) | Plant litter microbial communities from Arlington Agricultural Research Station in Wisconsin, United States - UWRJ-L111-311C-4 | ecosystem: Environmental > Terrestrial > Plant litter >...
CCGCCAGTGCGGGCACAGCGGGCAGCTCCGCTGCCGTGTCGAGCTGTGACGAAGACGACAGCATCAGCGGTGACGAAACGGACATCGATTGCGGGGGGCGCGTGTGCGAGGCGTGCACCACGGGCAGACACTGTTTGATGGGTACTGACTGCGCGAGCGGCATCTGCACCAATCAAGACTGCCAGGCGCCCTCTTGCAGCGATCTCGCGTGCAACGGTGACGAGACCGACTTCAACTGCGGTGGCAGCTGCGCGCCGTGCGCGACGGGCTACGGTTGCCGAACCGGCGCAGACTGCAAGACCGGCTCGTGTGTGAATTCGGTGTGCTCGGTGCCCAATTGCGATGGCGCGAACCCAGACGCGGCGTGCCCCGCGCTGGTCGACAACACCGCGTACTCGCTGCGCCCCCTGAGTGCGCCGGGGAGCTGCATCGACGCAGTGGGGCTCGGCGTCGACAACGGCGTCGAAATGCAGCAGTACGCCTGCTCCGACGCGGCCAATCAGACCTTCTGGGCGCTCGCGCGAACGGGCGGCTATTTTTCGCTACGCAACGCGCTGAGCGGTAAATGCCTACAGGTCAGGGGCAAGAGCCTGGCCAGCGGCGCAGTGATCGAGCAGGCCGGCTGCAGCGGGCTCAGCGATCAGTCATTTTCGCCGAGCGCCAGCGGCGGGGGGTTGAAACTCGTGCTCCAATCGAGCGGACTCTCTTTGGACGTAGCCGGCGCCGCCAACACGAGCAATGGTCCGCGCCTGATCCAGAGCGTGGATGACGGCAGTTTGGACATGCGCTGGACCGCGGTGAAGGCGGCAGGCAGTGGGCTCATCACGCTCAATGCGCTCGGCCAAGCCGGCGTATTACTGCGCCACGTCGCCACCGTTGCCCGAGCCGAGAGCGCGCTGGGCCCGGACTCACAGTGGAAGATACAGCCCGGCTTGGCCTCGCCGGCCTGTGTCTCGTTCGAGTCGAGCGATCAGCCCGGCGCGTATCTGCGGCATTCGAACGCGCTGCTCTGGAGCGACATCTTCGACGGTTCCGCGAACTTCGGTAAAGACGCGACGTTCTGCTTGCGTGCGCCCTTGTCAGGCACGAATCCAGCGAGCCATGCGCTCGAGTCCTTCAACTATCCCGGCAACTACCTGAGTGCCAGCGACGGTCGAGTTCGCCTGCTGACTTTCGTAGAGAGTCCTCAGTTTCGGCAGCTCTCGACCTGGGTCGTGGGGCATGCGAACTGACGCTCAATCCGGCTACAGGCGGATGCGGCTCGTTTGCGGCCCGCGTTGGCCCTGATAGCTGCTGTCGCGGCCGGCCGATCCGTACGGAACCGCCGCGGGCGACTTCAACTCGTGGAACACCAACTGCGCTACGCGCATGCCCGGGTACAGCTTCACGGGGATGGGACCGATGTTCGACAGCTCGAGCGTGATCTGACCCTGAAATCCGGGGTCGATGAAGCCCGCCGTAGCGTGGATCACGACCGCGAGGCGACCGATGCTGCTGCGCCCGTCGACGGTCGCCACTAGATCGTCGGGGATCGCAACTTCTTCGATCGTGGAACCGAGCCCGAACTCACCGGGATGGAGCACGAACGCTTCACCGAACGGGATATGCAGGGCCTGGCTCGCCGCCACCAGCGTCTGCGGATCGCGCGGGTCGAGACACGAGACTTGGCTCGGGCGATAGATTACGAAATCTTCGGACAGTCGGACATCGATGCTGGCCGGTTGTATTTGCAGCCGTTCGTCTTCGAGCGGCCCCACCTTCAGATCGCCTCGAGCCAAGCGCGCGCGAATGTCAGTGTCCGACAGGATCATGGGCGCCACGATAGCAGACGCCGCCGCGCAACGCCGAAGGTCGAACTATCTTTGGGATCGGGTGCCCCGAGCGTGGGACGTCGCGGCGCGGTGGGCGTCCTCGCGCTTTGCGCTGCGGGCGCCCGGCTTCCCAAGCGCTGGCCTTCGGCCAGCGCGGTGCGCCAACGGAAGAGGAACACACGGTTCGAGTGCTCTAGAACGAATATGGGCGGCAGTTCAGGTCAATGGCGAAGGCATCCATCGCCCTGTCTTTTTTCGTTCTCGCTCCGCTCCTATCGATCGGACGAGAAGCTGAGCAGCGGGATCAATCGAGTGTCCGCGCTCTGGTGACGCATAGCTGGAGGTCCATTGGCAGTACGCAATCGTTGGAACGGGAAACTTGCCAAGCGCCCGCTAAATACTGAAAGACGTTGGAGAAGTTGATTGCGTCCATCCGCGACGGCGGCGCACGTACGTCGAGCGAGGGTGGTGTTGCTCAGTGTCGATGGCGTGAAGGTCAAGGAGATCGAGCAGATAGCAGCGTCGCGGGACACGCACGGCTACAAGTGGCACGGCGTGCTGGATCTGTATGCCGCGCTGAACGTGGCCACTGGGGAGGTCGCCCATAAGTGCTGTGATATCCACACCGCAGCTGATTTTCTGGCATTCACGAAGTCACATCGCGGCGGCGCGGGTGTGCCGCAATCATCCCGAGGTGTTCGCGATGGTGGCGAGCGGGGCGTTGCACGCTTCGGCGCTGAGTCTGTTGAGGAAGCATCTAACGCCGGAGAACGCGGGCGAGCTGTTCGAGCTGTGTCTGCACAAGAGAGCGCGGAAAGGGGAGGAGTTGCTCGCGGCGCGCTTTCCGAGGCCTGATGGGCGTGATTTGGTGCGTCGCTTGCCGGCCCAAGTCGGGTTCACTCTCGACGTTGGTTGTTCGGCGGACAAGCCGCCATCGGGCGGCCCGCCACGCGAGCTCTCGCGCGAGCCGGAGAAGCCGCCCCTCGAGTCTCAGCCGTCGGGCGCGCCAACGTCGGTGTCGTCGTCGTCGTCGTCATCGCAGAGGGGCAGCAGGCACTCCGGCTCGAACCGCCTTCTGCGGATCGCTACGGCGTGCATTTCACCGCAGATGGCGAGTTTCGCGAGCTGCTCGAGCGCGTGCGTGGGCTAGCCGGGCATCGGCTACCGAGCGGCGATCTGATGACTTTGTTCAAGCGCGGGCTCGAAGCGTACGAGCGCGAACTTTCGAAGCAGCGCTTCGCGTTGGGCAGCAATCCGCGCCCCAACCGAGCTGTGGAACCCGCGTCGGAGCCGAACCTGAGTTCGAACTCGAGATGGAGGCGTCATTGTCCAGCTGCGGGCGGCGAGTGCACGATCGAGAATCTTCGGCTGCGCTGCCGAGCTCACAATCAACGGTATGCGCGGCAGTACTTTGGCAAGTCTCGTGTAGAAGCAGCCGTGCAGACCGCTCGGGGCCGCCGCGCAGAGCGATCGGATGAAGCTACCCACCCTGAGCTAGCTAAAGTGGGGACATTGGCCGCAGAAACGGCAGAGTCGTGAACGCCCCTCACCGCACTCTACATCGCGGCCCCCATCCTTCTTGCTCTCTTCTTCTGGCGTTTTGGCGTTTTGGCGGTTCAACTCTGGGAGCCGTCAATGCGGGAGCACCACGCACCGTGAGCTGCGATGCGGGATCGCGAGCGCCCGCTCACGGGATGTCCCTGCTTCGTCGAAAAAGATTTGACGAATCGTGAGACGGGCACGGGCACGTTTACGGGAGGACGCGAATTCGGAACAGACCCCTAGTACGGGAAGCCAGGGACGGGCAGCGCGATCGAGTACACGCCGCGTTGGCCTTCCGTGCCCTGGGCGGTGATGTACAGCGTCTTGTGATCGGTGCCACCGAAGGCGACGTTGGTCGTGGTACCGGCGCCGGTCGCGGTGATGGTTCCGAGCGCAGCGCCCGCGGCCGAGTAGACGCGTACCGTGTTGTTGCCGCCGGTGACGAACACTTCACCCGCGCAATTGACGGCCATGCCGTCGCCGCCCGCGCCGGTCACGAAGTCCGCACCGCCGTCCAGGGAACCGTCGGCCATCACCGCGAATTTCTTGAAGCCGTTGTTGCTCGCGGTCACGTACAGCGTCTTTTCGTCGGGCGAGAGCGTGACCCCGTTGGGCGGGTTGGGCGTGCCCGTCACGACGCTCACGGTGCGCGTGGGCCCCGGCGTGACGCGATAGAGGCGCTCGCCCATCTGCGGGTTGGCGCTGTTTTGGTAGCTGGGATCGGAGAAGTAGATCGTGCCATCGCTGCGGATCGCCAAATCATTGGGCGACGTGAAGCGTTTGCCCATGTACATGCTGACGAGCGGCGTGGCAGCTCCTCCGGTCAACGAGATCTGCGATATCGATCCGTCCTTGTGGACCGCGGCGATCAGGTTGCCGCTGCCGTCGACCGCCAAGCCGTTGCTGCCTGCGTCGGCGGCAAAGACCGAGACCGCGCCGCCAGGCGCGATCTTCAAGATGCGCGAGGGCGGAATCATGTTGCTGTTGGTCATTTCCGAGAAGTACAGTGAATCGCCGATCCAGACCGGGCCTTCGACGTTCGTCCAAGCGTCTTTGTTGAACGCGTCGGCGGGCGGTGTGCCCGCAACCTTGGTCGCCGCGCCGCCCGCGGTGAACGCCGCGAACGTGCCGGAGGGGCACTTGTAGGCGCCATTGCCGGTTGCACCTGCGGAGCCCGCACTGCCTGCGCCGCCTGGGGTCCCTGCGGAGCCCGCACTGCTAACGGATCCGCCGCTGCCCGCGCCGCCAACACTGATGACGCTACCGCCGCTACCGCCATTGTTGGAGCCGGCTACGGGAGCGCTGCCGCCCGATGCGCCTCCGCCCGCCACGTTCGAGCTACCGCCGCCGCCTTGCGCGGCGGGTGAGCCCGCGCTGCCGCCGCTACTACCGGGGGGTCCCGGATTTGACTTCGGGTCGCTGTTCGAACAGCCAATCGCCAAGAGCAAGACGGACGCACACGCAAAGCACTGCTTCATCAATATTCTCCGTGAGCTCGACGGGAGCACACGCGGAAGAGCGTAGCTCATTCCTCCGCGACTGGAACCAAGCCGCGCCAAAATTTAAATGTTTGGTGCGGACACTCACCACGCCACGGGTATGGAAAGCGGCTTTCTGAAGGTATGGCGACGAATGTGGGGAAATTGTCCCCGGTTGAGTCGCTCCGGCGTCCTCTTCAGCGATTCGCGATGCGCTGCACCACGCTCACGTGCGGGCTGTTCGGGTGGCGCGCCAGAAAGCTGCGCGCTTGGGCCGCGGCCTGCGCGTGGTTGCCCTGCAGATCCAGCGTCTGAATCTGTAGCACCGCGGCTTCTTGACCGAACGGACCGCGCGGGAAGCGCGTGCGATACGTGCTGAGCGCGGCAGACGCCGCCGAGGCATTGCCCGCGGCGACCGCAGAGCGAGCCGCGTCGATCAGGCGCAACTGCTCGCTGAGATCCGCGCCGCTCTCCGCCGCGACGGCCCTGCTCGCTCGCTTGCTCGGCGCGCTCTCCTCGCGAGTCGGCGGCGCGCTCTCCTCGCGAGTCGGCGGCGCGGCGCTTGGAGCTGGTTCCGGGGTAGCAGGCGCGGCGGTAACGACGGGCGGCGCGGCGCTAGCGATCGGCGGCGTGACCAGCGGCACTGTCGGCGCTTTGTCCGCGTTCCACGTGCGGCCCATGCCGAAGAACAGCGCGACCATCGCCGCGGAAACGATCACCAAACCGCCGCCCAATTTCAGCAGCAGTGCGCGGCGTCCGACGGGAGCCACCGGCACGGGCGCGGGCGCGGTGCTGACGGCGAGCGCGGGCAAGCCGAGCGCCAATCGCACGCGCTGGCGCTGCTCGGCAGACGGAGCTTCATTCGCCACCGCATCGAGCAAGCGCTGCTCCAACGGGGTCGGCTGATCGGGCGGCAGCAATTTGAGATCGCTCATGACGTTTTCGGTCCAGATTTCAGCTGAGATTCGAGTTCGGCGACGGCAGCTCGGAAAGCTTCCCGAGCGCGGCGTAGGCGCGACGACGCGGTCCCGACTGGGATTTCGACGAGCGCCGCCACTTCCGGCATGGTCATCCCCTCCAATTCGGAGAGCACGAACACGGTGCGCAGATCGAGGGTCATGCCGTCCAGGATGCGACCCATCAGATCAATCGCGCGCCGATGATCGAGGAGCTCTTCGGGGCGCCCCGCTTCCGATCGCCGAAAGTCCATGTCTTCTTCCAGCACCCAACGCCGGTCGGAGCGGTTCTGCGAACGAGCCACGCGCAGCGCAGTGCCGAATAGAAACGAGCGCTCGCTGCCGAGCTTGATGTCGTCCACGCGTTCCGCTGCCACCAAAAATACGTGTTGTGCAGCGTCGTCCGCCCCGCCTGTGCTCAAGCCGAGCCGGCGCAGCAGCCGCCAAATGAAGTCGTGGTGCTCATTGAACATCCGCTCGAGGCGCGCTTTTGAAGCCTCACCGCGCATCGGCTCCGGCGGATTCGAGACCACGAATTGAAGGATACCGCTCATGCACTCGACCGTAATGCTGCGGCGCGAGATTTCGATCACGGAAAGCCGAAACGAGCTCCGACCCCACTCGAAAGATAGAGCCCAGGTGTTTGCCAAGGCTGCTCCTGATCGAACCCAAAGCTGTCCCGGATCAAGGTCCCGCCCAGGGCAAGATCGGCAATGATGTCAACACGCTGCGTCACTCGCGCAAAGAGCAAGAGTGAGCCCCCCAGCGCGCCATACGGCCGAGTGCGCTGCTGTGGGTTCGTGGTCTGCGAGCCCCAAGCGTGGAGCGCGCCCCCGCTGACGAACGCGCACGGACGCAACTCCAAGAAGCCCGCCCCCAGGCGCAGCGGGCAGGCAGACAAAGTGGCCAGCGTGAGCGTGAAGTTCGCTTCCGCGCCAGCGCCGATGCCAGACGACAGCCCGCGGCGCTCGACGTGACTGATCGCGATCCGGAACAACGGTGCCCAGCGCGACTCCGAGCCTGAAGCGAGGTCCGCGAACAACGACCCGCCGAACGCCGTCGCGGGCAGCGCGCTCGGTACGAAGTTGATCTCGCCACCCAGCGCAAACCGCGCTTTCGACGACGGTGCCGAAGACGACGGTGCGGGAACCGTGATCGGCTTCGTCTCCTCAGGCGGCAATTTGACGGCGACACTGCTGCTAGCCGTGGCGGGAACCGCGGCCGGCGGCTGCGCTTTCTCCGGTTCGAGCAACGCCTGAGGATCGAGCGAGACGACCGCGATCAGCGCCATGCCTTCCACGGCTTCCGCGCAAGTCGTGAAGCGTACGCTGCGCTGGCGCAAACTGCCGTCGCGTTCGGTCAGGCGCAGCTCGCCGTGCGTAAAGTCGCCGTCTTTGCGCATGACGATCGACAATTCTCGATCGTGCGCGCCTTGCTCGACGAAGCGCACGCGTGCCGAGCGCCGCTGCACACTGCGCTGAAAGTCCGCCACCGAAGGGCAACTGTCGGGCACGCGGTACGAGAGCAAGGTGGGGCCGAGCTCTTGAGCGCCCGACCGACATGTAGTGAACAGTGCGAGGAGCAGCGCCGCGCAGGTGTTCAAACTGAACCGCCAGCGCTCGAGCATCGCGTCGACCAACGGTAATACTAGAGCATGTTTCTGAGCTATCTTCAGGCGTAGTGATCGAATTTCAAATCCCCCACATTACTGGGAACCGATAATGCGAACCTCCATCCTCTGGCTCTCGCCGATTCTATTGGCCTCGTTGGCCTGCTCTTCGAGCGACCGCGCACCGGCCAGCGGTATCGGCAGTAACGGCGGCAGCGCAACCAGCGTCGGGGGCTCCAACTCGAGCGGCGGCGCGGGCACGGGCAATGCGCCCTCCGCGAACGGGGGCAGCGGCAGCGGCCTCAACGTCAGCAACGGTGGGAACGCGCAAGACGCGGGGGATGTGATGAACGGTGAGTGCGCTCACGAAGCGTTCGAGCTGAGCCGTCAACCCGCCGAAATCTTGATTGTGCTCGATCGCTCAGGCTCGATGAAAGAAGTGCCGACCGGCGGCACTGCCGGCACGACCAAATGGGACCTCGTCGTACCGGGCGTGAACGAGGTGGTGACCGCAACCGATGCGTCGGTTTCGTGGGGCCTCAAAGTGTTCCCCGAAGGCGAAGGGCAGTCGTGCAGCGCCACTTCCGTCACCAACGCCATCCCCGTCGCAATCGCGGCAATGAATGCCGGCGCCGTGACCGCACAGATTACGGCCACCACCCCCGAAGGCAACGGCACGCCCACGGGCGCCGCGATCAACGCCGCCGTGGCTTATCTCAAGACGCTCACCGAGCCGAACCCGAAGTTCATTCTGCTCGCCACTGACGGCGAACCGTCCTGCGCCGCAAGCGGCAGCAACGCCACCGCTGCACGCACCTTCGCCGTGCAAGCCGTCACTGACGCGGCCGCGGCCGGCTTCAAGACCGTGGTGGTGGGCGTAGCTACGACCAAAACCGCCGCCACGAACGCTCTGAACGACATGGCTGTCGCCGGACAAATGGCGCGCGTCGATCCGGATCCGGCAGCGACCAAGTACTACTTGGCCAGCACCAAAGACGAGTTGGTCAAATCACTGCAAGCGATCACCGGGCAAGTCTCGAGCTGCGTCTTCGACTTGAAGAGCGCGCCCCCCGACCCGGACAACATCGCGGTTCAGATCAACGGTCAGAAGGCGCCCAAAGACACGACGCACATGAGCGGCTGGGACTACACGGGCACCGGCTACCAGCGCGTAGAGGTGTTCGGTCAGTGGTGCGATCAGCTCAAGACCGCGGATGCCAAGAAGGTCAACTTCATCCTGGGTTGCCCGGGTGAAGTGATCCCGTAGTCACCGGCTTCACTGCACGCCCCAATCCGCTAGAAAGCGCGTCGCCGGCGGCTCGACCGGGGCAAGCTTGATGAGCGCGCTCGGTGAGGTAGGATGCCCGCGTGCAAGCGCTGGTCTCGTCTCGAACGCCGAAACCGGCCGCGAAGCGCGTGTCATTTCAGCGCAGCGCGGCGGGCTTGCTTCGCGGCTGGCATTTGCTGTCGCTCGATGCGCCAACGGTGGCCGTCACCTGGTGTGCGGCATTCTTGAGTGTCGTTGGCGTCCCGCTGACGCGCCCCGCGGCGCGCTGGCCGATCGTCTTCCTGAGCCTGGCGACCTGGCTCTGCTATGTCGGCGATCGCGTCCAGGATGCGCGCTCTGCGCTCGAAGATTCCGAGCTGCGCGCACGCCACCGCTTCTATGGCAGCTGGTGGCGCGGCCGACGGCACTCGCTGATCGCGCTGGTCAGCGTGGCCGCGCTCGTCTGCGCCGCGACCGGTTTGCTCGGTCTGCCCACGCCATTGCTCATCCAGTACGTCGCACTCACGCTCGCTTCGCTGCTGTACTTCGCCTGGGTGCACTCGGGTCGTGATCGCAGCGCGCGCGTCTTGGCCAAGGAGGCCGCGGTGGCGCTCATCTTCGCGTTCGGCTGCATCTTGCCGGCGTGGTCCAGCGCCTCGTCCGCCCTGCGGTTTCAGCTGCTGCCCGCCGGCATGCTGTTCGCCATGCTGTGTTGGCTGAACTGCGTCGCGATCGAGCGTTGGGAAGGGCGCGGCATGGTGGGCGTGCACGCGCATCCGTCCACCCATTGGGCAGCTCGCCACCTCAACGCGCTGCTGGTTGCCTGCGCCCTGGCCGCCGCAACGCTCGCTACCTGGCGCTACACCGTCGGGCGGCCCATCGCACTCGCGCCCTACCTCGGCTGCGCGTTCTTGTTGCTGGCTGCGCTGGAGCGCTGGCGACTTCGCCTGTCCGTCGATTCATTGCGCATCTTCGCCGACGTGGCGCTGCTCACTCCGCTCGCCTGGTTCGCCGCCAGAATCTCGGGCTGATGCCGCCCACATCGCTCGCGCCGGCCCCCGCCTTCGGGCGTCTTGCGCGGCTCTACGCGCCCTTGGAATGGCTCAGCTTCGGGCTCGCGCTCTCGCGCCGGAGACGCTGCTTCCTCGCCGACCCGCGCGTCGCCAGCGCACGCCGGGCACTCGTGCTCGGCGATGGCGACGGCCGCTTCACGGCGGTGCTGCTCGAACGCTACCCAGCCCTCGCGATCACCGCGGTCGACGTCAGTGCGGCGATGCTCGCCGAACTCGAGCGCCGCGTGCGCGCCCGAACCCCGAACGCCGCACTCGAGCTCCAATGCGCCGACCTGCGCAGCTGGCCCGTGCCACACGCGAACTACGATCTAGTGGTCAGCCACTTCCTCTTCGACTGTTTCACGACACTCGAGTTGACGGATCTGATCGCTCGCATCGCGCTCGCCGTCACCCCGGATGCACGCTGGCTGGTGTCCGACTTCGCAATTCCTAGCCACGCCATTTGGACGCCGTTTGCAAAACTACTGCTCCGCTTCCTGTACTTCTCTTTTGGGCTGCTCACGGGCCTCAGGCTCAGCCACCTGCCCGAGTACCAAAACGCCATGAAATCGGCCAATTTCCAGCTATCGGCAAGCGAAACGGCCCTGGGCGGTACGCTGCGTTCCGAGCTCTGGCAGCGCGACCCGCGCGCGCTGTCTACTTGATCGGCGGAGTCATTGGCGCGCTGGTCTCTTGCTGCACGCACGAAGAGAGATCGAAGAGCATGAACTCGAGGGCCTTCTCTTGCGGGGTCAGCACGCTGCTCGTGCACCCCTCCGGGAAGGGCGTCTCTTGGTCGGAGAAATCCATTGCGTCACCACCGCCGCTTTTGCTCACGTGCAGATCCGTGAAGACGACGCGCCCGCAGGCTTCGGGGGGCGGGTCGTCGTCTTTGACGGCGACAGGCGTGCTGATGGTGAAGTAAAAATCGCCCTTGGGCTCGTCGTCTCGGTAGATCCAGGGTTGGGAACGGTTTGGGCTCAGGCTCTGGACCGAGGTTTTGGCGGCATAGATATCTAGTGCGCCGAGCGTCTTGGAGGCCTTCACGTTCAACAACCACTCCGCGAACGCCGCGCCCTTGGGGAAGCCATCGGTGTTGATCTTGGTGGCGAGCGGGCTCTGGATGTCGTTCGGGCTGGAGCTGAATTCTGCGGCTTTTTCGATCGGCGCGTCCGCGTGATTGAGCCAGTTGTAGTGGTTGTGATCGAGGAATACGCGGCCGCCGCGGTTCGCGAAATCGACTAGCTGCGCGACATTTTCTGGAGTTTGGATGGTGTCGCATTTGTGACCTTCACACGAGAAGATCAGCATGTCGTACTGGGTCAAGGTTCCAGAATCGAAGAGCTGATTCGTGGAAGGGAATGCGGCGCCGCCCAAGTGGTCGGTGAACTTGTTGGCGCCGAAGTGCTTGTCGGCCTGATCGCCCTCGCAGCCCACGAACATACTGACCCGTCCGCCGCCGGTGTCGGTCGTGAACTCGGTGTCGGCGATGCCGATTTTTCGAAGTAAGCACTCGAGCGCGTCGGAGTGCCCGGTAGAAAAAGCGATCTTGGGGATGTCGCCCTCAGCCTGCGTGCGTGGCAGGCGCGTCAGGTTCCGGTCGCTGAGCGCGTTGTCCTGGCAGGGTAGAACGGTGATGGTTTGCTTGCGCCGCCATTTGCCGAGCTGCACC
>Ga0247761_1000212_pt1 | contig 11272 bp, 4 predicted proteins | sample UWRJL111311C4_FD_179915 | JGI IMG/M metagenome (GOLD analysis project Ga0247761, IMG submission 179915) | Plant litter microbial communities from Arlington Agricultural Research Station in Wisconsin, United States - UWRJ-L111-311C-4 | ecosystem: Environmental > Terrestrial > Plant litter >...
TCCAGCTCGGATAAGGGCGCCAAGGCCTCTTTTTCATACGGATTATGCGCCTTATCGACATTGATATAAAAAGTAAACGTCGTGCCTGCTCCTTCCTTGCTGTCCACCTTGATCTGGCCGCCCATGATATGGATCAGCTTTTCGCTGATGGCGAGCCCCAGGCCGGTACCACCATATTTGCGGGTGGTGGAGGAGTCGGCCTGTGAGAAGGCTTTGAAAAGACGGTTGAGCTTATCTGCCGGGATGCCGATGCCGGTGTCGCGCACCTCGAATTCCAGCTGCAGGTTTTCAGCGCCGGGTGTATCCAGGAGCCGCACCCCCACATATACTTCGCCGTTAGCGGTGAATTTGACTGCGTTGCCTACCAGGTTCATCAAAACCTGTTTCAGGCGGATGTCATCACCGAAGACCTGTTCAGGCACCGTAGAGCATATTTCATATACCAGCTCGTTACCGCCCTTTGCAGCCCTGTCGGAGAAGACGTCCAGCACCTCCTCCACGGAAGAGCGTACTTCGAAATCATGCGGGTCCAGCTCCATGCTGCCGGCCTCTATCTTGGAGAAGTCCAGGATGTCGTTGATGACGGACATAAGGCTTTCTCCACAGTTGCGGATCGTGGCGGCATATTCTTCCTGTTCCTCGGTCAATGGGGTCTGGAACAAAAGCGAGGACATGCCGATGACCCCGTTCAGCGGCGTACGGATCTCATGGCTCATCGTAGCCAGGAAGGCGCTCTTGGCGCGATTCGCCGTCTCCGCCTGAAGGGTGCGTTCGTCCACCAGCTGTTCGAGAATGACCTTCTGTTTCTGTATACGGTGGATACGACGTTTGTATAAGGTATAAAGCGTCCCGCAGAGAACCAGGATAGCCGTGATCCTGAATAGCCAGGTCTGCCACCAGGGCGGACGGATGACCAGCTTCAGCGTGTAGATGTTGTCGCTCCAGGCGCCCCTGTTATCCCAACCTTTCATCCTAAGCGTGTAGGTTCCGGGGTCGAGGTTGGTATAAGTGGCGGTATGGCGCATGCCGGATTCGTTCCATCCCCTGTCAAAGCCCTCCAGCATATAAGCGTATTGCTTTTTACGCATCAGGGTATAGTTGAGAGAGGCGAATTCGAAGGAGATGAAGGAGCTGGAATAAGGCAGCGTGATCTCTCGCGCAAAGGCGATGTTGCTTTTGAGCGGAGAAGGATCTTTCTCGTCTTTGGCAATGGGCACATCTCGGGCAAAGAGCTGGAAACGGGTCATTACCATCGGAGGATCGAAATGACTTTCGCGGATGCTGTCGGGCAGCAGAACGTTGAAGCCATTGGCCCCGCCGAAATAAAGGGAGCCGTCGCTGCTGCGGATGGCAGAATGCGCCTTGAACTCATCCCCCTGCAGACCGTCCGCGATGGAATAGTTCTTGAAGGTATGGGAGGAGGGCGTAAAGCGGGAGACGCCTTTTAGCGTACTCACCCACAGATTGCCCTTCCTATCCTGCAAAATGCTCATGATCGTATTATCAGGGAGGCCATCTTCAATAAAGTAAGCAGTGAATTTGCCGGTGCGATGATCGAGGTGGTTCAGGCCGGCGCTGGTCCCGATCCAGAGGTTACCCTGGAGATCTTCCAGCAGACAGTTGATGCTGTTGCTGGAAAGGCTGTTGCGGTTGCCATCATGGGCATAGTGCTGGAAGGTCCAGGTCTTTTTGTCGAGGACGTCCAGGCCCTTGTCGTACGTGGCGATGAATAATTTTGCAGGGGACCCTAACATACATTGGATCCTGTCGCTGCTCAGACTGCCGTTGTCCCGGGTAAAATGGCTGAAGGTATTTTTTCCAGGATGGAAAAGGTTTAATCCCTGTCCGTAAGCGGCGATCCAGAGATCTCCGTCCGGGTCCATGGTCATCGCATTGATGTTATCACCGCTGATAGTGGTAGAATCGTTTGGATCGTTCTTATAAAGCCGGGTGAGCTTCCGGTGCTTATCGAGAACATTGAGACCTGCGCCAACAGTGCCAGCCCAAAGATTGCCATTCCTGTCCACCTGGAGGCTCAGCACATAATCGCTGGTAATGGTGGAGGAATTACCCGTCCGGTGACGGAACGAAGTAAAAGTGCCTGACTCCGGATCAAACAGGTCGAGACCGCCCCCATCGGTGCCGATAAAGATCTGCCCTTTGTCATTCTCCGCGAAAGAAAGAACATTATTATTCGTGAGGGAGGCAGCCGTGGTATTGCGCCTGTAATGAGAGATGAGGGAGGCATCCCTGTTGCTCAGGTTGATGCCGCCGCTGAAAGTTCCTACCCACATATTGTTATGCCGGTCCCTGTACAGGGAATAAATGCTGTTGTTGCTGAGAGATGCGTTGTCGATGTCATCATTGACATATGTGCGAAAATTTTCCGTGCGGGGATTGAAGATGCTGACACCGCCATTCTCCGTACCTACCCAGATATTGCCGCCGGCATCTTCTGATACGCACAGCACGATGTCCAGGGCCAGGCTGCGGGGGTCCACAGGATCATTCCTGAAATGACGAAAAGCGCCGGAGGAAGGTTGGAAGCAATCCAGGCCGCCGCCGCGGGTGCCTACCCAGATAGATCCCCGGCTGTCCTGGAAAAGACAACGGACATTGTTGTAGGATAGGGAGGAGGGATTGCGGCGATCGTGCTTAAAGCTGGTAAACGACTGACCGGAGGGATCGAGCCTGCAGATGCCGCCCCTGAAGGTAGCGACCCACAGGTGATGCTCCCTGTCTTCCATCACATCAGTCACGTCGTTGTCGCTGAGAGAGCCGTACCGGCCGGCGTCCTGCCGGTACCCGGTGCAGTTGCCCGTGGTCATGTCCATTTTATCAAGACCTCCATTCTCCGTGCCGGCCCACAGGGTGCCATTGTGATCGATGACCAGGCAATTGATAAAATTATCGCTGAGGCCGCCCGGGCGTTGGGTGAACCTGGTGAAAGTGCCCTTGTCCTGCCGAAAGCGGCAGATGCCACCGCCCCAGGTAGCGATCCAGAGATTGCCCTGCGCGTCTTCTACGATGGAGCGGATGTAATTATTGGAAAGGCTATTCGAATCTTTCGGGTCGTTGCGGTACACCGTAAACTGGTAACCGTCGTAGCGGTTGAGCCCGTTTTGCGTACCAAACCAGAGGAAACCCATTTTGTCCTGGAGGATGCAGGTGACGTTGCTTTGGGAAAGGCCTGAATTCGTGCTGAGGTGCGCGAATTTCATTGTGACGGGTTGAGTCCACGCCTGTGAGGAAAGGCAAAACAACAGCACTATGATCAGGCCCCGTCGAATTATCGGCGTTTTACACATTGGATTTAAACTCGTCTCCGGAATTTAACGCATAGACTACTAATATATTATGTGAGCCTTATCTTCTATTAAAACCCTTAGTTTTGTAACCAGTCGTATAAAAATTTTTTTACTATGAAAAACGTCGTGCTCTTGTGTCTTTTCATCATGGGAATAGGCGCAGTTTCCGCCCAGGACAGCCTGAAAAAGGCCGGTGCATCCGATACGGTGCAGCCTGCAAAAAAGACCACCCTGAAAGTCGAGCGAAAAAAGGGAAAGATCTTCCAGCGCGAGCAGCCGGAAAGGCGGAAGTTCGACTCATCCCTCTTTACCAATAGCAATGCTCCCACCCGCAGCGATTACCTGGAAAGTCTCGAACGGATATACCAGACGCTGGACCAGGTGCCGGTGGTGACCACCACTTTCGTCCGTCTGGATGACATCGATGATAAGCTGGACGATGAGGACTCGGCGCTGGCCATCCTGCAGGAACGGCTGGCTTCCAACGACAGAACGCTGAACATCCGCAATTTGCAGATGTTTAATACACTTTTGGATGAGTTGACCCGGAATACCGCAAGCTATACACGTTACCTGGAAGCGTATGACCGACGGATGGACAGCCTCCGCGGACGTATTGGAGAGATGCGAAAGGATACGCTGATCCTCCACATATTCAGGGATTCGGCATTGAAGGCTTCTTTCCAGCCGCAGCTATTGCAATTGCGTGCGAAATGGCGTCAGGCCGACAGCCTGGTAAAGCTATATTCAGGCCAGATCAATGACCTGAAAGCCCAGGCCACGGCCAATTCCATTACCATCCAGGACCTGACCTTCAAGGTGGACCAGTCACTGAAGGAGGTGGGTACGAAGGCATTCGGCAAGGAGCGGCGCTATCTTTGGGAACCCCGTTCTTCCACGGGGCGCAAAGGTTTTTCCCGGGAAGGCTTTAAGCGATCCCTTGACGCGGAGCAGCAGCTGGCCCGTTATTATTTTGCCAATACGAGGTCGAAGAGGCTCTGGTTGATCTTTACCGGCCTGGTCTTCTTTGGATGGGTGGCTTTCAATTACCGGAGTCTCCGGCGGAAGGACAGCCTGGCGGCATTGGATGATTTCAAGTTCCGGTATATCGGTCCATGGCCGGTGGTAGCCACTTTTGTATTTATCCTCAGCCTGGCGCCCCTCTTCGACGCGCATGCGCCTGCTATCTACATCGAGTCTACGCAGTTCCTGCTGATGGTGCTGCTCACCATTATCTTTTACAAACGATTCTCGCGGACCTTGTTCTATGGCTGGGGGATCTTTATGCTGCTGTTCCTCTTCGGCCCTATCGTCCGGATACTGGGGCTGCCCATCAGCATGCAGCGCTGGGCAAATTTCCTGCAGAATGGCCTTTCTGTGGCTTTCGGGCTCCTTTATATTTTTGGTAAAAGGATCGGGAAAGTGCAGCCCCGGCTCATGCTGTCGGCGGCCTGGCTGTATGTGGTGCTGAACCTGCTGGCCGTCATCTGCAATCTCTTTGGCCGGGTGACGCTGTCACAGATCTTTGGCGCCACCGGCGTCTACGCCTTTGCGCAGACGGTGAGCCTGGCAGTCTTTGTACGCAGCGTGGTGGAAGCCTTCCTGCTACAGATCCAAACCAGCCGGATACGGAAAAAATATCCGCCGCATTTCGATCATGCCCGGATCACCAAGTCCATCGGCCGCTTCATGGTTGGCGTGGCCATTGTGCTATGGCTGATAGTCTTTACATCCAACCTGAATATATTCGATGCCATCAACGATGGGCTGACGGACTTCTTCAATACGCCCAGACAGGTGGGCAGCCTGCCCTTTACAGTGGGAGGCATCCTGCTGTTTGCCGGGATCATATGGATAGCGAACTTCCTGCAAAAATATATTGCGTATTTCTTTGGGGATACGGGGGATGACGCTGCGCTGGACGATACGGGGCAGCGAAGCCGGCTGCTGGTGACCAGGCTGATCCTTTTGACGGTGGGCTTTTTATTGGCGGTGGCGGCTTCCGGTCTTTCTATCGACAGGATCACGGTGATCATCGGAGCGCTGGGTGTCGGTATCGGCTTAGGCCTGCAAAGCATCGTCAACAATTTCGTATCGGGTATCATCCTCATCTTCGACAGACCCCTGCGGATCGGGGATACGGTGGAGCTGGGTGATAAGAAAGGGAAGGTGAAAGAGATCGGTATCCGAAGCTCTACCCTGCTGACGGAGGAAGGCGCCGAGGTCATCATACCTAATGGAGATGTGCTGTCCCATAACATCGTGAACTGGACCCTCAGCAATAATCATGTGCGTATGAGCATCAGCTTTACGGTTGACAGGACGCCGCAGGCGGAGGGTGTCAAGCTGGAGGAGATCAAGGAGATCGTACGGAACAATCCCCTTGTCTATGCTGCCCGGCAGCCGGATGTGATGATCAATATCCTCAACTCCAAATCCATGGAGATAAAAGTGCTGTTCTGGGGAAATGACATTGGCAAGACCACGCTGACCACCGCGGATGTGCGGGCCAGTATCTACAGGTACCTCGACAAGCAGGGCATCAATGTGACGTAGTCTTTCCAGTGGCAGCCATACTTTTAATAAAAATATTTACCGGACGCCGGGGTAGTAAAGCCAGGCCTTCCCTGCAGTTTGAGCCTCATTGTTATAGCCGCCGGCCAGCAGGATATTGCCTGCGGGCAGCAAGGTGGCGGTGGAGTACAGATAGGGCTGGTCGAGGTTGGCGGCTACGGTAAAGTCAGTGTCGCCGGGTTTTAACATCTCGATATGACTATCGCCTCCGGCCACCACGACGGCCCCGTTGCGGAGGGTGACGATGGCGTCCTTCACCTTGAAACGCCGGTAGTGAAGACGGGGCCCGGCGGTGAACCTGTCATGCTGCGGATCATAGATCTCTGTCGTAGCGTAGGTGCCGTTCCAGTCGCGCTTGTCGGATCCTCCGATGACAAGCACTCTCCCATCGGAAAGCAATGCCGCGCTCATCTTATACCTGACGATACCCAGGTCGGCGGCGCGTGTGAACTTATTAGCGGCGGGATCATAGATCATGCTGTACTGCACAACTTCCTTCTCTTTGTAACCACCAGTGATAAAGATCCTGCCGTCCTTCAGCTGCACGATGGAAGAGCCGCTGAATTGCAGGGGTGCACGGCCGGCCTTCTGGAATTTCCGGGTAGCCGGATCGTAGAGCTCGGCGTAGAGGTCCGGGTCATTGGCGCCGCCGACGATCAGCACCTTACCATTGGTCAGCAGGATGGCACGGTGCCCTTCCCTGCCGGTGAGCATATCGGGCAGGACAGACCAGGTGCCTGTTGCCGTATTATAAAGTTCGGCGCTGGCCAACGCTGCTTTATCATTGTTGCCGCCGGTGATGAGGACATTGCCTCCCGGAAGCAGTGTGGCTTCCTGGCCGCAGCGGGCGATATGGAGCTTACCGGTGTAGGCAAATGTGCGCGTTGCAGGATCATACAGTTCGGCCGTATTGCTGTATAGCTGGCTGTGCCCATCCGGCCCTTTTCTAAAGCCGGCGGTGATCAGCACCTTACCGCCGGGCAGCAAGGTGGCGCTGTGGGCGGCCCTCAATTCATGCAGATCGGGCAGACGCATAAGCGGTTCCTTAAAAATGGGAGCGCTCAGCAGGAGCAGGGAAAGGATGACGATGATGTTTCGCATGGCTGGTGTTTTTTGTTGTTCCTGTAAGTTACCATGGTCACCAGCCGATGCGAAAAATAGTAGAGGAACTGCGTTAAAAATAGAACACCGGCCTTTGGGCCGGTGTTCCTATAGATAATTCTTTTCTTAGTGGTCCTTGTCTACATTGTTGAATTTGGTGGTGTACACGTCCACTTTATCTTTCAGGTTCTTTTGTTCGTAGATGGTAATGAGCAGGTCATAGGCTTCCTTGAGGCTCGTTTTTTCGTCCATCTTCAGCTTGCCTTTTGCACCCAGGCTCTTGTCGATGATCTCAAAGTAAGGAATGGCTTCATCAAATTTCTTGCCGGCGGCTATGCGCAGATCGGCCCTTTTCTTAACATCGTCAGGCGTTTTGCCGGGGATCTTCTTTGTCTGGCTCTGCAGGTCCACACCGGCGTTGTAGGATATTTGACCCAATACCAGGGCGGCCTGTGGATAATCGGGCTGGATCTCCAGGCATTTCTTCAGCTGCTCCTGCGCTTTGGCGATGAGGGCATCGGCATTGGCGGGGCGTTTGCCGGAGCTGGTATCGGAAGCATATTGATACAGTTCCAGGCCATAGTTAAAGAAGAAGAGGTGATTCTTGGGGAACTTAGCCGTGATCTCGTCATATTTAGCCCAAAGAGAATCCTTGGGGCCTTTTTCGCGGAGGTTATCCAGTTCGATGCTGGACCAGAAGATGTCGTCAGGGAATTGCTCCTTGGCCAGGGCGATATATTTCGCGGTATTGGCAACGTCCTTCTTTTGATTATAGTAATCCACCAGCCACTTATAAATGTCGATCATGTTCGACCCGTTGATATTGGCGATCTTCGCTTCGGCCAGCTTGCCATAGTATACGGCGGCGGAATCCCTTTTATTGGCTTTTTCAGCAGAGATGCCGGCATACAGCGTAGAAGTGGTGTCGATCTTCAGGGTAGTCCAGCCCTTGGCATTCATAAATGCGCTGGTAGCGAGGGCGCCGCTGAAGTTCATGAGAGCGGAGTCGTATTTGCCGCCGTTGTAGTCGTTGGCGCCTACCTGGAAATAACCCTGGTAGATCTCGTTGACGGGCTTATATTGATCCATCTGTAAAAGAAGGAGCTTCTTATCGTCGATGTCGGTATATTTTTTCAACGCTTCAAAAGCCTGGCTGCGGGCATCGGGGTATTGAGCGCCCAGGGGGCTGGCGGCGACGGCATTGTAGACTTTCAACTTGGTGTACCAGGCTTCCGGGTTCTTCTGGCCCTTATCCACGGCAAGGACCTTGTCGATCTCGGTCTTTGCTTCGGGGATCTTATTGGCCTTCAGCAGTTCTTTTGCCTTGTCTACACTTTGAGCGAACAGGCCCCATCCGGTGAGAGCAAGCAATCCAGACAGCAGGAGTCGTTTATTCACGTTCATAGTTATAATTTTAAGGAGTTTGATGCTTTGTTGTTGTTTTTATTATAGTCCTTAATTAATTACTCTTAATTACTCGTTCCCGGGTGTCGGCTCGGTCGGCTCGGGTTCTATGCCCAGCAGCGGATCCAATCCCGGGTCTGCCTGGCCATTGTCCCCTGCCTCATCGATAGGGCCTGGTACGGACAGGCCGGCTTCGGGTACAACGAGGCCGTTGCCATTCTCTTCCTCCAGCTTATCCAGTTTAGTGATGGCTGCGATCTCGTCGTTTTCATCCAGGCGGATGAGCTTTACGCCCTGGGTTGCCCTACCCTGTTCGCTGATACCGTTGACCGGCATCCGGATGGTAAGACCGCTCTTGCACGTGATCATGAGGTCTTCCTGCTCTGTCACATCCAAAATGCCCACCAATTTACCGGTTTTATCCGTAACGCTGATGGTTTTTACTCCTTTTCCGCCGCGGTTAGTTATACGATACTCATCGATGGGGGTACGCTTTCCATATCCCTTCTCACTTACGACGAGGACCGTTCTGGATTTATCCTCCCTATTGACACAGATCATGCCAATTACTTCATCGCTCAGGTCATCTACTTCAATACCAGCGACTCCGATGGCGCCGCGGCCGGTGGGACGAACTTTCTCTTCCTCGAAGCGGATGGCCCGGCCACTGCGGATGGCCAGCAGGATCTCGGAATTGCCGTCGGTGAGACGGGCTTCCAGGAGATGGTCCCCTTCCATGATGGTGATGGCGTTGACGCCGGTCTGGCGGGGACGGCTGAAATCTTCGAGCGACGTCTTTTTGATGATCCCCTGTTTTGTACACAGTACGATATGATGGGTATTGACAAAGGCCTCGTCCTTCAGGTCCTTTACGTCCAGGATGGCGCGGACCTTGTCGTCCGGCGGGATCTGGATGAGGTTCTGGATAGCACGTCCTTTACTGGTCTTGTCACCTTCGGGAATAGCGTATACGTTGAGCCAGTAGCAGCGGCCTTTCTCCGTGAAGAAAAGCATGGTATGGTGGGTGGAAGCCACGAAAAGATGTTCGATATAATCCTCGTCGCGGGTCTTGCCGCCGATGGCGCCTCTGCCGCCACGCCGTTGCTGGCGGTATTCAGTGGCCGAAGTCCGTTTGATATAGCCCAGGTGGGAGATGGTGATGACCACGTCCTCTTCCCGGATGAGGTCCTTGATGCTTACTTCGTCGTCCAGGTAGGTGATCTCCGTCTTACGTTCGTCGCCGAACTTTTCCTTTACTTCCAGCAGCTCTTTACGGATGACCTCGAATCTTTTGCCTTCGTCGGCCAGCAGCTCTTTCAGGTAGGCGATCAGGTTCATCAGTTCATCATATTCTTCCCGGATCTTATCCCGTTCCATGCCGGTGAGACGTTGGAGGCGAAGTTCCAGGATGGCCTTGGCCTGTATCTCGTCCAGGCCCCAGCCTGCGTTGATCAGGTTGTCTTTCGCCTGTTCCGGCGTGCGGGAGGCGCGGATGAGGGCGATGACCTCGTCCAGGTGATCCAGGGCGATAAGATAACCCTGGAGGATATGGGCTTTTTTCTCGGCTTCACGCAGCTCGAACTGGGTGCGGCGGGTGACCACTTCCATCCGGAAGTCCACGAACTCGGAGATCATGTCCCGTATGTTGAGGGTCCTTGGCCGGCCTTTTACCAGGGCCACGTTGTTGATGCCGTAGGAGGTCTGCAGCTCCGTATGCTTATAAAGCTGGTTGATGACGAGATTGGCGATGGCGTCCCGTTTCAGATCGATGACGATACGGGTGCCTTCCTTGTTGTTGGATTCATTGTTGACGTGAGCGACTCCTTCCACGATCTTTTCGTTGACCAGCTGGCCTACCCGATCGCAAAGCGCATCCCGGTTGACCTGGTAAGGTACTTCGGTGATGATGATCTGCTCGCGGCCGCTGGCCTTGGTGTCCACATGGAGCTTGCCACGGAGGACTACCCTGCCCCTGCCGAAATGCATGGCGGCCTTTACGCCTTCCATACCGTAGATGATGCCACCGGTGGGGAAATCGGGCGCCTTGATATATTTGATCAGCTCTTCGATGGTGATGTCCTTGTTCTCGATGTAAGCCATGCAGCCGTCGATGACCTCGGAGAGGTTGTGAGGCATCATATTGGTGGCCATGCCGACGGCGATACCGCTGGAGCCGTTCATCAGCAGCTGCGGGATGCGGGTCGGAAGCACGGTGGGTTCCTTGAGGGAGTCGTCGAAGTTTAACTGGAAGTCGACGGTGTCCTTGTCGATATCTTCCAGCATATTTTCCGCAAGCCGGTTCAACCGGGCTTCCACATAACGCATGGCGGCAGGGCCGTCGCCATCCTGGCTGCCGAAGTTACCCTGACCGTCCACCAGCATATACCGCATAGTCCATTCCTGGGCCATACGCACCATGGTGTCGAAAATGGCGGCATCACCATGCGGGTGATACTTACCCATCACCTCCCCTACGATACGGGCGGCTTTCTTATAAGGTTTGTTGCTGTTGTTGCCCAGCTCGTTCATCCCATGCAGGATACGGCGATGAACGGGTTTCAATCCGTCGCGGACATCAGGCAATGCACGACCCACGATCACAGACATACTGTAGTCGATATAGGCCGTCTTCATTTGCTCTTCGATATTCACCGGGACGATGCGATTGTTGTCCTGGGTCTCCAATGGCGTGCTGTTATCTTCCATACTGAGTTTTAGGCGATGAATTTGTACGGGAACGGGTTTGTTTTTGACCTTCCCGAAAGGATGGCAAATTTACCCCTTTTGTGCCTGAAAACCTGATGCATTATGCTGATTTTAACACCCTTTTTTCCACGGAATGGGCATAAGTTCCTACATTATCCGGCCAGGGTGTCCGGGAGCAT
>Ga0247761_1000214_pt1 | contig 11196 bp, 6 predicted proteins | sample UWRJL111311C4_FD_179915 | JGI IMG/M metagenome (GOLD analysis project Ga0247761, IMG submission 179915) | Plant litter microbial communities from Arlington Agricultural Research Station in Wisconsin, United States - UWRJ-L111-311C-4 | ecosystem: Environmental > Terrestrial > Plant litter >...
ATGCTGCAGCCGTCGGGATAGGCATGGCTCAGGTGCGCCATCACCAGCGCGTGTTCGGAGAGCTCACGGCGCACACTTTGGTACACGGCCTCGAGCTTCGACCAGGGCGCCGCGACCTCCATCGTGTCGGTGAACGCACCCAGCCGGAACGACGATGATTGACGAAAGCTGACGCCATAGCGATGTGCGAGCCAGCGACGCGCGGGACCTTCGCCGAGCGAACGCGCCGCCGCACGTGAGCAGATGGCTGCCGCATGCTCCGCGTCTCGATCCGCTTCTTCGGCTTCACCTTCGAAAATCAGGAGCAAGGTCGCGCCGCCGAGTAGATTGCCTTCCAGCGCTTCGATCGTACGCTGCAGCCAGCGCGGCTTGCGCAAGGCCTGGCGCGCCGCGATGCCAAACCAATGACCCACGGCCGGGCTGCGGTTTTTCGGCGACTTTTTGGCGTCGGAGCTCTGGCCGAGCAACACCGAGTCGATGGGATCGTAGAGCCGCGCGACCTCTGGCCTGAGCCCCAGCTGCATCATCGTGCGTAGGACGTCGAAGCCGCTCTCGATGCTCGCGCACGAGTAGGCCAGAAATCTTCTGACCCGCGGCGCGGGGTGCAGGCGCAGCGTGACCTCGGTGATGAAGCCCAGCGTGCCTTCGCTACCGGTGACGAGCGGCACCAAATCTGGGCCCGTATTCCGGCGGCGCATGGTCACGAAGTCACCCGTACCGAGCACGCAGTCGAGCCCGGCCACCATGTCTTCGATCTTTCCGTAGCGACTCGAGCATTGGCCGGCGCCCCGCGCCGCGACCCAGCCACCTACGGTGGAGCAAACGATGCTCGACGGGAAGTGACCCGCGGTATAGCCGACCTTGGCCAGCTCTTGCTCGAGGGTCAGGCCGAGCACGCCCGCGCCCGCGTGCACCACCGGCGCGTCACGATCGATCCGAAATTCCAGCAGCCGCTTGGAGTCGATCACGATCGTGCGCTCGTCCGGCAAGACCGCGCCGCACACGCCGCTGCCCGCTCCAAACGGCACGACCCGAAAGCCCTCCGCGCGCGCCAGCTCGAGCAACTCGCTCACTTGCTCGGATCGCTCCGGCCAAACCACCGCGCCGGGGCGATTTGCGGGCAGCTCGCCGCTTTGAATATCGACCAGGGCGCGCGGCCACAGGTCACGCGCAGCGGCAAACAGGTCGGGCGCAGCCGCGCTGACTCGCAGACCAGGCAGGCGGAGCCGGACAGCTGACGCGAGATCCACGAAACTCTTGTAGCCCGCGTACGGGGGGACGTATACGTGGAGGGCGTGGGAACCCGATCGAATCGATGGTCCGCACTGATCGTGGGCTCATCTGCGTATTGCTTGCTCCTTGCAGCCTGCGGCGGCGCGGCGGCCGGCTCGGATGCACCCGCCAAGGCCGCTCACGAAGCGCCCAGCGTTCACGCAAACGAAGGCGCGGACAGCGAAGACCCTGCACCCGAGCCCGAGCCCCCGAAGGCCGCGCTCTGTGACGACGGCACGTGCAGCCCGTGCGGCGCCGGCGTTTGCCCGAACGGCTGGTATTGTGACGAATCGGCGAGCGGCGGCCCCGCTTGCGGCTGGCTCCCACAATGCGCTCGAAAGTCGAGCTGCGCATGTCTGAGCGGCAAGCTCGGCGCGGGCTGCAAATGCAGTGAGCAGGGCGGCGGGCTACACGTCACTTGCAACTGAGTGCAACTGAGAGAGAGGGCGCGCGCCCAGCGCGGGCGGGACGCTACGGACGCTGCGCGAGCATGATGATGCGCGGTGAGTTCGGGCCGAAGAAAACACCCGGCGTCGCGGGGTGACCGCTGGCTTCGGTCACTCGGAAGCCGACTTCGTGCAGCAACTTGCCGAGCTCGTGCAGCGAGTACAGGCGCAATGAAAACAGGGACTCCTTGGTGCGGCCGTCATCCAAGATGATCGAGCGCTTCACGCGCAGGCGGCTCGAAATGTAATCGACGCTCATGTCGTCCATGCACACGCACGAGTCACCCTCGTACCAGACCGTGCACGGCGCAGAAGCGGCCGCGAAATCACGATTCAGCACGTCGATCAGGAACATCCCGCCCGGACGCAGCGCCTTGAACACGCGCTGTGCGACGGCCAGATTCTTGTCTTCCTCGAAATAGCCGAAGGTCGTGTTCCAGCAGAACACGCCGTCGAACATCTCTTCGAAGGCCATCTCGCGCATGTCGCCCTGCAAGAAATTGATCTTTTGGCTGCGCTCTTGGGCGACGTCCGCGGCCAGCGCGAGCTGGTACAGCGACAAATCGTAGCCCACGACGCCGTAGCCACGGCTCGCGAACTCGACCGCGTGGTGCCCAGCACCGCAGCCTAGATCGAGCACGACTCCACCCGCGGCGACGCCTAGCGATTCCTCGATGAACGTCACTTCGCGGCGAATGTGATCGTCCGACACGCGCGAGCTTGCGCGCATGAAATCTTCGTTGAACAGATCTTCCCACCACGGCTGGCGAGTCTTGGAACGCTGCGCGGCCTTGGCCGCGGCGAGATCCGGCGTCGGCGGCGGCTCTTTCGGTGCGGGCGAGGCCACTGCAGACTCGACGGCGGGCGGCGCGGATGCCGGCGTTCCCACCGCGCGCTTGGGAGGTGGCGGAGGCTTGGCCGCGTCTTCGAGCGCAGCAATCTCCTCCGGCGGCACCGAGATCGCATCGGCACGGCCAAGCTCTTCGGCTGCGGGCGCCCCTTCAGCTTCAGCTTCAGCTTCAGCTGCAGCTGCAGCTGCAGGGGGAACTTCGGCGGTGGCGGCGACTTCGGCGGCGGGGGACGCTTCGGCGGGCGGGGCGACTTCGGGTGCTGGAACAGCTTCGAACGCTGGAGCAGCTTCGAACGCTGGAGCAGCTTCCGCGGCGGGGACAGCTTCCGAGCCGCCCGCAGCTCGCGCCGCTTCGGCTGCCTCGGCGGCTTCCGCGGCGGCGATCCTCTTGGCGATCGCTTCAGCCGAAAACTGGTCACCCGAGAGTTCGACGGGAGGAGGCGGCGCAGGCGGACGGCGCGCCTCCAACGGAATCGCCGGCGCGTGCACCGGTGCGGAGGGAGCCTCGATCGAAGACGCTTCCAGCGCAGCCGCTGCGGCATCGAGCGCCGCGACCACGTCAGGAGGCGGCGCGTCGGAGATGGACGCCGGCAGCTCGACGTCGATCGGGACATCGATTTCGATCGACGGTCCGGTGTCGGTCGGGAGGGCCGCCCGCGGGGGAACCACGATGGGCGCCGCGGCCGCCGCGGTCGGCGCGGGGCGCGAGCTACGCCGCACGGTCGTGCCGAGGCGTGAGGCAGACGGCGGATACGAATTCGGATCGAGATCCGGTGTCGGCTCCTGCGCGGTAGGCGCGCGCACCGAATCGCCAACCGCGATGATGCGCATCGCGAAAATAGCGGAGGGCGAAGTCGACGGCGGGGGGAAGCCCGGAGGGCTCGAGGCCGGCGCAGACGGCGCGGCGGAATCGGGCACGGAAGGCGAGGAATCAGTGCGCAAACGGGGCGGGGGCGGATCACTGCGCGGCCGCGGCGGCGTCGCGATCGGCCGCAGCGCGTTCGCAGTCTCTTTCCCTTCGGCGGCATCTGCAGCGAGCGCCGGATCCGAAGGCGTGCGAGCGGCGCTCGGCATGCTCACCGTGCTCACGTCGGGGAACGAGGGATTCGAGCGGCGACGCATCGGCGGCGGCTGACTGAGCGGCGCAACGGGAGCAGGAGCCGCGGCAACCGGGGGCTCATTCAGCGTCGGAGGCGGATTTTCCAAAGTCGGCACGCCCTCGCCAGAGAACGAGATGGCGGGGGCGATCGGCGCCTTCAGTGCGCTAGCGGGGGCCAACAGTTCCGCACCTTCCGGGGGGCGACCTGACGGAGGCGCGGAAGCCGCGCCCGAGTCACGCTTGGGCTTGGGCGGAGGCGCGAGCTTGCGTGACAGCGGCGGCGTCGAATCGTGCGTGCCCGCGAGCGGGGCAGTCTCGATCACGACGCTGGTCGGGTCGGCGGTGGGAGCGCCGTCATGCACGGAATCCGTGGCGCCAGACGAAGCCTCGGAGGCCAGCGGTTCTGCCGGATCGGTAACGCCAACGTGCGCCGTGTCTTCCGAGTTTTCGATCGTCATCCAGCTCTCAACAGCGATTCACCGAAGCGCACCTTGCCGAGTGGGCGACCGACGCTCAGCCCCGGCTCGAGCAAGACCACCGCGGTCGAACCCAGGTGAAACATGCCGATTTCGTCACCGCGAGCCACGCTCTTGGCGGGCGTCACTGGGTGCAAGCCGGGCTCGGCCGAGGGCCGGCCGGGCAAGGCGGTGATGGTAATTCGCCCGACGATCACCGCGCCGACCATCACGACCGTCACGCGGCCGAGACCGCGTGTGTCGATCACGATCGCCGCGCGATGATTGCGCACGAAGAGTTGCGGAATGTGCTTCTCGCCGATCGAATTGACGGGATACAAATCGCCGGCGATGCCTCGCACCAGTGAGATCTCGCCGTCCACCGGCGAGTGCACGCGGTGATAGTCGCCAGGAGCCAGGTACACGACCGCGAATTCGCCGCCGCTGTAGCGTGCCGCATCGCGAGCGTCACCGATCAATTCGCCCACGTCGTAGTGTTGGCCTTTGACGAAGATGCGGGAGCCCGAGTCCACGCGGCCGCACGACGATAACTTGCCGTCCGCCGGACACACGACGGCGTCCGAGCTGATCAAGCGCGCGCCGTCCTTGAGCGGACGCGTGAAGAATGCGTCGAAGCTCGCGTAGGGCCCGGGTTCGGGCATGGCTTCCTCCAGGTTCACGCGGTAGGCGCGTGAATACGCACCCATGATCGCGCGCGACACCGGCGGAGAGAGTGGTAGTTCGCACAGTTGTCCGACGGCCCGACTAATTCGGACACGCGGCAGTGCGCGCAAAAGCTGAGCAGCAGCGTACGTCGCGAGACCCACGGAAATCCTTTAAACTTCGCAGAGATTCGAGCTGATTATCCTAAGCGCCCGGGGTACCAGCGGTCAATCACGCGGCACCATTCGGGCCGCTTTACATAGCTCTAGCCACGCCGGTCGTGTGGGCAATGGTGGTTCTTTCGGTGCCATCGGCTGTCCAACCCCGGATTCTGGGCCACGATTTGGATGATCGGCGTAGCCCTCGCAGGCTACTTCGTCGGAAAGCGGATCGGCAGAGAGACCCAGGGTGAACGCGGGATCTGCCTCGGCAGGCTGGCCGCGCCGCTTGAACCCGCGGCCGGCCAGCGCAAACCAAGGTCCGTACAGGTTGTCAATTTCCGCCACGGTACCCAGAGCGCGCTCCGCCCCCGCATCGTCACCCGCCGCGTACAAACCAGAAGCAACGCGGGCGCGGACCTGAGGCAGCCGGGGCAGCGAATTGAGCAGTGGCTCGACTTCACTCGCGGACTCACGACCATGACCACGCCCGGCGAGCAGATCGGCGAGCCGTACGCGACGACCAGCGTCGCCTTGCCCGCGCGGCGCGACGGCGTGCAGCGGGGCCTCCGCGCTGGGTTTGACCGGTTCGCGCAAGAATCGCTGCCAGCGGGCATTCCACTCCGAGAGTCCATAGCCGGTCACGCTGAGCAGCGCGGCCTCGGCGCCGGCCGGGCCATTGCCGCGTAAATCCGCAAACAGCAGCCTGAGCGCAGGCTCGCCGTTCTGCTCGATGAAAAAGCGCATGAAGCTCGTCACCTCGGCAAAGGCGATGCCCGCCGCTTCCGGCGTCGGCAACATTGCGATCGACGGACCGAGCTTATCGATGCCGACCGAACGCCCATCGAGCGCCGCGTTGCGCGCGCCCGTGTCCGCCCAGTCCGGTCGATCGAACGGACGCGTGGGGCGCCAACGCACTTCGAAACGCTTGGCGAGGCCTTCTTGCATCCAGAGCGGCGCGAAATCACGCGTCGCACGGGTCACGAGCAAATGCGTGATCTCGTGCGCCAAGGTGTCTTGCCAAGGGTAGCCCTGCACCGGCGCGCGTGGCGAGAGCATGATCACGCGCCCCCAGCGGGCGACCGCCAGGGTACCCGTCGTTTCGGCGGCCTTCAGAGGCAAACCCGAGACCGATGAGAGCGAAAACAGATCGCGGACCAAATCGATCCGGAGTGGCCGAGGCAGATCGATGCCGACCTCTTTCGAAACCGTGTCACGCGCTTGGGCCGCGACCTCGAAGATGAAGGGCGCGAGCGCACGGTCCGCGTCGTCTTGCAGCCGCAGCCAAACGCCGCGCGGCTTGTCTTCCAGCACGAAACCTGCGGCGGTGGCCCGCGCGCAACTCTTCGCCAACTCGGCCAGTGATGCGCCTTCGCGCGATTCGCTGAGCAGCGGGTTCGATAAAATGGCTTCGGCGCGGTCGCATTCGCCGAGATAGACCGCGAGCCGCGCGCGCTCCAAGGTCAAACTCGCCGACTCAACCGGAATATGCTGCAGCAACTCGGTAGCGCGTTGCGTGTCGATCTCGGTGATGGCATTGGCGACGCGCTCCACCGGATTGCCCAGGCCGAAATCGAAGGCCGCCGTCGCTGAGCCCACGCAGCACATCGAAGCCAGCGCGATCGGAGCCAATACGCTGAGCTTCATTGCAAGAGCCCTTCCGCGTAGCGCCGCACCGCATCCGAAAGCCGCCCGCTGCCTTGTTTGCTCAGGCCCTCCAGGACACGGCGCCGGAAGTCGTCTGCCTGGCCCCCCTCGGCCTTCGGTACGTCCGCCTCGGTACGCATCTGTTTACCCTTCGAGCTCGAAGAATCCTTCGGCGATTGTTGGGGCTGTTGATCCTTGCCGTCGCTGTCGCCGGAGCCACTCTGGCCATCGTTGGTCTGTTCGAGTAGGCGCTGCGCGTCGCGCTGCAAGGACAACCCTTGCTCGCCGTGACCCGCGCCGAGCTCTTTGGCTGCGTCGCGCATCAGGCCTTCGGCCTTGCCCAGCGCGTCCGCCAAATCTTCGGGCAGTGAGATCTCACCGTGGTTGCCGCGCCCGGCCAGATTTGCCGCGCGCTCCGAGAGCGAGCGCTCGCGACCCGCCGAATCCTGCAAACCGGCGATCGCCTTTTCCGCGGCGCTCTTTTCGGCACGCTCCAGACTCTGCTCGGCCCAGGCCAGCGCGCGATCGAGCTCCGCGCGTGCTTCGGCCAGTGTGGCCTGATCGATGGCCTCGAACGGGCTCGCGTTGGCGCTGCGTTTGGCGGCGTCGGAAAGTTCGGATCGGGCATGGCGACCGCTCTCGACCGCGTCCTTGAGCGACAAGCGCGCGAGGCTCTGGGCCATCGACTGCGCGTGCTCTCGGCCGAGCGCGGCTGCGGCCCGCGCCGAGTTCGCATCATCCCCGAATTGCGGCAGCGGCGCGGTCTTCTGGCGCAGCTCGGCGGCGCGCTGAGCGGCTTCTTGCTTCAAGTCGCTCAAATCGACGGCCTTCTCCGCGTCCGCCAAGTTGCGCTCGACGCGGCTCAGCTCTTGCTGGTGCTCTTCGGCGAGGCGCTCGAGCTCACCGACCAATTCGTCGAATTTCTTGTCGGCGTCGGAGGCGTGCGATTCATCGCCGCTTTGCGAACCGGCACCCGATTCGACCCCGCCGCCACCCGCGGTGCTGAACGACGGACTCGGCCTGCGCAAACGCGCCGCCAAGTGACGGGCGGCCAACTCCGTCGCGAGCAGATTGCCGCTGTCTTGGGCGCGCGTGATGCGCCGGATCTCACCTTCAGCCACGCTGCCCACGTCGCGGCCGAGCGGACCGAGTGTCACCAAATTGTGGGCACCGGGGCCGAGCACACCGAGCGCTTGGTTCAGACGACTGAGCCCCGCTTGCCGGCGCTCGCTCTCGAGCGCTTGCTTTGCGCCCTCGGCCGCTTCTTCGGCAGCATCGCCGAGGCGCTTGGCGACCGTCACCGCGTCGCGATTGCCCAGACCACGCAGCGCGGCATCGACCGCGAGCAGCACATCTTCCGTGCGGCGCATCGCGGAAGCCGGAGTAGGCAAAGCGCGGGCCAGGACGCGCGCCTGGCCACCCAAGAATGCACGCTGGGCAGGCGGCAAACTGACGCCAGCAAACCGCTTCTCCAACATGGCGCGTAGTTGCGCGGCCACGGCCGTGGTGCGCGCGCTGTCCGCCTTGCGCCGCTCGGCGTCACTCAGCGCCGGATCTGGACTGAGTTCGCTGGCCAAAAGATCGGTCAAGCTGTCGCGCACCGCGCGCAGGGCGGCGTAGCGCGCCGCTTCCGGTTCCCCCACGGGCACCGGGATCAGCGTGAAGGCCTGGCTTTTTCCCCACTTTATCCCAGAGGTCGCGTCATCATCGCGGGCTTCGATGCGCACTTCCACGGGCAAGAACGTGCGGCGCAGGAAGGGCTCGCTGGACTCGATCGCGTATGCCCCGCGAATCAACTTCGTTTCGCCATCCAGGCGCGTCAGGGGCCGGCGATCTTCACGCCCGCCCGCGCGCAAGACCAGATCGATCTCGCGCAGGCCATGATCGTCGGAGGCCTGATAGCGCAGCTCACGGCGATCGAAATCCCTGAGATCGATGCGCTCCGGCGCGCCCTCGAGCTCGACCACGGGGACGGCATCCGGCACCGCCTCGAGCACGACGCCCTCGGGCTCTCGAATCAACACCTGCCCGAAGCGCGCCGCGATCCTGAGCTCGGCGTCATCATTCAGCACGTAGCGGGCAACGACGCCACCCGAACCGTCTGCGACGAACGGCACCTCATGCGCACCGTCCGTGAGCACCAAATGCCGACCGTCGGCGAGCGGGACGCCGTGGATGGTCACGGCGCTGCCGCGCGCCTCGGCGCTGCCCAAGCCGGGGAAAATCGAGCGATCCTGCAAGTGCAAGTAAGCCGGGGGTTGGACCGTGACGCGCACCAAATCCAACCAAGGCATGGGCACGGGAGCCAGGCCCCGACGCGCGATCAGCACATCCAGCCCCTCCAACACGCGGTTCGGATCGCGGCCTACCCCCAGCGCCGCCACCACCACCAGACCGAGCGCGATTCTGCGCAGCAAAGTGGCACGTCGCGCCGCCTGCGCTTCGACGGCCTCCAAGGGTGCGCGCTCGAGCTGACGCTGAAAATGCAACTGCGCGAGCTCGAGCGAGCCGACGCGCGGATCGCGCGTGGCCTGCTCGGCCAACGCCGCCGCGCGCAGCGCGCGCTCCCCGACCGCGCGATCGACCGGCACGAGCACGCGCCGAATCGTGCGCTGCACGTCCTGGAAATCTCGCTTGTCGCGGGCCCGGCGCACGAAAATCTGAGCCACGGCCAAGATCAGCAGCAACGCAGCCGCGCCGCGCGTCCAGACCGTGCCGTGGCGCGCCAAAAGCCCCGCTGCGATCAGCAACGAGACCAACACTGACAGGCTCAGCCAACGCGCAGGGGCACGCCGGCGTGCTTGGAACGCGACAGACAGGCGTTCAATCGAAAGCGGAACCGCAGCCATGGCCGGAAGAGCTTAGCCCAGGGATCGCTCAGAGCCGTGACAAACCCGAAAATCTGCCCCATCCTTGGCTAGGTCACGCCGATGACCCCGGTCGAACGCCTCAAGCGAGTGCTGCTGTCGCTGCCGGATCTGGCACTGCGTACCGGTTGGCTGCGCGATTTTCTGCTCAACGGCTCGGAGCACGAGAGCGCGACGGTGCTGAACGCATTGTGCGAAGACAACGAGCGCGCCGATCCGCAGGCCCGTGAAGCCATCCTGGTCGTCGCGCTTCTTTTCGCGTCGCTCGGCGAATGCGATCTAGTCGACCGCTTACGCGCCCAGGCCGATGCCCGGCACCTCCTCAGTTTAGCGCGCCTGCTGCGCCGGGCCCCACCGCCCACCGTCCACGATCGCCCGGCCCGTGAGCTGCCCGTGCCCGACTACGGCACCGGCCGTGAGCTCACCGTGGGCGAGCGCAAAAGCCTCGCGCGCAGCCCCAATCGCCGCGCCTTCGACAAGCTGCTCAGCGATCCGCACCCCCTCGTGATCCGCCAATTACTCGAAAATCCACGCCTGACCGAAGACGACGTGGTGCGCATGACCGCGCGCCGCCCCGCGCGGCTCGAAGTGCTCGAAGCCATCGCCCAACACGGCCGCTGGCTCAGCCGCCCACGCGTCCGGCTATCCATGCTCTTCAACCCCGGCTCACCGCCAGCGATCACGATGCCGCTGCTCGCCGTCTGCACCCGCAACGAACTGTCCGAAGTGCTGCACCACTCGGAGTCCTCCACTGTGCTGCGCAGCGCCGCCCACGAACTACTCGAGCGCCTACCGCCAATCAGGAGCTCCGAACTTCCCGAACCGACGCTTCAGTAACCGGCCGACTCCGCCAGGCGAAGTGCGCAGGGATTGAGAGGGGGCGATCGCGATCCTGCCGCGCACCTCAGAGTGCGCCGTGTTCTCGCCGGAAGCGCGGCGACGCGACTTCACCAGGTGAAGTTGGATCGCAGCACGGTGCGCGCGGGCTTCGTCGCAGCGCGCTTTCCAGGCTCGCCGCTGAGGGAATGTTGGTCTGACCGACGCACTCGGCAGCTTGCGTGCACTTGAACGCTGAAAACGCGTCGGAGCTGTTCGAGGCGTGTCGAGGCAAGACTCGGCGACAGGCCGCCGAGCTTCTCGCTGTGAGGTTTCCGCGTCCGGATGTTCGCGAGCAGATCCGACGTTTGCCGGTGCGCCCTCGAGTACCGATCAAAGACCTCGCTCAGACTTTGTCGCGATCGCCAGCTAGCGATTCGCGCTTGCCCACGGCCAACCCAGGAATGGCAAAAATCATTCCGAATCTCGCGCCGAAGCCCGCGCCGAAGCCGTTCGCGGCCTCCACGGTTGCCGAGGTGCGCCAGCGCGCTCGTGAACTCGAGCCGCTTTCGGCCGATCGCTTTGGCGTGCATTTCATGGCCGACCCCGAGTTGCGCGAGTTGATCGAGCGCACGCGCGCGGGCTCTCGCGAGTCATCGGCTTCCAAACGGCGATCTGGCGAGTTTAGTGAAACTGATGGCGGTCAGCTTCGCACGTCAGGAAGAGAAGCGACGCTTCGGCATCGGCGCGAGGTCACGTCGGACCAAGCGGAACACGAAGCCAGCGCGCTTCCCCGAGCGGCAAGCTCCACCAGGTGCTAATGATCTATCACAAGTCAGCTTTCCTCTAGTTTTCACGCTCGGGTCGTGATCTAGAGAGGGCATGAAAGACGCGGCCAAGCGTGTCCAGGCGGTGGTTGAGGA
>Ga0247761_1000218_pt1 | contig 11101 bp, 8 predicted proteins | sample UWRJL111311C4_FD_179915 | JGI IMG/M metagenome (GOLD analysis project Ga0247761, IMG submission 179915) | Plant litter microbial communities from Arlington Agricultural Research Station in Wisconsin, United States - UWRJ-L111-311C-4 | ecosystem: Environmental > Terrestrial > Plant litter >...
GCCTCGAACGACAGATCTCTCAGCACCACCGCCTCGGGCCCATAACCGAAGCGAACCCGCTCGAAGCTGACTTCGCCGCGCAGATCCGTGAGCGGCCGCGTCGCCTCGTCCGTTTCGGCAGGGACATCGAAGATTGCGAAGATACGCTCGGCCCCGGCCAGTGCGGATTGGATCGAGTTGTACAGGTTGGCCAGCTGGCGTAGCGGATTTACGAATTGCTGTGCGTAGTTGATGAAGGTGGCAATGATGCCCACGCTGACCAAACCTGCGAGCGCTAGCCAGCCGCCCAAGCCGGCGAGCACGATCACGAACAGATTGCCGAGCACGGTGGTGATGGGCATGAGCAGCAGCGCGTAGCTATTGGCATACACGCCTGCCGCGAAAACCTGCTGATTGTGGCGTTGAAATGCCTCGATAGCGGATTGCTTGCGGCGGAAGGCCTGAGCGGTCTTCTGGCCGCTGATGGCCTCTTCCATGACGCCGTTCAATTGCCCCAGATCACGCTGCAGATCGCGGAAGCCCTTGCGCGTGTATCTCGCGACGAACTGCGTGAACCAGAACATGAGCGGTACGACGAACAGCGAAGCCAACGCCAGCCAGCGATCGAGCAGGAACATGGCCACGATGATGCCCAGCATCGACAACAAGCTGGCGACCAAGGTGGTCACGTTCTGCGATATGGCTTGGTTTATCGCTTCGACGTCGTTCGTCAGACGACTCAACAGATCGCCGGTCGAACCTTCGTTGAAGAACGAAACCGGCAAGCGTTGCACGCGTGTGAACAGATCGGTACGTAGCTGCTTGAGCGCGCGTTGCGAGATGTCCGCCATCAACCTGCCGGAAAAAGCTTGCAACGCGTTGTACAGCAAATAGGTCGCGAGCATTCCGAGCGCCAGCCGAGCGAGGACCTCGACATTCCCCCCACGGAGCAGGTGGTCGATGGCTACGCCCATCAAGTAAGGGCCAACCAAGCCCAAAAATGTATACGAAATCACTAGCAGTAGTACGCCGCGGATCGGCTTATGGAAAGGCTTCAGATAGGGGAGCAGTCGGCTGAGGGCGCTCCGCGGATCTCGTGCCTTTTCGATCCTTCCGACGTGCGTCGGTTGCGGCATTCCGGGGCGCGGTGCGTTTCCGGCACCCGCGCCGAACGATGATGGTCGTCCCTGGCTCATGGCATGGCCCGTTGCTCGAGTGCCAGCGGATGATTGCCGGTGCCCAACTGAGAAGCGTAGATCTCCTGGTACACCTGACTGCTGCGCATCAACTCGCCATGATTGCCCTCGGCGACGATGCGACCCTCATCGAGCACCAAGATCTTGTCGGCGCGAAGCACGGTGCTGATTCGCTGAGCCACGACGATTCGCGTCTGTGCTTGGCTTTGCGCACTCAGTGCATTTTGAATCAACGTCTCCGTTTCGACGTCGACGGCGCTCGTGCTGTCGTCCAAGATCAAGAGCTTCGGCTGGAGGAGCAACGCTCGAGCAAGGGCAATCCGTTGCCGCTGACCGCCCGAAAAATTGGCTCCGCGCTGGGCGACGCGGCTATCGTAGCCATTGGCCAGTTCTGCAATGAAATCATGCGCTTGAGCTGAGCGCGCCGCGACCATGACCTGCTCGTCGGCGGCGCTCGGCTGGCCATAACGAAGGTTGTCTCGCACCGTGCCCGAGAACAACAGCGCTTCCTGGGGCACGATGCCGATCACGGCCAGCAACGAGTCTTCGGTCACGCTGCGCACGTCGACGCCGTCGATCGTCACCTTGCCCGAAGTCACGTCGTAGAAGCGCGGTATGAGTTTGACGAGGGTCGACTTGCCGGCCCCAGTGGCGCCCAAAATCGCCACTGTCTGACCAGCCTCGGCGACGAAGTTGATCTGCTTCAACACCGCGTCGGTCACGTCGCCGTCGTACGAGAATGTCACGTCCTCGAACGCGAGTCGCGGTGCCCCAGTCACGACCAGCTGACGAGCTTCCGGGGAATCACTGACTTCCGGCACGACGCTGAGTACCTCGTCGAGCCGCTTGGCAGAGGCGATGCCGCTGGCCCAGATGTTCGACAGCATGGTCATCATCACGAGCGGCGTCATCGTAGTCAAAAGGTAGTTGGTGAAGGCGACGATCTGCCCAATCGACAGCGCTCCCCGCGCGCTAGCTAGCCCGCCTGCCCAGATCACGACCACTAAGCCAACATTGACGCAAAGCGTGAGCGCGGGTGGCATCCAGGCCGCGAAGCGCATTACTTTGGCGGATTCCTCGCAATAAGCCTGGTTGCTGACGTCGAAGCGCTGCTCTTCGAACGGCTCGCGCACGAACGCCTTGACCAAGCGGATCCCCGCGACGTTCTCCTGCAGCACCGTGTTCATGCGGTCCAGACGTTGCTGCAAGAAACGGAACATGGGCTCTTGCTTGACGAGGAAGAACAGAATCAAGCCGGAGGTCACCAGTAGCAGCGGCAGCATCGTCAACGCTAGGGTCGGGCTGGTGGAGATCATCAGCACGAGGCTGCCGAGCATCAACAGCGGTGCGCGCGTTCCGATGCGCAGCGTGATCTGCATCAACCGCTGGACGGAGCCGGTGTCGCTAGTCAAGCGAACCATCAGTTGCCCTGTCTTCTGCCGATCGAGGTTTCCGTACGAGAAGGTCTGGATTTTCAGGAACAGGGCTTCCCTCAGGTCGCGCGCGACGCTCTCGCCCACGCGCACCGAGAGGTCGTTGTTGCCGACCGCGACCAAGACGCTGAACGCGCTCACACCCAGCATGAGCAACGAGGTCCGAACCACCAAACCGCGGTCGTGCGCCAAAATGCCGTGATCTATCAGGCGCTGAATCAGGCGTGGGATCGATAGATCCAGCACCACCAAGAGCGTGAGGAGCACGAGCGCGCCCAATGAGCGAAGCCAATACGGCTTGGCAAAGCGAAGTAATTTAACGACCGAAGCCATCGTCGGCCGACGATAGCTCAGTCGTAGGGGCGACGGCCTGGCCCGTTTTGCCACATGAGGCGAATCGCCAGGGTCGTTGTTGCTGTCGGCATGGGCCCGGCGCCCACAATCTGCGCCGTGATGTCGGCGTGCCGCCTGGCACACGCGATGCACCGGTCATGGGCAGAGGCCAGCCAATTGGTGCGCCCAGCAGGAGGATCCGTCGATGTCGAACTCCGAAAAACCGTACTTGATCGTGGTGGGTATCGACTACTCACCGGCCAGTGATTTGGCGCTCGAACGCGCTTTCGAGCTGGCAGCCGCTCGCCCACGCGCGGACGTGCACGTGGTGAACGTGGTCCGCTTGTACGGCATGCAAGCCGTCGTCGATGGGCCAGCGGAGCCGACCGGTTTGGCGAGCGTGAGCACGGTGGACGCGACCGCCTTGGTTCAACGTTACGTGGAAGGCCAGCGCAAAGCCTTCCGCGGAGCGCTCGACTCGGTTCGGGTTCGCGCTCATTTACGACTGGAAGCGCCGGCGCAGGAGATCGCGCAAATAGCGGCTGACTTGGAGGCTGACTTGGTCGTGGTGGGAACCCACGGTAAGCGCGGCATCGCGCGGATACTGTTGGGTTCAGTAGCGGAAGCGGTGGTGCGCCTTGCACCGTGCCCAGTGCTCGTGGTGCGACCGAAAGCACTGCCCGAACAAATGCCGCGCATCGAACCACCGTGTCCACAGTGCCTGGAGGCCCGTCGCGCCTCTTCAGGAGCCGAATACTGGTGCGAGCAACACCGTGAGCGGCATGGTCAACGGCACACGTACAATCAACGCGATCGCGTGGGCACGGAGACCGAAATGCCGCTCACGTTTCACAGCTGAAGCAAGCTAGTTCGGTGGGGCTAATTAGGTGAGGGGTAGTTGCGTTTCACGTAGCACAGGCCATCCGAGTTGAGATGGCCTTGGGTGCTTTGGTTGTACGTCGCAAAGTCGTAGTAGTCGCGCAGACCGGTTGCAGGGTTATTGTCAGACGCGGGCACCCCATACGGATCGAAACGCATCGCTCCCACGAGCTTCGGGTGAACGTCGGTAGGCGGCTCGATGCAATAGCGCCAATCGACCGCGTTACCCTGCCGGTCGGTGTACGCGGTGTAGTCGACGCCCCGCGTGTCTTCCAACGTCACCCGCGCTGAACCGCCAGAAGCGACCGCGCGCGCCGCGTATTGGTCGAAATGAGCTGGCGAATCGTGCAGCACACTGTCCCAAAAGGGATGATCGCTGTGCATCGTTACTTGAGCGATCACCGAGGCGCCGCTCAGGAAGGCAATGCCTCGCTGATGGTCTTCGGAGCTGCTGATCGGCTCAGCCGGGTCATTATCAGGGTTCTGGCAGTTGAGATAGCTGACGGCAGACTTGAAGCAAAACCGGAAGTCGACCGTTTTGGGCCAGCTCTGGCTGGCCTCGGTCACGCAACCGTCGACTTTGGGATCGCCCTTGAAGGTAGCGCTTCCCACGTACAAGACAGCGCAGCCACTTTGCGTCATTTCCTCGTAGTCAGCGAGCGCATCGGCGTCGAGATTCACGTTTTTCGCAGAAGCGTTCGCGGCGACGACATCGAAACCGAACGCGTAGCGCGTGCCGTCCGTCGCGAACGCGCCGCCGCCGTTTTGGTTTTGATTGTTGAGCGCGGCGATCGGCACGGCGAGTTCGCTGCCGCCGCCCTTGCCCGTTAGATAGCTCGCGTCACGGTGGCTGAGATCCACGGCCCAAGGCCCGTCGACTCGCGCCACGAGCTTGCCGGTGCCGAGCTGAGTGCCCTTCTGCTGATCTGGATTCTCGGACAGCGTTAACGCGTCGATCGTCGTGATCAGGTGATCGAAATGCACGTCCCAACCGTCGACGAACGCAGCATCGGAGTCACTGGCAGGCGGGAACGCGTAACCAGTCAAAGCCAGGACTTCGCCGGAGGCGGCAAACCAGATATTGCCCTTGCCCGGATCTTTTGGCGCGCAAAATGGCTGCAGGGCGAAGCCAGACGCGGATTCGGGGGTGGCTGCGGGAACGCACTCGATGGCTGCGCCCGGAGCTTGATTGTGGTCATCGCTGCCGGAGCAGCCAGTCAATAGAGTGAGGAACAATGAGGCGCGCACGACGGCGTCGCCACGAAGCAAATTCATGAGAGCTCTCCAACGATCTGAAAAAACGAGAATAGGGGAGCGTACGGCGCACACACCAATGTTGGGCGTGACAGCGCGGACGCGTTCGATGACGACGAGCTCGAAAGCTCGCGCGACAAAACTCGTGACTATTCAGACCGTGAGCGGCGGCGAAGTTTTGGGTGCACTCAGAAGTGCTCGAGCGCGATCGCTGACGACGCAATCGCGCGCGACGAGCTCGCTCGCCCGCGGCAGCCAGATCAGTGACCAGAGCTGGCTCGGCGATACGGGGAGCGAAGCGTGCCCTGCGAAACCGAGGGGACATTCGGCGGGCGTGCAGGCCGCGCTGCCCGCGACGAGTGAAGGACGATTGGGTGTCCTTTGCGTGGCAGCGCTGTCTCGAGAACGGCTAGGCTCGGCGGCGAGTGCGCGGTGCAGATGCACTAGGCCGCTCAGGCCCGCGTTAAAACCGTGCGGAACTACGGCAAAATGCAGGGCGCCGACCAGTTGCAGCAGCACCAGGCACAGCGCAACCACGCTGGCGAGGGGACGAACGCTGTGAACGGCGCGCTTGGTCATTTCCCGGAAGAAAGCTATCCGTAGCGCGCCCGTTCAGGCTTGGCAAGACTCGCCCGCCCGGCAACCCCAGAACATCCAATGAATCGCTCAACGATTACGTGCGCGGTGGGTTTCGCGTACGCGATGCTGCTTGCACGGCCCAGCGCTGCTGCCGACACGAATCACGCGCAGAGTGAAACGCACCAAGTCGACAGCGACGCCAGCGATTTCAGCCTCATGCAGGTGTTGGCGGACGCCGGCAAGCACGATCTGAAGCACGAACGCTGGAACGCTTACGGTCAGTTCACCTACATCTCGAGTTGGAAGGCCCCGTTCTCGGCGGCGTATACCAACCTGAACGGCAGCGGCCATTCTTTGTCGCCAGACAGCGAGCACAGCTTCACGGTCACGGCCACGCTGTTCTTCGGTGCCGCCCTTTGGCGCGGTGCCGAGGCGTACTTGGTGCCAGAGGTGATCTCCAGTCGCCCGCTCTCGGGTCTCGTCGGCTTAGGGGCTTCGATCCAGAATTTCGAGCTGCAGAAGCAGGGGGCGCTCACGCCCAGCGTGTACATCTCGCGGTTCTACCTGACGCAAACGATCAACCTCGGCGGATCGCGGGTAGAGCGTGTCTCCGGGCCGATGCAACTAGGAGCGACGGTCGACAGTCGTCGTCTGTTGTTCGTGATCGGTAACTACAGCGTGCTCGATTTCTTCGATCGGAACTCGGTGGTGGGAGATCCGCGGCGGCAGTTCTTCAGCATGGCGTTTCTCTCCCACGGTGCCTACGATTTCGCGGCGGATTCACGCGGCTACACTTTTGGTGGCCTGTTCGAGCTGCACTTCGACGACTGGGCCTTGCGTGGCGGGCGCTTCGCCGCGCCCAAGCAACCGAATCAACTCGCGCTCGACTATCGCCTGAACGAGTACTACTCGGACCAAGCAGAGCTGGAGCACGCCCATCGAGTCTTTGGGCGGCCCGGCGTCGTGCGCCTGCTCGGCTATCGAAATCGCGAGAATATGGGCGGCTTTGCCGACGCGGTGAGCGCGTTCCAAGCGGACCCGGGGAAAAACGCTGCCGCCTGCACCAGCTTCAACTACGGCTCCCAAAACGCAACTGCGCCCGACTTCTGCTGGACGCGCAGGCCTCAGATCAAGATCGGCATGGGGGTGAGCTTCGAGCAACAGATCACGAAGGACGTGGGCATCTTCGCGCGCGCCATGGTCTCGGATGGGCGTACCGAGGTCTACTCGTTCACTTCCAGTGATCGCTCGGCATCGGTCGGCGCGGTCGTGCACGGCGGCCCGTGGCATCGGCCGCTGGATGTCGTCGGCACGGCCTATGCGGCCAGCTGGATCTCGTCCGCGCACGGTCAGTATCTAGCCCTGGGCGGCATCGATGGATTCATTGGCGATGGCCGTTTGAATCGCGCATCGGAACGCGTGCTCGAGCTGTTTTACAGCCTACACGTGGTGAGCTCGATTACGCTCTCGGCCGACTACCAGCACCTCTCCAACCCCGCCTACAACGCAGACCGCGGCCCCGTGAACCTACTGTCGGGCAGGGTTCACGCTGAATTCTGAACGGGTGTTCGGCAAGCGCGTCCGCTATAGTGCGGCGTGTGTCTATCGCCGGTTTGCCCTGGAAATGTTTGAGTAGCAAACCACTGGTTTCGGACCGTTGGCTGCGACTCCGCGCTGACCGCTGCGAACTGCCTTCGGGGGTGGTTCTCGATCCGTACTACGTCATCGAAGAGTCGGACTGGGTGCATATCGTCGCAATCGCGGCGGACGGTATGATCCTGACGGTGCGGCAGTTCCGGTACGCCGCGGGAACTGCTTGTACGGAACTACCAGGCGGTGTGATCGACCGGGGCGAGGCCGCGCTCGGGGCGGCGAAGCGAGAGCTTCGGGAGGAGACGGGCTTCGAGGCGGGGGATTGGAAAGAGGTCGGCTCGACCTTCGCAAACCCAGCGCGGCAAACGAACAAGCTGCACGTCTTCGTCGCGAAAAATCTGAAAAAAGGCTCGCAATCTCTCGACGAATCCGAAGACATCGATTTCAGCTTCATGAGCGTTTCGGCCATCAAAGCGGCGATCAAGAGCGGAGAGTTCTCGCAGTCGCTTCATATTGCCAGCTTCTATCTGGCGTTGGATTACCCCTGAGCGCCCGTCCGGTTCAACCACGGTTGGGCGTCTGCCCTCCCGCCGCCACCGGAGAGCGGGCCTCAATAGCCCGCGTGCTTGTCGACCACGTTCGTGAGCGCGTCGCCCGCCACGAAACGCGCCAAATTTTCCAAGAAAATGGCAGAAGCGCGCTGCACATAGCCGGGGTGCGCACCGGCATAGTGCGGGGTCAAGATCACGTTGTCCATGGCCCACAGTGGATGATTGGCAGGTAACGGTTCGGGATCCGTGACGTCGAGTGCCGCGCCTGCAATGCAGCCGCTCTGCAATGCTCGCAGCAACGCTTCGGTCTGGACGGTCGCGCCGCGACCGATATTGACGAACACCGCATCCGAGCGCATGGCGGCGAACTGTGGGATGCCAAAGTAGCCCCGGGTTTGCGGCGTGAGCGGAAGCGTATTGACGATGTACTCGGCCTCCTTGAGGAACGGCACGAGTTGAGCCGGGCCGAACACGCGTTCGACTCCCGGCGCGCTTTCGGCCGTGCGCTTGACGGCGATCACTCGCATCCCGAACGCGCCGGCAATAGCCGCAATTTTTCGGCCAATCGCTCCCAATCCGACGATGCCCAGCGTGGCGCCGCTCAGGGTAGTCACGCCCGCCTGAAGCTGGGCACCATCCCATTTTCTCGCTGCTTGCTGGCGCGTGGCTAAATGCAGTTGACGAGCGAACATCAGCATCAATCCGAAGACGTGCTCCGCGATCGGCTGAGCGTGGATACCGCTCGCATTGGTCACTACCAGATCTTCACGCCGTTGAAGGGTTGGGGTCAGCAGCCACTCGACGCCCGCCCCGAACGTCTGCACCCATTTCAGTCGTTGCGCAGCCGCCACTTGCTCTGGGGCGATGCGCTGCGTGTAGAGCACGTCGGCTTCGCCCAACCAGGCGGGGCGAGCTCGGAACTCGTGCTCCGTAACGACGTTGATGCGGGCAGATATGTCGCGCACCCGCGTCAACACCGAGCCGGGCACCTCGACGTTGAGCAACACCGTGAGCGTCGACGCGCTCATCGCAGCGTCTCCTGAGCTAGATATGATTGGACCATTGAGCGATCTCCTTAGCAGCGGGCCTGGACCGAATACTAGATCGCACGGTACTATAGAAGACGCTAGTCCGCCGACCTCGATCGCTTGATCGGGCCGGCGGAGTGCGTGTTTTGGCGGTACCCCTATTGTCGCGGCCGCCCCGTCGACATTACTTAGGACAACTTCTCGGCTGCGAGCACGGCTTGGACCGCCGGCCGGGCGCTGATACGTTCGAAGTAGGCCTTCAACACCGGCCGCTGCTCGAACGCCGCCTGGCCTTCGAGACGCCGCAGCCCGCGTAGCACGTAGAAGGCATAGCCGTCGGCCACTGTGAAGGTGTCACCAAGCAGGTAGTTCTTGCCCTCTAGGCTCTTGCTCAAAAAGTCGAAGCGCAAGAACAAGCGCTCCTTGAGCACTTGTCGAAGTTCGTCGTTGGCTTTCGGATTGTTGATCGGGCCAAGGCCCTTCTGCAGCTCGGTGGCGATGAAATGCAGCCACTCCTGCACTCGACGCCGCTCGGGCGTGCCCGCGCTGGGCGCCAAGCCTGACTCCGGCCTCTGATCGGCAATGTACTGCACGATGATGGCGCCTTCGGTGATCAGCTCCCCGCTGTCCGTGAGCAGCGCCGGTACATACCCCTTGGGATTGATGGTCAGGAAGTTCTCTCCATGCTCGGTCTTCTTGGCCGCTAGATCCACCTGTACGAGCTCGAAGGGAAGACCCGCCTCGCGCAGGGCAATGTGAGGCGAAAGCGAGCAAGCACCGGGAGTGTAAAATAGTTTGATCGTCATGGGATGTCTCGCGAGTGGGGGGCCAATAGGCCCGTGGCGTTATGGTAGGCTAGGTGTCTACTATAAGGGACTCGCGGCTGTCTATTGCAGAAAATGGGCGGTTTTGGCGCTCGCGAGGCTGGGAGCCGGCGCGGGCTCGCCAGTTTGCAATCGCCAGAGACCGGCGTACTGCCCGCCCTGCGCGAGCAGCGATTCGTGCGTGCCGCATTCCACGATTTCTCCGCCCTCCAGTACGTAGATCAGGTGGGCGCGGCGCACGGTAGACAGCCGATGCGCGATGATCAGGCTGGTGCGACCGACGACCAGGCGATCGAGTGAACGTTGAATGGCGGCTTCGGTTTCGTTGTCGACCGCGCTGGTGGCTTCATCCAACACCAAGATTGGTGGGTCTTTCAAAATGGCGCGGGCCAACGCGATGCGCTGCCGTTGACCGCCGGACAACTTCTGCCCGCGTTCGCCGACCGACGTATCATAGCCTTCGGGCAGAGCCATGATGAAGTCATGCGCTTCTGCCGCGACGGCGGCAGCGATCACGTCTTCACGTCTCACGGAGCTCAGGCCGTAGGCAATATTTTCTGCGACGCTAGCGTCAGCGAGGAAGCTGTCTTGCGCGACGTAGCCGATTGCGCGTCGCAAATCCTGCAGTGAAAAGTCGGCGATGGGCGCGTCGTCGAGCAGGATATTGCCCTGCTGCGGTTCGTAGAAGCGCAACAGCAGCTTGACCAAGGTGCTCTTGCCACTACCGGTGCTGCCCACGAACGCAATCGTCTGCCCGGCCTCGATCCGCAGCGAGACGTTGCGCAAGGTGGGCCGCTCCGCATAAGCAAAGCTGACGCGATCGAACCGAAGAGCGCCGCGGACACGACTGGCCGCGAGCGCTTTCCCGTCGTAGCCGATGGCGATGGGGGTCTCCAGTAGATTCATCACGCGTTCCACCGATGCCATCGAGCGCTGATACAGATCGGTCATGTCTGCCAAGCGCGTCATCGGCCACAGCAAGCGCTGCGTGAGGTACACCAGCACCGAATAGCTACCGACTCCGATCTCGCCGCGCAGAGCCAGAAAGCCGCCGTAGAGCAACGTTACCGTGAAGCCGGCCAGGATGGCCATGCGGATGATCGGCGTGATCGCCGCAGAAAAGCGGATCGCGGAGGAGTTTGCAGTGCGGTACTCGCTGGACGCGCTTTGCACCTGTTTGGCTTCGAAGTCCTCAGCGGTGTAGGCCTTGATCGTCGCAATGCCGAGCAGGTTGTTGTTCAGACGCGAGTTCAGCGAGCCCGCGGCGTCCCGTACCAAGGCGTATCGCGAGGCGAGCCGCGCTTGAAACCAGAACGCACCGTAGACGATGAGCGGGATCGGAATCAGTGCTAGGACGGCGATCTTCTTGGTCAACCCGAAGAAGACGGCACCGACCAGAGCCGAGCCAGTGACGACCTGAATCAGGTCATTGGCTCCGCCGTTCAGAAAACG
>Ga0247761_1000220_pt1 | contig 11081 bp, 8 predicted proteins | sample UWRJL111311C4_FD_179915 | JGI IMG/M metagenome (GOLD analysis project Ga0247761, IMG submission 179915) | Plant litter microbial communities from Arlington Agricultural Research Station in Wisconsin, United States - UWRJ-L111-311C-4 | ecosystem: Environmental > Terrestrial > Plant litter >...
CTAACGCGCGCTCTTCATCGTCCAGATGCGCCACGCTCACGATCACGATCGGCGTTTTTCCCTCGTTGGGACTGAGCCACTCGCCGACGTCCAGCGTGGTGCCTTGGCGCCAGCTAGCGAATGATGGGGCCGCGAGCAGGCTGTTGAGCGCCGCGGCCAGGTTCTTGCGCTCGTTCTTCTTCATGAACGCGTTCACGGAAAGCGCGCCAATCTCATTGATCGGTGGCTCCAACACATCTTGCATCAACGCACTGAGCTCGGCCGTTTGCCCGGCCATCAGTCGGCGTTCAGCAAGGACGCTCAGGAGCACGTGTTCACGGCTCTTGGCGGGGTCAGGCTCGCGACCCAGCAGGCGAAGGACCAGCGAGACCGCGGCGGTGAGCGCGTTGCGCGCCGCCTCGGGGTCGGTGTCCCAGCGCGGCGAGCGCCGCTCCAAAGAAGAAAGCATGTGCAGCGGCTCGCCCGCAGTGCCGCCGGGAGTGAGCACGCGCACCGCCGTTCGAGCGCAATAGGCGGCCAGCTCCGGCTCAGCGATTTTCCAATCGCTCAGCGCGGCGCGGCGCTTCTCGGCTAGCTCGGCAGCACGCGCGGCCAGTGCTTCGGGACTCAGGGCGTCGCGTTCTACCCACGGCTCGAGGCGCGCGGGGTCGAAGTCGGGGAAGGCCAGGAGCAGGTTCGGCAGATCGCCTTTGACGTCGATGACGATGGTGGGCACCTGCGCCCGCCCCGCCTCTTCGATCATCACGGTGATCAGCCCGGTTTTCCCGCTACCAGTCATCCCCACGACGACCGCGTGCGTGACCAAATGTTCCGCCGGCAACCAGAGAGCGCGGCCGCCCTCAGCCCCGTTCAAGTGCCGCCACGCTCCCAGGTTCAATGCCGGTTTCATGATTTGGATCTCCTCTCGTTCTCATTCGTGATCGTTTGCTTGCTGCTTGCCTCTGCGTTCAGGAGAGGAACGGGTCGTTGCTCGGCGTCCCACCGGCACCGGGCTGAGCAGGCGAAGCGGTGGATGTCGCGTTGCCCGAACCAGCGGGCGGTGTATTGGGTACGGTGCCGGCGGGCGGCGTGGTGCCTGGTCCGGTCGGAACAGGATCGGTCGCGCGCTTGCGCGGTCGGCCTGGGTAGAGCGAAGGAGCAATTGCGTCAGCGTCTCCTTGGCGCCCGCGCAGGTAAGCCACGGCGCGCCGCACGTCTTCATACACGTTGATGAAGATCGTGAATGCGCGCAGGCGCTGATCAGTTGCCGCGGCTAGTAGAGCCGGACCTTGCTCGCGCAACCCGACGATGCGCATCAGGCGCACCGACATTTGGTTTGCGGCCTTCAGGTCGTCGGCCGTGGTCCCGGATTTGTTCTGGATCTTGTCCCAATCCTGACGCATGACGCGACCCAAGAGCTGAAGGTCCTGAGCCAGGTTCTTGTAACCGTTGCCGCCCTTCAGCTGGGCCAACTGCGCCCCGTTTAGCAGCCCGTGCTGAGCCAGTGCCTGCGCATCGGCAAAGAGGCGATCGTGCAGCTTGGTCGCATTCGCGTTCAAGTCCTGCAAGTCATCCGGGGGCTGCGTTGCGGCGAGGTACCCCGTGTTCGCGAAGCTCAGCGCCAATGCGTAGTCTTCCAGCTTGTCAAAGGCCGCAATGTCGAACGCCGGCAATTGCTTGACGATCTGTTCGCGCAGCGCCTTCACCTCGGGCAAGAGGCCCAAGACCGACGTGACTCCGGCCGTCACGTCCAAGTTGACCTGCAAGAGCTCTGCCTCTTGTAGTGCGTCCAAGTCCGGCTTGACGCGCGCGTACGCCTCGTCGAGCAGTGCCTCATCACTCAGTCCAACGTTTTGAATCGTCGTTTCCATCTTTCCAATCCTTGCTTCAGTGACGGGAAATCCGCCTACTGACGCTCTGGTCGGATCGACTGCGACCGCGATTGCGAACAAAGTGTCTGACGAACGCGTTTTCCGACTTTCGCCGGCACGGCAACGCTCTGGCGAACTTCGCCGCCGGGCTTCCTAGCCCTGCAATAGACTTTGAAGTCGATCGGAGGGCTAGGAAGCCCTCGGATGGACTTGAAAAGTCTTTCGGAGGGCTAGGAAGCCTTCCGGAGGACTCGAAAATTCGGACTGAGGGCTTCCTAGCCCGAGAAAAGACTTTGAAATTCCTGTTCGACTGTCAAAAACCCGTCCGCGCCCGCTAACGGATTTTTCCGCAGGGCTTCCTAGCCCCAAAAAAGACTTTCAAAGTCTTCTGGAGGGCTAGGAAGCCCTCGGCCGGATTTTGAAAGTTTCGCGCGACGGCGACCAAGCCTTCAGCCGGACTTGAAAACTTTTCCGCACGGCTAGGAAGCCTTCCGAGGTTTCGAGCGCACGCCGGGATGCGAGGTCGCTCTTCTCGCGCAGCTGGCGCGTTTCGTCCGTCCGGTCTGACAGTTCACGTTGAACTACAACTGCGCTGCGCGTGGCATAGCCTATGCCGACATACCGCCCGAACTTGCCGCTCGCCGCTTCCTCGGCCTGTACAGCGACAGCTCTGCTCGTCCGCGTCGACCGATTCGCCGAGCACATGCGCGAGCAGCTGGCCGGCTCCCGCTTCGCGCGCACTGAGGCCGTCCAAGTCTTGCTGTCACGGACGATCGACCAGGTGGAGGCCGAGCACAAGAAGGGATCAAAGCGGTCACCAGCTCACTCGCGAAAGGGTATCTCGGACTTCACCGCGAGCGCGTCGGCGTTTTCGTAGCCGAGCGAGGTGAGCAGGCTGCGAAGACCACCGAGCCCTGTGGTACCTTCGTGCGCAGGCCCTACCCGTACGCCTTCAAGGTCAAGGTGCGGATCCGGCGTCAACAGCACCGGCACGTACGGGACGAGGACACCGCTTCTGGACGATCGGTGCCGCACAACTTGGTTTCCGTCCTTGTCCAGCCGCCTGCTCGTCGTCACCACCAGGCGCCACTCGTCCTCCTCCGTGAACTTTGGGTGCTTGCAACGCAGCGCAAGCGTCGCTGCCCGAATGTGCATAAGTTTCATCCCCTCGAGAAACAGCTCCTCGGCAAATTCATGATGGGTCCTGCAATAGGTCCTCACGCCGCGAGCCCTGAATTCGAGCTCGGAGCGAACGAGATTTCGAAAGTCATCCTCCGAGTAGATTATCTTGACCAGCATCGCACTCCCGTCCGAATTCGGGTTCGGGCCAGGGGTTACAGCCTTCAACATAGGGATGCTCTTAAACCCCGCAGCATAGCCGGCCCCGCGTCCGCCGTACCCTCTCCACTGGGACAGACGATCGCCGCCGTCAGAGCAGAACGACGCGACATAGATAGGGGTGTGCGCGGAGAGGCGGAGGTTGTCCCAACCCTTGAGGAAGTCAGTAAGAATGTGGCCGATGTCCCCGCCAAGCTCAGCTGCCAGTGCTTTAACTGTCTCGTGGACCAGAGCCTCGCCGTGAATCAGCTCGTTGCGGTCATTCAAAAAGGCGTTGTGAGTAGCCCAGATTTCGCGGTTCAGAAGCAAGCCGCAGAGCCCCGCACTATCTGTGTAATGCCAGAGCGTTGCGACCTGGTCGTCACCTTCCTTGAACTTCAGCTCGCGGTTCATCTGCGCCAAGAGCTGTTCGAGACCGCTTGGTCGATCACCGGCATTGGTCATTCCGCCACGATAGCCGACGACCGGTCGCAATGGCAGGCCCCAAGGTTGCAGCTGTCTGGTGCGCCCGACTAAGCCGAGGCGGCACCAAGAAGCCAAGTAACGATGATTCGCTACATGCGCGGGAGAAGACCGGCGAGGCCCTCGACCTGCTGCTCCTGTCGTCCAACCCGAGTTGCGGTTGATGTAACCGAAGAGGGCGATCAAAGTTGCGAAGTGCTCACCGTGCACCGCGAGGACTTCTGGGCTGCGACCAGCAACGAGGAGCTGAACTTCGTCCAGCACGTCCGCACCATCCTCAAGATCGGCCGGCGCGCCGCCCTCATCGTCCCCGACAACGTGCTCTTCGAGGGTGGCGCCGACGAGAACGTGCGCCGTGCACTGCTCAACGACTGCAACGTCCACACCCTGCTCCGCCTCCCGACCGGCATCTTCTACGCTCAGGGCGTGAAGGCCAACGTCCTCCTCTTCGAGAAGCGCGAAGCCAGCAAGAAGCCCTGGACCGACAAGCTCGCTCTGGGTCTACGTCCTACGGACAAACATCCACTTCACCCTAAAAATAAGCGACTCGAGCGCTCCGACCTCGAAGAATTCGTCGCATGCTACAAGCCCGGTGAGCTGTAAAAGCGCCGTGCTACCTGGTCCGAAAAGAACCCTGACGGCCGCTGGCGCCCGTACAAACTCGACGAGCTACGCGACAAAGCCAGTCTCGACATCTTCTGGGTCAAGACGAAAGCCTCGATGCCAACGACAACCTGCCACCGCCGGACCTTATTTGCCGCCGAGATTGTCGAAGATCGGAAGGCTGCGCTAGACAGTTCACGGAGGTCGAGGTGGATCTTGAGTTCAAGGCCCGATAGACGAATGCAGTGCTAGCACCTGTTATTCGAGGGGAAGGGCGGTGCCACTGGGTGCCTAGCTCAGCTCTCGAGTATCGCGCGTTAGCCGAGTCAATCCTTGCCCGATTTTACGTTTCAGACCTTTCGGTGGTAGATTCATGACAATGTCAAAACTTCGCGTGTATGAAGCCGCGCGTGACCTCGGCATCGACAACAGAGCCCTTGTGGGGTTGCTTCAGTCGCGCGGGGTACCCGACATTCGAAATCACATGAGCGTGGTGCCCGTCGATGCGATCGACAACCTCAAGCGCGACCTCGCAGAGCGAGTGCGGTCCCCGCAGCCCGTGGCGATATCAAGTCAGGCAGCCTCAGTGCAATCATCGACCGCGCGGCTCGCGACTCCGCGCAAAGAAGCTGCGAAAACACCAGAGAGTGTAGCCGAGAACCCCAATCCAACCACCGTCGAGGCAGCGACTAAAGTCCCCGACGGCAGCACAGGGACCGTGATCGCCCGGGCAATCGAACACACTTCGGCGGCAGTTCACGGCGTCGAGGTGACGCACTCGCGTGACAAGCCAAGCGTGACTACTCGGCCTTCCTCACCACTCGTAGAGAGCTTCCGCGTTCAAATAGTGTCGGCGCTCGCCATGAGCGACATTGTAGCAAGGTTGCAGTATCTCAATTCCGTCATGCAGTGCGCTGCTATCAGCGCGGCAGAGTATTGGGTTCATTACGGCGAAGAAATTGACGACCCTGAAGCCGGCGCCGCGGTCGCTCGATTGCTTCACCCCGTGGACGGCGTTCCCAAGGACGTTCTCAACCTTGTTCTGCCAAGCCTTGAGTCTTCGGCGTGGCCATCCTGTGCGCGGCGTTGGTTTGAAAAAACTCCGGGATCAGATGGCCAAGGCGCGTGCAGGGCCTTAGTCCGGCAGGCGGAGGACTGGGTTAGGTACCGGAACGCTCGCCCGGGACATGGAGTTCAAGATCGAATATCGAGTCAGGCAGCACTCGAATGGATAGCTCCATTCGCTAGCGAACTGCTCTCCGGCCTTGACGCGCTAGTTCCAAGCGTTGCTGACAACGGAACCCTCGTCTTGGATGGACCAGCTGGCCCTATCAAAATAGAGGCGTACCGCTTGGTCGATGGGAAGCCTGTTGTCGTACTTGACATTAAGCGGCGCGGCAGCACGTGGGCAGCTCGATACCAAGTACTTGATCCGGAAAGCTCACCCGAAACTGTGTGCGCTCTGGACGCGACGATGCGATTGCTCGCAAGCGCGCGGAGCGCTGGACGCTTCCAGAGTCGTCAAGTCGACTTGAACGCCGGCACCTGGCGAACGACCACGCTATTGCCCCACCGCCAGACGACGACGTTTGAGGGTCGGGAAGAGCATCTGGAAGCATTTCGACAGTGGTTTGACGATCCGGATTCCCGCGCTTGCCTTGTTTACGGCGAGGGTGGCATTGGCAAAACAACGTTGGTACTTGAATTCCTACATCGAGTTTTGGACGGCGAGATCCCGGACATAAAATGGCAGCCAGACGTTGTCTGTTTTTTCACGGCGAAGATGACGCGCTGGACACCCGATGGGCTGAAGCACATTCGCGGAACAGCTCCGGCCGTCGTGGATGCAGTGCGGCGTTTGGCCCTCGTCGTAGAGGACCGTCTGACCTCCGATTGGTATACTGCTGAGCCACTTGCAGTCGTCGACCGCGTCGCCGGCCTGTTGCAGCAAGCTGGCACCGGGCGCAGCAAGGTACTTCTAGTGATCGACAACACGGAAACGCTCGCTCGTGTGTCTAGCGAAGAGAAAGAACTAGCAAGAATTCTCGAACGAGTCGCCGCTCGGGTCGGTAAGCTAATCATGACGTCTCGCCGGAGAGAGGATGTAGAGGCCCGTCCCATTCGGGTTCATCCGCTCGCTGACGAAGCCGGAGCGGCACTCCTTGAGCGCCTTGCCGCGGTCTACGGCGCGAAGCCACTCGCGGACACGGGCCTTGCAGGAAGACTCCGATTTAGTCGTAAGCTTGGGGGGCGCCCCCTTGGACTCGAGTTCTTCGCGCGAGCGGCTGCGGTCCCCGGACGCTCGCTAGACGCGGCTCTCGAGAGCGTCTTCCAAGCCGCAGGGGCTGACTTAGGTCAATTCCTTTTCGAAGACGCCTGGAAGCGTATCCCGACCGAGGTACGAGACGTATTCCTCACCATGAGCCTGTTTGATGACGGGATGGATAGCACCGTTGTCGCACGAACGTGCGCCGCTTTGCACGTGTCGCCGGACGATTGGCTTCAAGCCTTTGACGAGACCCGGTTTGGTGCGTTGGTTGAGCACGGCGCGTACTACGACGTCACCCTGAGCCATGACGTTCTTCGATACCTAGGAAACAAGTTCGAGGCCATGGCGCCCGCGGATCGGGAGCGACTGCGCGGGCACGCAAGGACGGTAGAGGCAAAGGTGTCATCCCTTCTCAAGGCCGGTGACACACCAATCACCGACCGCATTCGTGATGCCTATCGAACCTCAGCTGCCAAAGCCGCCAAGCTGGCAGCAGCCCGCGGAGCAAACGATGATGCGAAAATGTGGTACGAGGAAGCCGTCACAATCGACGAGAGCAATGCAGGGTTGTGGGACCGCTACGCTTGGTTTCTTATGGTCAAGCTCGCAGATCTGGAACACGCGCAGCGTTGCGCTGCGCGCGCCGTCGGTCTAGCTCCGGCCGATCCCGACGCAGTTTTCACAGCCGGCATGATTGCCGCTCGACGGGGCGAGGTCGGTTCCGCAGACCGCTTGCTGGGCCAAGCCGAAAGCAACGGCAAAGAAGCTCATCTGTGCGCACTTCAAAAGGCACGAGCCCGGCTCGAGGCGGTGAAGGCGCTCCCGCAGCGCCAGCGCGTCGGTTTGCGCGTGGAAGCTCGGCGCCTGATACAATTGGCGCGAAGTGTGGCCTTAGGAGTACCAATGCGCTCCAAGCACCTTCGCGAATGCGACAAGATGATGCACCGGCTTGAGCACGGTCCATTCGACGACCAAGATTCCGGCAATGATTTGCGGTGACCTGGCGGCGGAAGCACACACTTTTTCTATGCGGCGCGCGCCCGGCCTACGCTCGGGCGCCACCTTGCCCAAACCTCCACTGAGGGCCATCGTTCACTTAACGGTTATAGTGGGTATCGAGCCCGACAACACACGCCCGTCTTGTCAGTCGCCGATAGCTCCCAGATGCCTATGCTCCTTTGTCCGAGGATAAGGAACAGGAGAAATTCCTGCTCGAAACTAGATCCCGAGCAAAGTCGAACCCAGTCGGCCCTGTCGTGACCAGAAGGACGTGGGTCTGGTTCGGGGTGCGTGTGCCATTCGCCAAGGTAGTTGCGGGTTCCAGCGGTTTCCCGCCATGCGTCGCGAATTCGTTGCTGAGCTGGGCCGCGCGCACGGCGGAAGAAGAAGCGTCCCGCACGATCAAGCTTAGTCGGCACCGTCACTTCGTCGACAATCACGTCGTCCGTACCTTCCATCAGCCGTCCGAGTAGTACCCCGCCGCTTTCCGGACTGCACGAGCGGTGCTGTCGATATCCGTCGATAACCGTGACCACCTGTGCCGAAATCACAATGGTGCCACTCCGCGGTCGGTCAAACAGTAGCCGGCCACTACTCGGCACCGCATACCTCGCAACCAACAAATCCCCATGAGTTGGTCCGCTGAGCCTCGCCTGGCCGAAAGTGGCCCGCGCGTTTGCTGAGTTCCATACCCGCTTTCAGCGCCGCCGCGCTGGAACACAGGCGGCTCTCAAGGATCGCGCCATTGGAGGGATCAATCACCATCGCGGTTTCGACGGCCACCATTGCCGCTGAAAGAGCATGCCCCACGGTGTAGGGCGCAAAATTGCCGGAGCATCCCGCCAGGCTTTTCGTCACCGGTTGGCCTCGTCTTAGAAAGCTCGCTCGATTGAAGAGCCCCTCCCGTTCATCACGCCCAAAGAGGCAACGAAAGCAGCCGGGCTTGGCGTGGCCGTCCACGAATACGTGAAAGCCGAGGTCGAATGGATCAAGCCACACATGCACGAGCTGAACGCGGCGTCGAAGCATGGCATTGAGGCGCAGCTCTAGCGTCTCATTTCCCGTCGCCAATATCAGGAAGTCCATCAAGTCGATGTCGACCTGGTCGTCCAACAGCAACTTGACGAAGTCTTGAGCGCGCGCCCGAACTTGTTGGTGAGGGAACTGTCGCTGCAGCCGAAGGGCCATGGCTTCGGCCTTGTTCCAACCTACTGACTCCATCCCGAGAGCATGCCGATGCACGTTGTCGCGAGATAGGGTGTCACTGTCTACGATCTCGAGAGTTCCCAGGCCCGTAGTCGCAAGCAACTGCGCGACCCACCCACCTACCGCGCCACAACCAACCATCAACGCTGCCTTGCGGCGGACTGCAATGGATGCACCTCCCCGAGGCAGCAAGTATTCCGCGTCGGCGCGCGCGATTGAAACCCGTTCGACGGCTTCCCCCAGCGCGAATCTCAGAATGTCGGCCACCTTCACCCGGCGCCCATAAACACCAGGTAAATTCGTAGGTCGACGGACGATGACGCCAACGGCCCCCACATGTCCGCCCTTCAAAGGAAACGTGAGGACAACCAGTGCCGGGATGTCACCCCTCTTCAGCAAGGCCTCAACCGCGACGCGAGCGTCGGGAGCCACCAGCGTTCGGATTGCTCGACAAAGGTGGCGCACCCGAAGACTGGTTGGCCGTAAGAGCTCGATCGGTGCACTACCTAGCGGAACGATAAGTCCGTTGAAGAAAGCATCGGTGCCGGGCATTCCACGGTGTTTCAACCACTCATTCAAATGCTCTCCGGAGTCAGCGGCCACGTACCAAGGTTTGGGCTTCGCGCGCTTCGCGATCGCGATGGTATGCGGCGCACTCGTCAAATCGCATACGCTGCATACTTCGCTCTCGGCTTCCCAATACGCGCTGAATTCCTCGGCGATGTCTTCGGCTTTCGCTTCGCCCGCACGGAGAATGGCCGACGCCTTGTCGAGCGACTGGTCGACAAGGCCATCCGGGTTGGCTGCATCGATCAGAATATTCGTGCTGTCGGCGAAGCAAACCACGCCCTTCGCATCGACATGCGCAATGATCTCGCGGTGCAAAGACCGATCGAGGCGGATCTCCGGAAGCACAAACGGGAATGCCTCTGTTAGCTCAACGGTGCATGCAAAGCCGCCGAGCCTTCCGCGCCATCTCGCTCCCGCCACGGTGAACCCACGCGCAACCAGCACTGCTTCTGCTATTCCGCGCGCGTCGTCCCTCGTTGATTGATCAACTTCCCAGGTCACGGGAATGAGCAGACGAGCTTGACGGGACGATTGCTGGAGACGAAGTTTTTTTGCCCCCCGAGTCTTTTGGCGGAACCGGAAAGTCGTCGCCGAACACTGTGACGAGCGTCGTGCAGGCTTCATGCGGATCCGGCTCAAGACGAGCGCTGTCGATTGCGTCAGCGAGCTTACCGAAATCCTCCTTCAGGATCTTCATCTGGTCCGCGGAGATCCTGATAAACATGTCCTCGTATTCTGGCGTCGGCTTCGAAGCGGACACGCGCGAACTGTTGCAGGCATATCGAGCAAGCTTTGCTAAGGCGGACGAGTCGTCTGGCGCACCATCGAACGTCACCGTGCGTTCGAGTGCCTGCCCGGCGAGCAGAGTGTACGCGAGCCCGGTGGGCTTCTCCTTTGAGTCACCAGGAAGGCGAACGTCGCCCCATCGCTTGAGGTAGCGCACGACCCGACGAAATTGGTCGATGCTCGTTCCACCCTCCGTGTCGTTGAATTTTGCCTGAATGTCTTCGACATGCGCGAGTAATTTTTTTGGATCGGCGCTGATCCAACCATCTTTGGTTGCCAGGCTCATGTCGCCATCGCCAACCTTCCCGTACACAACCAAATCGAGATGGTAAGGGGGTGAATCCTTGTAGGCAACACGGACGCAGGGCATTTTTTCAGCAACATTTTCCGTGTGCTGCTTGATCGCCTCGTACACCCATTCACGCGGCTCGGACGCCGCCGGCAACTCGGCATCGAACGTAAAGACCAACCCAATGTCGATGTCGAACTCCACACCGGAGAGCGGGAGAACGCCCGTCTTCATTTTATAGCTGCCCTGGAGCAATCGTTCAAACCCTGGACGCTCGGCGTCCTTAAGCGACTTCGCGATCTTTTCGAGAACGATGTCCCGCTTCTCGCGGAGCAGCGCTAGGGAGTCGAAGTCAACACGGATCGCGTCGTAGAAATTCTCAAAATGCTTTTGTAGATCAGCCACTATTTCTCCGCTTCCTTGGAAAAAAACCGTTCGACGTTCCGCCGCGTATCGTTCGAGCTGGCTTCGTTAACGCCGATTCGACGCAATGCCCTGGTCGCTTCGTCGCTTGCGGAGTCCATCGGAATCGGATTCCGGTCTTGTGGCAGAGCGATCCGCGCATAGTGAAAACCGAGCCGCTTAGCCAACTCAGTCATCGCGCGGTCAGTGAGCGCTGACGGCGCGTTGATGAACAGATCCGGAAGTATGGTTCCCCATCCCAGAATTCCACTGGCCCACCGCAGCCGCCCTCTGGTCATCCGAAGGT